>Ga0265298_10001426_pt1 | contig 35481 bp, 52 predicted proteins | sample AusTroGonzalo_MG_3_FD_193486 | JGI IMG/M metagenome (GOLD analysis project Ga0265298, IMG submission 193486) | Bovine rumen microbial communities from tropical cattle in Woodstock, Queensland, Australia - Gonzalo_01 | ecosystem: Host-associated > Mammals > Digestive system > Stomach > Rumen ...
TGAATTAAAAAAATATTATAAAAGAAATACTTCTTCAAAAGTAGATGTTAGTGATGAAACCGAATTAATACAACTATTAAAAAATAATCACGATGAAACTAAGCATTTGCTTGAAGATTTATCTACTTTTTTAGGTATAGAATTTATTTCAGAAAAAAAATATAATCAATTATTAAAAAAACAAGAAGAATTAATGTCCAAAAAAACTCGTACAAATGAAGAAAAAAAACAATTAGAAAATATTAAACATGCTATTCAGCTCTATAATGAAAAAATATATGAATGTTATGAGAAATCTTTAATTTTTCGTTTTCAAAATAACACTTCTCATGGATTTTTAAATGAAATTCGACGTACTATAGAACGAAATGGTATTAATATAGATAAAAACGTCGGTATAGATAACATTATTCCATTAGGATTAGCTTATTCTGGAATAGATGAACAAAAATTTAAACAAGAATTATTAAAAACTTCTAGAGAAATTAGTAATATAATTGGTGATAATTTTACTCAAATACAACAATCACCAATCACTTTAGCAACTTTTGATACTGCAATTGAAAATGAAAAAACAATGAATCAACAAATCCGACAAGAATTAGATAATTCTGCTGAAGCAATTAAAACATTAAAACAAGAATCGGAACAATCTTTTATTTCTTTTGAATCATTAAAATTATCTCGTACACATGAAAGTGGCATAAAATCAGATGAAGCATATAAGGGTAGAACTATGAATATATTATCCGCTTTAACAAAATTATATGCTGCTCCAGGTTTTAGTTCAGCATTGATGAATAAAGATTTATTAATTACTTTTTTACTAAATATTAGTGATGCGACCTTAGGATCACAAAATAAATCATCTTTAGAAACATATCTTTCATTATTTGCTGGTATTTTAATGTTTGATGATGTTAGTGATATAGCAGCCGATGCATTAAAAAATTTCGCTAATGAAATACCAATTGAATCTTCTACCCAAATTTTACATGTATATTCTATTAATAATATGTTTTTTCCCATGTCTATCATTTTAAATAATATAATTCAACAAGTTTCAACTGCTTTACAATCAATGTTAACTTTAACAATTAATTATAAAAATACTGCAAAAGCTTCTTTAACCACAAAAATTAATTTTGATAAAAACTCACATGGTCCTTATACACAATCAGATTGGCAACAATTAGCAGAATCAACTATACAAAATACCCAAATACGTATTACTTTTTTAGCAGGTTTTACCGACTATATAGCACAATTTTACGAAGCTTTAAGTCCATCAATATAATAAGTAATTTTTATTATAGTTTTTTAATAATTTACCCACATATTATAGAGGAGAAGAAAATCTTCTCTATTTTATTAAAAAGGAGGCACGGACCAATGCAAATAAAAGATATTGTTGATTGGATAGGTAAACACTTATGGACAATAATTATACTTGTGTCCGTATTTATTCAAATTACTCCTATAAAATTAAACCCCTGGTCTTCCCTCTTTAAATGGATCGGAAAAATGATTACAAATAATGCTTGTAGCAAAATAGATGGGCTAATTCTAAAAGTTGGTAATCTAGAAAGCACTATTGACGCAAATGAAAAAGACCGTATTCGTTGGGAGATTTTAGATTTTGCTAATTCGTGCCGCAATGACCGTAAACATAGTAGAGATGAATTTTAGCACATTGTTGATTTAAACGATAAGTATAAAAGACTTCTTCAAAAAACAGGGGATTCAAATGGAGTATTTGATATAGAGTTTAAGTATATTTAGGACCTCTATGCAGAAAGATTAGCTAAAAATGATTTTTTATAAGAAGGTGAGATTATGATTTTTACTAAACAATGGTTTAAAGCCGCTGGTGTTCGTGCATTAAAAACTGTGGCACAAACTGCTATTGCTACAATTGGCACTAGCGCCGCAATAGGTGAAGTAAATTGGTTAATGGTAGCTTCTGCTTCCGCGCTATCTGGAATTCTTAGTCTTCTAACTAGTATTGCAGGTTTACCAGAAGTAAAAGAAGATGAAAACAAGGAAGAAGATTAAACTTCTTCCTTGACTTTTTTTTAATTTTGATATATAATAATTATAAAGATTAAGGAGGATTAAAAGTAGTGGAAAAACGTAGTAAAGAAAAAATTATTAATATTGAAATTTATACAGATGGTTCTTTAAAAAAACAAGGTCAACAATCAACTTTTGGTGGTTGGGCTTTTATCGCTACAAAAGACGGTAAAGAATTATTCTGTGATTGTGGTAATGAATACGGAACTACAAATCAACGAATGGAACTAACGGCTATTAAGGAAGCACTAAACTACGCTAAAACCATTCGTAAATCTTCCGAAAAAGTTATTATATATAGTGATTCAGCTTATGCTATTAATTGCTATTTACAAGAATGGTATATTAATTGGCAAACAAATGGTTGGCAAAATGCCAATAGAAAAGAAATTGCCAATCAAGATTTGTGGCGCGAAATTATTCCTTATTTTGATAATTTTTGGTATGATTTTCGCAAAGTGCGCGGACATAATGGAAATTATTGGAATGAAGAGTGTGATAAACTTGCGCAAAAAGAAGCTGAAAATTTAAAAGCAAATTGGCGAGGATTAAAAAATTATGATAAATGATAGTATTTATGAAGTAACTCGTGCTGATTATACTAATTTTGTTGAGTAGATAAAACCAGAATATAGACGAGTAGAAGTCAAAGAAATTGACGAACTTCATATGGCAACAAAAATTTTTAGTAAAAATACTAATAAATGTCTCTGTAGTAGAATGACATATATAGCAAAATATGGTGACCCTGAACCAGAAAAATACTATATTTTTGAAATGCCAGAACCATATGAACGAAACGCGCCGGTCCCTAAAACACAAATCGTTTTAAATACAAAAGAAGAAGTACAAGCTTTTTTTGATTTTTTATCTAAACGGCAAAAGGAGAAAAACAATGACTGAATTATTCGCAGAATTACCAGAAGAAATTAAAAGAAAAAGTGAACTTATTGTAGACTTCGTTTTAACAAATTTTAATGCTGAACAAGGCATGCCTTTTCTAACTAATTACATAAATACTTGTACAGATGAAGAAGAAAAAAATTTTATTATATTTTATCTTTCTTTAAGACTGGAGCAAATAGTAGATGAAAATAATAATGATAAGCGGTAAAGCCGGCCACGGGAAAGATACCGCGGCAAAATTAATGAAAAAAATACTTGAACAAAAAAATAAAAAAGTATTAATAATCCATTTTGCTGATTTAGTAAAGCATTATGCCCATGATTATTATAATTGGGATGGAAGTAAAAATATAGACGGTCGCGCACTCTTACAAAAAATTGGCACAGAAATGATGCGAACTTATTATCCAGAATATTGGGCTGAAATTGTAGGTAAATTTATAAAGATAGCAGGAATAAGTAAAGATTTTGATTATTGTATTATTCCAGATTGGCGTTTTAAAAATGAATTTTCTACTATCTATGAACTTAATACTGGAATAAATAAAATATATCGTATTAGAATAAATCGTGAAAATTATAAAAATCCTAATATGACTGATAAACAACTTAATCATATTAGTGAAACCGAATTAGATAATACGGATTTTGACTGGATTATTGAAAATAATGGTAATTTATTTCAATTAGAAGCATATGTTCATATGGCTTTATTATATATTGACGCAAATTAAATTTTATGATATAATAAAAGAAAGGGGCAAAATAATCTTTTGAATAATTTTTATTCAAAAGAATAAAATATAGTAATTCTCATTTAACAATTCTACTTATTCTATGAAAGGAGAGATGAATATGACAACAAAAGAAAGACTAAAATATTTATATAATCATGGTGTGCCATTAACAGAATTTGCTAAAAGATTAAATTGTAGCAAAACAACACTTGGAAGATGGTTACGCGGCGAAAGTAATCTTTCTGAAAGATTAGAACGCGATTTGAATTCTGAAATCAATAAATATCTCTCTGAATTAGAAGAAATCAAGGAGTAAGAGATATGGGATTAATTTATATGAGAATAAGCCCTAGCGGAGGAAGATATATAGGACAAACAGTATTATCAGAAGAAGAGCGTTGGAAAGATCATGTTAAAGAAGCATATAATAAAAATAGTTATAGTTATAATACGCTCTTAAATAAAGCTATTAGAAAATATGGTTCAGAAACTTTTACATTAATCATCTTAGAAGATAATATTAATGAAGATTCGTTAGATGAAAGAGAAATATTCTGGATAGAAAAATATCATACTTTTTATAAAGATAAATATCATGGGTACAATATGACTCGTGGCGGCAGCGGACATCGTTTACTTAAAATAGAACCGGATGATCTGATTATTATGTGGGAATCTGGTGTGTCTATTATAGAAATAGCAAATTATTTTAATTGCGAACGGCAAGCTATTAGGGATAGATTACTCGGATTAGGATATACTTCAGGAGATTTAAGAAAAAGGCGTGGCCGAATTGCCGCGAATCATCGTATTGAAAATCATTATAATAAAGAATTAATTCTTCTTCTTTGGAATAATGGTAAGTCAGGGACACAAATTGCAGAACAAATAAAATGTGAACGGCATACAATTTGTAGATTATTAAAAGTATGGGGTATTTCAGAAGAAGAAATTCGAAAACGCCAGTGGTCTAATGCTGTTGAATCAAATAAAAAGACTATTCAACAATTTGATAAACAAGGAAATTTTATTCAAGAATGGGAGTCTATTTCAGAAGCAGCCCGCCAATTAAAACTATACAATTCAAATATTTGTAAAGTATTAAAAGGTGAAAGAAAAACAACTGGCAACTTTATATTTAAATATAAGGAGAATAATACATGTTATTAAGAGAACTAGAACCCGAAAAATACTGGAGCTTTCCTTCTTCTTACAGTAAAGAGAAACGCGAATCCGAAATTAGAAATATGATTCTTGATGGAAAACATAGTTTTCAATTAAAAACAGATGGAAATTATAGCGCATTTATATGTGATTTTGATAGAGATAAGCGTCTTATTAGTCGTGGTATTAGCAAGGTAACATCGGAATATGGCCGTCTAGAAAATCAAGTATTTTTCTTTGAAAGTATCGCGGCCGCATTTGATAAGCCAACAAGAATTATGGGTGAAATTTATCTTGAACATGGCGTAGATAAAAATGTAGGTTCTATATTAAGAGCAAGCAGTGATAAAGCGAAAAGTATTCAAGATAATAAATATTATGAAGAGGCTCGCGCGCGGATTAAATTTTCTGCTAAGGATAAACGTGATATTGAAAATAATGAATTTCGCGGTGAAAAACTAAAGTGGAGAATTTTTGATGTATGGTATTATGATGGAGAAGATTTAACCAATACTCCTTGGATTGTACGTCAAGAATATGCTAAGGCCGCGGCTAAACGTATTAATAATCCATTAGTAACATATGTTCCTTATTACGCTATGGATGAAAATTTTTATGATTCTCTAGCAGAGATTTTTCAAAATGGCGGTGAAGGCGTAGTTATTTATCGTAATGATGGTAAAGTTGAGCCCGGGAAACGTACTGCGCACAAAACACTTAAAGTGAAGCAAGAGTTGGAACATCTAATCGATGCATTTATAGTCGGTATTGAACCAGCTGTTAAAGCATATACAGGAAAAGACCTTGCAAACTGGGAACTTTGGGAAAATTCTCGTACGAACAAAAAGTTATATGGAAAATACTTTGGAGAATATCAAACTGGCGGTTCGGTTACACCGGTATCTAAAGGTTATTGGAATAATTGGCCTGGCGCTATTTATGTTGCAGTTTATGATCAAAATGGCAACGAATTTAGTCTTTGCAAGGTAGCAGGTTTAACTGAAGATTTTAAAACTGAATTGAGAGATAATTTTGCTAAATATGACCACTGTCCCGTAACAATCGGAGGAATGGCCTTATCAGACTCGAATGGATTGAGTATAAGACATCCTTATTTAAAAGCCATTCGTTTGAATGATTTAAATATTCATACTGATTGTACTTTAGCAAAAATTCTTTCTTAATATAAATAAAAAATAAGTTGTCCCTCCGACAACGAGGAGGATTTAATGAACGACCTAGAATTTTTGGGTTTTGCGGAAGCAACAAGCTCTTTAGACCCAATTATGTATTAGTATTTTAAAAACCTTTTAAAAAATAGAACAATAATACTTAATTCTGAAATAGATGAAAATATTTTAGAAAATGTAGTTCTTCCATTAAAAGAATTTGAAGAAGATGATAGTAATTCTCCAGTAACATTAATTTTAAATACTCCTGGCGGTTCAGTCGCTGATGGATTAATGCTATGTAATATCATTGATAATTATAAGAAACCTTTGAATATTATCGTTCCTTCTTATTCTTGCTCAATGGGAACAATAATTTTATGCTCTGGGAATAAAAATCCAAATGTAACTAAAAAATGTTATCCTTTTACTTTTGGACTTTTTCATAGTGGACAAACGTTTGTAGGAGGAGAAGCTACCTCTGTTAAAGATACCGTAGATTTTAATGAAAAGGTAGATAATCGTATTCGTTAGTATATAATTGAAAATACCAATATTTCAAATGAATTATATGAACAGCATCATCGTAAACAATGGTATATAACCGCAGATGAAATGCTTGAATATGGCCTAGTAAATGAAATAATTGGTAAGGAAAGTGATTAATGTGATTAATTTTTTAGATACTTCTGCTATATTAAATGGAGGATTAAATCTGTTTGAAAATATCTATATTAGTCCTTTAGCAATTACTGAATTAGAAAATATAAAAGAAAGTAGTTATAAAGATGAAAATATTAAATATCTCGCGCGACAAGCAGTACGAGATATTATTTTATCAAACGATATTAATTATTCAATGATTTCTCAAAACAAAATAGATAAAATGATAAAAAAATATAATTTTTTATCTAATATAAATGACCACCGTTTATTATGCGAAGCTTTAATTTTAGCAGAAGAACAACCTGTAAAATTTATTACTGGTGATGGAACCTTATATTTATTCGCGGAACAATTTCCTCAATTAAAAACGGTTTATTTAGCAGAAGAAGAAAATGATATTGAAGAATATAAAGGTTGGAATAAATATACTCCAAATGAAGAACAACTTACTTTATTATATTCAAATCCTGAAATGAATACTTTACAAGCTAATATTAACGAGTATTGTGAAATATACGAAGGAACAGAATTAAAAGATATTCTTCGTTGGACTGGTGAAAAATATGTCCCATTAAAATGGAATGATTTTAAAAATAATTTTTTAAATAAGAAAGTTAAACCATATAATTTAGAGCAAAAAATGGCTTTTGATTTACTACAAAATATGGATATTTCAGTTAAAATTTTAATTGGTGTACCTGGTAGTGGTAAAGATTTCTTAATGCTATTACATGCTCTTGATTTAATTCAAAAAGGTTTAATGGAAAAAATTATTTTTATCCGTAATTTAGTTCCATTTAAAGACGCTCCTGAAATTGGCTTTCTTGCTGGTGACCTTCAAGAAAAAATTGCTTGGGGACTTGGCCCTATAAGTAGCATATTAGGAGAAGAAGGTTTGTTACAATATCAAGAACAAGGTATCATTGAAGCCGCAAATTTAGGTTTTATTCGCGGTTGCTCTTGGGATAATACAATAATTTATGTTTCAGAAGGCCAAAATATTACTGGTGGAGGATATAAATTGTTAGTGAGTAGGTGCGGTCAAAATAGCCAACTTTGGGTTAATGGAGATATTTTACAGACTGATAATAAAAAATTTGAAAAACAAAATGGATTATTTAGATTAAGCAATTCTTTAAAAAATAATCCACTTGCGGGAACAGTTAAGTTATTAAAAACAGAAAGAAGTAAGACTGCTGAACTCGCGGCAATAATTTAATGAGGGAGAGAAATCTCCCTCTTTTTTTCTTTTGACTTTTTTAAAATTCTGTGATATAATAAAAGAAAAATGGAGAAAGATATGACATATTTTGAAGAAATGAAAAACAAATTTTGGCAAGAACTTAAAGAAGGAGAAATGAGGCCGACATTTAATATTAAAGATTGGGCTAAAAATTTATATGAACAAATTCAAGATGATGTTCAAGCTATGGCTACTTTTGTAACAGTATTAAATCATAGATGTTGGTATTGGTATGAAAATGGAATTCAAGATGTCTCACAAATTTATTCTGATTTATATTATAAATATAATGAATTAGAATGGGACTGGCTTGAAGCCCACGGGACTGAAGAGGAAAAGCATTGGTATTTTAAAACTTTAGATTAATGGAGGAATAATATGGAGAATAAGAAGCCACTTGGTTATTTAGGTGGAGATATAATGACTCGCGGAAGCAACCTTGCCCGACAAGAAGAATATGATAAATTTCTAGAGGCAGGTATCCCTGGCGAAGTTTATAGCCCAGTTCAAAACAAATCTATTAATGATAAATCTAATATGACAGAAGAAGAAAATAATTGTTTAGCTGAAAAGATCGTAGCCGCAGATGTAGAACGTTTATGGAATAGTGATTATACTGTTATGTGCCCAGAACAGTCTGCTATTGGAACAATGTGTGAAATGAGTATTTTATATGGTTGGAAATATATGGCAGATAAATTATTAGAAAGAATTAATGAAGAATGGGCTAATAGTTCTCCTGTCACACCTGGAAAAATTACTGCTTCTCATATTTATGATATATTAGTAGAAGAATTACAAAAAATTCAAGATAAAAAGAACTATGCTCACTACTTTGATATTCGCACAAATCATCTAAATGAAAAAGACTGGCGCCGCAGTTTTGGTATGAACCAATTTCTTTATGGAATAATTCTTGCGGCAACAGCCGATGGGACTTTACATAATTCATTTGATGAAATTTTACCAATTTTACAGGAGCAATTTAAAAATGGATAATTTAAAAGAACAAATTTTAAATTTATTTCAAAATTGGTATGATGAATATGCTTTTGATACTTGGCATACTTATAAAGAAGAAATAAGACGACTTAATGAACTATTAGAGCAAATTTATAATTTAGTTAAGGAGTATAAAGATGAAAATTAATAATGAAAAACTTTTAAACTATTTAGACGAAGCAGTAGAAAATGGAGAACTAACAGAGCATGAAGCTCGACTAGAGTATATGTTATATGGAGACGAAGATGATGAATAATACAAGTTTAATTTACGGCGTTCAGGATAAGCCAAAAACGCTAAAAGAATGGATGGGTTATACGGCACAATTCGTGCTATCTGTGCTACCAGCAACTATGTTAATCAGTTTAATTTGTCAAACTCCAATTAGTGCCGGTCTCATATCTGCAGGGTTGGGTACATTGGTATTTTTATTAATAACAAGATTTAAAGTAAGTGCTATTACCAGCAATAGTGGGGCTACTGTCGCGGCAATTGTTTCTACGCTTACTTTAACTGATGCGGTTCATAAAAATTTTCTTGGCGTAGTACTCGGCGGTTTAACTATGTGCATTATTTATGCTATTGCCGCATTTTTTGTAAAACAATATGGAACTAACTGGATTAGCAAATTATTTAATCCATTAATTTCTGGCACATCAGTATTAATTATAGGGATTACTTTAACATCTTTTATTCCTGTCTACGCACAGGTTGAAGGACAATATTCTCTACTAGGTGTTGGAATCGCATTTTTTGTAGTATTAATTACTTGTCTTATTGGGCATTATGCAAAAGGAATTTGGAAAACCTTACCATTTTTAGGCGGCACATTAGCAGGCTACTTACTTTGTATTATTTTATCTCTTTGTGGTGTGTCTAATTTAGTAGATTTTTCTCAATTCCAAAATATGTCTATTTTATCTATTCCTGATTTAACCTTTACGCATTTAAATTTTACGACTTTTCATTGGGAAACATTACCTCAAATTATTTTAATGTTTGGTATTGTTAGTTTAAGTGCTATGGCAGAACATATTGCAGATATTAATACTATTGGTGTAGTAACTGGAACAGATACAATTAGTCAATTACCTCGCACACTTTTAGGAGATGGTCTAAGTTCATTTGTAGGCAGTCTCACCGGATCACAATGCACAACAACTTTCAGCGAAGCAACTGGAACGATAGCCGTCAGTGGCGTTGCTAGTGTATGGTGCTTTCTCGCAGCTTCTCTAACTTTAATCGCTCTTGGTTTTATTACTCCTTTTAATCGTGCAGTCGCAGCTATGCCAAATTGTGTATTTGCTGGCATCTCTATTCTTTGTTATTCTCTTATTGCTAATGCTGGCGTAAGAACTATTATGAATAATAATATTGATTTCTCCAATATGAAAAATAGTTTAATTTTTGCCGCGATGTTAAGTTGTGGAGTGAGTGGAATAGCAATTAACTATGGGACATTCTCATTTAGTGGAGTGGCTTTGGCAATTATTGTAGGCTTAATATTAAACCTCATTTTAAAAGATAAATCTTCAAATTAAAAAATTTTTTTAGAGAAAGAAGAAAATATACATATCTTCTTTCTCTAAAAATACTTATCCTATGGAGGGGTAAGATATGACATTTAAAGAAAAAATACAGCATATGTTAGATTTAGGTTTTACTTGCGGCCAAATTGGCAAAATTTGTGAATGTCATGGTACTACAATTTCTAGTTGGCTTCGCGGTTCTAGTAATATATCTAAACGAATGGAAGAATCAATAGAAAGTCATATTCAAACCTTTATTAAAAAATTAGAAGATACTTGGATGTGATTTTATGGCTGGTATAAATATGACTGGTTGGGTAATGAAGGAGCATGGTATCCTAAATAGTTATTTAACTGTTTTAGAAAAAACTACAAAACGCAGCTCTCGTGGCGAAATTATTTGGAAATGCCAATGCGAATGCGGAAAAATTTTAGAATTAAATGGTAGTGAAATTAGACGAGGTAACGTAAAAAGTTGCGGTTGTAAACGATATGAACTACAGCAAAAAAGCAACGGAAATTATTTAAAACCTGGAACACGTTTTGGCCGCCTTAGTATTCTACGTTTATTACCTCATAACGAAAAAAGCACACTAAAATATGAATGTAAATGTGACTGTGGAAATATTGTTTCTGTCACTAGTCGTGATTTACGCCGTGGAGTGACTAATTCGTGCGGTTGCCTACGCAAAGAATTACTTAGCAAAAAATGGCGAAAAGATTTAACAGGACAACGTTTTGGAAAAATTTTAGTTTTAGAACGTTTAAATGATTATGGCAAAGCTATATATAATTGTCGATGCGATTGTGGCCAGATATTTACTGTAGAAGGAAAATATCTAACTCGTTCTAAAGAACCTTATCGTTCATGTGGGTGTAACCATAAATCAATTGGAGAAGCTAATATAGAAAAAATATTAAAAGATAATAATTTTGAATATATTAGAGATAAAATATACTTCAAAGATTTATTAAATGAAAATGGCAATATTATGCGTTATGATTTTATTTTACTAAAAGATAACCAACCATATCGTTTAATAGAATTTGATGGAGAGCAACATTTTCATATAATAAATAGAGGTTTTATGTCAGGAGAAGAGCATTTTAATAAGCAACAAAATTCTGACGCTATTAAAAATCAATATGCTTTATCTCATAATATCCCATTAGTGCGTATCCCATATACAGAACGCGATAAAATAACTATTGATTTACTTATGAGTGATAAATATTTAGTGAGGTAATTATGAGTTATACTTTAGATATGTTCTTACGCGAAAATTTAGAAGGAACTCCACCGCCTCCTCTGTTTTGACTTTTTATTTAATTTATATTATAATAAAAAAAGGAGATTTATATGATTGATTTATTAGAAACATTAGAACAAGAACATAACACAGAACGTTTAACTATGAAACTTCAATGGGAAGGAGTTAAGTTACAAGCAGAGAAAGAGAAATTAGAACATCCAGAATTAACAGAGCAAATAGATAATTATTTGAAAACAATTAAAGCAACTTTATACAATTTTCTTATTGAACTTGCAGACGATGAAGAAGAAAAACAAGAATTGCTTACTGATGCAAAATATATTTTTGGAGAAGATATAAATGATTTGTGAACAATGCCCTTTTGGAGAACTAGTTCAAACAGATTCTTTTATTTGGATGGTAAAATGTGAAATAGAAGATACTTTAATGGGAAGAGAAGATGAATGTTTTTTCCCTGAAACTATTCAAGAGAAAGGAGTTTAATATATGGATTGTATGAAATGTGAGCACTTTTATTATAATAATGATGGAAGTAGCGATTGTGATGCTCCTTATAAAGAAAGTTGTCTGCGCGCCCATCATTATTTTCATACTCATCCAATAGAATTTGCAGAGAAATATTTAAATATAAAATTATATCCCTGGCAAAAAATAATATTAAAATATTTTTTGAAAGGAGATAAGAATATAAATGCTAAAACCGCAAGTCGTTATATTTCACGAAGATGATATAGATAAAATAATTCAAGAATGCTTGATATATCCATATTGTAAAATAATGGTTGCCGTACCAGGTTTTAAAATAAAAGATACCGCATTGATTTTTTTAGAACATATTGATGAAAAAACCTTAACACGTCATTTTAGAATAAGCACAACTTACGCAATCGCGAATTTTACAAATGGAGCCGAATTATGTATTATTGGGAATAATAAGCAATCACGCGGTCATAAAGTGTCAAAAATTTACTGTTCGCCAGATACTTCAATAGAAGCATATTTTTACATTTTTGAACCACAACTTCTTGATTATAAATACATTTTGAAGGAATATAAAAATGAAATACAAACTAACAATTAATTATGAATATGTATATGATGCACAAGAACAATATGATTACTTAATTAAAGATGGCTATTTGCCTGATGAAGCTAAACGACGAATTGAAGCCGATTTACGCGAATTGGCTGCTGATATTAGTTGTCGCGCGGATAACATATTTTGGAACAATTATACAACAGATGTTGAAGTAGAAGAGATTATTAATGAAATTTAATATAAATAATCCAAAATTCGTTAAAATGTTTAATGCTACTTGCGCGCGAGCTTGGCATCATAAAAGAGAAAGAATAAGAAAAAAGAATTATACTCGTGCGCAAAGGATGCTAGATGTGAAGAGAATTAAAAAGAAATTAGGTGTTATGTAATATGGATTTTTCAATACGACTTTTAATTTTATTTATTATGATTTTCTGTCATATTATTGATGATTATAAACTTCAAGGTATTCTTGCTAATATGAAGCAACGAAAATGGTGGAAAGAAAATGCTGATAAAGACTTATATCGTAATGATTATAAAATTGCTTTAATTGAACACGCTTTTAGTTGGTCTTTCACAACTACTTTACCCTTTCTAGTTATTGCTTTTATTCAAAACAATTCACTATTAGCGATTTTACTTATTGTTAATTATATTATTAACACAGCAATTCACGCTTTTATAGATGATTTAAAAGCTAATAAGTTTAAAATTAATCTTGTAGAAGACCAGCTTGCCCACCTATTACAAATTATTTGCACTTGGATTATTTTAACCGCAGCAATAAAATAATAGAAAATTAAAATGGAAATATTACTTATTTTATGATAAGAATATTTCTTTTTATCGCAAATGTTGGGAATATTGCGATAGAGGAGGTTAATATGATAGAAGAAATTATTCAAAAATATATTCGTTTTATGAATCAATACTATAAAACACAAACAGCCGCGGCAGAAGACTTACATATTAGTCGCGCACATCTAAATAAAATTATTCATAGGCACGATAATCCATCTCTCACTTTATTAGATAGAATGGAAAAGAAAATGAAAGAATATAATTATGAGGAATAAAATGGAAAATAAGTTATATATAATTTATATGCCTCGTGTCGCAGCCGCATTAAGAGATATGGGTTTTCCTATTATAAAAATTACAGCAAATAATAGAAAACCGCAATATGATGTTTATTGGTTTGAAGATACTAAAGAATTTAGGAATGCTATTCCACTCGCTGTAAAGCAATCTAAAAAGTAATATTCAGGTTTTATTCAGGAGGAATTCAGATGGCAAATTACAGCAATCAATTAAGAATAAATCTTACGGATTTAGAAAAAATTACTCATAAAAAAGATTCAAAAAACAGATTTATACAACCTATTGATTTTAAATATGAGGCCGCAGCAATGCGACATTTAAACGGTAATGCTTTTAAATTATGGAGATATTTATTAAAATGGTATGGAAAAGATTATTTTTTCTTTTCTCCCGCAGCAATATCAAGAGAATTAAAAATGGGAGAACAAAGTGTAACTAATTCTCGTAAAGAAATGGAATTAAAAGGATATTTAATCGCGATTCCCGACAAAAAGAATACATACTCATTTTCTCCAGTTCTACCTATAGATTATGAAGAATTAAAAAATAAACAAGATTGGAGCGAAGAAAATGAAAATGAATGACATAATTTTTGTGGTATTCCAATACCACAATTTTTGTGGCGTTCAAAGCATTAAAAATTGTGGCATTTCAATGCCACAAAAATTATAGGAATGACATAATTTTTATGGTAATGCCACAATTTTTAGTGGATATGCCACAATTTTTATGTGAGTAATATAAATATAATATAAATATATAATATAAATATAATAATAAAAATAATTTTTTAAATAAAAATATGGTCGCACGCGACAAAAAATTTGACATTAATTAAAATTTATGATATAATAAAAGAAAAAAAAGATTTATGTAATAGAAGGAGATTATAATGTGTGAATATTGTTTAGATAAAGGATATAATCGTAATACTTATGATTTAAAAGGTCCAAATGATGACAATGCAGAAATACAATTATTATTAAATGAAGAAGAAGATTTACTTATTAAAGCAAACTGGAATGATTATTTTCGTAGTTCGGAAAATAAACCAGTAAAAATGGGTTTTATAGCAAAAGCCATGATACGATATTGCCCTTGGTGCGGTAGAAAATTACATAAAGGAGAATAAATAAATGATTACAATTGTTAATAAACGTGGAACTGGTAAGACACAGCAATTACTTGAGATTGCGCGCAAGAAAAATGCGATTATTCTTACACAAGATAAGCGCGCATTTAGAGTAAAAGCACATTCATATGGGTATGATGACATCTCTATTTTAGATTATGAAGATTTAGAAAATGATGATTATAATCTCGATAGTCCCATCTTAATTCATAATGCTGATAAAGTATTAGATTATTTATTTGATAGATATTATGGCTTAAAACCTATTGGTTTTAGCGCAACACAGGAGGATTAATATGAATTATACTACAACTTCTAATTTTAAAAGTAAATCACTTCCAGAATTACTAGAGGATATTTATGAGCGTATTAATAAACTAGAAAATTATATGCTAGGAATTAAGCAAGAAAAAGAAGATGAGAAAAATGAAACCGGAACAATTGTTATAGATGTAGATTTAAATTTAGAACCCGCACGAAAACGTTTGCAGGAATTTGCTGAATCTATTCCAAGAAAGGATATTTAAAATGTCTAGAATATTTATTACAGGAGATATACATCTTAATATAGATATTAAAAAATTATCATTTAAAAATTGGCCTGAATCTCGCACATTTACTCGTGATGATATACTTATTATTTGTGGAGATGTAGGTCTTACTTGGAATAATTCAAATGAAACAAAATATTGGTGTGATTGGCTAGAAAATAAACCTTATACTACAATATGCGCGATGGGCAATCATGAAAATTATGATATTCTTCGCGCACTTCCTTTAGATAAATGGAATGGAGTTAAAGTTCGAAAAGTGCGGCCGCATATAATGTATATTGAAAATGGCGAAATACTTACCTTAAATAATCAAACTTTTTTCTTTCAAGGTGGCGCGCGCAGTGTTGACAAAACTTTTCGTAAAGAAGGAAAATCTTGGTGGCCACAAGAGATACCTTCTTATAAAGAATTTGAATATGCCGCAAATAATCTTGAAAAATATAATTATGAAATTGATTATATAATTTCCCATACTGCCCCAACTCATATTGTAAAAAAACTTTTTCCTTATGAAGATGCTTCTGACGCAGTAACTAATTTTCTTGAAAAATATGTTTGCAGTTTTTGCGATTTTAAACAACAATTTCTTGGGCATTTTCATATTGATAGAACTTATGAAGATAAATATAATATTCTTTATAATGATATAGTTGAATTATTTCCTGATAATACTATTAAAGTAGTAAATAATTGAGAACAGGCGGCGAAGTGAGATGAATAAACACGAAATTGTGAAACGCTTGGAATATTGCGCAGAAAATAAATGCGAACTATGTCAACAAGAAAACGGCTCGGGCTTTCCATGGATAGATGGACGTTGCTACGGATTTACGGAAAGATTGTATGACGCAATTGCATTGTTGAAAGCACAGGAAGCGATTGAGCCATCAATATATCATCATTTATTTATTTGTCCTGTGTGCAAAAATGCGCTGTTTGAAGGGCAGAAATTCTGCCATGAGTGCGGACAGGCGGTGAAGTGGGATGGCTGACCTGATTTTGAGGGCGGCGGCGATTGCATGGTTCTTTCGCCTATCAGTTGAAATCATCACTTATCCGTGGATAGTAGAAAACCGAAGGATGGATAGCGTGAAGTGTTGTGAGAATTGCGTATGCTATGAGGTTGAATGGGAATACTGTTTTCGGTTGGGAACACATGCTCCAAAAAACGGGTATTGTAAAAATTATCCTGAAGAAACGTCAAAGGAGAAATAATTAAATGGAAAAATATGATTATTACATAGAAGTAACAAATGACATAGAAAATTGGATGGATAAGGATGGAGATCCATTTGATTTATCTCAATTTTCTGATAGAGAAGAAGCAGCAGAATATTTGCACGATGAATTATGGGCAGAAGATTCTATTACAGGTAATGGTCCTTGTGGCTATGCTAGCGAAGAAGAGTGTGAAGAATATTTATGCCATAATTGGGATTTAGTAATTAAAGGATTTGATACTTTTGGAGTTTCTTTCCCTGATTTGCGTGCTCAATATAAGAAGAAAAATTTAGCACGATATATTGATTGTTTTGTGCGGCTTTATGTGTTACCAAATGCTATTGAAGGCGCTTTAATAGTTTGGGAAAATTATGGATTTAAGTATAAAGGAGAATAAAATGAAAATTTATCTTGCTGGCTCCTGTGATACAGAAAATCGCACAATTATGGTAAAAGTTGCACGAGCTTTACGTGAATATGGACATTTTGAAGTATATTGCCCTTGGGAGTTAAAAATTGAAAATGCTTGGGATATATCTCAAGAAGAATGGGCAAGGCAAGTTTTCGAAGAAGATGTTAAAGCAATTCAAAAATGTGAAACTTTTATTATGATTTCACGTGGTCGTATTTCAAGTGCAGGAAGTAATTGGGAACAAGGATATGCTTTCGGTTTAGGTAAACGTATTATTGTCATCCAAATTACAAAAGAACCAACTTCTTTAATGACTTTTTGTGGAACAACTCATTTCTTTAATTGTGAAGAAGAAAATAATTTATTTGATATTATTAAAGAAATTTGTGATTCCTTAAATACTTATTATGGTTTAATTACAGGAGATAATCGCTATTATTGCGAAACGGTATTAACATGAAATTAAAAATTAAAGTTACTTATGAATGGGAAGAAGAAGCAGATGAAACTCTTCAATACTATATGGATGATTTAAATATTTCTTTAAAAGAAGCAAAAGAAAATTTTGAAAATAGTGGTCCGCATGTAGAAAGTTTATGTAAATTAGATTGCCGCGCGGATAATTGTATTAATACAGCATATAAATCAAAAGTTTTAATGGAGTGGAAAGATTAATTTTGAAGCGGAAGAGCCAAAATTTTTAAACATACTCCTTATTAAGGAGAAAGCTATGGGAAGAATTGTTGATATAACTATTACTTGTGATAGATGTGAAAAACCAATGGCTAAAGAATATGGATGTGAATGGATTTGGTTTGACCATAAGAAAAAGCCATTTTATAAACTATCACATGAAGTCCCAAGCTGGGACAGAAAAGATGAATTTTTACTTTGTGATGACTGCGCGAAAGAATTTAATCAATGGATGTTAGAAAAGAAGTCAACCAATAGTTGACTTTTTTCTTATTTTATGTTATAATTAAATGTGAAGAAAAGGAGGGATATTGTGAATCAAACTTATGATATTAATTCAATAGAAAGTCTTGATTTTCGCGAGGGCGTGCGCACCCGAATTCAAATGTATTTGGGGTCGGATGACATTGAAGGCACCTATCAAGCTTTCAAAGAAATCATAAATAATAGCACAGATGAAGCCCTCGCAGGTTATGGTAATAAAATTGAAATTACTGTAGATGAAAAGGAAAACAGCATCTCTGTGCGCGACTATGGCCGCGGAGTTCCTTTTGGTATGCGTGAAGATGGAGAAAATGTTCTTGTTTCTATCTTTACAAAATCTCATACAGGTGGTAAATTTTCACACGATGTATATAAAAATGCATCAGGATTAAATGGTATTGGTGGTTCTTGCGTTTGTCTTTCCTCTGAAAAGTTTGAAGTGCAAAGTATTCGCGCGCATAAATGCGCGTGTGCCTACTTTGAAAAAGGTAATTTAATTACATATAAAGAAGGAGAAGCAAGGAAAGAATTAGACGGAACATATATTCGTTTTAAACCGGACACAGAAGTATTTTCAAATGGAGAAATTGGATATTCTTTTGAGCGTATCTGCTCTGATATAAAAGATATTTCATATCTATATCCAGGCATTCAATTTGTTATTACAAACAACAATACAGATGAAATAAAAACTTATTGCGCAGAAAATGGTATTGTTGATTTTGTAAAAGAAAATGTTAAAAATCCCCTACAAAAACATATTATTACTTCTTCATTAAGCGATGGAGCCGATAGTGTAGAAATTGCTTTTCAATGGGGAACTAAACGAGAAACACCATATGTATTTGTAAATGGGCTTCGTTGCCCAGAACTAGGAACTCCTGTTACTGGTGCTCGCGCGGCCATAACCAAAACTTTCAATAACCTATCTGGTGAAAACTTTGAAGGTGAATATATTCGTAAAAATCTATTTTATGTAATTAATTGTAAAGTAGAAAATCCTTCATTTGCAAATCAGACTAAGACCAAAATAAATAATCCTTCGCTCCGAACGCTAGCAACAACTGCTTTTACAACTGCTCTAAAAGATATGAACATGAAATATAATAGTGAATTTAACACTATTGTAGAAATGTTAAAGAAAGTTGAAAAAGCAGAAGCTGCGGCTGAACGTGCGCGTAATGCCGTGTTAAATATGGAGAAGAAAGAGAACGAGCATAAAAAGCAAAAAATAACTTCTTCTGATAAGTTCAAGGATTGTGAAAAGCACGGTCAAGATTCAATGCTAATTATCTGCGAGGGTAATTCCGCACTTGGCGGTCTTATGCCTGCGCGCGATGTTAATACTGAAGCGTTATATGCTGTGCGTGGTAAAGTCAAGAATCTATTAAAGCATCCACTTGATGAATGTCTTGAAAATCAAGAAGTTTCTGATATTATTATGGCTCTTGGTTGTGGTATCCAGGGCCGATATAATAGTAAGAAGTTAAATTATGGTAAGGTTGCCATCGCGGTTGATGCTGATGCTGATGGTTACAACATTATGTGTCTAATTGCTACAATGTTCTATGTTCTTATGCCAGACTTTATTAAAGAAGGTAGACTTTGTTGGTTAAGAGCTCCGTTATATAAGTTAGAAAATGGTAATCAAAAACTATTTGCTTATAACGATGAAGAGCTTGCTAAAATTCGTAAAGGCCACGAGAAATGGACAATGACAAGGGCAAAGGGCTTGGGTGAGCTCGGGGCCGACGATATGGAACGCTCAATGCTTCACCCAACAGAACGACGAGTAGAAGTTTTAACTGTAAAAGATATTCAGGCCGCGGGAGAAATGCTAAATATGCTAATGGGTGAAAAAGTAGAAGAACGTAAAGAATTTTTATTTAATAATGTAGATTTTTCTGTATTAAATAGGTGATTTATTTGGGAAAGAAAATAGATATGACCGGATGGGTTATGAAAGAGCATGGAGTTCTAGATAGCCGGTTAACTGTTATTGAAGAAGATAAAAATTATAAAAAAGAACATAATATAATTAATAGTAATATATATTGGAAATGTTTGTGTCAATGTGGTAATATAAAAACTATTTGCGGTCAATCCATTAGAGATGGAACTTCGCTTTCTTGTGGCTGTTTAATATCAAAAAGTAATTCGAAAGATATCAAAGGATTAAAATTTAATAAACTTATCGCTATAGAGCCAACTGGTAAAACACGCAGGCAAAGCAAAGAATGGAAATGTGTTTGTGATTGCGGTAATATATGTTTTGCTACTGTTCATGATTTACAATGCGGTAGTACCAAATCGTGTGGTTGTTTAAGACTAGAACAACTTAAACAAGTTATAGTAAAAGATTTAAAAAATCAACGTTTTGGTAAATTAATCGCACTAGAAGATTTAGGTGCTAAAAAATATAACAAATGCCATATATGGAAATGTTTATGTGATTGTGGAACATATTGTGAAGTAGATAGTAGCAATTTAATATCTGGCAAAACGCAAAGTTGTGGTTGTTTAATATCTAAAGGAGAATTATTAATTAGAAATTTATTAAATAATAATTCTATTATTTTTGAAACTCAAAAAAAATATGATGATTGTCTCTCTAAGAAGGGGTATAAATTATCTTTTGATTTTTATATAAATAATAGTTTTCTATTAGAATATGATGGCGAACAACATCAAACTGGCTGGCGCCATGATAAAGAAAGTTATAATGAAATTCATTATCGTGATGAAATTAAAAATAAATATGCTTTATTAAATAATATTCCATTAAAAAGAATACCTTATCAGTCTTTAAATACTCTTACAATAGAAGATATAATGGGTGATAAATATTTAGTTCATTCACCAAACAATTGACTTCTCCTCAAAATCGTGATATAATATAATAAAGAAGAAAAGGAAGTGAAAACAATTTGATTTACGAAACTGACTTTCAAAAACAAATTGAAAATGCTTTCTTGACCTACGGAGCATCCGTGGCGCAAGAACGTGCCATTCCCGATGTTCGGGATATGCTCAAAATTGGTTTGCGTCAAGGACTGTATGCTCAATTCACAAATAAATTAACTCATAAAGACAAGATGCAGAAAGCACAGAAGTCCGTAGCAGCAGCCATGAATCAAAGTTATGTTCATGGTGATGCTGCTATGTATGACACTTTCATTCGTGCGGCAAGACCTTGGTCTTATCGTTATCCTATTGAGGATGTTCAAGGTAGCTTTGGTAATCCATCTTCTCCTGATAGTCACGCGGCTCCGCGTTATGTTGAGATGCGGGCTGGCGAAATGGCGGATTATTTCTTTGCTGGTTTAAAAAAAAATGCTATTGGAGAACAATGGTATTCTAATTATGATGATACAGAAATGATACCTTCTGTTTTTCCTTCTGTTGGTTATTGGAATATTGTAAATGGTTGTTCTGGTATTGCAGTTGCGATGGCCACATCAGTTCCACAGTTTAACTTACGCGAAGTTAATGAAGCATTAATTAAGATTATTCAAAATCCTGATGTAAGTTTCAATGAAATTTATTGCGCGCCTGACTTCGCAACTGGTGGAACAATTATCAATGCCAAAGCTGTTAAGGAAAGTTTGAAAAATGGTAAGGGAGAATCTATTCGTTTAAAGGCGAAGTTAGAATATTTTCCAGACCAAAATATGATTCAGGCTACTGAACTCCCATATGGTGTTTTTACCAATACAATTATAGACCAGCTGGCCGCACTTACGAATGAAAATGAAAGTTATGGAATAGAACGAGTAGTTGACCATACAAAGAAAACAGCTGATGTTCGTATTTACTTATCTAAGGGAACAAACCCAAAGAAAATGATAGCAAAATTATATAAAGATACTAGTCTTGAAAACTGGTATGCTATAAATATGATTTTGCTTAATAATGGTCGTTTTCCAAAGATATTTGGTTGGCGTGAAGCGTGTGATGCTTATATTACTCACATCAGAGAATGCAAACGTAATATGGTTCAATTTGATTTAGATAAAGCACTCGCGCGCGAAAACATTGTAGAAGGATTAATTCTTGCAGCAGCTTCTATTGATGAAGTTGTAGCAATTATTCGTTCTTCTCAAAATCCAGCAGAAGCTTCAACTAAGTTAATTGCCCGTTTTAAGTTTAATGAAGAACAAACCAAAGCAATTCTTGCTATGAAGTTATCTTCATTAACAAAAATAGATGCTATTAAGCTAAATGATGAACTGGAAGAACTTAAAAGAAAAATTGAGGAGTATCGCCACTTATTATCTGATACTACCGCTTTAAATAATGAACTAATAAAAATACTACAGATGGTAGCGGATAAATATGGAGATGCTCGTAGAACTAAAATTTTAAATATTGTAGAAAACGACAACGAGGAAGAACAGCAAATTCAAGAAGAAGAAATTGGTATTATGTTATTTGATAACAATATGCTTCGTCTCGTTAAGAAAGAGGATTTACAAGGTGGAAAACGTGGCCGTCGTGGAGTAAACATTAAGCCGCCAAAGAATGCGAACTTAATTAATACTTTATATACAACCAATCTTGGTGTAGTAGCAGCTTTTACTAATGCAGGTAGAATGTATAACTTTTCTCTTGCAGATTTAGATTATGGAAAGGACTATTCAATTTATGAACTCATTATACTGCAAGATAATGAAAAAGTCCTGCTACTAATAGATACAACTTCCTTCAATTCATATCATAATTTAGTAACCATAAGTAAGAAAGGTTATATTAAGAAAACTGCAACTCGTGAGTATAATGTTCGTGCCAAAAAAGGTACTGCTGCAATGAAGCTTGATGTTGATGATAAACTTATTGGGGTATATTTATCAATGTCTGATGAAGATAAGATTTTTGTAGCAAGTAATAATGGTAATTATAATTTTTATGAATTAAATGAACTTGCCACTACTGGACGGCTTACTAAAGGAGTAAAAGCGATTAAACTAACAACTGATGAATTTGTTCGCGCGGCTACTTTAATTAAAAAAGATATTGAGTATAAAGGTCTTTTAACAATTACAACTACTGGAAAAGGAAAGATAACTAAAATTGAAGATTTTAATACTACTTCTAGAGCAATTAAAGGCTCACAAGTAATGGCGTTAAAAGAAGAAAAATTAGCTACCATTTTCGCAGTTCCAGTTTCTCAAGAAAAGATTTTTATTACTACAAACAATAAAGCGGTTTTATTATCAGTAGATTCTATTCCTACTCAAAATCGTGTTACCAGTGGAGTACGTATTATTGATGCTCGTGGTATAGAATCTGAAATTGAAATTATGTAATGGAGAATAATAATGGATAAAAAATATTTAGATTTATTTCTTTTAATTTCTCAATCTGTTGCTAATCTTGCAGAACAAGTTATGACTATGCATGAAAAGCAAAATGAATAGAAAGAAAAAGAAACCGCAGAAATAATGCGAAATGATTTTTTAGATTTACATGATAAAATTAAAAATCAAGAACAGTTGAAAAAAGCAGATTTTGCTAGACTTTTAGTTGGTACAATTATTATTACTAATTAGTTAGAAAATAGAATTAAGAACGAAGAGAAAGCTCTACAAGGATATAAAATTGATATTATACCTAAGTTAGATCAAATTAATAATTCTGATTTAGATGATATTTCTGACTTAGTAAATGATTTATTTTCTATTAAAGAAGAAAAAGATGATGAAAAAAAATAATTAATATTTGACTTTTATAAAAATTTCTGTTATAATATTTACATAAAGAGGAAGGGGAAAAACCTTACCGCTTTAATATAAAAATAATTAATTAATTGTTTAAAAAAAGGAGAAGATTATTATGACTCAGAATTCAGAACTTGTACTTAATTTCTTAAAGAAGAATTTTGGTAAGGAATTTACTAAGGACGAAATTGCACAGGCACTAGGTATTTCTGTACCAGCAGTTACTGGTAGTATTAATGGACTAGTTAATAAGGGTAAGAAGACTGGTATTCCTCTAGTTACCGAGAGACTAGAAGATGTAGAAGTTGAGCCAGCAACTGAAACTCGTAAGGCTAAGGTAAAGACTATTCGTCATGAAACACTAACTGAGGCTGGTCTAGCTTATGATCCAATTGCAGAAGAGGAAGCTAAGGCTGCCGCTAAGGCTGCTGAGAAGGAGCGTAAGGCTGCTGAAAAGGCTGCTGCTAAGGCAAACGCTTAATTTAACTAATTAGGCGGCGAAATTCGCCGCCTTTTAATTTAATCTAAAAATAAATAAATAAAAAGAAAGTAACACAAAGAGGATAAAAATATGAGTAAAAATATTATGGAACAAGCAACAAATAAATTAAATATTGTAGGTAAGCTATTAGATTGTACTTTTGGAGAAGGAACAACTAAAACTGGTCAGCATTATGAGCGCGCTAATTTTACTGTTCGTGTAACTTAGAAAGTTAATGGAGTAGAGGAAACAAGCGAAATTCCTGTTAGTATTTTCGCTTCTCAATATACTAGTCAAAATAAACCTCACCCAGGTTATAAGAATATTCAAGATATGAAGCGCTGGAAGACAGTTCAAGATGTTGGAGAAACAGAAGCTACTGTTGTGCGTATGACTAATGCTGCAATCCAAGAGAATAACTTTGTATCTAAGAGTGGTCAGTTAATTAACGGTTGGCAAATTCGTACTTCATTTGTAAATGAAGCTGGTAAGGTTGCTGATATTGCTTCATTTAATGTAGATATTTTTATTATGGATATGCATGATGAAGTAGATCGCGATGATGAGCCTACTGGTAGATTAATTGTTAAAGGCGGCATTGTTCAGTATGGTGGTAAACTTGATGTGGTTGAGTTTATCGTTGAAGGCAATGACGCTGTAGATTATATCTCTCGTAATTGGAATATTAATGATACAGTTAATGCGGGCGGGCGTATTCGTTTTACATCCCAGGAAGTAAAGCGTTCTGCGGCAGAAAGTTCTTGGGGTGAAGAGCTTCCTGAAACTTCTACCCGTGTAGTTCGTGAGCTAATTATCACTCGTGGTTCTGACGAAGCATTTGAGGAAGAATTTGCTTATAATGATAAAGATATTAAGAAAGCTTTTAATGAAAGAAAGGCTATGATTGAGCAGATGCAAATTGATGCTAAGAAAGGAGCTCCAAAGTCTGCTGAAGCACCTGCTAGTAAGTATAGCTGGGAATAATTCCCAGTTATACTTTTATAGGAGGGGAAATAAATGGCTAATGATATCGATATCTTTTCTCTTGAACCATCTAAAATTTCAAGAGATTTAAAAGGAAAATTTTTATTAATATATGGATAGCCTAAAACTGGCAAATCAACATTCGGCTCTCAACTTCCTCGCTCATTATTCCTTAACTTTGAACAAGGTACAAATGCTTTAGCTGGAATACGTAGTGTTCCTATTTTACGTTGGGGCGATTTTAAAAAAGTTTTAACGCAGCTTCGTAAGCCACAAGCACGCGAAATGTATGATAGTATTGTAGTAGATACAGCTTCTATTGCTTGGCAATTATGTGAAAAATATGTTTGTCAACGTGAAGGGGTAGATAGCATAAGAGATATACCTTGGGGTTAGGGTTGGGGCATGCTTCGTAATGAATTCTCTGAATGCTGGCGTGAAATCACTCTATTAGGTTTTGGTATTTTATTTATTGCGCACAGTAAAGATAAGCCTACTGAAATGCGTGATGAAAATGGTGAAGCAATTACAGCAGTTGCGCCAGATTTACCAAATCAGTGTTATACTATTATAAATAGTATTGTAGATATTATTGGATATTTACAAGTCCAAATGAATAATGATGGAACGTCTGAACGTTTCTTATATACTCGTTCAACTCCAACAGTATTTGCAGGCAGTCGTTATCAATATCTTGCTCCAAAAATTAAATTTGGATATCAAGAACTTGTAGATGCTATTGGTGATGCTATTGATATGGCAGTAGAAAAAGACGGTGCAGAAGTTACGGATCATACTGAAGTTGCTCAAATTAAGGCACGTCCTTTCCAAGAAATTATGTTTGAAGCTAAGAGTGTTTGGAGTAATTATTTAGAAGCAGCAACTTCTGAAGAAGAAAAAGAACAAAGATTAAATATTATGAAAGATGTTATTCGTCGTGTATTTGGAACAGAAGATTTCAAATTGAGCGCGGCAGTACCTTCCCAAGCAGATTTGGTTGAGTTGTTCGTAGATGAAGTTAAAGAATTGATGTAAAAAAGAGCTATAAGCTCTTTTTTTATTGACTTTTTTAAAATTTTATGTTATACTAATTATAGATAAAATTATAAAGAAGGGATTTAATATGCCAGGTAAAACTAGAGTTTGTTTTAAATGTAAAGAATCTTTTTTAATAGATGATATGATTCATTATGCTTCGCCGCGAGCAAAATAGTTACAATGGTATTGTCAAAATTGTTATAAAGAAAAAATTGAAAGAGATAATTTTTCAGATAAAGTTTGTTATATTTTTGGAATTAAAATGCCAGGTCCTCGTATTTGGACTGAACGCAAACGTTTAATAGATACTTATGGTTATACTGATCAAACGATTATAGATTGTTTAGATTATTTATATAATGTTAAAAAATTAAAAAAATTAGCAGAATCATTGTGCTTAGTAAAACCAACTACAGTAAATGAAATGTTACAATATAAGAAAAGAAAAGCTTTTGAAGCAACACAATTAGGATTAGCAATGCAAACAGAAACAAATGAGTATATTGTACCAACCCCTAAAAAGAAAAAACAAATAAAAAAAATAGAATATAATCCTGACGAATGGTTAGATGATTAAAGGGGCGATTAAGTTGTGACCTTATCAGATAAAATGGCATATCGGCAAATTATTGGATGTTTAATGACTAATCCATTATTATTTATTGAATATCCTGATATTTACCCAACCGATTTTGTAGAATGTAAAGTCGCGCGCATTTGCTTTATTAATATAAAAAATTTATATAATGAAGGTGCAACTAAATTATCTCCAATAGAAGTAGATCAAGAAGTAGAAAAACACGCAAATAGTGCGGCAATATATAAAAAAGAAAATGGTTTAGATTTTTTAAAAGTAAGTTATGAATTTGCAGAATTAAGTAATTTTAATCTTTATTATAATAGATTAAAAAAATATTCCTTGATTAATCGTTTAGTTAAAGATGGTTATGATGTTAGTGAATTTTATATAGATGATTCAAAAAATGATGACCCATTATTAGAAACTAAAATTCAAGAACATTTTGATGAATCTAGTATTGAAGATATACTTAATTCTGTAGAAGGAAAATATAATCTTATTAGAAATGAATATCTTCAAGGTGGCCGCGCAAAAGGTGATCCAGCAGAAGGTATTTTTGAATTAATTGAAGATTTACAACGATTACCAAATATAGGCCCAAGCCTTGAAGGAAAAATATTTAGTAGTGCTTGTAGAGGGGCCCGTGAAGGATGTTTTTATTTAAAAAGTAGTTCATCTGGTAGTGGTAAAACAAGAACAAGTGTATTTGATGCTTGTAGATTAGTTTATCCAATTCGTTATTCGCACGAAAAATGTACTTTTATTAGAGAGTTAAATGATAATAATGAAATTAGAGAACCAAGAAAAGTATTATTTATTGTAACAGAGATGGATAAAGAAGAGCTTCAAACCATTATGCTGGCTTATTTATCCGGAGTAGATGAAGCTCATATTCTTACTGGAAAATATGATTTTGAAGAATTAACTCGTGTTAAATTTGCGGGACAAATTATGCGAGAATATTCTGGATATTTTATCATTGAAGAAATAAGTGATCCAAATCTTGTTAATGTAGAAGCTACAATTAAAAAATATGCTACTATTGATAATATTGAATTTTGTTTTTTTGATTATATTCATTCTACAGCAAGTATGATGGATCAATTTAGTAAAAGTGGTTTAAATGAAGCTAGTATTCTTATGATGATGGCAAATCAACTAAAACAATTAGCAAAAGATTATGGTATTTTTATTTTTTCTGCAACTCAAGTTAATATGAGCGCTATGGCAGATGATGGAGAATTTAAAAATGAAATGAGTATCCGTTCTTCAAAAGCTGTTGCTGATAAAGCGGATGTAGGTTATGTAATGTCAAAAATAACTCAAAAAAATTTAAATAGTTATATTACCGAATGGCGTAAAGCCGCACGCGAAGGATTATTTGATGCAAAATATATTGATGATGAAAAATTACGACCAACTCATGTATTAGATATATATAAAAATCGTCGCGGTAGATATAAAAATGTTCGTATTTGGACTCGTTTACATTTAGGAACGGGAGAACGGCATGATTTATTTATAACAACTGCAGATAATGAACCAATTAATGAACCAATGGATTTATTTGATTCTGCGCGTATAGAAATTATAGATTGGAGAAATTATTTTGACAACTAACTTTAATGAAGCAGATAAAGATGCTTTTCTTGCAACTTTAAATACTAAAGACATTATTGCTTCTTTAACGTTACAAGATGTAAAAAATTTTTTAGAAAGTTTGGGAGTAGAACAAATAGATGTTAACGAAGAAAAACAATATCTAGTTTGTCCTACTATTTGTCATAATCCGATACATGAAGCAGAATCTATGAAATTATATTGGTATCAAAATAATAAAATATTTAGATGCTATACAGAATGTAATGAAGCAATGTCTATATTTGAATTATATAGAAAATATATGATTTTAAATCAATATCCAATTACTATTGAAGAAGCAGAAAATTATGTAAAGCATTTTCTTAAACATATAATTATAACTGCACGAAAAGCTCAATCTACCGAGTTTGATATAGAAAAATATAAATTTACAACTAATATTCCTATTTTAGAAGAGTACCCAAAAGTAGTTTTAGATTACTTCACTAAATATTATCATCCATTATGGTTAAAAGATGGAATAACAAAAGAAGCAATGGATAAATTCCAAATTAAATTTTCTTTAGGACAAAATAAAATTATTATTCCTCATTTTGACATATATGGAAGATTAATTGGTATTCGCGGTCGAGCATTAGAAAAAAAAGAAATAGAAGAATTTGGTAAATATAGACCAATTCAAATTGGTAAAACATTATATACTTATCCTCTTCAATTTAATTTATATGGTATCTATGAACATCAAAACGGCATTAAAAAAAGAAGAAGTGCAATTATTGCAGAAGCAGAAAAATCTGTAATGCTTGATGATGGTTATTATGGAAATTTAAGTAATTGCGTTGCTTGTTGTGGCTCTACTTTTAATAAATATCATATAAGTTTATTAACAAATATTCTTGGAGCAAATGAAATTATTGTAGCGTTAGATAAAGAATATGAAGATTGGCGAACGCCACAAGCTAAAAAATATAGAGAAAAAATTGAAAAAATGTGTAAAAAATATTCTAATCAAGCCTCTTTTTCTTATATTTGGGATTATGATAATTTATTAGAAGAAAAAGATTCCCCATTTGATAAAGGTAAAGAAGTTTTTGAAGAATTGTTAAAGAATAGAATTAAAGTGAGGTAATATATGTGAAATACAAATTAAGAGGACTATATTCAAAACATCCTGAAAAAGCATTATCAGATATTTTAATTAGTAGAGGAGTTAATGATATTAAAAATTTTACGAAACCTTCACGTTTTTATTGTGATTTAAATCCTTATAACTTAAATAATATAGATTTAGCTGCGGAAAAATTATTATAGCATTTACGTTCAAATAGCGGAATTTGTATAATTGTTGATTCAGATTGTGATGGCTATACTAGTGCCAGCATTTTATGGCTTTATATAAAAAATATATTCCCAGATGCTAATTTAACTTTTACTATTCACGAGCATAAACAACATGGATTAGAAGATAAAATAGATTGGCTTATTGATGAAGAACAATTTGATTTAGTTATTTGTCCAGATTCTGCGTCTTATGATATTCAATTTCATAAAAGACTAGCAGAAATAAATACTGATTGTATTTGTTTAGACCATCACACTATTCCAAAAGATGATTATGGAGAAGATATTCTTCCTAATTCAAAATGGGCCATTGTAGTAAACAATCAATTATCAGAAAAATATGAAAATAAATCTCTTTGTGGAGCCGGTGTTGTATATAAATTTTGTGAAGTATTAGATGAAAAATTGGGTATTCAACAAGCTCAAAATTATATAGATTTAGCGGCATTAGGGGAAATTGCTGATGTAATGGATAGGACCAATATTGAAACTAACTACATTATGATAGCAGGATTAAAGCATATTAGAAATAAAGGTTTTCAAACATTAATTGAAGCACAAGCATATTCTTTAAAAGAAAAAGCAGAATATCCATATCCTGGATTAACTCCAATAGATATAGCTTTTTATATTGCACCCTTAATAAATGCTATTACTCGTGTAGGAACAATGTCTGAAAAAGAAAATATGTTTTATTGTTTTATTGAACCAGACCGTCCAGTAAAAAGTACAAAACGCGGCGCAAAAGATGGAGATATCGAATACGCGGCGCAAGCTACTGCTCGTTGTGGCGCTAATGCAAAAGCGCGACAAAATCGCATAAAAGAAAAAGCTATTGATTTAATTGATTTTAAAATTCAAAAAGATCAATTAAATGATAATAATATTATAATTGTAGAAGTTGAACCACAAGATAGTATCCCACAAGAAATGAGCGGTTTAATTGCTATGGCAATAGTAAGTAAATATCAAAAGCCCTGTTTAATTGTAAGAAGAAATAGTAAAGATTTATTACAAGGATCTTTACGAGGAAATGAAAATTTTGCCTCTTTACCTAATTTAAAAGAATATTTAGAAAATAGTGGATATTTTGAATATGTTGCAGGACATGAAAATGCTGCAGGTGCAGGTATTAACGCTAATAAATTAAATAATTTTATTGAATATATAAATAATGATTTACCAACCGGAGCATTTGAAAATTGTTATTTAGTTGATTATATATTATTTGCAGAAGAAAATAATACTGAATTATTAACTTCTCTTGCCGGTCATCCTGAATACTTTGGAAATCACATTGATGAAATAAAATTAATAATAAAAAATATTTCTTTATCTAATATTATGACTATGGGAACTAATAAAGATAGTATAAAAATTAGTTATAATAATATAGATTATGTTAAATTTAAGGATTTAGATTTTATAGAAGAAGTGTTTGCTAATAGAACAAAGAAACTTAATGTATATGGAAGAGTTAATTTAAATACTTTTGCTGGACGTACATCAATTCAAGTTTTCATTGATGATTATGATTTTGAAGAAGATTTACATAAATATGATTTTTAATTGACAAAAATAAAATTTTATGATATAATAAATATAGAATAAAAGAAGGAGTGATTGTGTGTATTATAGTTTACATAATCATACTTGCGCAAGTAACCAGCGCCTTGTTGATTCTATAAACGTTATAGAGGATTTAATTCAATATGCTTTTGATTTGGGATTATATGGAGTAGCTTTAACAGAGCATGAAACAGTTAATAGTCATATTAAAGCTATTAAATATGTAGATAAAAAACGTAAAGAAGAAAATCATGATCCAAGATGGGATACTTTTAAACTTATTCTTGGTAATGAAATTTATCTTTGTCGTAATGGTTTAAATAGTGATAATTACGATAGCAAGAAAGATAGTTTTTATCATTTTATTTTGTTAGCTAAAGATGAAGAAGGCCATAAACAAATACGTAAATTAAGTACGCGCGCATATGGTCAAAGTTTTATGAAGAATCGTATGCGTCGTGTACCAACTTATTATTCTGATTTACAAGCGATTATTCAATCAAATCAAGGTCACGTAATTGCTTCAACCGCTTGTATTGGTGGTTATTTTGGTAAAACTATTCTTAAAGCAAGTAGATTAGAAAATAATAAAGAAGCATTTGAAGCTGAAATTAATAAATTAATTGAATGGTGTCGATATGTACAAGGAATTTTTGGTGAAGAAAATTTCTTTTTAGAACTTCAACCTTCTCATAATCAAGAACAAATTTATGTAAATAAATGGTTATTAGATTTTTCACATAATTTAAATATTCCAGCAATTATAACTACTGATAGCCATTATTTAACAAAAGAAGATAGAAAATTCCATAAAGCCTATCTTAATTCTAAAGATGGTGATAGAGAAGTTGATGAATTTTATGCAACGACATATATGATGTCTGCGGATGAAATTCATCAATATATGGATAAATATAATGGTACAGAAATTGTTTCTCAATTATTAGATAATACTAAATTAATTGGAGAACAAATTGAACAATATGATCTAAGGAAACCATTTAAACTTCCTTATCTTCCTAGCAAAGAAGATATTAAAAAAGCCGATATAATTTATGAATCAGATGATATACCAGAAATATGGTCTAAATTTTTGCTTTCACCAGAACCTGCTGATAGAGTTTTCATCAAAAGAATTATAGATAAATGTGAAACTAACCCAAATTATTATTGGTCATCTGATCGTATAGAACGAATGAACATTGAATTAGAAACTGTTTGGAACGCATCAGAAAAACAGAATATTAAATGGTCAAAATATTTTTTACAAGTTGCTGACTATCTTAGAATTGCTTGGGATGAAGGTGATACATTAGTTGGCCCTGGCCGTGGTTCAGGTGTAGGATTTTATCTAAACTATCTGTTAGATATTATTCAAATCGATCCAATGGTAGAAAAAGTACCGCTTTTCTACTGGAGGTTTCTAAATCCTGAAAGAGCAAGTATTCTTGATATTGATAGCGACGTTCAAAGTAATCGTCGTAATAAAGTTATTGAAGCACTTCAAAATCATTATGGCGAACTTAATGTTGTGCGTGTAGGAACAGAAAGAACTGAAGCAGCAAAAGCAGCAATTTTAACTGCTGCGCGAGGACTTGATATTGATGTTGATACTGCACAAGCAATTGCAGCATTAATTGAAAGTGATCGTGGTATTCAACGTTCACTAAAAGTTACTTACTATGGTGACGACGAAAATGATATTCCTCCTAATCGTGCATTTCAAAAAGAAATGGCAAAATATCCAAATCTTTGGGAAGTTGCTCAAAAAATTGAAGGTTTACAATGCGGTTCCGGCTGTCATGCAGGCGGAGTAGTTATAGTAGATGAAGATATAACTGAAACTAATTCACTTATTAAATTAAATAGTGGAGAATGGGTAACAGCATGGGACTTACATGAAAGTGAAGAAGTTTCTAATGTTAAAATTGACCTATTAGCTACTTTAAATCTAACTCGTATGAGAACTTGCTTAGATTTATTAGTACAATATGGTTATATTGAAAAAAAATCAACTTTACGTGAAACATATGAAGCGGCAATTGGAGTATATAATTTAAATAGAACTAACCCCGAAATGTGGGAAAAATTAGCGAATAACGAAATATTAAGTGTATTTCAATTTGATACTCCACAAGGTATTCAAGGTATTTCATTAGCAAAACCAACTTCTGTAGAAGAAATGGCTGCATTAAATTCAATTATGCGATTAATGGCTAGTGAAAAAGGTGCAGAACAGCCATTAGAAAAATATGCTCGTTTCAAACAAAATCCACAATTATGGGATTTTGAAATGAATAAATATAATTTAACATTAGAACAAAAAGATTTATTACATTCATATCTTGATTATGAATATGGCATTTGCGCTTCACAGGAAGATATTATGTCTATGATTCAAAATCCGGAATTAGGTGGATGGAGTCTTAAAGATAGCGATATGCTTCGTAAATCTATTGCTAAAAAAGATCCTAAATTATATGAATCACTTTCTAAAAAATATTATGATACAGTAAAAGAAAAGAATTTAGATTTTAATTTATGTAATTATTTTTGGAAAGTATTAGTTAATACACAACGTGGTTATTCTTTTAATTTAAGTCATACATTAGCATATAGTTTAATTGGCCTTCAAAATATGAATCTTGCTTGTAATTATCCAATTATTTTCTGGAATACAGCAAATTTAATTGTAGATAGCGCAGGTGTAGATGATAGTGATAATCCTGAAGATATTGATCAAGATGAAATTGCAGAAAATATCGAAGATGCTATTACGGAAGTGAAAGAAACTTTTGAAGATGAAATGGACACGCCTACTGAAATTATAGTTACAAAAGAAAAAGTAGAACGTGTTAAGAAAACAGTTGATTATGGTAAAACTGCACGAGCAATTGGTAAATTTAAATCTTATGGGATTAACATTTTACCACCAGATATTAATAATTCAAGTTATACTTTTACTCCAAATGTAGAACAAAATAGTATTACATATGGATTAAGAGGAATTACAAGAATTTCTACAGATTTAATTAAACAGATAATTAAAAATCGTCCATATTCTTCATTTGAAGATTTTATAGAGAAAAATCATACTAATAAACTTCAAACTATCAATTTAATTAAATCTGGCGCGTTTGATAATATTGAAGGAATTACGCGTGAGCAAATAATGTATAATTATTTATTAAGTGTATCAGATCAAAAACAAAGATTAACATTACAAAATATGCAAATGTTAATTAATAAAGAATTAATTCCAGATGAAATGAGTTTCTATGGTAAATTATTCTTATTTAATAAATATCTTAAAACTTGTAAAAAAGGTATATATTATGAATTAAATGATGTCGCAATTAATTTTATAAGCAATAATTTTGATACTGATTTAATTGAAGATGGAACCTTTATTCATCAAAAAACTTGGGATAATTTATATAAAAAAGCTATGGAGCCTATGAGGCAGTATTTAAAAGATAATAAAGATGAAATGCTAGCAAAGCTTAATCAATCATTGTTTGACGAAATTGCTAATAAATATAGTCAAGGTAATATTAGTAAATGGGAAATGGATAGTATTTCATTCTATTATCATGATCACGAATTAGCTTGCGCCGCAGATAAATTTGATAATTTTTTTGATTTATCAGAAGAACCAAAAATTGAATATAGTTTTATGAATGATAAAGAACAAGAAATAAAAGTTTTTAAACTTCATAAAATTATAGGTACGGTTATTGATAAAAATAAATTAAAAAATAGTATTTCTTTACTTACTCCAACGGGAGTAGTACAAGTTAAAATTTATAAAAATCAATATACTATGTATGATAAACAAATTTCTCAAAAAGATGAAGAAGGTAAAAAACATGTTTTAGAAAAAAGTTGGTTTTCTAAAGGAACAATGTTAATGGTTCAGGGAATACGACGTGGTGATAATTTTATACCAAAGAAAAAGAAATCATCTATTTATCCTGTTATTTCTA
>Ga0265298_10001427_pt1 | contig 35470 bp, 30 predicted proteins | sample AusTroGonzalo_MG_3_FD_193486 | JGI IMG/M metagenome (GOLD analysis project Ga0265298, IMG submission 193486) | Bovine rumen microbial communities from tropical cattle in Woodstock, Queensland, Australia - Gonzalo_01 | ecosystem: Host-associated > Mammals > Digestive system > Stomach > Rumen ...
TTATAAACGGCAAATAAAAATTATGAAAACTTTTTTTAAAAAATATTTTGTTGCTGGGCTTTTGATACTGTTGCCTTTGTGGCTTACATATTTTGTGTTCATGTTTATTTTCGAATGGACAAGCAGTTTTTCAATGCCGTTTTTCCATCCGTTGTTGAAACACTTTACCGATGATGCAAGTTGGATTTTATTTTTGGCAAAAGTTTTAAGTTTCTTTTTAACTCTTTTAATAATATGTTTTGCCGGTTTTCTTGCTACAAACTTTATCGGTAAAAAAATACTGAAATTGTTTGAAAATATTTTGGAAAAAATTCCTGCAATAGGTTCAATTTATGCTCTGTTTAAAAAGTTTACTTCGTTTTTTTCCAACGGCAGTATGAGTAAAGATTTTCAAAAAGTGGTATTTGTTCCTTTTCCTAATAAAGATTCTTATTGTGTAGCTTTTTCTACCGGTAAAAAAATTGTTAACGGCAAAAATTTTATAACGGTTTTTATGCCTACCACACCTAACCCGACAACAGGTTTTTTGCTTTTAATAAAAGAAGAAGATGTTATTGAGAGCGAATATTCCGTTGAAGAAGGAATACAATATATAATGTCGGCAGGTATAATAAAACCGGATTCTGCAACAAATCTTGGAAGAAAAATTTCGGAGAACAATAATGGCAATATATAAAGCACCAAGAGGAACACACGATATTTACGGTAAAATTGCTTTGGGTTTGGAAAAACTTGACGAATATGCAAGAACCGTTTTTAAAAAACATAATTTTAAAGAAATAAAAACTCCTATGTTTGAAGATGCCGCTTTGTTTACAAGGTCAATAGGTGAAGCTACCGATATTGTTGAAAAAGAAATGTATTTGTTTCAAGATAAAAAAGGAAGAAATTTGGCTTTAAGGCCGGAAGGAACCGCATCACTTGTGCGTGCATACATTGAACACAGGCTTGATATGGAAGAACCCGTAGGTAAATTTTTTTATTGCGGTGATATGTTTAGGTATGAAAGACCGCAAGCCGGAAGATACAGACAGTTTTTACAGATGGGTGCCGAATATTTGGGTAACCCTAACCCTAATGCCGATGTTGAAATAATACTTCTTGCAAAAGAAATTCTTGCAAATTTAAATATAACAGATGTTGTAATTCATATAAATTCTTTGGGCTGTGATAAATGCAGGCCGATTTTCAGGCAAAAACTTGTAGATTATTTTTCTTCAATAAATGATTTATGTGATGATTGTAAAAGAAGATTGGGAAAAAATCCTTTAAGGCTTTTGGATTGTAAAATAGATAGCCGAAAATTTCAAAATGTTCCGACAATGCAACAGTGTTTATGTGAAGAATGTAATACTCATTTTAATAAAGTTCAACAACTTTTAAAAGCTGTTGATTGTTCTTATGTAGTTGACGATAAGTTAGTTAGAGGGCTTGATTATTATACAAGAACCGTTTTCGAAGTTCGTTCATCTGCTGTCGGTTCGCAGGATGCAATTTGTGCAGGCGGTAGATATGATAACCTTGTTAAAGAACTTGGCGGGCAACAAATACCGAGTGTAGGTTTTGCTTTGGGTTCTGAAAGAGTTTTGCTTGCAGCTGAAAAAACAAACTTTTTTGAGAATATAAAAACAAATAATATTGTTTTTGTTGCTATTGCCGATGAGTTTTTATTTGATAAAGCATTTGCTTTTGCAAATGATTTATTGATAAACAAAAACAATATTAGTGCTAAATTAAATTTGCCTGAAAATATAACTGTTGAAGGTCCGTTATATAATAAATCGTTAAAAGCTCAGTTTAAGTTGGCAGATAAAATAGGTGCAAAAAAAGTAATAATTTTAGGTAATAACGAACTTATAAATAATCAAGTTGTCGTTAAAGATATGCAAACCCAACAACAACAGCTTATTAAATTGTAAATTCTAAATTATAAATTGTTGTCTATGTGCCCATAGCTCAATCGGATAGAGCATCAGTTTCCGGAGCTGAGTGTTCCGGTTCAACTCCGGATGGGCACGATTTTTTATTATGAATACAGAAATAAAAAAACTTTATCAATTAATGCAACATTGTAAATTGTGTCCGAGGAAATGCGGTGTCAACAGGCTTAAAGGGCAAACAGGTGCCTGCAAAATAACAAATCAATTAAAAGTATCAAGTATTAACTTGCATTACGGTGAGGAGCCTCCTGTTTCGGGAAAAGAAGGTTCCGGAACAATTTTTTTTACAAACTGCAATTTATCTTGTGTTTTTTGTCAAAATTATCCTATAAGTCAGTTAGGAAACGGCAACATAATTACAACCGAAAAACTTGCCGACCAAATGGTAAAACTTCAACAAAAAGGTGCAAATAATATCAATTTGGTTACACCTACTCATGTTTATCCTATGGTTGCAGAAACAATTTTTATTGCAAAACAAAAAGGTTTGACAATACCGGTATTATCAAATTGCGGCGGATATGAATCGGTTGAAGTTTTGGAGCTTATGGAAAATTTTATAGATATTTATATGCCGGATATGAAGTATTCTTCAAATGAGAATGCAAAAAAATATTCCGGAATTGATAATTATGTTCAAAATAACAGATTGGCAATAAAAGAAATGTTCAGGCAAAAAGGAACACTTTCTTTTAATGAAAAACAAATGGCACAAAAAGGTATTTTAATAAGGCACCTTGTTTTGCCGAATGATATTTCAGGTTCAAAAGAAACATTTGAATTTGTTGCAAACGAAATTTCGAAAGATACTTATATGAGTGTTATGGCACAATACCATACTGCAAATAAATCGGATAATATACCAGAACTGAACAGAAAAATAACACAAACCGAATACGATAAAGTTTTAGATTGTTTTTATGATGCAGGTTTACATAACGGCTGGCTTCAAGAAATATAAAAATTTGCTTTGCAAATTTTTGCTTGCATTTTTTATCATATTTTTATAACATTTCTTATTATAGTAAAAAAAGCAGTTTTATAAATAACGGAGGAAAAGAAAATGGCAGTTAAAGTTGCAATTAACGGTTTCGGAAGAATTGGAAGATTGGCATTCAGACAAATGTTTGATGCAAAAGGATATGAAATTGTTGCTATCAACGATTTGACAAGTCCTAAAATGTTGGCACATTTATTGAAGTATGATTCTGCACAAGGCGGATATTGCGGAAAATTCGGTGAAGAAGCAAAACACACCGTAACATATAAAGAAGCAGTATTGGCTGAAGACGGAAAAACAGTAAAAGAATTCGGTTCAATTACCGTTGACGGAAAAGAAATTACAATTTATGCAATGCCTAAAGCAAATGAATTACCTTGGGGTAAATTGGGTGTTGATGTAGTTTTGGAATGTACCGGTTTTTATACATCAAAAGCAAAAGCTCAAGCACACATTGATGCAGGTGCAAAAAAAGTTGTTATTTCAGCCCCTGCAGGAAATGATTTGCCTACAATAGTTTACAATGTAAATCATAAAACATTAACAAAAGATGATAAAATCATATCAGCAGCTTCTTGTACAACAAACTGTTTAGCTCCTATGACAAAAGCTTTGAATGATTTTGCTCCTATACAATCAGGTATCATGACAACAGTTCATGCTTATACCGGTGACCAAATGATTCTCGACGGTCCGCAAAGAAAAGGTGATGTTCAAAGAGCAAGAGGCGGAGCAATTAACATTGTTCCTAACTCAACAGGTGCTGCAAAAGCTATCGGTTTGGTTATCCCTGAACTTAACGGAAAATTAATCGGTGCCGCACAAAGAGTTCCTACTGCAACAGGTTCGACAACAATCCTTCATGCAGTTGTTAAAGGAAAAGATGTTACCGTTGAAGGAATCAATGCAGCTATGAAAAAACAAACAAATGAATCATTCGGTTATACCGAAGAAAAATTAGTTTCTTCCGATATTATCGGTATGAAATTCGGTTCATTATTTGATGCTAATCAAACAATGGTTGCAAAAATTGATGACAATACATATCAAGTTCAGGTTGTTTCTTGGTATGATAACGAAAACAGCTATACAAGCCAAATGGTTAGAACAATAAAATATTTGGCAGAATTGAACTAAAAAAATTGCTTAGCGATTTTTTTGTTGAATAGTGAATAGTTGAAAGGTTAAAAAGTTATAACGACAGAGAATTGCTTTAATTCTCTGTCGTTTTAGGTTATAATGTAAGGAGTAAAAAATGTTAAACAAAAAAACGGTAGATGATTTAAAAAATATTTCCGGTAAAAAAGTTTTGGTAAGATGCGATTTCAATGTTCCTTTAAAACAAGGTGTAATTCAAAATTATAAAAGAATAGATGCTGCTCTTCCTACAATAAAAAAATTATTGGAGCAAAAAGCAAAAGTTATTCTTTGTTCTCACATGGGAAAACCGAAAGGTGAACCTTTACCGGAACTTTCTTTGGCACCTGTAGCGGTTGCTTTAAGTGAAAGATTAGGTGTTAATGTGAAGTTTTCAGATGATCCGAAAGTTACAAGTGATTCAACAAAAAAAATGGCAGCCGAATTAAAAGATGGTGAAGTTTTGCTTCTTCAAAATACAAGATACAGAAAAGAAGAAACAAAATTGGAAAAAGATGAAACTGCAATAAAATTTGCCGAAGAACTTGCAGCACTTTGCGATAACGAAATATTTGTTAACGATGCATTCGGAACTGCTCACAGAGCACATTGTTCAAATGTAGGTGTTACAAAATTCGTTAAAGAATCTGCAGCAGGATATTTGGTAGAGAAAGAAATTAAATTTTTAGGTGATGCTTTAAATTCTCCAGTTAAGCCGTTCTTGGCAATTTTAGGCGGTGCAAAAGTTTCCGATAAAATAAATGTTATAGAAAATCTTTTGGGTAAAGTCGATGCCATTATAATCGGCGGAGCAATGGCATATACATTTTTAAAAGCACAAGGATACAAAACAGGAAAATCTTTAGTTGAAGAAGATAAACTTGATTTGGCAAAAAGTTTATTGAAAAAAGCTGAGGATAAAGGTGTAAATTTCTTATTACCTATAGACCATGTTATAGCAACAGCAGTCGATTTTGAAAAGAAAGAAGTTCCGCAAGGTGCAACCGTTAAAAATACCGACGGTCTTGATATTGAAGACGGTTTTATGGGTGTAGATGCAGGTCCTAAATCGATAGAAAAATTCAGTGAAATTGTAAAATCGGCAAAAACAATAGTTTGGAACGGACCTTTGGGAATTTTTGAAGTTCCGGAATTTTCTAAAGGAACCGTTGAAATTGCAAAATTAGTTGCAACAGCAACAGATAACGGTGCAATTTCGGTAGTTGGCGGCGGGGATTCCGTATCTGCGGTTAAAAAAGCCGGTGTTGATAAAAGAATTTCTCATGTGTCGACGGGCGGCGGTGCTTCTTTGGAATTTTTGGAAGGAAAAGATTTGCCCGGTATTGCAGCATTACCGAGTAAATAAAAAATAATATAAAACAAATACCTGTGCCTATTGACACAGGTGTTTGTTTTTGATACAATAAAACAATTATGATACTTTATTATTTGATTATAGCATTACATTTTATTGTTTGTGTAGCTTTGATAGTTATAGTTTTGCTTCAAGCCGGAAAAGGCGGCGGTATGGCGGGTATTTTCGGCGGCGGCGGGTCAGACCAAATTTTTAGTGCCCCAAGCGGAATGGCATTTATAAAAAAAGTTACAGTTGTTTGTGCGGTTATTTTTATGTTAACCTCATTGGCATTAACTTTGATGTCAGCCAGGGTAAGTATGCAGTCGGTTATCAATCAAATTTCTAATATTCCGGTTGCATCTTCTCAACAACCTTTGGAATAGCAGCAGGTTGCTGGGGTGGCGGAACTGGCATACGCGCACGCTTGAGGTGCGTGTCCTTAACCGGATACGGGTTCAATTCCCGTCCCCAGCATGTGTTTGGTTTATTGAAAATTTTATATAGTATTGCGGGTGTAGCTCAGTGGTAGAGCGTCTCGTTGCCAACGAGAATGTCGTGGGTTCAAGTCCCATCACCCGCTTTTTTGTTTGCTTTTTTTGAGTTTGATTCAAGTATTTTTTACACTCCTCTTGACGAATTCAAAAATTTTTTATATAATAAAGTAAATTTGTTAGGTATAATAAGAAAATAGAGAAATTTTAATAGATTATCTCTATTTTTTAGTTTAAAATGGAGGCTTTTTTTATGAAGAAGTTTGTTGTGAGCTTGTTGGTAGTAATGTTTGCTTTTGTAGCATTTGATGTTTCTTTTGCGAGACAGATTGATCAAGGAGATAAGACAAAAAAAGGTTCGTTGAAATTTAGTTTTGAAGATCACAGGCTTGTTTATGAAAGTGATGATGGTGATGTTGTCGAATTGGAAGAAGGTTCTCAAACTTTTTCAATTGTTCAGTCAAAGTTGGCAATTGCTGCTGCAAGTGTCCTTTCCAATGAGTTGGCTAATGTTATTATGGATAATTCCGGTAACTATACCTTTTTTAAAAAACAGGGTTCAAATGCAGGTGATGTTGAAGATAGTGACGAGTTGACTATGTATATAAAAGCATTTGGCGGGCAAGATAAACTTGATATGAAAGATTGGACAAAATTTGATACAACATATTACGGTGCAATAGTCGGTTTGGATACGGATAGAAAATATAACGATAATTTTGATGCTACTTACGGATTGTTTGTTTCTTATGTAGGCAGTCAATTGAAGGAAGATGATTTCGGCAGTGATAAACTTTCTCAAGACAGCTTTTTTGGAGGTGTAAGAGGTATTTGGTATATAGATAAATTGTTTTTCGGTGCAGTTTTGGATTACGGCTATTTAGCAAATAAAGTTAAGTATGATGCAGGCGGTGTTGATTATTCTAAAGATTATAATATTCAAAATATTGGTTTTTCTGCAAAAGCAGGTTATAATTTTGAAGTTGAAGAAAGAAGCTTTACAATTCAACCGCATTTGATTTTTAACTCAAATTATTTAATAATGGATGAATATGAATCTTATGATCCTATATTTGTTGAAGGAAACAAATTAAAAGCTGACAATATAATAAATATGGCAATTGCTCCAGGTGTAAAGCTTGCAAAAACATTGGGACAGTGTTGGATACTTTCTGCAGAAGGTAAATATTTCTTTGTATCGTCTAACGGTGATATTAAAATAGAAGATGATTATTTTGTAGGAACTTTACCGGAAACTTATTATAAGGATTATGCAATTTTAGGTTTAGGTATAGAAAAAATTTGGGGTTATACCGTATTGCATGTAAAAGTTAATAAAACATTTTGTGGCAGAGACGGTTTCTTTATTAATGCAGGTATAGAATTCAAATTTTAATAATTAAAAAAAATAATTTAAGAGGAGTAAAAATATAATGAGTAAATATTTAAGTTTGTTGTTAATGTTGTTTTTGGCGGTTTGTGTTTCAAGTTGCGGAACTAAATATGCAAGGCCGGATAGGTGTTGCTGTGATGTTCCTGAAGTTCCTAAAATTGTAGAGCCTACACCTGCACCTGAGCCGGAACCGGTAGTTGAAATTGTTCCTGAACCGGAACCTGAACCTGAGCCGGAACCGGTTAAAGAAATAAAACAGGCAATACAGGAAGCTGTAAAAGAGGATAAAAAAGAATTTACATTAGACCTTGAAAAATTGATGAAACAAAGTTTGTTTGAATTTAATTCAACTAAAATTGCGGAAGATAATTATGCAGGGCTTAATGTTGTTGCAGATTTCTTAAAAGAAAATGAAAATATAACGGTTAGGGTAGAAGGTCATACCGATAGTGTAGGAACAAAAGCATATAACCAAGGTTTGTCTGAAAGAAGAGCAAATGCTGTTGCGGATTATCTTATAGCTAAAGGTGTTAATGTCAATCAGGTATCGACAAAAGGTTATGGCTTCTCTAAACCTGTAGCAAGCAATAAAACTGCTGCAGGAAGAGCTAAAAACAGAAGAACCGAATTGAAATTTAAAATTCAAGATGTTGATGTTGAAGAAGAACAAGATTAATATTTAATAAAAATATTAAAAAATATAAAAAGCAGAAAGATATATTAATTTTCTTTCTGCTTTTTATATTTTATTTTATACATTCATACCTCTATAAATCAAATTTGCTCCGTAAATTTTTTTGTTTTTTTATTCTTAATTTGCTAAAATAAAAGGCTGTCATAATACAAAAATTTAAAATAATTACGAGGTTTTATAATTATGAAAATAGTTAAAGAAGGCTATCCGTTTATTTTCGGTTTTATTATAGCCGGTTTGGTCTTTAATTTGTTTTTTGCACCGCTATCGATAATTTGTTATATTTTGGCAATATTTTGCTTCTTCTTTTTTAGAGATCCTGATTTAACAATTAACGAAGATAAAAATTTTATTTTATCTCCGTGTAACGGAACCGTTATGGATGTTATTGAAAATGAAAACGGCCAAACCGAAGTTAGAGTTTTTATGTCCGTTTTTAATGTTCATTTACAAAGGGCATCAATTTCCGGAACAGTAAAGTCCGTCGAACATAAGCCGGGTAAATTTCTAAAAGCACATTTACCTGAAGCTTATATTGAAAATGAACAAAATATTATAACTATAGAAAATGAAAACGGAACTTTTATTATAAAGCAAATTGCGGGAATTCTTGCAAGAAGGTGTGTCGCTTGGGTAAAGCCCGGTGATGTTATAAAGCAGGGAGATAAAATTGGTGTTATAAAGTTCAGTTCTCAGGTAGATTTGATTATGCCTAAAGGATATGATGTTAGAGTGAAAGTAGGTGATAAAGTAACATCAGGTCTTAGCATATTTGCAGTTATAAAATAAAAATTTGTTTTACAAATTTTTATATTGGAGTTTTAAATGTCTTCTTTGAAAAAAGGTTTATATGTTTTGCCGAGTTTATTTACAGCCGGTAATTTAGCATCGGGTTTTTTATCGGTAATATATTCCATAAACGGAAATTTTAATACTGCTGCATGGTTTGTTATGCTTGCAATTTTATTTGATATGTCAGACGGCAGGGTTGCAAGACTTACAAAAACAATGAGTAAATTCGGTATGGAATTTGATTCCCTTTGTGATTTGGTTTCTTTCGGTGTTGCTCCTGCTGTTTTAATGTATCAATTGGTTTTAAATACAATGGCAAATGCAGGTATTGCAATTGCCGTTATTTTTGTTGTTGCAAGTGCTACAAGGCTTGCAAAATTTAATGTAAAAGCAATGGAGCCTGTAGATAAAACCAAACCTAAAAGTGATACTTTTTCAGGCCTTCCTACTCCTGCATCGGCAGGGCTTATTGCATCTTTCGTTTTAAGTTATGAAATATTTGATGGAACCGTTTTGAATTTCAAAACAATTCCTTTGCTTATGAAAAAAATGCCGTTTTTCTTTAATGCTATGCCTGTTATTATGCTGCTTCTTGCTTTTTTAATGGTATCTACCGTTCCTTACGGAGCATTTAAACATATCAAATGGACAAGACCGAAATCCATACAAGTATTTTTCTTGGCGGTCGTTTTTATAGCACTTATCTGTGCTTATCCGCAAAATACAATATTTATAATTTTTTTACTTTATGTTTTGTCCGGTTTTGTTGTGTTGCTTGTCAGGGGACATAAAATAAGAAAAGCATTATCAAAATTTAAAAAAAGGAAACAAATAAATGATGAAGAAGAATAAAAAAGATACCGTAGTTTTTTTTGATACGACATTAAGAGACGGGGAACAATCTCCGGGAGCAAGTTTAACTTTCCAGGAAAAGTTATTGGTTGCACAACAACTTGCCGCTATGAATGTGGATATTATAGAAGCGGGTTTTCCTATATCAAGTCAGGGAGATTTTGAGTCGGTAAAATCAATTGCACAGCAGGTTAAAGGTCCCGTTATTTGCGGGCTTTCAAGAGCAAACACGAAAGATATTACTACTTGTTGGAATGCAATAAAATATTCAAAGAAACCGAGAATTCATACATTTATTGCAACATCGGATTTGCATATAGAGAAAAAATTGCAGAAAACAAGACAACAGGTTTTTGATATGGCGGTTGCTGCCGTAAAACTTGCAAAAAGTTTTTGTGACGATGTTGAATTTTCCGCGGAAGATGCAAGCAGAAGTGATATTGATTATTTATGTTCCGTTGTTGAGGCTGTTATTGAAGCAGGTGCGACAACGGTTAATTTGCCGGATACGGTAGGTTATGCAATACCGTCTGAATTCGGTAAATTTATCGCTACCGTTCGTCAAAGAGTTAAAAATATAGATAAAGCCGTTATAAGTGTTCATTGTCATAACGATTTGGGTTTGGGTGTTGCAAATTCTCTTGCGGCAATAGAAAACGGTGCAAGACAAGTTGAATGCACTGTTAACGGTATTGGAGAAAGAGCGGGTAATGCATCTTTGGAAGAAATTGTAATGACGATAAAAACAAAACCTTTGTTTTATCCAGTTAATTACAATATAAAAACAAAAGAAATTTATAAGTCAAGTAAACTTGTTTCAAATTTAACGGGAGTTGTTGTTCAACCCAACAAGGCAATTGTCGGTATAAATGCTTTTGCACATGAGTCCGGTATTCACCAGGACGGGATGTTAAAAGATAAAAGAACTTATGAAATTATGTCTCCGCAGGATGTAGGAGTACCCGAAAGTTTGTTGGTGCTCGGTAAACATTCCGGCAGACATGCTTTCTTTAAGAGATTAAAAGATTTAGGTTATAAATTACAAACGGAAGTAATGGAGCAATTGTTTGCTAAATTCAAACTTTTGGCGGATAAGAAAAAATGTGTTTTTGACGACGATATAAACTCGTTGGTTGAACAGTCCGTATCGGGAGTTAAAGAAGTTTATACCGTAGATTATGTAAATGTTACCTCGGGTGTCGGTGTAATTCCTACGGCAACACTAAGGCTTATAAAAACAATTAAAAATAAAAAAGAAGTTATACAGGAAGCCGCATGCGGGTCAGGGCCCGTCGATGCAGCATATAAAGCAATCGATAAAATTACGGGTATAACGGTCAGTTTGGAAGATTATACTTTAAGGGCAATTTCAGGTGGTGAAGATGCACAAGGTGAAGTAAATGTTAAAGTAAAATATGGCGGTGCAACATACATCGGTAAAGGAATGTCGACCGATATCGTTGAAGCAAGTATAAATGCTTATATTCATGCAATAAATAAAATAGTTGTAATGCAGCTTGGAGGTAAAAAATAAAATGGGTCAAACAATAACGGAAAAAATTTTGGCTGCTCATTGCGGTAAAAAAGTTGTTGTTCCGGGTGAATTTATAGAACCGAAAGTTGATATATCTTTATCCAATGATGTTACCGCACCATTGGCAATAAAAGAATATTTGAAAACGGGAAAGAAAAAAGTTTTTGATAAAAATAAAATAGCACTTGTTATGGACCATTTTACTCCAAATAAAGATATTAAGTCGGCAGAAAATGTTAAATTTGTCAGAGAATTTGCAAAAAGTCAAAAAATAAAACATTATTATGAAGGCGGTAATGTAGGTATAGAACATGCACTTCTTCCCGAAAAAGGTATAGTAGTTCCCGGTGATGTTGTTATCGGTGCGGATTCTCATACATGTACTTACGGGGCACTCGGAGCATTTTCAACCGGTGTAGGTTCAACCGATATAGGTGCATCACTTGCTACGGGTAAAGTTTGGTTAAAAGTTCCTCAAACAATAAAATTCGTTTATAAAGGAAAATTAAATAAATTTGTCAGCGGTAAAGATTTAATTCTTTATACTATAGGTAAAATCGGTGTCGACGGTGCATTGTATCAAACAATGGAATTTACCGGTGAAACGATAAAAAATTTAAATATGGCAGCAAGGCTTACAATGGCAAATATGGCTATTGAAGCAGGCGGGAAATCCGGTATTTTCCCCGTAGATAAAATTACATTGGACTATGTTTCAAAAAGAGCTTTAAGAAAATTTAAAATTTATGAAAGTGATAAAGATGCAAAATATGCCGATATTATAGAAATAGATTGTTCAAAAATTTATCCGCAGATTTCATTGCCGTTTTTACCTTCAAATGCAAAAGCCGCCAAAGCTATGAAAAAAACTTATATAGATCAAGTTGTTATAGGTTCATGCACTAACGGCAGAATAGAAGATTTAAGAGTTGCAGCAGCAATTTTAAAAGGTAAAAAAGTCAACAGTAATGTCAGAGTTATTATTATTCCTGCAACACCGCAAGTTTATGCAGATGCTTTAAAAGAAGGTTTAATGAAAATATTTATAGAAGCAGGTGCAATAATTTCCGCACCTACATGCGGGCCTTGTTTAGGCGGACATACGGGAGTTCTTGCAAGCGGAGAAAAATGTGTTTCCACTACAAACAGAAATTTTGTAGGCAGAATGGGGCATATAAAATCGGAACTTTATCTTGCAAGTCCTGCAGTTGCCGCAGCTTCCGCAATAAAAGGTTACATAGCAGACCCTAATAATATATAAGAAAGTTTAAGGCTGCTTGTAAGGTTTAATTATGTCTGATTTAGATTTAAGAGAAACGGAAGTTATAGAACTATTAGAAAAAAAGGTAACAAAAAAATTAAAGAAAGCTTTAGATTTTTGTAAAATTTTAGAACAGGAAAATAAAGCTTTAAAAGCCGAGCTTGATTTTTATAAAAAAGAAGCAAATTCTTATGCCGAAAGGTTGGTACAAAATAAGTTGTTGAAGGATAAACAAAAAAAAGCTATAATTAAGGTAGAAAAATTATTAAAGAGGATAAATTCTTTATAATATGGCAAATAATTTAATTATTATGGGAACCCCCGTATACATTGATGACGAAGAAGCTTTGTTATCGGCTGAAATTGTTTCGTATATAAATAAAGTTTATCATGATATAGAAACCAGGCAAATGCAAAACGGTGGAAGGATAAATTCAAACACCACAAAAGCATTAGTTACTTTTTATATAGCCAAAGAGTTGTATGCAATGAAGGGAAATAATGAAGTTTTTCAAAATAAAAATATCAAAAAAGTTGAAAGTCTTATCAGTTTTATTGATAGTATAGTATTACCGGAACAATAGTATTTCCCTGCATTGTTGGTGTTTTAAGTTAATGTATTTATTCCGATGAAGTTCTTTAAGAGAAGCTTACGTGAGTTATGCTTAAGTGCATAAACCGTATTTCTCACCTAAAAATAAAGGGCTTTAAATGCTTAACTGACACGGCAAGTGTGGGGTTTTTTTTATGGAAAAAAATAAAATAAGATATGAATATTTGATGTTAAGGAACAAAATAGAATTGTCTGCAAGATATTCTTACAGTAACAGTATTTTGGAAAAAATAAAAAGTTTAAAACAATACGAGCAGGCAAAAATTATAATGCTGTATCTTTCTTACGGATCTGAAGTTGTAACCGATTTGATGATAAAAGAGTTTCTGCTTGACGGAAAAGAAATTGCCGTTCCTATAATATTAACACCGGGTGACGGTATTATGCAGGCAATAAAAATAAATTCGTTGGAAGAGTGCAGTGCTAAAGTATATGGTATAAGGCAGCCGGAATTTGATGAAAATTTAATAGTGGATAAAAATGATGTCGATTTAATACTTGTTCCCGGAATAGTTTTCGACAAAAAAGGTTACAGAATAGGTTACGGGAAAGGCTATTATGACAGATGGCTTGAAGGAACGGATATTAAAAAAAGAATCGGGTTGGCTTATGAAGTTCAAATAGTTTCCGAACTTCCTAAAGGACAGTTTGATTTACCTGTAGGTATGTTGGTAACGGAAAAACAAATAAAGGAGATAATATGACAGTCGAGTTCTTATTGATTTTAATTGGTGTCGGTTGTATAAGTTTCGTTTTGGGTTTTGTAATAAGATATGTATATGCAAGAATTGATTCTTCATCCGTAGAGCAAGTTTCAAACAGAATAATAAATGAAGCAAAAATGCTCGGTGATGCAAAAACAAAACAAATGTTGATTGAAGCAAGAGAGCAAATTGATAACGAAAGAAAAGATTTTGAAAAAGAAATGAAAGAGAAAAAAATTGAAATTCAAAATTCGGAAAAAAGACTTTTGCAGAGAGAAGAATTTCTTGATAAAAGAGTAGAAACTCAAGACAGAAAAGATAAAGAATTTCAACAGAAAGAAAAAAATTTGGAATTGAAAGAAAAAAGTATAGATAATAAAATTGTCGAAATAGATAATATAAAAAACGAACAGAAAAAAGTTTTGGAAAAAATTTCCGGTATTACAAGAGAAGAAGCAAAACAAACTTTAATAAAGGAAATGATTGACGAAGCAAAAAGAGATGCTATTGTTTATTCACAAAGAATAGAACAGGAAACAAGAGAAAATGCAAATAAAAAAGCAAAAGAAATTCTTTCAATAGCAATACAAAAAGTTGCGGCAGACCATACGGTTGATACTACAACATCAACGGTTCAAATTCCAAACGATGAAATAAAAGGCAGGATAATCGGAAGAGAAGGCAGAAATATAAGGGCTTTTGAACAAGCAACAGGTGTCGATTTGTTAATAGATGATACCCCCGAAACAATTACAATATCCGCTTTTGACGGGGTAAGGAGATATGTTGCAAAGAAAGCTCTTGAAAAACTTATTGCAGACGGTAGAATACATCCTGCAAGAATTGAAGAAGTCGTTCAAAAAATACAAAAAGAAACGGATGAAGAAATTAAAAATATCGGTATGCAGGCAGCACTTGAATCCGGGGTTCCTAATTTACATCCTGAAATTATTAAATTACTCGGAAGACTTCATTTCAGAACATCTTACGGGCAGAATCAGTTGCAACATACTCTTGAAGTTACATGGCTTGCAGGTGCAATAGCAGGGGAACTCGGTGTAGATGTAGCTTTCTGTAAGAAAGCGGGTTTAATGCATGATATAGGTAAGGCTGTTGACCATGAAGTTGAAGGAACTCACCATCAAATATCGGCCGACTTGGCTAAAAAATTCGGTGAATCTCCAAAAATGATAAATGCAATTTTAGCACATCATGAAGGTTTTGCGGAACCTCAAAGTGCCGAAGCATTTGTGTTGATAGCTGCCGATGCTATATCTGCTTCAAGGCCCGGTGCAAGAAGAGAAACTGTAGAAAGTTATTTAAAGAGGCTTGAACAACTTGAAACCGTTGCAAAAGGTTTTAAAGGTGTTTCGACCGCTTATGCAATTCAGGCCGGCAGGGAAATAAGAGTTTTGGTTGAACCTGAAAATATAGATGATAAACAAGCACAAATTGTTGCACATGATATAGCTAAAAAAATAGAAAACGAAATTAATTATCCGGGTCAGGTTAAAGTTACCGTTATCAGAGAAGTCCGTGCCCAAGATGTCGCCAAATAGAAGAGTAGATGATTGGAAGAGTAGAAGAATAGAGGATAATTTGCTATTCAGTGCTTGATGCGGAATCTATGTTAAAATTTGTCCGATAGGACACCTTAATTCTACATTGTAAATTATAAATTGTCGTATTATGTTTGATTTTGAAACAGAAAATAATAATTATGAAAATGAAAATGACGGTAAAATAATTTATACCGTTACTCAAATAAACAGTGAAATAAAATCCATATTGGAAGATTCTTATCCGCAAGTTTGGATTTGCGGTGAGATATCAAGTTTTAAAAAATATTCTTCCGGGCATATCTATTTTAACCTTAAAGACGAACAATCACAAATTTCAGCGGTTATGTTTGCAGGATATAACCAGAAATTAAAATTTATTCCTAAAGACGGAATGCAGGTTGTCGCTTTCGGCAGGATTACAACATATTTGCAAAGAGGTTCATACCAAATTCAAGTTTTTTTTATGAAAGAAGCAGGTGTAGGAACACTTCAGGAAAAATTTGAAAAATTAAAAAATAAACTTTTGCAGGAAGGTTTGTTCGACGAAAGCCATAAAAAACAAATTCCTTATTTGGTCAACAAAATAGGTGTTGTAACTTCAAAAGACGGTGCCGCATTACATGACATTTTGTCCGTCCTTGATAGAAGATATTCAAATGTTGAAGTTTTAATTTATCCCGTCAGGGTTCAGGGTGAAACCGCAAAATATGAAATAGAAAAAGCAATAAAATATTTGAATAAAAATCATAAGGAATTGGATGTCTTGCTTGTAGGCAGGGGCGGCGGCAGTTTGGAAGATTTGTGGGCATTTAACGAGGAAATTGTTGCAAGGGCAATTTATAATTCGCAAATTCCCGTAATTTCTTGTGTAGGACATGAAGTGGATTTTACAATAGCCGATTTCGTTGCGGATTTAAGGGCGGCAACCCCGTCTGTGGCAGCCGAAATTGTTGCCAAGAACAAAGCCGATTTGGAAGAAAAAATAAATATTTTTAAAGCTACATTAATAAATAAAACAGAAAATTTAATAAAAGTTTATGAAGAAAAAATAAATTATTTCAAAACTTGCAGAGCATTGTCAAAACCTTATTTGATTTACGAAGATAAAATCCAATATATCGATGATTTAAAAGAAAAATTACTTTTTTACATAAAAAACATTATTGAAATAAAAAATCATAATCTTCAACTTAAAATTCAAAAGCTTGATTTGTTATCTCCTCTTAAAATTTTGCAAAGGGGATATTCGGTTTGTTTTGATAAACAAGGCAAAATTATAAAAACTGCAAAGCAGGTTAGTATTGACGATAGGATAGATATAAAATTATCAGACGGTAAAATAAAAACAAAAGTTGTAGAGGAATAAAATGAAAAAGAATACATTTGAAGCTTCTTTAAAAAGGCTGGAAACAATTGTTGATGAAATGGAAACCGCAGAGCTTGATATGGACAAAGCAATGAAGCTTTTTGAAGAAGGAATTTCTTTAGTTAATGAATGCTCAAATAAACTTAACGAAACCAAAAAGAAAATAGAGATTATTGTAGAAAAAAATGGTAAAATAGATAAAGAAAATTTCGTTGAGGATAAAAAAGAAAATGAAGAAAACTAAAAATTTTGATTTGAAAAAATATTTGCAACAAAAAGGAAAGTTTGTAAATAAATTGTTAATTAAATATTTGCCCAAAGATAATTCAATAATATCTCAGGCAATGAGATATTCCGTTCTTGCAGGCGGTAAAAGGTTAAGACCTGTTTTGGTTATGCTCGGTGCCGAAACTTTCGGCTTAAATATAAAAAAAATAGAACCTGCAGTTTGTGCCGTTGAATTTTTACATACATATTCTTTAATTCATGATGATTTGCCTGCAATGGATAATGATGATTTAAGAAGAGGTAAACCTACAAGCCATAAAAAATTCGGCGAGGCAGCAGCCATACTTGCAGGTGATGCACTTCTTACGGAAAGTTTTAATCTTGTTGCAAAAGCAAATGTCCCTGCAGACAGAGTTGTTAAAGCAATAAAAGTTTTTGCCGATTATTCCGGTTTTAAAGGAATGGTTGCAGGCCAAGCCGAAGATACAATAGAAGCGGGAAAATGGAACAAAAAAAATATTTCGTTTTGTAAAAAGAAATTGGAATATATACATACACACAAAACTTCCGATTTGATAAAGGCAAGTTTGTTAATCGGTGCAATACTTGCGGGTGCAAAAGATAACCAACTAAAAGCACTTGAAAAATACGGGCATAATATCGGAATTGCTTTTCAAATTGCAGATGATATTTTAGATGTTTATGCGGATAAAAAATTGTTGGGTAAAAACGGCAGTGACAAAGATAATGATAAATTAACATATTTAAGGTTATACGGAAAAGAACAGTCGGAAAAAAATGCCAAAAAATTAATTGATGAAGCAAAAAAAACAGTTTCAAAATTTAAGTTAAATAAAGAAGTTTTTGAAAGTTTAGCCGATTATATGATAAACAGAAGTTTTTAGGTTATTGGGGTAAATTTTTATGTCAATTTTAGAAAATATATCAAAACCGAACGGAATAAAAATAATAAAAAAAGAATTATTACCTCAGCTTGCAAAAGAAATAAGAACAAAAATAATAGAAACGGTATCAAAAAACGGCGGACATATCGCTTCAAGTTTAGGTGTTGTTGAATTAACAATTGCACTTCATTACTGCTTTGATGTTGAGAAAGATAAATTTATATGGGATGTCGGTCATCAGGCTTATGCACATAAAATACTTACCGACAGAAAAGATAAATTCGAAACATTAAGGCAGTATAAAGGAATAAGCGGATTTCCGAAAATTTCCGAATCAAAATACGACAGTTTCGGAGCGGGGCATGCTTCAACTTCAATTTCCGCAGGTTTAGGTTTTGCCGTAGCAAGAGAATTGAATAATCAAGATTATAAAGTTGTATCCGTAATAGGTGACGGTTCAATGACGGGCGGGCTTGCTTTTGAGGGCTTGCAAAATGCCGGAACACTCGGCAAAGATATGCTTGTTATTTTAAACGACAATCAAATGTTCATTTCTCAAAAAGTGGGAGTGTTGGCAGGTTATTTTGCAAATCTTTTAACTGCGGCAGGTGTAAAAAAAATAGAAGAAAGAGTTTTAAAAATAGCTTCAAAATTAAAATTTTTAAGTTTTAATTCAATAAAAAAATTAGTTAAAAGATTTAAAGTAATTTTGTTTCCAGGTTTGATGTTTGAAGAAATGGGTTTTACTTATGTCGGTCCTATAGACGGGCATAACATAAATCAGCTTATTGATATGTTATCAAAAGTAAAAGAGTTTAAAGGTCCGGTTCTTTTACATATAGTTACAAAAAAAGGTAAAGGTTATAAATTTGCCGAAGCCGAACCTACAAAATTTCACGGTATCGGTCCTTTTGACATTAAAACGGGAAAAACTCTTTCTTTGAAAAAAGTTACATATACCGAAGTTTTTTCAAAAGCCATAGTAAAACTTGCTCAAAACGATGATAAAATAGTTGCAATAACCGCAGCAATGCCGGACGGAACAGGTTTGAAAGAATTTTCAAAAAAGTATCCCGACAGATTTTTTGATGTCGGTATAGATGAAGGACATGCAGTAACTTTTGCGGCAGCACTTGCAGCCGGCGGTTTAAAACCTATAGTTGCAATATATTCAACTTTTATGCAAAGAGCTTTGGATAACATAATTCATGATGTTGCATTGCAAAATTTGCCAGTTATTATGATGCTTGACAGGGCAGGTATTGTGGGAGAAGACGGTGCAACTCATCACGGAGCATTTGATTTTTCTTATTTAAAATATATTCCTAATTTAACCGTTATGGCACCTGCAAATGAAACCGAACTTCAAGATATGTTAAATACCGCACTTACATTAAAAAATCCGTCGGTAATCAGGTATCCGAGAGGCAGCGGAACAAGAGTTGCTTCTTTTCACAGAAATTTTGAACTGTTGGAAATCGGTAAAGCCAAATTTGAAAAAGAAGGAACGGATGTTTGTATAGTTTGTATCGGTAATGTTTTGCAGGTTTGTTTGGAAGCTGCAAATAATTTACAGCAAAAAGGAATTTCGGTTGCCGTATTAAATGCAAGGTTTTTAAAACCTTTTGATGAAATGTCGGTTAAAAATATTTTAAAAATTACAAATAAAATTATTACCGTTGAAGAAAATTCTTTAATCGGCGGAATGGGTGAAACGGTTAAAGCTGTTTTATCCGGGACAAATGCACAAATTGTTTCAATAGGCTTACCGGATAAATTTATTGAACACGGAAAACAAAGCCTGATAAGGCAATTATGCGGTTTATCCGTTGAAAATATAGAGGCCGAGATAACAAAACTTATAAAATGAAAAAAAGACTTGATGTTTTAATTTTTGAAAAAAATTTAGTTGAAAGTCGTTCAAAAGCACAAGCTCTTGTTATGGAAGGTAAAGTTTTTGTTGACGGGGAAAAAATAACAAAAGCAGGTACTCAAGTTAACGAAGATGCAGTTATTGAAATAGAAAAACAAAATCCCTATGTTTCAAGGGGCGGATTGAAGTTGGAGTCAGTTTTAAATTTGTTTGAAATTGATTTTACCGACAAAATTTGTATTGATATAGGTGCTTCAACCGGCGGTTTTACCGACTGTATGTTGCAGCATGGTGCAAAAAAAGTTTATGCAGTTGATGTGGGAACGGCTCAATTGCACTATAAACTCAGAAACGATAACAGAGTTGTAAATATTGAAAATGTAAATTTCAGATATTTTGATAAAACATTATTGAAAGATAAAATAGATATTGTTACAATAGATGTGTCTTTTATTTCTTTAGATAAAATATTGCCCATGGTAAATGAAATTGTTACAAATGAAAGTTTGGTTATAGCAATGGTAAAGCCTCAATTTGAACTTGAACCGAGTGAAGTAAAAAAAGGTGTTGTTAAAGATGAACTGTTAAGGCAGAAAGCAATAGATAAAATTAAAAATTTTGCCGTCGGTTTGGGTTTTGAAATATTGAAAGAGCAGGATTCTGCGGTAAAAGGTCCAAAGGGCAATTTGGAACACTTTGTTCTTTTTAAAAAATTGTCTTAGCAATTTTTTATTAAATTATAATTAAAAATTAGTAATTGGAAATTAATGTATTTTTTTATAGCAAAAAAGATATTGAAATTACTGATTACTCATTAATAATTGTCGTTTAAAGTTGTCGGTAAACTATAAGCTGTCATTATAACTTTTCAGTTATCAGCTAATATAAGAGGGAAATATGCAAGATTACAATGTTAAAGAAGTTGAAAAAAAATGGCAAAAAATTTGGGCGGATAATAAAATATTCGAATGTCATCCCGATGAAAATAAGGAAAAATATTATATTTTGGTAATGTTACCGTATCCTTCTGGAAATTTACACATGGGTCATGTAAGAAATTACAGTATAGGTGATGTTTTTGCAAGATATAACAGAATGACAGGTAAAAATGTTATTCATCCCATGGGCTGGGATGCTTTCGGTCTTCCTGCTGAAAATGCCGCAATCAAACATAATATTGCACCTGCAACATGGACTAAACAAAATATTGCAAGAATGAGAGAACAACTTAAAATGCTCGGTATTTCTTATGATTGGAACAGAGAGCTTGCAACTTGTACTCCTGAATATTATAAGTGGAACCAGTGGTTCTTTTTACAAATGTATAAGAAAGGTTTGGTTTTTAGAAAAAAATCAAATGTAAATTGGTGTCCGAAATGTAAAACGGTTCTTGCAAACGAACAGGTAAAAGAAGGTAAATGTTGGAGATGTGACAGTGATGTTGAACAGAAAGAATTGGAACAATGGTTTATAAAAATTACAAAATATGCAGATCAATTGTTGGAAGGGCATAAACAACTTTCAGGTTGGCCCGAGCAGGTTTTGTCAATGCAGCAAAACTGGATAGGCAAGTCGCACGGTGCACAAATGAATTTTGATATTGCAGGTTCAAATAAAAAACTTGAAATTTTTACTACAAGGCCCGACACAATTTTCGGTGTTACTTTTATGGTTGTAGCTCCCGAACATCCGATGCTAAAAGAATTTAAACATCAAATAAAAAATTGGGCAGAGGTTGAAAAATATATTAAAGAAAGTTCTGCAAAATCCAATATAGAAAGGTCTTCATCAAAAGAAAAAACAGGTGTAAAACTCGACGGAGTTTGTGTAATTAACCCTGCAAATAAAAAAGAGGTTCCCATATTTGTTGCCGATTATGTTTTAATGGGTTACGGAACAGGTGCCATTATGGCAGTTCCCGCACACGACCAAAGGGATTGGGAATTTGCAAAAAAATATAATGTTGAAATAATTCCTGTTATAGAAGGCGGCGATGTAACAAAAGCTGCATTTGAAGATGAAGGATTGATGGTAAATTCCGGACAGTTTAACGGAATTACATCTAAAGAAGCAAGAGAAAAAATGCCTATATGGGTGGAACAGCAGGGATGGGGAAAAAGAACAACAAATTATAAATTGAGGGAATGGCTTATATCAAGGCAAAGATGTTGGGGAACACCTATACCGATGGTTCATTGCCCAAAATGCGGTATAGTTCCCGTAGATGAAAAAGATTTGCCTGTTATTTTACCGACGGATGTTAAATTTACAAACGACGGAAAATCTCCTTTGCAGTCAGATGAAAAATTTGTAAATACGGTTTGTCCTAAATGCGGTAGCCCTGCAAAAAGGGAAACCGATACTATGGATACTTTTGTTGATTCGTCTTGGTATTATGCAAGATATACCGATGCTAAAAATTCCAAAGAACCTTTTGATATAAAGGAAGCAAATTATTGGCTTCCGGTTGACCAATATGTCGGCGGGATAGAACATGCCTGTATGCATTTAATTTATTCAAGATTTTGGCACAAAATAATGAGGGATATGGGGCTTGTTAAAAGTGATGAACCGTTTATGAATTTGTTGACACAAGGTATGGTTACACTCGGCGGAAGTGCAATGTCAAAATCAAAAGGAAATATTGTAAGTCCCGATGAAATAGTCTCAAAATACGGGGCTGATACCGCAAGATTATTTATTTTGTTTGCCGCACCTCCGGAAAAACAGCTTGATTGGTCTGACGACGGTGTTGAAGGGTGTTGGAGGTTTATAAACAGAGTTTGGAGATTACAGGAACTTGTCAATACAAAATCTTCAGTTCCGGCAGATGAAAAAGCAAAACAAAATTTATTAAGAGCTGAACATATTTGTATAAAAAAAGTTACCGAAGATATATCTGTAAAACATCAATTCAATACGGCAATTTCGTCAATAATGGAACTTGTTAATACAATGTATACCTATAAACATCATTCAAACGATGACGGGTTATCAAAGAAAGTTTATGAAACCATAATTTTATTATTGTCTCCGTTTACTCCTCATTTATCTGAAGAAATTTGGAATATTTTAGGCAATAAAAATTGTGTTTCAACTGCACAGTGGCCGAAATTTAACGAACAATATATAAAACAGGACAGTATTGAAATTCCCGTTCAGATAAACGGTAAATTAAGAGGGAAAATAAGTATTGATGTTTCTTCGGATGAACAAACGGTTCAAAATATTGTTTTAAATGCCGATAAATTAAAACCGTTTTTTGAAAATAAAAATATAGTTAAGTTTATTTACATAAAGTCAAAAATTATAAATGTAGTTGTTCGATAGAAGATTTGAAGATTTAAAGTTAAAAATTGTATTACAATTTTTAAGGAGCTTTTATGAAAAAATTATTTTTAATGTTGTTTTCGTTAGTTGTGTTTTTATTTGCATGTGCTGCACCTTATGACCCTGCTCCGCAATTGTTGCCTGCTTATATTCAAAAAGTGTATATAAGACCTGTTGTAAATAATACAAATCAATACGGTTTGGAAGATAAATTTACAAAAGGTATCATAGATGAATTTATGCAGGACGGCAGGCTTTCCGTTGTTTCAAACGAATCCGAAGCCGACGGTGTTTTGGTTTGTGAAATAAAAAGATATGTTTTGCAACCTTTAACTTATGATGCAAATATGGTAACAGAACAATATAAATTATGGATTTTAATAAATGCTTATTTTGTTGATAAGCATGAAAATGTAACTTTATGGATTGAACCGAATATGGAAGGTATTCAAATTTATGCCGATGCGGTTAAAGTCGGTTTCGGTGGCATGACCGAAGAACAGGCAAGGGAACATATTTGGGAAAAATTATCAAGAGATATTGTAAAAAGAACTTTAAGCGGGTTCGGTAATGCCGGCGGAATTTCCGAAAAAAAAGTTCAAAGCTAACAATTTTACAATAAACTCTCAGCTTTCAGCCTAAGCTTTAAGCTAAAAAATGCAGAGCATTTTTTATATGAAAACAATAACATATTCGCAATTTGTTAAGCAATTGTCAACAAAAAATATTTCTCCGGTATATTTTTTTGCCGGAGAAGAAACTTTTTTATTGGATGAATGCCTTAAAAGAACAGTTCAAAAAATTAATACCGATACTTTAAATAAAGAAGTTTTTCAGGCACCGGACTTAGATGCTAAAGCAGTTTTGACTGCGGCACAAACCTTGCCGTTTTTAGGTGATAAGAGAGTTGTTATATTAAAGATGGCAAATAAATTAAAAAATGATGATTTTAAGCTTATTTCAACATTAATAGAAAAACCGGTGGAAACTTCCTGTTTAATTATTTTGTTTAACGATAAAATTAAAGATTTAAAAGCCAAAAGAAAAGATTTGATAAATTTATGTTTGGATTCTAAAAAAACCGTTTGTGTAGATTGTAAAAAAATTTATGAAAACGAAGCAATAAATTTTGTTAAGGAAGAATTTTTATCAAGAAAAAAACAAATATCGTTTGACTTGTGCAGGCAAATAGTGCAGGATACAGGAACCGATTTGTTAAGCTTATCAAACGAAATAGATAAAATATGTATATATTTGGGTGAGAAAAATAAAACGGTAACGGAAGAAGATTTTATAAAAATAAGCGGTTTTACAAAAGAAATAAATATTTATATGTTTACCGCGGAAATAGAAAATAAAAATTTAAAAAAGGCTTTATTTATATTAAATAAAATGTTACAAACAGGAGAAAAGGCGGTTCCTATATTATCTGCAATATCAACTACAGTCAGAAGGTTATTAACGGCAAAAAGTTTGCTTGAAGAAAAACATTATTCTCAAACGGAAGTAATGGATTATATAAGAATACCTGCTTTTTTTGATTTCAGAAAAAAATATTTGGCAGGACTTGCAAAATATAAGTTGTTACATTTAAAACAATGCCTTGAAAATATTTTAAAAACGGATATTGCAATTAAAACACAAGGACAAGTTGATGAAGCTTTTGTGTTACAAAAACTTGTTATGTTTATATGTAAATAGTATAATAAAAATTTGTGAAGCAAATTTTATAGGAGACAAAGGTGAAAGCATTTATTTTGGCAGCCGGTGTAGGCAACAGGTTAAGGCCTTTAACATTAAAGTTACCCAAACCGATGATTCCGCTTGTTAATAAACCTGTAATAGCACATACACTTGATAATTTAAAAAAACATAATATAAATTCCGTTGTTATGAATTTACATTTTATGGCAGATACAATTTCATCATATTTCGGTGACGGCCATAACATCGGCATGGAAATAAATTATTCAAAAGAAGAAAATTTACTCGGAACTGCCGGCGGTTTAAAAAAATGTAAAAAATATTTTGATTCTACTTTTGTTGTTTTGTCCGGTGATAATTTATGTGATATAGATATAACATCGGTTATTGAATTTCATAAAAGAAAAAAATCGTTAGCTACCATGGTATTAAAAGAAGTTGATGCCAAATACGAATATGGTATTGCAATATCGGATAAATATAACAGAATAACAAGTTTTGTTGAAAAACCTACCTGGAGTTCCGTTTTTTCAAATACGGTAAATACGGGAATTTATGTTTTTGAACCTGAAATTTTTAAATATATTCCCGACGGTTTTTATGATTTCGGTAAAAATTTGTGGCCGAAACTTTTAAAAATGAAAAAAAATATTTATTCATATGTGATGAACGGATATTGGACTGATATCGGAAGCCTTTCCGAATACCAAAACGGAACAAAAGCCGCTTTGGATGGAACAGTCAGAATAAACATAGACGGAAAACCGTTAAAAAAAACCGATGTTATTGTCGGCAAAAATACCGTTATAGATAAAACCGTTAAATTTATCGGCAAAATAGTAATAGGTAAAAATTGCAATATAGGAAAAAATGTTTTTATAGATAACGGAACGGTTATAGGAAATAATGTAACGATAAAAGACGGTAGCATAATAAAAGAATCAATAATATGGGATAATGTTACTATAGGGAAAAATGTAAGTTTAAATTCTACAATAGTAGATATAAATGTTCCTCAAAAACTTTCTGTTTATAACGGAATTTTATTTAATACAAAATAATTTGGAGTTTTTTGCTTTATGGAAAATATAAATAATTGGATTTTTACTTCGGAATCGGTTACCGAAGGACATCCTGATAAAATATGTGATATAATTTCTGACAGCATATTGGATGCAATTTTGGAACAGGATCCTAAAGCAAGGGTAGCTTGTGAAACTTTTGCATGTAACGGGCTTATAATTATAGGCGGTGAAATTACAACAACCGCGAATATAAACAGAACGGAAATTATAAGAAATGCAATAAAAAATATCGGTTATACAGATTCAAAATTCGGGTTTGATTATAAAAATTGTGAAATAATGGAAAGAATAAATACACAGTCGCCCGATATTGCAATGGGTGTTGATACGGGTGGTGCGGGTGACCAAGGTTTGATGATAGGTTTTGCTTGTTCGGAAACTGAAGAACTTATGCCGTTGCCGATAATGTTGGCACATAAACTTGCACACAAACTTGCACAGGTAAGAAAAGATAATGTTTTAAAATATTTAGGTCCGGACGGTAAAACACAAGTTTCTGTTGAATATAAAAATTGGAAACCTGTTAGGGTTGATACCGTAGTATTATCAACTCAGCATACTGAAGAAATTTTAGATAAAACAGGTAACCAAATTACAAAACAGTCCAAAGAAGAAATTTTTAAAACGATAATAGAACCTGTTTTGGGTAGTTGGATTGATTCTAAAACAAAAATATTTATAAACCCGACGGGAAAATTTATTATAGGCGGACCTCAAGGTGATACCGGACTCACAGGAAGAAAAATTATTGTCGATACTTACGGCGGAATGGCAGCACATGGCGGCGGAGCATTTTCAGGTAAGGATTGTACAAAAGTTGACAGAAGTGCTTGTTATATGGCAAGGCATATTGCAAAAAATATAGTTGCGGCAAAGTTGGCAGACAAATGTACCGTTCAGCTTGCCTATGCAATAGGAGAAAAAGAGCCTGTTTCAATTATGGTGGATACTCATAAATCCGGTAAAATTTCAGGTGATAAATTGGCTCCTATAGTTAGAAAATTATTTCCTTTAACACCGCAAGGTATTATAGATTATTTGGATTTAAGAAAACCTGTTTTTACAAAAACTGCTTCTTACGGACATTTCGGCAGGAATTGTTTTAAATGGGAACAAACAAATAAAGTTGAAGAGTTAATAAAGGCAACAGCCGAATTATAAGGTTTTTATATGTTATGGTTTTTGGTGAGTTTAATTATTATTCTTGTTATTATTTCCGTAATATTTATTATAAAATTTTATGATATAAAAAAACTTTATAATGCAGAAAAACAAAAAGTTATTTCTTTTACCGAAAAGGAAGCTTCTTTTTTGAAAGAAGCAGGTAAGCTTGAACAGTTAAATTCCGTTTTGGAAGAAAAAAATTCACAGATAGAAAAACACCTCAATACAATTTCTCAATATCAAGCAAAAATAAATTTATTGGAACAGGAAAAACTTTCTATAGATAAAGATAAAAAATATTTAGAAAAAGAAAAAGAAAATTTGCAGCAACTTCAAAAAACTCTTTTAAATAATTCAAAAACGGAATTCCAAACAATTGCAAACGAAATTTTAAAATTGACAAAATCCGAATTAAATTCAATAAATAAAGAAGAATTGAAAAATGTCGTTGCTCCGTTTGAAAAAAATATAAAATCTTTTGAGGAAACAATTCAAAACCAAACCAAAGAATTCAGCCAAACAAAAGGTGCATTGGAAAATGAACTTAAAAATGTAATCAACCAAGGTAATCAATTGAAAGAGCAAACTTCAAATTTAATAGATATGTTTAAAACCGATTCGAAAGCAAAAGGTGATTTCGGTGAAACTATTTTGCAAATCATACTTGAAAATTCGAATTTACAAAAAGATATAAATTATTTTGTTCAGCAACAGGAAGGTAACAAAAGAACCGATTTTCAAATAAAACTTCCCGGTGATAAATGGATTGTAATAGATTCAAAAGTTCCTTTAAGTGCATATATGAGCTATTGTAATGCGGTAACTGAAGAAGATAAAAACAAATTTTTGGATGAGCATGTGAAAGTAATAAAAACTTTTATTTCCGATTTGTCCGGTAAAAAATATTATGAACGGTTTGATAAAAACTCAAAAACAATAAGTCCGGACTTTACAATGATGTTTATTTATCCGGAAGAAGCTTATATTGATGCATTAAGGCACAAACCGTCTTTAACAAATGAAGCATGGACAAAAGATGTTGCTATAGTTTCGGCAACTTCTTTAATTCATACAATCAAAATTATAGAAAAACTTTGGGATGTTCAAAGGCAAGTTCAAAATCATGAAAAAATAATTTCAATGGCTAAAAATTTTAAAATAAGGTTGGCAAGTTTTGTTGAAAATATGGCAAAACTAAGTAACAATATAATAACGGTAAATAAAACTTTTAACGATTTTCAAAAAACGGTTAAAGGTGATAGAGGTCTTGAAAAAATTGTTAATGATTTATCAAGTTACGGGATAAATCCATCAGAAAACAAACTTGATACCGAAACAATAAAACAAATACAATAAAAAAATTAATACCTATATAGAATCTTATAAAGTGTCGTTTTTTGTTGTTGAATTTTTAAATTATTAACTTTCAGCTTTCAGTTATAAACTAAATTTGCACACCAAATTTTAACTTTTGTATAATAAGAATATAATGTATAACAACTTAGACAAATTGTTGCCTTTTGTTCAAAGGCCTGCAAGATATATAAACCACGAAATCAATTCTCATAAACCCGATATGGCAAATGACATATCTATATGTTTGTGTTTTCCGGATATTTATGAAATAGGTGCTTCCAATTTAGGGTTGGAAATTTTATATCATTTGATTAATGAAAAAAAATTGGCAAGAGCTGAAAGAGCTTATGCTCCCGATATTGATTTGGAAAAATTATTGATAGAAAAAGATATTGAATTGTTTTCGTTGGAATCTCAAACCTCTCTTAAAAATTTTGATTTTGTAAGTTTTTCATTACAATGCGAACTTGTCGGAACAAATATAGTAAATATGTTATCTCTATCAAAAATTCCCGTTTTTTCAAAAGACAGAACGGAAAATACTCCGTTAATTATTGGCGGTGGTCCGGTAATGGCAAACCCCGAACCGTTTGCAGATTTTTTTGATTTATTTGTAATAGGTGACGGCGAACAGGCATTGGAAACAATTTTAAATACATACGGACAATGTAAAAAAGAGAATAAAACAAGAAAAGAAATTTTAAAAGAATTGTCGGAAATTGAAGGTGTATATGTTCCTTCTTTTTATGAAGTAAAATATAATGATGATTTAACGGTTCAATCCGTTCTTCCGGTTGAAGACGGAATAAAACAAACCGTTCAAAAAACTTTTGTTGATATAGATAAGGCTTTTTTCCATACAAAAAAAATTGTTCCTTATGTTCAAACCGTTCATAACAGGTTAAATATTGAAATTGCAAGGGGCTGTATAGGTCAGTGCAGGTTTTGTCAGGCTTCAAAATATTACAGGCCGTGGCGGGCAAGAAACACGGAAAATATTTTAAATTTGCTTGATAAAGGACTTGAAGCAACAGGTTATGAAGAAGTTTCTTTTTCCTCGTTGTCATGTACCGATTATAAAAATTTGGAAGAACTTCTTTTAAAAACAAATGAAAAATATTCAAGTAAAAATATAACGGTATCACTGCCTTCAATGAGATGTAATCAATTTTCATTAAAAGTTGCCGAATACATTAACAGAGATAAAAAGCCTACAATTACTTTTGCACCTGAAGCCGGTTCAAACAGGTTAAGAAATGTAATAGGTAAATATTTATCCGAAACCGATATTGTAAACACATTGACATCTGCCAATGCTATGGGCTGGAAAACGATAAAATTATATTTTATGATAGGTCTTCCGACAGAAACTCAAGAAGATATAGCTGCAATAAGTGATTTGATTTTTAAAGTTAAAAAGTTAACTAAAGGTTTAAATTTCAATATAACAATATCACCTTTTGTCCCTAAAGCACAAACTGCTTTTCAGTGGCAGGCTATGTTTGCTGCTCAATATTTTAATGATGTTATAACAAAATTAAAAAAAACTATTCCTGCAACAATTAAAGCACATGACTATAAAGAAAGTATAATAGAAGCCGTTTTGGCAAGAGGGGATAGAAAATTATCAAAAGCAATTTATATTGCATGGCAAAAAGGTTTAAGGTTTGATCAATGGGTGGACAGGTTCAATTATGACAAATGGATACAAGCAATACAAGAAGCCGGATTGGATTTGAATTTTTATGTATATAGACAAAGACAATTTGATGAAGTGTTGCCGTGGCAACATATAAACCTCGGTATAACAAAAGATATATTGTATAAAGATTATATTAAAGGAATTTCAGAAACGGATTCTTCAGATTATACAAATTATAAAAGAGATATTAATTTGCCTAAAAATTATTCTTTAGCAAACAATTTACCTACACAAGCTAATGTAAGAGTATTATTAAAATTTTCAAGAAAAGGTGTTGTTAAATATTTATCGCAGCTTGAACAAATTGATTTTTTAAGAAGAGCAATAAAAAGAACTGCTCTGCCTGTTGCATATACTGCCGGCTTTAGCCCGCTTGTAAAAACTTCGTTCGGTCCGGCAATTTCAGTAGGTTATGAAAGTGATTGTGAATATGTTGACCTATATATGACGGAAAAAATTTCCGAAAAATGTATAATAGAAGAAATAGCAAGAGTTTTGCCGGAAGGTTTTAATATTGAACAAGCAAAATATTTGCCATTAAAATTTCCTGCTATTAATGCACTTGTTAATGTTGTTGAATATATTATTGAAGGTGTTAATATAACAGACGAACAAATAAATAACTTTTTGGCACAGGAAGAGATTTTAATAAAAAAAGTAAAAAAACAAAAAGAAACAATAATTGATGTTAAACAACAAATTTTAAGTGTAACAAAATTGTCGGATAATAAAATAAAAATGTTGCTTAAAATAAAACAGCAGGATAATGTCAAATTAAGTAATATTTTATGTTCGTTATTAAATTTAACTGACAATGAAATAAAAATTTTGTATATTAAAAGGACAAAACTATTTGTAAATAAAGATAATTTATTTTATGAAATTTAAAAAAATAGCATTATTGTTAATATTAATAATTTTTTCATCCGTAATATATGCAGAGGAAAAATCCGTAGTTTATATTATGGACAATTCTTATTTGGGAGAAAATACTCGTGAATATTTTTCAAAATTACAAACCGTTTTAGATGATAGTAAAGATGACATTTCTTTGCAGACCGTATCAAAGTATGATATTAATACTACGGAATCTCTAAATATTTTAAGAAGGCTCAAAAAAGGAAATACTGCTGTTGTTTTAAAAGCCGGTGAAGCAAATTATTATAATCTTTATGGTTTTTCTTCTTTCAAAAGATATCATCAAACAAATTTAAAAAATGAATTATCTTCGGTAAAAGAGATAAATTTTGAGATTGCAAAAGAATATGGCATTATAAATAAGAATACATTTTACGATGCTGTTGATACTGTCGGAAAACAAATTTTTATGTCAAACGGTAAAATTTTTAAACCTTCGGTTATTCCTAAATTTTATATTTTGAATTCAAATTTTGAGCAAAATGTAAATATAGCAGCTTCACTTACTTCGTACTCTTATGCATGGAATTTAATAAATGAAGGAAAGTTTAATGAGGCTTATAATTTTTTAATAAAAATTATATACAAACAGCCTAAACAAAGTATGTTTCATTATGCTTTAGGTTCTTTATATTTATTGAAAAAAGATGAAAATTATCAGGAAAAAGCTTTAAGTGCATTTGAAGACGGTATATTGGTTGATCCTTTTGACAGAGATAATTTGTGTTACAAAGGGTTGGCTGTTATATTTATGATGTATGAGGGAAAAATAATAAAAGAGATATTGTTTTTTTCAAAATTATTGGAAAAATATATGCCTAATTATTCAAAAGATATATCCGCAATACTTGCAATAGGAAATGTTAATTATGACGAAAAAATTGAACTTATAAATGACTGGATTATATCCGATATGGAAAAAATCAAACAAACTTGTCAAAAGAAAAATATAGATTTGATTTTAACAAGTTATCCTATGGATGTAAAAAGCGAAGAGGTTATTAAAAAACATATATCCAATAATGATAAGAATACTTCTTTTATTGAGGATAAAATAGAAAATAATGAAAGCTTTTATGAATGGGTTAATAATTCCGTTCGAAAAATATTTTCCGTATTAAAACAAAAAGGGTTTATTGATGAATAAAGAAATAGTTGTAAATATGACACCCGAAGAAACACGGGTTGCAATTTTGGAAAGTAACAGATTGTCGGATTTGTTTTTGGAAAGAAGGGAGTCCGAAAAAATTTTAAACAATATTTATAAAGGTAAAGTTCAAAATATTGTTTCCGGTTTGTCGTCTGCATTTATTGATATAGGTTTTGGTAAAAGTGCATATTTGGCAATGAACGATATTGTTGCTCCGAAACATGAAAAAAATATTGAAAATATGCTTAAAGTCGGGCAGGAAATAATGGTTCAGGTGTATAAAGAACCTATCAGTACTAAAGGCCCTAAAGTAACAATGGACATTTCTTTACCGGGCAGGCTTTTGGTATATATGCCTTTCAGTAATAATATCGGGGTATCAAAGCAAATAGAAGATAAAGAAGAATATACAAGGTTAAGAAATATAATAAAGGAAATAAAGAAAGAAGTTGCCGGCGGTATTATCGTTAGGACGGAAGCCGAAGATGCAACACAGCAGGAAATAGAAAATGAAATAAAATATTTGGTTAGGTTGTGGGGCTCTATTTTAAACAGGTTTAACAATGTTCAGTTCGGAACTCCAGTTCACAAGGATTTGGGTGTAGTATTTCAAATTGTCAGGGATTATTTTAATGAAGATGTCGATTTAATGTATATAGACGATGAAAAAGAATTGAAAGATGTTAAAGAATTTGTCAGTACGGTTTCTCCGGAACTTGAGGATAAAATAGTTTTGTATGAAGGTAAACAACCTATTTTTAAAGCATATAAAATAGAAGAAGAAATTAAAAATTTAAGGTCTAATAAAGCAAGGCTTCCTTCGGGCGGTTATTTGATAATACAGGAAGCCGAGTCTTTGTGTGCAATAGATGTTAATACAGGTAAATTTGTCGGCAATAATAATACACAGGAAGAAGTTGTTACAATAACAAATATTGAAGCAGCCCGTGAGGTTGCAAGGCAACTCCGTTTAAGGAATATCGGCGGTATTATCGTAATAGATTTTATAGATATGAGAAAAGAGAAAAACAGGAAAAAAGTTTTGGAAGAATTAAAAAAATCTACAAAAGGCGATAAGGCAAAAATAAAAATATGGCCGATTACAAAACTCGGGCTTATAGAAATGACAAGAGAAAGAAAAAAAGAATCATTGTTTGCACTTCTGGGTGATACTTGCCCGACATGTAAAGGGTTGGGGCTTGTTTTGTCAAAAGAAACGATTTTTATTTCCGTATGTAAAGAAATAGAACAAATGAAAATTGAAAAATATAACGGTAAAATTAAAATAAAACTACATCCGGATGTTGCAGAATATTTTAGTGAAAGGAAAAAACATTTAAACGAAATGTTTAAAAAAGGTATAGAAATAATTTCTGACGATTCCGTTGACAGGCAGGATTACAACATTATACTTGAACAATGAAAAATTTTTCTTTGGACTTAAACAAAAAATATGTTTTTATTGTGGGTGCGGGTGCAAGTAAAGATGATAAATTGCCCGTACAGGATGAAATTTTAAAAAATATTTTAAAAAGAAAGTTCGCATTAAAAGATAATCTTTCCTCTATAGAATACAAAAAAGTTTCACACGAAATAAACGATTTGTTAAAAACATTGTTTAACGGTAAAATAGCTAAAAATAATATTTCTCTTGAATCTATTTTTAATATTTTGGAAACAGCTGTTAGAAAAGGTGAAAATATAGGTAAAATTAAAGTTGAAAAAATAAAAAGATATTATGACTTTTTACTTGAAGGCATAATGTTTGCAACACTTACCGATGCAAAACTGCAGGAACATAACATATTAAATCCTAAAAGTCAAAGTCCGTATACAATTTTAGGCAGAAAAATTTTTGAAACATATAAAAGAAGGGAAAACATAAACTGTTCGTTTATAACTTTTAATTATGATATTTGTTTGGACAGGGTTTTGCTTTCGATGTATGATAAAAATGAAAGTAAAAGTATAGATGTCGATTTCGGTATAGAACTCGGTAATTACAGCCTGCAACAATGGTTTCACAGACCGAGAAAAAGAAAAATATATTTGTTAAGGCCGCACGGTTGTATCAATTGGTTTTTATGTGCGACATGCGGTAAAGTTTTTTCAAGGGTTTCTCAACAAGGTAAACCTTTGGATTTGGTCAACGGTGAAAAATGTTACTGTTGCGGTATGTCCGCATTGGAACCTTATATAATACACCCGAGCAATAACAGAATTTATGAAAACAAATACATTATGCAGGTTTGGGATAAAGTTGAGAGTTTATTATTTGAAGCCGACCATTGGTGTTTTATAGGTTATTCTTTACCTGAAGCCGACAGATATTTTACATATCTGCTTACAAAAATATATAATTTTCGAAAAATAAAACAAATAAAAAATAATAAAAAACCTAAAATATCGGTTGTAAATACCAATCGTTCTATAACAAAATATATAAGAATAACCGATGAACTTATTTCAAACACAGATAATCCTTTGGAAAAATTCGAATTAAAAAAATATTTTGCTTCATTATATGAAGAAAAAGATGTATTTAAAAGGTTTGAAGTTTATTTTGATGATATCAACAAATACGAGTGCTCGTTTAAAAAATTCACAACCGACTTCTTTAATGTTATTTAAAATTAATGATTAGAAATTATAAATTATTAATTAATGTTTTTTTGCCATAGCAAAAAATCTAATTAATAAATATTCCTATGTGCTTCCACTCCTCTAATCATCCAATCTTCTAGCCTTCCAAATTTGTTTTGTAAATTTTGCAAAATTTTTACATTTAAAAATTGTCATTTTGAAAAAAATAAGGTATAATTATAGTATGAATAAAATAGATAATTATGCCATTTTTGATAAAATAGTAAACAGTACAAAAAAGGTAATAGTATTTTTTGTATTATTTGTATTTTTATTAAATGGCTTTGTGCCAAAAGGGCAGGAATTTAAGGAAAGTTTAATAGAATCATTTAATTGTGCTGTAAGTGCTGTAGAGAATAATTTTTTAGATGAATATACTAATGCGGCAATGAGTATAATAAATAATATAATGCAGAAGGTATGTATAGCGGTAGGAATAAGCGGGACGGTAAGTAAACAGGAAGAACAAGGAGCAGGCGGAAAAGAATCTGTTCCTATAAATAATTCAAGTGAAGAGCTGATAATAAGAGAGAAAGTCAGGACGGACAGTGGTACAAATTATGCAAAGATAAAGATGTTGGAAATAAATAATTTTGTAAATGATAAGGTAAGTGGAATATATAGCAGTATGATAAATAGAGAAGGCATAATATCGGGGATGGGGATATTATTTTTTATATTGTTCAGTATAGTAGTAATAAGAATAAAAGATGTAA
>Ga0265298_10001428_pt1 | contig 35469 bp, 34 predicted proteins | sample AusTroGonzalo_MG_3_FD_193486 | JGI IMG/M metagenome (GOLD analysis project Ga0265298, IMG submission 193486) | Bovine rumen microbial communities from tropical cattle in Woodstock, Queensland, Australia - Gonzalo_01 | ecosystem: Host-associated > Mammals > Digestive system > Stomach > Rumen ...
GTTTATAACGAGTCCCTCTACCTCGTTGAGGGTAATGACCGCGCACTTCTGATTGATGCAGGGACACGCATTCCTGAGTTGGACAAGATTGTAGCAAAGATCACTTCCAAGCCCGTCACCATGATGCTAACCCATGCCCATGGCGACCATGCGGGTGGCGTAGGTCCTTTCCCTGAGGTTTATCTGAATGCAGGTGACATGCCTATCGTCCCCAATAATATGCGTAACTACAAGGGGCAGATTAAGTATCTTAACGACGGCGAGGTGATTGATCTTGGCGGACGTGAGATAGAGGTCATCTTTACGCCCGGTCATACAGCTGGAAGCGCTACGTTCTTTGACAAGGCCAAACATTATGGGTTCAGTGGTGATGCTTTCGGATCGACCAACCTGCTGGTATTTACTAACCTTTCGACCGAAATGTACACAGCCGAGAGGATTGAGAACTATATGAAGAAGAATGACATCCATTTCCTTTTTCCCGGTCATTATAGCGGTGATAATCTGGAGACGCTCCAGCGTGTTACTGATATCAAGGACATGTGCCGTGAGATACTGGACGGTGAACGCAAGCCGACAGCCAGCAATGGCAACAGCGGAGGCATGGACATGATGGTTGACGACAAAGGTGTCCGTATCAACTTCAGTAGCCGGTCCGGAATGAAATAACGTCATTATCACTGTGCCGAGAGGTACCCCGACCGAGAATCTAACTCGCGAAAACTAATGCAAATTGATGAAACAACGGCAAAGCAAAGCCGCTGTTATACAGTACGTTACACGTTTCTCGTTTTTGCATCTATTTCTTTAAAAATTATTAATTTTCATCTTACGCGTTAAAATTAACGCCTTATTAACACCTTGTTTGTATTATTTGTCGTATCTTTGCAACCAAAACAGTATAACAAAAGAAAAGTGTTATTTATCTGGCTGTAATCACAACAATGCAAAAGTACAATATTTCTTGCAATAATACGATTATTGGTCAACTAAAAATAGTTAAATAGGTAAATCTGAATAGGAATATGGCTGAAAAAAGAGGAAAGAATCAATATTTGATAGAATCAGGTAACCCCAGATTGCTGAAAAATCCCGTAAAGGGCAAAACGCAATATAGTTTATATCTCGAATACCAGTTGGGATATAACCGGGAAACTGGTACTTCCAAAAGGAAGAAAGAGAGTCTGTCACTCTATTTAACAGCTAATCCGAGGACTCCTGAAGAACGACAAAAGAACAAGGAGAAACTTGAGATAGCTCGAAAAATCCGTTTTGAGAAGGAACAACAGCACCTTGAAAACCGAGAAGGTTATCGCTTGAAGAAGTCACAAACTATCAATTTCCTCGATTTCTTCCAGTCGTATATTGATCGTTATAAGAAGAAGGACATCCGTGTTCTTGAAATGGCCCTGCGCGATTTTAAGAAGTTTCTAACAGAAGAATACCCATTGAATGCAAATAGGGTTGAGCCTCATAGCATCAACAAGGATATGATGGTTAAGTTTACGGAGTTTCTAAGCAACAACCATAGAGGTTCTGGTGTCAACACCGTTTACAGCCGATTCAAGAAGGTGATAAACTATGCAGTAGAGCAAGGAGTTTTTAAGATAAGCCCATGCAGAGGAGTCGTTGTCTGTAGGAATGAGGATATTCTTGTAAAGGATATCTTAAGTGCGGAAGAATTACAGCAACTTTTTGCCACGCACCATGACCGTGAAAACCCAGTGGTGCGAAGGGCATTTGCAATGACTTGTCTCTCTGGTATCCGATTCTGTGACCTAAAGAGACTTACATATGGTGACGTTGACTATCAGAATAAGACGATCACCTTTCGACAAAATAAAACTAAAGACCACAGCAGCAAGAGCGGTGTGGTTATCCCTCTAAATGAAAGTTTGCTACAGCTCATCGGTGAAAAGCCTTCTGATGCCACACACGACACCCTTATATTCAAGTTGCCTACGATTGACTCATGCCTAAGGCAACTTCACTATTGGACTAAAATCGCTGGCATCAATAAAAACATAACTTGGCACTCTGGAAGGCATAGCTTCGGTACCCAGTTGCTTACCAATGGTGCGAACATTAAGGTGGTGGCCGATCTGTTGGGGCATAGCAGCCTTAAATACGTAGAGGTTTATGTCAGAGCTGTCGACGAGCAGAAAAAGAAGGCCCTCGACAGTCTGCCAAAATTGGATTTGTAAATAACACTCATCCAGATATACGGTAGAACCAGCCTGCATTATTTGTGCATCTTAATCTGTTTGCTTTGCGAGTGTCTCGGCGGGGTGAGCATTTTCGCTGCCATCAAGAAACATCTTCTTGCAAAGGCAAGGTCATCCTCATCATCCTTCTTATGGGGAAGATCGTTGTTCCCTCCTCCGCCACCACAGGACTCTGCTACTGTAGTGGCGGCATCCAGATAGCCAAAGAATAGACACGTTGCCGTTGATGTAATGTTTGTTACTAATTTGACCGTATCTCCTCCCAGGTCCCCGGCCAATTGTAATGCAGCAGCTTTTGACTCATCAAAGATCTGACATCCTGTTTTTGCTAATTCAGCAAAACCATTTTCTGCAGCTATCATAATAGCTGATGCTCTTGTAGAAATGGACATTTCTCTAAACGCGTTCGAATAATCAAGGACTTTCATTATATCCTTAAGGCTTTCTTTTCCACCTTTATTGATGATATCCTGTATTTCCTTTCTTTCCATCTTGTTGATACGACGGCTGTCAAGTTCTGGATTGACTAAGATATCCTTAACTTTACGTAAGCCTGGCCACAAAGAATCTACAACTCTCTCTGTTGCTTCAAGCTTGTTTGCTTTAGATATAGCCTCCTCGTAAGCCTCCTTCGAAAAACCCATCTTGTTAAGCTCGTCGTATTTTACTGCCTTACTAATAGAATTTGCAAGTTGCTTCTTCTCCAAGAGGTAAAAGGATTTGCTTGCATCGGCAATTTTCTTCTTCTGATCTTTGTCGACGACGGCGAATATAATTGTCTGCATATCGGTAAGGATAGCCTTTATATCGTTAAACTGTTTCTTCTGGAAAAGATCACCTTTCCAGTACGCTTCGCGCTCCTCCACCTTCTTGATTTCCTCCATCGCCGCATTCCAGACATCTTCAATTGTGAAATGCGTTTGACTCTTGATCTTCCGATTGTCCTTCAGCGAGGATGACAGGCGTAATTTTATTTCATCAGGGATGGTGAATTTCATTTCGGCCAGAGACGGAACGCCCAATTCTTTCTGCTGAAGCGTAAGAACGGAATTCAGACGATCAACCTCAGCCAGTGCCGACTTCTGTTTCTCCTTGGCCTGATCTATTGACTTCTGTATGCTATCATATTCATTCTTTACCTCTTCCATTTGGGAATACAATTGAGACTTAGCTTTGGCAGCATTCTCAATGCTGCCCTCCAACGCAGTCAAAGTCTGTCCTTTACCTTGAATGTCATACTCTAACCGTGACAGGGCCTCTGTCTGTCTAAGAAGTTTGTCTTCAACTTCAACAAGCTTCTCCAAGGCATTCACTCTCTCTCGTTCCAATTTCTGCTTACTCTTCTTTCTGTGTTGTTTCCTTTCTTCTGCTGACATGAGAGAGGTGTCCTCGCCACGCTCAAGTCCCCAGTTCTTGTTGACCTCATTATATAACATGGTATGCCATTTCTTATATGATGAGCGCGAGGCGAATTTAGTATTGCCAAAGTAATGAGAATAACAGACCATAGGCACCTTCCTGCGGTCGGCCTTTCTGAATCTTCTCTTCTCGTCATCCGATAGCATGGAATACTGGAGAGTTGTTATCATGATAGGCTTACCATTGCTATCATTGACCACTGAGCCATTATCGTTAACTCTGTAATAACCGTCTGCAGGTCTGTAATAGCTTCTGACAGCTTCCGGTAAACGATCGTATTGTCGACTTGTTATGTGCATTCGCAAATCAAAGCCACCTCCACCCTTTACAGGAGAAAAAAGACAGCATCTGTCATCTGACAAATGAATATAATCCATATCAGTAATATGTGATGGTATGCCAACTGTCAAGTCGCGGTCAAGTTCATATCCGCCCTTCTTGCCCACAGATTCCATCTCCGTGACAGGAATGACCAAAGCGTGGAAATGGGGGGTTGTCTCATCAAGGTGGCACTCGAATCCGATGACATTCTCTTCGCCGAAATGGCGACAGAGGAAATCATAGTAGTCAAGGGCCATCCGTTCAATCTTCTTAAATCCAGGATGCTCCGGGTCATCAACAAGTTGTAGGGAACTATTATCTTCTCGCCAATCCAAATCCATAGGCTTACCGAATGCTATTTCCGTCATCCGGTCATGATTGCCGTTAAACACAAAGTCGATACAAGTGTTAGGCTGGTTGGAGGATCCGTCTTTAAAAGGTTTGTAGTTCAGCTCCTGAAGTCGTTTATCGTACCGCTCTTTCAGCGACAACGGCTGACTGCCAAGCGGAATAATTCTGCGAGAAAAGATTGCTCTTCCGTTCTCATCAACACCAATGTTGCCGTCTCGCTTAATCTCAAAATTGAGACGTTTTCTGGAGAAATCATAGCGGTTACCCTTCTCTCGGTTCTTGGCATTGTATGTTTCCTCTGACCAATTCCTGCGTTCATTTTCTCGGCCTTGTGCGGTGGCGAACCCCGGCGAGGCAGAGATGTTCAGTGACTGGTATTGTTTATTTGTTATCTGCATATATATAATAATGTGGGAAATATTATTTAGTAATGTATCTAACTTAGAGCTTATCAAGAGGAACGCTCAGTGGTTTTCGGGTTCTTAGGGTGATACCCTGAGCGGGGGTCCAAGGGGAGGGTCACTCCCTCTTCAGCTTTTTAGGGCAGGCAGCCTTTAATGGAGGTCCAGGAGAAGGTTACTCCTGGTCAGGTTCCAAGGACTGAAAGCCTTTGGCATATTGGGGTGATATGGCAGTATTGACATTATGACCCCTAATATGTTGTGGGTTCTGACGAACCCTTTGTCACTGCAAAGATAATGTGTTTTATGGCAGTATTCAACTATTTATAAATGAATGATGAATCTATTTAAATATTTGATTTTTAGTGTATTTATAATAATATCGCGATGTAGTTTAAACTTGTGTATGATTGTAGTTTATACTAATGCAATACTGTATTTAATTTAAGAAATATATGTATATGGATTTGCGTGACACTACGCATACATTACTGCCACTATAAATGCATGAAGAAGCACCCACACATGTCTTTAGGGTCTTGAATTTGTTAAATCAAGAGATTTAAAATGTGTGGTTTTGAAATCACAAATAGAGTCTATATCTTTGCATCCAAGTATCACATAAATATTTATATTATGAGTAAGGATAAGAAAAAAACAGGTGTAAGCATCAAATGCAACTCTGTAGTGAAAAAATACACTATGGACCATTTGAAGCGGCTCGGCATAGATGTAGGTCTCGCCCAGCTGTATGTGAATCTTGCCAGAGATGGCTCTACTTCTTGCAAGCGTGACAGTAAGGTGGTTAAACTTTCGGAGCAGTTGATCCAGCTGATCCCTGTTGTACGGCCTCGTATTCCATTGACTGCTGTGGACATTAACGAAATGACACAGTTCATTACAAAATGGAAGGAGCGAGTATCAGGTTTTTTGGCAGAGCGTCAATATAGGCCGATATACCTAAGAGATGTTGTCAACAGCTTGCTTTCCCGGAAAAGTGACATCAAGTGTACCCGTACCCACCTCGAATGGAGTCTATTCATTCTTGGTCCTGACAACATGAATCCGGACAAGATCGTTGAAACTATTCTCAAGTTCGAGGATGAAGACTGGGGAGGAGTGGATCCCTTGGCTGAGGATGATCACTATAGTGTAAGACTCGACGATAAGGCAGAGATGGACCACAAGGACTTCCGTGATAAGGTCGAGTTCATATATCGATTTAGTGCTCCCTCAATAGGCGATACACTTATTGGACAACTTATGAATGACATAGATGTCATGCGGGAGATGAAGAAATGGTGCGGTAAGCCTCATTTGAATTGCAGTGTTTTTTTGGCTGAATATTTGGAGTTCATCCATCGACTTCAAACAGTCTCACCAATCATACTACCTAAGAAGCTTTTTAAGAAGTTCGAGAAGGTAGCTGCTGCAAGTAAGACTTCTAACTCTATGGACAATGGCAAGAAGAGATCTAAGCTTGTACATTCCACCACAAGCAAGGTGGCGCGAACTGAATTGGCCGACACTTCGGCTGTTCCCGACAAGCATGATGGTGAGTGTCTTTCCCCTGTTTCTCAAACAGAAGGACAAGTGCCTCCCATTTTGCCGGAGTCGGTAAATAGCAATAACTCGTTTGAGGTGCACGAAGCAAAGCTCAGAGGATACCTTGCCGAGATCGCAGGGACAGACAAGTTTGCCTTGAATGCAATCAATGAACCTCATAATCAGGAGGCCATAAAAAACTTTGCCGAACATCCTGCTTTTTCGAGTATGTTCAAGCAACTCGAAGATTACATGAAAGAAGGAAAAAGATTTCCTTCTTACGCCCTCAGAAAGATAAGAGAACTGCTTGACGAAAACGGTAAATAACCAAAGGAGCCACACCTATAAGGATGTGGCTCCTGGTTTTTACTTATGTATCACTTAAATAGTGCATCTTCACTTTCTGTCTTAAGTTTATTCATTAAGGTCTTATAATCGAGGAGATTCGCAATAGTTTCCAGATCCTTGTCTGTTAAGATTAAATAGCAGAGTTGGTTGAGCTCAATATCCTTTATTTCTTCAGTAATGCTTATACTGGCCCCTATTTGCTTGTCTCTTAATACGAAAGAAAACTTCGTTTTACTCGGAGAAGCCCATTTGAATTTCTTGTTGGTGTAGTTGCGTAAAGACGTAAATTTTATCGGTATATCAACATCTATTTCTTTAATTAATTCAGCTGTCTGATGCTCAATTGCTATTTTGTTCCACTCTCTGAATTTATTGACTACTTTATGAAGGGTTGAAGAAAGGGTGTCTGAGTATTCAAAATAGAAATAGGGATCCCGGTCAGACATTAAATATGAAGGATGGTAATCTGATGGGCGTATGACCGCATAATAGATTTTCGACGTATCATTTGACACGATTAGCCTTATAGATATATTTTTATTCTTATGATTGAAATGTGTATCCAAGGCCACTGTTGTATAATTAATAATTTTGCTGTCTTGAGGCTTAGATTGAGCTTTAGCAGTGAAGACAGCACAAAAAACGATTGTAATGAGTAAAAATGGAACTCTCAAACTTTTGCTATTCATATTCATATTATGTTTAATTAGTTATTCTTCAAATTCATCCTTCAATCCAGCCAAGCTTTCGTACATCCACCAGTGTTTTGGTCAACGCCTACATCAATGTGCCAGGGATATATTTATTACCCTCAAAACATGAACTTTAAAAGTTTTGGCAGAAAACTTCCTGAACATACTTTGCTTCTGGCGCAGAAAGGATGCCAAATTGATTGTTTACAGTCTGGGCATTACATATTCAACAAAAATGCAATGGACATCATCATTAATAGTAATCTTCTCATACGCGTAAATTTTAGAAAATAATTTTATAAGGGCACAAAAGAAGCGTGAACTGATTACGCATCTTTCGTTGATGGGGCCTGAGAAAACCCAATAGCACAAGACACAGTAATAGCAGTCCACGCAGTACGTGGAAGCTAATCACGCCGTCATCAGTGCTATATATTGTCAAGTTTCTCAGGCTTTTCAACGAGCTGACAAGCATAATTGCTTCTAATTTTACCCCCAATGTTACAGATCGCAACCCTTTCGGGTCTTTCCAGTGGCAAAGATAGGAATTATATTCCACATAGCCAAGGGAACAGAGTTTTTTCTGGCTTTTTTGAACCAAATCGACTCATAATTATAGCTTTCACTATCAATTTTCTGCAAAGTTAAGAAAAATATGCTCCGACCACAAAGGATTTTCCCTAAACGTGTCAGGGGAAAACCCTATAATAATATGCTATGTATAAAAATGATATATCGTGTTGGGTTTAGTAGTTGGTTTGCATGGAAAGAGACAATAAAAAGAGCCACATAGCATATGTGACTCTTTCTATTAATTCACAATGATTCAACTATCTTGTGTTGTCTTATCTATTAATCCACACTGTCTGCACGCATCGTAGATTGCAAGACAGCGCGAAGACAGCACATCAAACTTGAACTTCAGTCCGTTCTGGCCATTACGGCAAGTAGGCTCCAAGGTAAAAACGGAAGGCCAGCCTAAAGCCTCATGTAGTACAAGCAGTTGCTCAGATGAAATCTTGTTATTCCCAAAGTTGACAAAACAAACGATTCCTTTGTCTTCAAAGACAGTGTCTATACCACATTCCATGAATTGGGGATCGTATTTGATTCCCAGGATTCTTTCAACGGTAGAAACAGTAAATTCACAGATTCTAAGACCGACTTCGGCAAAATCCAGCCATACTTTATAGGCAGGAATGAGGTCAGGATACTCGGCGTTAATTCTATTCAGCGCCCCATTCGCAATAGGACGGAGCTGCGCCAGCAACAGATCTTTAGTCTTGCCTTCTGCGCGACAAATTAGTTTTCTGAGAGATCCAATTTGCTCCAGATACTTGTCAATTTCTTCGTGATACATACTTTTATATACATTAAATTAAACAATAAAACAAACTATCTGCTGCAAAGGTATATCTTTCCAATAGAGCACCAAAACTGTGCACAAACTTTCTCTTGATTTAACAAATTCAAGACCCTAAGCGGTCCAAAACGTCATTTGGGGAAGCAAAAAAGGCTAACCGTTTCGGCCAGCCCGTCGCCAACATTATGCCAGAGGCACAAAAAAATGGGACCCCGCTGGATCCCGTTGTTAACCTTAAATCTAATACTATGAAAAACACACTGCAAAGATATGCTCTTTTTCTGAAACCGCCAAACATTTTGTCGAAAATATTTCGATTTTGACCAAAATTTGTTCCATATTGACCAAAAACAGCCGAATTTAGCCAGGAGCTTGAAGGAATCAATACAGCATCCATATCTATTTTTTCATTTCCTGTCTATTGCTGACTCGAAGTTTTTGTATTGCTCGTATTCGAAACTGATTACCCTTCGTAAAGTAGGAGATATCTCCAATTTTTCCGTTAAGGCATCGAATGCCTTACCTGTTAGAGCTTTCATCTTCTTTGAATAACTGTCAAAGCAGCCAAAACGAGTAAACTCTACGTTTCCAGGTATGTCTGGTAGGAACTCTCCACATTGACCTAATATCTGACTTTGTATGCCGTCCTCACTTTGGCTGTTGTGCATGTTGTCGCACATATTCGGAAGGAGATAAATAGGTGCATAGACTCCCTTTCTTTTAATATACTCCATGAAGGTGAATGTCGAACTTGTACAGAACTTGTGATACTGAATAGGCAACACGATCATATCTGCAAACTGATAGAGGTAAAGCAGATTTTTGTAATCGTGGTTAAAACGACAATCCACAATATAAATGGTATCAACACTACCTTCAAAAAAGTCCCTTACAGTTTCTATGCTGTTGGCCTTTGAGCAGTCCAATGGGACGATAGTGTATGACGGCGCACCAGTACATTTCCTGAGCCTCGATATAACTGTTGCTGTATTGTTTGCATCTGCATCGATGACGGTGACTGGCAATCCTTTGCTTACAAGGTAAGCTGCGTATGCTTCGGACAAGACGCTGCGTCCGACACCACCTTTTAATCCTGTAAAGAAAATAATTCGTTTATCCATAAATTCAGTAAGAAAAATTGCTGTTTTGTTTTTTATTCTATATGTCACGTTTCTGATTTCTTCTGATATCCCGTGTTTCCCAGCCGATCATCAGCAGGTCGAGCCGGTAGCCCTTGGTTATACAGGACAGGATACCTTGTGCTACCCAAGGCTGAGCGTCCTTCGGGCGCGATTGCACGAACTCCCAAGCGTTCTGGCCACTGGTGAGTGTCGTGGCCTTCAGGGTTTCTATCTGCTTTTCGGAAATATCCATGTCATTCACTTTTTCCGTATCTCAGTTCTCGCGCCTCCCAGTTAATCGTGAGGCGGTTTAAACTGTAGCCTTTACCGATGCAGGACAGGATTCCTGCCATCGCCCATGGCTGATCAGCCTCTGGCCACGACATCACATAGTCATAGGCAGATGTACCGTCCTGAAGTTTCGTGGCCATGAGCTGCTGTTTCTGGTTCTCTGTAATCTCAGATGCTGGATTCTCCATATATTCCGTATTATATATTAAATATTATATATTATATATTCTAACTGCCAAGCCTTTCTTCTTGGCCTCCGTAATCATATCTTTGGTGCCTGTGGAATGGCCGTCCCAAAAAGCAATCACGGCATCAGCGATATCGGCTATCTGACGGTTCCTTATCGGCCCTGCGGCCTTGCCATACTGTTGCCAGTCGGCAGGAAACTCCTCGACGGCATAACCCCGTTCATGGGCATATTGCTCCCCGAGGGTGTCTGCACCTCTGGCCGTTCCGCTGATAACAACTATGTTGTGTGTCTGCTTCTTTTTGGCCAGAAGATTGTCACACACCATCTGAAGGGTGGCATAGTCATTAAAGCTGCGTGAACCGGCTACGATAACCCTGAATGTATCTCTTGTCATCATAATCCATCCATCAGTATCTTCATAGCCACCTCCTGCGCCTGGTCAACCGTAGCCCCGGCACGACGCTCAGCCTCGAAGGCCCCGGCAGCATCATCCGCACGGCAGTTGATGAAGTCGTGGTCGTGCTGTCGGGGATCCTCCGTGTCTTTGAGGTATTTCAAGAGGTACAACCCATAATAAGATGCTTCTATGCCCATAGAGATTAATATTTATCTGCGTCAAGCTCTGCGTTAAAGACAATCGTCTTGTACGAGTCGGTGAACTCCACACTCTTCGCCTTCTTGGGCTGGCCGTTGATGAAACTCTTCAAGGTGACAGTCACCGGACTGACAGAAGCAGAGGCACCATGACTAAGCGTAGCCGTCAAGGTCATCTGATCGCACTTAGCATCAGTCTCGATGGTGTAGTCTCGCAGTTCCTCGCCGAGGAACGTGCCATCAGCGGAGATCTGGCTGCCATTCTCGTAGAGCTTCACATAGCCGCGAGTACCGTCGCCGCAGACGGCCACAAAGGCGAACCTGCCTTCCCAGCCGGTAAGGTCGCCATCGACGGCCACTTCCATGCGGTGAACGCCTTCCGTCGTCTTCTGATAGCCGTCGGGCAGGTCATCATCCTTGTCATCACCACCGCAAGCGGTGAACACACATACTGTCATCATAGCCATGAGGGCCAGAGCTGAAAACAAAAAATACTTCTTCATACTAAAATTGGTTTCTTTTTGCCCCACAGGCAGCCTTGTCGGGGCTGTTTACTGCTACGAGTGAGCTGCCGCCGTTACGGCCACTCCTTTTTAAGTTGAACTGGAGGCTATGAATAACCTCGATAATACAGCTAAGGGCGCTGCTCCTACAGTAAACTCGTGGCCACTCAGTCCATCAGTGGCTCGAAACCAATTTAACGTCCTCCACGGGTTAGACGGAACACCTATCAGCACAGCCCAGATGTTCGGTGCAAAGTTAGCACTTTTTTTTGTAATGATATACACCATTCTCATAATTAATACTTCTTAACGGTCACGGCGATAGTCATCTGCATCGTGTGCCCAGCCAGTCAGGGTAGCCTTACCCAGCATAGCCATAAAGATCCAAAACAGAATAGTCATAGTCGTAATTGAATTAAATGATACTTTTGATAATACATAGCTTACACTTTAAATGTTATTGAGAGATTATAGTTCGAATCCATTATCTTATAATTTATATTGTCTAACTTTCTCGATTATTGAATATAGTAATCGCACATGGTCAGTGCAAACTGCTCAACCATTGCATTTAAATCGTCGATATAGCATGATAGCGAAGCCCGGTTTTCTTTGCGCTCGACTTTGGCAAACTCGCAGAAAATATTGAACCAGAACTCAAATGGATTATGGACTGTCTGAGCTGGAATACGAACAACAACATAACCGTTATCTTTGAAAATCTCATCACGAAGACGGTCGTGCTCTACTTGACGGAGATGCTGTAAACCATCGATTTCAATAACCAATTTCTCCTTAGCGAACAAGAAATCCGGGAAATAGGCATAGTCATGCTCCACGAATGCCACAGGATAATTGCTCACCACGTTCTTTTTCATGCTGGGGGGCAGCAGTCGGAACGCTTCCTTTTCCTGATTAGAACGACGCTCGTATAGCATTCGGCCAAATCTTAACTCTCTATCTGTTACTTCTCTAATCATATCTAAAAATTTATTTTCCCCATCAAAATCTCCTCCAGGAGTCGGGGCATTTTACTTATATTTTCGTTGCATTATTACGAGGAAGCCAGACTAAAAAGCAAGGTTTTTATGGCTAAATACGACCCGAACGGTGTGGAGATTTTGCCAAAAACCAGCGGCCCCGACCTTGATCATTAGGCTGGCGATCGTATCTTTGCATAGAAAATAAGGGGAAATGTCTTACGCCTGGAGGATTATAGGAAAAATCAATGCGACGGTTGGAAATCTATAAGATTTCCTTTAAAAATCCTAAAAATGTCAGCATTATATTGGTGAAGTCAACGGAATTCACTATATTTGCGTTCAAATTCAAAATATTATTACTACATGAAAGATTTAAATCGACTGAAAGTAGTTCTCGCCGAGAAAAAGAGAACGAACAAGTGGCTCGCAGAACAGTTGGGAAAGAGTTTTTCAACTGTTAGTAAGTGGTGTACGAACACGTCTCAGCCCGACTTGCAGACTCTGGATAGAATTGCAGAGCTGCTTGAATGTGAGAAGAGGGAACTTATTACTAACTGAGGTATGGTGAGACAGAAGAAAGTGAGTTTGTATAACTCAGACATCAACATCCTCGGTGGTATTCCAGACTATACCGCAATGATACGGTATGTCACAGACAGTCTTGGAACCTCCCAGGGAGCAGAGTTCTCATTTCGCACGGAAAACGCCCTGAAGCGTTTTGTTGCCGCCATTGGCAGGAACCTGCTTTCCTTCAAGAGCAAGCAGCATAAGGCAGTCATCACCGAAGCCTTGTCAGACAACAGTCTGCGGGACGACCAGAAGTATATCATCATCTTCTGGCAGATGATTGTCAATAACGAGCTGTTTGCCGCCATCACGGAGAACTATTTCATGAAATGTCTGTATGCCGGTCGGCTCACGCTCTCCTTTGATGAGATACAGAGCTATCTCTTTGAGTTGCGCCGCCAGCATCCCAATGAGCTTCAGTGGAGCGACGCGACGCTGAAGATCACCGTGTCGAAGTATCTGACGATGCTGAAGAAGCTCGGCCTTGCCGATGGTTCGCAGACCAAGGAGATACGCCATCCTATCATCGGTGATGAGCTTTTTGTCTATTTCATCCGTCTCGCCCTTGCTGTCTATCCCAAGAAAGCGACGGAGGATAATCCACTATTCAAGTACAGCTTCTTAGATACGACATCCCTTGTCAATAAGTTAAAAGCCATCAAGTTTACCCCCTACTGGCAGATTGAGCAGTTGGGTAACAATATCAAAATAGAATTGTCACATGAGTAATACATTCCAGTTTGACCATAACAGATTATTCGATAATCTTGAAAACGCCTTGAATAGCGACCTTGCTTCACTGGCAGTGGAAGCCAATGGCGGCAGGAGCATCCTCTTTGTCTACCCAGCAGACGAGGATGAGGAATACATCGAGGAAGGCCGTCACCGTCTGACACCCGATAAGTTCACCTTTGTGGACATACGGCAGACCTTCTCGGACTATATCGGAGAGGTAGGCCGTGAGAATTTCGAGGAGATGTATGCCAATTTCGGCAAAGAGGTCTACCGTAGCGAGAATAGCCCGGAAGGAACGTTCTTTGACTTTCTTATGCAGCGTATTGTTGGCGTGCAGGAAGCCGACAAGTCACCCGTTTTGGTGCATACCGGCACATTGTACGACCTTGAAATCTCCAATATTCACATCATGGAAGATCCAAGGGTGATGTATGCCAAGCATCAGTTGGTCGTTTTCTATCCTGCTACGGTAGAAGGAGAGAAAATCAAGTTCCTTGGGAAAGTTCCAGCCTCCCATTACCGTTGTATTGTAATCAAGTAAACAGTTACCGATATGAATAATATAAAGGATATACTAACTATTAACCTCGATGAGGAGATAAAAGGAGTCATTGACCTCAGTTCTCAGGATGAGAGTGAGATCCTTTCTGAGTTGGATGGCTTCATCTTGACTGAAAGCCTTTCCAAGCACCTCAATGATTTCTGTGACGAATATGTTTCCGGCTTCATGCAGTCCGGCATTTGGCTCAGCGGCTTTTACGGATCCGGTAAGTCCTACTTTGCCAAGATTTTGGGATTCCTGCTAATGAATCCTGTCTTGATGGGAACCGCCATGAGACAGCGTTTCACACCGAAGCTGGCAGGACTGCCCGATGCCGATGTGCTGGAGAACAACTTGCGTGGCCTTGACCGGTTCAAGAGCCATGTCGTGTTGTTCGACTCAGCTAAAAGCACATCCGCATACGGATTGCCGTATATGCTGATGGCCAATTTCCTTCGTTCCTTGGGACTTCTTGACAACTGGATCGGACTGCTGGAGTACAATCTTCTGCTTGACGGACGCTATGAAGATTTCAAGCAGACTATAAAAACCAACGAAGGTACGGCATGGGGTGAGATAAGGACGAACATGATGAAGAATCATGTTGCTTTCAAGCGTGCCATGCTCACCATGGGGATGACCGAGGCCGAATATAGTGAGTCCAAGGCCCTGGCAGAGCAGCACCGTAAGGAATACGATGCCACCAAGCTCCGCGAAGACCTTCAGCGATTCCTTGAAAAGAACCCAGATACGAGAGTAGTCTTTATGATTGACGAGGTGAGCGAGGCCATCACACAGGATAAGATCAATCTTTTGGATCTGGAAGGCATTGCTGAAGCCTTGGCTTCGTTAGGCCGCAAGGTATGGACGATAGCCATCGCCCAGCTGAAGCTTGATGATGTTATCTCGATGAAGAATGTCTCAAAGAACCTCCTTACCAAGCTTCGTGACCGTTTCCGCACGGCCATTGATATCAAGGCCGATGAGGTAGATGTCATCATCAAGCAGCGCCTCCTTTGCAAGTATGGCGAGGCCCGCACACAGCTGATGGACTACTACCAGCATAACAGCGGGGCCATCCGCGATATTACGAACCTTCCAGGACTGAACCTGCGTCCTACTACCGATGCCGAGACCTACGCGGACTACTATCCCTTCCATGAATATCAGTTCAGAATGCTCCAGTACTTCCTCTTTGGCTCTGGCCAGATGGTGCAGACCAAGGTCGGTACCCGCGGCATGATTATCTCAGCCTTTGACGTTTTGAAGAAGGAAGTGAAACGCAGCTTCCACGAACACGCTCATGTCACTGCTACCCAGCTGTGCAACCAGGCAGAGTTAAATGCCGAGGAGGAGCAGCGCATCCGCTATGAACAGGCTGCTAATGCCCTGAAGGATAAAGGGTATCAGTATGTGGAAGGCAAGAAGTTGCTTCAGACCATCCATTTCTTGGCCAAGACCGAGGTTACACAGACCACCGCAGAGAACATCTGCCGTGCGTATGTGGACTGTCCTGATAACTATTATCAGGTGCTGGCTGAGATCAAGAGCGCTCTCACACTCCTTGTTGAGAACCAGATTGTGTTGCTTACCGGCAACCAGTACCGCATCACCAACCAGACGGAGCAGCGCATCCTTGAAGATATGAACAGCTATGACGTGCCTCCCTTCGTCATCCGCAGCGAGGTGACGCGCACGTTAAAGCAGCTCCCTGTCCTTCGCGCTATCCAGTCAATTACAGTTGAGAGCGTGACAGCCAACTTCCAGATTTCGAGGGAAGACGGTGAGAGTATCATCGGTAACAACCAGGAGCCGTTGAAGGTCTTGCTTCATGACATCCTCGTCGTGAAGGCCACCGGCGATGTCCCCGCGTATATAAATAATGTGAAGCAGCAGTCCCAGCAGAGCAAGGACAGTATCTTCTTGGTGCCGGGCATTGATTATGCCAATGACATCACTTCATTGGTCACCGATATCAAGCGGATAGAATATATCTCTGAGAAGCCCTATACCACTGAGGAGGAGAAACATATCGTCTATGGATTCTCAGCAGATCTTGATGATAAGAAGGACAGGCTGGCTGAGCTACTGAAAGCATCCTATGCCAACGGCACGGCGGTCTATCTCTATAACACCTATTCGCTCAGCGAGGAGCAGTTTGACACGACTATCAAGATGCTTCAGGGAAAGCTATATGATAACATCTACACCAAGAGACTATCATCTAAGCTTTCAGAGACGCTGGCACCGAAGGTACTCACAGAGCGCAGTGACCGTTTGCATGCGCTCTTCGGAACTTCACAAGACTTCAAGTTCTTCGACACCTCCGGTAATTTCATCGGAGCCAACCTGTCTGTGACGATGGAAATCCTTTCGCGGGCAGCAGCCTTCATTTCCGGTTCTGAACTGGAAAAGCAGTTGACCGCCCCGCCAACAGGCTATTCTCTTGGAACCATAATGACCGCAGTAGCGGCCCTCTTCCGAGGCAATAAGATGATAGCGAAGTACAACGGAAAGGATTATAATTCCGCGAATACCGAAGGTTCAAAGGACATCTTCGCTAACGCCAGGAATTTCACCAAGGCCAGTTTCAAGACAGTCGCCCAGAACCTGACCTATAAGGAAAGAAATGAAATCATCGATATCCTGAAAGACGACTGTAACTATCGGAAGTGGACAGGCCAGAACCTAAGCTATCAGCTGAATGACTTTGATGTTGTCAATGCAGTGCGTGACTTGTCAAAGGCCATCCTTACCCGTGTCAATCAGGAGATTGCCCTTGATGACCGTATGGCCCAGCTTTTCTCCGGTTCCCTACAGACAAAGGCTGTGTTCCAGCCGTTCACACCAGTTGTCGGGGAAGGCAATTGTTTCTCTCTTGCTCGGCTGTTCCTCCAGCAGCAGGAAGAATACATCACGGCTGTCGAGCGCGTTGAGAACGATCTGGATTTCATCTCCAATAAGTTCTCACAGATAGAAACCATTAAGGAATATCTCTCTGAGGTGAAGGAAGAACTGAGCAGCGCCGAGTGTGACATGCAGCTCATCCTTCCTATCATCGACCAGTTCCAGCAGTGTTATGAGACCGATGTGGTCAGCAACTACCAGACCATCCAACAGCTGGCACAGAAAGCCCGTGATGTCTATTACGCCTTATTCAAGGGTAAGGCAGAGAGAGTCACGGAACTTTACACCGATCTTCTTATCAAGGCCGATGCTATCAAGCAACAGCTTGGCCAGTACCCAAGGGAATGGAATGAACGTTTGTATTGTAACATAGCCCAGTTTGAGTCAAGCAGCAAGCGTTATCAGATAGGAATGATAGACATTCCGACTTATGATATCCGTTGCAGACGCTCAGGTCTGCAGTTGCGTGACTTGGCCTATGCCGAAAATATGGTTCCTCAGAAGGAACAGGAAACGATGGTATGGCAGACGGAGATCAGGACTACGGCACCGACGCCTCCGACGCCTCCGACCCCACCAGCTCCGGGGAAGCCTACCCCACCGGCTCCCACTCCCAAGACACGCGCCATGAAGTCCCATCTCCCGAAGGGAAAGATGACAGTGTCTGGGTATCGCCAGTGGCTTACCCAGCAGATTTCATTACTCCAGAGTTTCGACCAGACGGACGAACTCGATTTCAACAACTAAACCGTCACAGATATGAACTTACTCGATCATGTACTTGGCATCCGTCTTTTGATACACCGGGCTTTCGATGGAAAGTTCGAACGTCTTGGAATTATGAATGACGGCTTCGTGGATATGCAGCTGTCAGATGAAGACATCCAACTAAGGAAGCGCATCAAGGGAATCATTTACACCAATCTCCCGGAACAGAACGGTGATCATTCCAAGGCGCGTGACTACACGCTGAAGCAGTGTGTATTCACCCTGTTCAACCGCCTTGCGGCCATCAAATTGATGGAACAGAAAGAGTTGTTCCCGGAGGTCATCAAGCAAAGGACGGAAAACGGCGGTCTGAGCGCCGCCCACCAACAGTGGCTTGAAGAGCATCCGGAATGTCGTTCTATGGAGCGCGACGGACTGTTACCTTTCATCGAGGATAAGTTCAAGGAATTGGCCCAGGATATACCAGTATATCGTGCCGACTATCCCTATTCGATGTTCCCCACAGCAGATGAGATGAACGAGATTATCCGTGCCTTCAACCAGATTGAAGATGATCCAGACTGTCAGACAATCTGGAAAGGCGATGATATTCTCGGATGGCTATATGAGAATTTCAATGCCGCCGAAAAGGTCGAGTTCAAGAACAGCGGAGCAAAGACGGAATACGATAAGGTGTCGTTACAGAGCCAGGTATATACGCCGTCATGGGTGGTGAAGTTCTTGGTAGACAACACCCTCGGAAAGTTATATCTGGAGATGTACCCGGAAAGCCAGATTGACAAGCCGGATATTAACGGGAACCGAAAGTATTCCATTGCCAACCGTCCGACCCGGCAGATGCGGACACCGCAGGATCTTCGTACACTCCGTGTGATAGACCCCGCTTGTGGAAGCGGTAATTTCCTGTTATACGCTTTCATGCTTCTGTATGATCTGTATATTGACCAGATGGAGAACTTTGGTAAGGACTATAATCGCAGGGAGATTCCGGCACTTATCATCGAAAACAACCTCTTCGGTGTTGACCTTGACGAGCGAGCTGTCCAGCTGGCCCAAATAGGTTTGCTCATCAAGGCAAGAGAAGTTGGTGGCAGACGTGCCAGGATGCCCCATCATACCAACATTGTATGCAGTAATTTCTACCTGCCACCATACGAGGAAGTAGAAAGGGAGTTCGGCTATGATGCCTCATGGACGGCACACCTGAACAGTATAGCAAGGAAAATCTGGACGGATTTGTCCGAAGCATATAAGTTCGGCACTTTGGTGCGAGTTGAGGAACAATTAAAAGCTCTTGCTCCAGATAATGGGCAATTCACTTTATTTGACGACCCGAAAAAGATGGATGATTTGTTCGGGGAAAGAAACCGAATGAAGACACAACTTCACAATCTTGCCAATATGTATGGAGAGCAAGCCGCTAATCCATATACATTATTGAAAATGAATGAAGCAATGACTTTTTTGGACGTTATTTCAAATCAATATGATGTTGCATTAGCAAATCCTCCATACACGCCATCAGATAAATACGGGATAGAACTGAAGGCGTTTATAGATGGAAATTATAACGCTCCAGTAAAAGCACGAGAGAACTTGTACACCTGCTTTATGTTGCGTCTTATTGAGCTGCTTAAACCAGATGGTTGTCTTGGTTTTATCTGTCCTCAAACCTTTATGTTTATTGACTCTTTCAAGGGGGTTAGAAAGCACCTGTTAGATACACTTTCTTTTAATTTGTTCGTACAGTTCGGTTTTGGAGGAATATTTAAAGAAAGTGTTGATCCTGTATTTTTTACTGCACAAAAGTCAAGGAATAAAGGTGTTACAACTGCGTTTAAATACGACCATATATTTAATAACTCCAAAATTAACACCTTCTTTCAAGATGTTGAAGCTTTAGTCAGCGATAACACTATTAGTAAAAATACCTACCTGTCTAACTTTGATGCTTTCAAGGAACTGAAATCGTATCCGTTCCTTTTTTGGCTTTCTGCTGATTTCCGGGAAAAATTCAAACTTGATTTGATGGCCGATTTTGCTGATGTTAAGCAAGGAATAGCCACCGGAAACAACATGAAGTACTGCAGGTATTGGTGGGAAGTTTGTGGTTCATCACAAAAATACTATCCATATGCAAAAGGAGGCGAATTTAATCGTTGGTCAGGAAATTTATGGTTGCATATCAATTTTGAGCCTTCGTCAATACAGTCAATTAAAGAAGGTGGAGTCCTGAAGAATCAGAATTATTATTTCCGGGAGGGAATCACTTATTCTGCGAGTGGAAGAGGAGGTTATGCGTTTAGGTACCTTCCACCTAACTGTTTATTTGACGTTGGTGGTTCAAGTATATTCCTTTCTGAAACCAATATAAGCATATATTATCTTTTATCTCTCCTCAATTCGAAACTATGTTTCTATATCGCAGACTCTCTTAATCCGACCGCAAATATTCAAGTGGGCGATTTAAGGAGGATGCCAATAGCTTTCCCAGATAGCAAAACAGAAGTAAATATTGAATATATTGCTCAAGAATGCGTTAGGCTATCTGATATTAAGCGTTCTTCATCATTGATAGAAGATAATTATTCGGGGTCTCCCATTACCTGCAAAAATGATGTGCAAACAGTCATTAAGCAGTTCTACGATTCTGAAAACTTTATTTCTACCGTTATTCTTTTATACGAATCTCTTCTTGATTCTCTTGTTTTTAATATCTATGAATTATCTCCTGACGATAGGAAAGTTGTTCTTACAAAGGAGGGTGAACTGTTTAGTGATCTTCCTGTATCATTAGAAGCAAAACGGGCTTTCTTGGAAAAATTGGATCCCGAGAAAGACAAATTGTTATTTGAGTTCGTTGATAGTATCACTACAACCACGGATATTACCCCCATACATGACTACGAAAGACTGTATCAAAACTCGTACTCCTGGGAAGAGTTTTGCGACAAAAATCGATTAAACCCGATAGAAGTCTGGTTTCAATATAGTAAGATTACTTATCTTCCTTCTCAGCGGACACAGAAGTTGGCCTTTGAATTGATAACGGATGTTATTCGGTCTGTTATGTCGAAAGATGATGATGGGGTTATACCTCTTACCACAAATGCAGGTGAAACCAATCTGGCACCGCGAATTGAAGCAGAAATGGTTGAGAGAGGTTATAAGCCAGCACAGATTGCACAAGTATTCTCTCTTCTTGGTGGAAGTAATCTGGAACGTTATCTCCAGGAGCGTTTCTTCCAACAATTAAGCGACAACCTCAATCTTTTTATGTATCTGCCAAAGACGCCGTTTATTTGGCACATAACCAGCGGTCAGCATCACGCCTTAGATATATTTGTGAGTATTTACAATTGGAGTAGAGACACATTATTACGCATAAAGAGTGTATATGCTGCAAACCGTGAGGCAGCCCTTAATGACCGCCTTCAAGTGCTTTTACAGGGCGATGCCACCCAGAAAGCAGAAGCTGTAGAGGTTCGTTCTCAAATAAAAGAGCTATCGGATTTCTGTGGAAAGATTGATGAACTTCTTGCGTTAGGATATGAGCCTAAGCTCGATGATGGAGTTGGGAAAAACATTGCACCACTCCAAAAGGTCGGACTTATCAACTACGAAGTATTAAATAAGAAACAATTAGATAAGTTATTAAACGCAGATTGGTAAGCGATGATAGATCAGTGGTTCATAAATGACGTGCGTGAAAAGATAGAAGCCCATCATAGGCTTGTCATCACCGACACGAAGGGAGAAGGAGCCTTTATGCTCGATTTTCTTCCGAAGCGGCGTTATATCATCCTTACTGCGGGTACGCATAAGGATGAATTGAGCGCACGTATAGAGGCAGAGCGAGACTATAAAGACAAGAACGTCATCTTTTACACGACCATCCCACAGCATAAACTAACCCAGTTACAGGAATATGCTGTTACCTGCGGATGTATCGTGCTTGACGATATAGAATCGTATATCAAGAAACTTCTGTTCAATGTCTTGGGAATCAACAGTCATGTTGATGGAAAGACCCTCATCCTTGCTGCTAAGATGAGTAAAGGCATGGATGAAAACTGGTGGAAGGGGATTGCTCAGGGAATCACCAACCCTATGAAGCCAGAGACAATGATTCTTGACTTCCTGAAAGACCCTGCCGGTTATGCTGAGCATACGGATAAGGACGTTTTCGCTATCATGCAGAAGGAAGCTTGCCGAATGGCCGGGAAGCCAGAGACAAAGCAAACACCTTCTGTTTTGGCAACAGAAATCATGAAGTCGCTCTTTGACGGACTTCTCAATGGCCAACCCAACGACGAACTGCTGGCAATCTACTACCTGATGTCCGACAGTGAGGAAATGGCAGACTGCCTTCAGACATACATCGATGCCTATCAGCTTCCGGCATCGGTAAATCCTTTAGGCAGTCATCCTGATCATCCTTTTACAGAGATAGACAAGAAAATGTTCCGGCAACTTTCCTCTGTACTCAGGCAAAAGAATGATGCAGAAGACTATGTTGACTACATAGAGAAGAGATTACAGTTCTCTAAGGCCAAACGCTATAAGTCAGCTTGGCTGAAAGATACGTTTGACCTATTGACATTCCAACTTGGCAATCCGCATACCATCACAGACCTTGATGGCCTTGCACTCTATTACCGTGACACCTTTGCCGCTATCGACACAGCCATTCGCCGAATTTATGTAGAATGGCTAAATGAAGAAGAGGTGTTACGTCCTGTTCAGGAGTTCTACGAGGAAAGGAACCGTGCATTACTCGATAGCTGGTTCCAACTGACAGGAAACTACCAATCGAATCAGCAAGGACTTATTAAGAAACTCTTCGCTGAAAACACAGGTAAGGCGGCTGTAATTGTCTGTGACGGCTTACGTCTGGAAATTGCGGAAGCCATTGCCAAGAAGAAATTCAGCCAAGGTATATCTATTGAACGTAGCACAGCATGGGCAAAGTTGCCCTCAGTTACGGTCAATGGTATGAGTGCTTTGTATGGTGTGTCATCACCAAAGCAGGACAGTCCAGAACATCGACGAACCGCTTTGCTTGCAGACGTTCCCGATGCTGTTGTCATGAAACTATCAGCCTTGAACAGTGGTGTGACAGCTGATCATCTGGTATTAAAGCATGGTGATATAGATACCATCGGCGAACATAAGCAGCTTGCCGGATTAGTTGATATTGCTTCATACGAAGAAGACTTGTATCAGAAGGTACAGCAATTACTCCGTATGGGTTATACCCATGTTATCCTGACGGCAGACCACGGCTTTGTGATTACAGGCATCCTCGATGAAGCCGATAAGGTTCCCGTGCAGTCTGGTGTAGTGACAGAAGAACGATTTGCCACAGCTCCAGACCATGTTGATGGAACAGGTCTTATTGAGAGAAGCGATGATTGGATAACAGGAGCATACCAATATTATGCGAAGACAGACAAGCCTTTCCGGACACGGGGACAATATGGCTATGCACATGGAGGAATGACCCCACAAGAATGTCTGATACCCGTCTATCGGTTCTCTAAAGCTTATACGGAAATCACCATGGGCGTGGAGATTACCAATAAGACTGAGTTGTCATCCGTCACGGGCCAGTTCTACACCATTAAGTTAAAAGGCAAAGGAAATAGTGAGAATGTCTTTGAATCAGAGAGAAAGGTAAAGCTTCACTTCTATAACGGGAACGGCATAGAGGTTAGTCAGTCGATGATCATTAAGGTTACGGCTGGAAAAACCAATGAGCTGGAGAACACTCTCAACACCAGTTTGTTGAAGGTTGTGGTGGTAGATGCCCAAACAACCGAGCAGCTTGACAGCTGTACTATAAAGAAATCTGCAAGCAGAGATCTTGATGATTTATTTTGATTAAAAGGTAAAAGTTATGATAGAGCTTGACAAGAAACTCTTGGAACAGTTCCAAGGCTATGTAGTTAGAAAGGATGTTGTGCGTTCTGTAAAGGGAACCGCCAATGTCCCTGTATTTGTGCTGGAGTACCTGCTGGCCAACTCCTGCAGTACTGATGACGAGCAGAAGATCCAGGAAGGCATTGAGAATGTCCGTCGGGTATTACGGGAGCATTATGTCAATCCTGACGAGGCGAATCTTATCCAGGCCAAGATCCGCGAGAGAGGATCCTATAAGGTGATTGATAAGATAAGCGTCAGACTTGACCCGTCGAAGGATAAGTATTGGGCAACACTATCCAACCTCAATATCCACGATGCCAACATATCCGAGGAACTTGTCACCAGTCATGATAAGCTGATGACAGGAGGAATATGGGCCATCGTCGATATAGACTACGATTCCCTTCAGACCATCGGCAGTAAGATTTTCCCGTTCGTCATCTCGAAAATCCGTCCGATACAGCTCTCCAGCTTTGACGAGCAGAAGATCAGCCGTGCAAGAGAATCATTCAGCAAAGAAGAGTGGCTGAATGTCTTACTCCGAAGTGGCGGCTACGAACCTGAGTCAGAAGGGATGACACCCCGTTTGAGGATGCTTTTGCTTTCTCGCTTCATTCCTCTTGTGGAGTCAAACTTCAACCTTGCGGAACTTGGCCCCAGGTCATCGGGAAAATCGTTTGTCTTCAAGGAGCTTTCCCCATACTCCATGCTGGTTAGCGGAGGTCAGGGAACGGCAGCCTCTTTGTTCGTCAACAACTCCTCTGGTCAGATAGGAGCCGTAGGTCTTTGGGATGCCATCTGTTTCGACGAGTCCACCGATGAACTTTTCAAGGATAAGGAAGTCGTACCACTTATGAAGGACTATATGGAAAGCGGCAGCTTCTCACGGGCAGGTAAGACCGGTGAGAAAGCAGCCAACGCCTCTATCATCCTGAACGGTAATATCAACCAGCCTGTAGAGACGGTCTTACAAACCAGTCATCTGTTCAGCCCGTTCAGTGACAAGATAGCGAACGATACCGCTTTCTTGGATCGTCTGGGATTTTTCCTTCCCGGATGGGAGATTATCAAGTTTGCTCCACATCACTTCACGAACCATTTCGGTTTCTCAACCGATTTCTTTAGTGAATGGATGCATCACCTCAGAAAAGACAGCTATGTGAACGCGATGGACGAGTACTTCACTTTCGGTTCCCAGTTGAAACAGCGCGACACCAAGCCCATTCGTAAGACCGTATCAGGACTGATCAAGCTGTTACACCCTGACGGCAACTTCACGAAGGAAGATGTTCGGCAATATCTTGAATGGGCCATTGAGATGCGTCGCCGTGTCAAGGAGCAGCTGAAACGCATCGGAGGTATGGAGTTCTGGGACACCAACTTCTCCTATATTGATAAGGAAACTCAGGAAGAGACCTTTGTCACCCTCCCCGAAGAGCGTGGCAGTAATCTCATCGAGGATGTGCCACTCGCTCCCGGCATCTGCTATACTGCCACCAGTGACGGTGACAAGGTAACGCTGGTAAAGATAGAGATTATCACCATGCCAGGTAATGGTAAGCTTACCGTTACAGGCAATGCCTCTACCGAAGCCAGAGAAGACATCCGTAACACTTATAACTACATCAGGGCGAACGAGAGAGCCATCCTTTCACAGCAGCACTCATTAATCAAGCTTGATGTGAATATCCAGATAACAGCCCTGTTAGGAACAACAGTTCATAAGGGCATCGGTGGAGCTGTGTTCACCGCTCTGGTTTCGTCGGTATTTGCCAGAGCCTTGAAGCCCGCTTTGGCAGTCATTGGAAATATTAGTATCGGTGGAGCCGTTGAACGCGCCCTTAATTTCAGTGATAGGGTATCACTTTTGTCTGAGAACGGGGCAAGGAATGTCATCGTTCCGATGGATAATCTGCCAGAGATGGCAAATCTTCCTGCAACGATTTTGGGTAAGACGGATATCCCGTTCTATTCCAGCTCTCAGATGCTTATCCAGAAAATAATGCCATAATATAACCCAAACAGTATTGTATATGGAATACGGAATAGTTTATTTGCTGACAAATCCAGTGATGCCTGGTCTTGTAAAGATTGGCATGACGGCTCAGGAGGACATTGATAAGAGGATGAAGGAACTCTATACGACTGGAGTACCTGTACCCTTTGAATGTCAGTTTGCTTGCCGGGTGAAGAAAAGTGACTGTGTTAAAATAGAGAAAGCCCTTCATACGGCCTTTGAACCACAACGGATCAATGCTAACCGTGAGTTTTTCCGCATTCAGGTTAATCAGGCAAAGGCTATATTAGAGCTTTTCCATCATACGGACGTAACAGAAGAGGTGACCGATGAAATACAAAATGATCTTACCGATGACGATAAGGCGGCATCGGTCAAGGCTCAGGTCCACCGTCCTCCGCTCGACTTCTACGAAATGGGGATGCAGAAAGGGGATGTCCTAATATGGAAAGATGATCCTTCCATTACTGTCACGGTCGCATCGGCTCGTAAGATTATCTACGATGGAGAGGAAACATCTATCAGTGCGCTATCAGCCCAACTGAAAGGGTATAAGTCAAAGCATATAGCACCTGGTGCTCATTGGCTTTTTAATGACAAGCTCCTTAGCGACATTTATGATGAAACTTACCCAATGGAAGAATAAACAGTTGTCGTATGGATAATAAGTATTGGAGATCAGAAAATGAATTAGATGACGGGATCGATGGTGTAAAAAGACCAATACCTAACGAGGTGCGCAAACAGTTCAATTTAACAGAGACCCAGATAAAAAAGGAACAACTGGATTTTACAAATTATTTCTATTGTCCCGTTTGTGGAAAGATAACTTTAATAAAGGATGCTGTCATCAGAAGATATACACTAAACAAATCCTTAGGACTCAGAAATGCAGCAATGCCAGGATGGATGAAAATAAGTGCTTCTGTGGATTATTGCTACATCAGGGTGTGTCCCCAGTGCGAAGCGAAACCGCTTTCTGATGATGCGTTCGTCAGAGCCTGTGACGGTAATGCGATAGAAAACCGTAAGGGTAAAATACGCGCAGCCGAGAACTCTGGCTCTGGATGTATGGTTTTGGTGGGTACCATTATCGCTGCTGTAAGTGCCGCTTGTTGGTTAGTTTGTCTGATAGTTTAATAAATGAGTTTGATAAGAAAAGTGTGAGACGGTGAGTCGCATATCAATTCCTGAATAATATGATAGACCATATTTCCATTGATGTAACGGATGCCAAACAAAGTGCCGTACCCAAAGAGAAATTCAAAATTGTAAACTACGATTTCGGAAACGGAACCCCATTTGAGGATTTGGTGCATGACTCTGTGCCTTATCTCCATTTCCAGATACTACGCCCTAAAGACGAAGAACAGAGGAACAAAGCACTCTCGTACTTTAAAGAACATGGGAAGCTATATGCGGCATTCGTTAACAGTCCTGATATTCTATTATACATTGGATGTACTGAAAGTGTTTATATCAAATCAGCGATGGCAGAGGTTAAGCCAGAGGAATTCAAGTCTTTAATGGCGCAGGCTGCTCACTGGTATAGATTCTATGGGAATGATTCAAAAGAATGAACATGGAGAATAGATTTGAGACAGCCAAGCAATATCTTATCGATCTTCTGAGGGCATACGGACACAGACCTGTCATCGTGAAGGTCAGGATGGATGGTACTGAGGTTGAAGTAATGGCCAAGAATATGGTCAAGAAGCAACTCACTGCTGCGGGTATCCTCTTTCCATATGGTGAGGGGAATAAACCCAACCAACGTGTCATCAACTCTGCGATAGATAAGGATATGCTGAGTGTTATCTTCTATGAGGCATTGTTTGATTTCGAAACTGCATATATTGAGGCTAACTGCAAGGATAATCCACGTGCTGTAAGGTTTATAGATTCCGTTTATGACTGGATAGAGCGGAAACAAGAATGGATGAAGTGTACCTTTTCGGCATATTCAGATGAAGAACTGCAACCATTCTTACCAGACAAAGATGCGGAAGATGAAAGCATCGATTGGGGAGCAAGAAAGAAAGCAAAGGAGTTTTTGACTACCCTTGGCATTACCAGCCTTGAAAGTACGGATGACATCAACAAGATCTTCTGGGAAATGGCTATTCGCCGTAAACCGATGAGTAATAAGGTAAGGGATGCTGTCAGAATTGCTTTGACCAGTGACAGACTGATGAAGGTTTTCAATCATAACCTGGCCATTTACAATGACTATTTCAAGGAGAAATCAGAGAATCCGGAATTTAAGGATGATGAACAGTTGGTCAAGGATGTTACTAAGCAGAACAAAAAGGTCCGTCAGGAAGTGGAACAGTTAAGAAGCCAACTGAAGAAGGAGAACAACATTCAGAAGCAGGAGTTGAAACGCGAGGAAAGTATGTCCCGAAAACTGGTCAAGAAGTTTATGAACATGCTCAAAACCAATAATACCAGGTTTAATCGGGCATATGACCTGAACAATGAAGCCGATGTTATTGAGTTCCTTTCATGGTATAAGCTTATCAAGCGCCCTGTAAACAAGAAGACCATCAAAGACATGAGCAGGTTGAAGTGCACGGAACCTGGAGCAGAAGAACTGTTCATGAAGTTGGTTGAGGAGCATAATGCAGAATTCGGGAACATTCCAGATAACGATGATGAAGCTCTTGAGACGATAGATTTATGCGACATTTCTGGTACAATATAAGACAATTATGTTCGAGAACCCATATTTAGGTTGACACATGACACACCTTGGCTTTTCTATTTATTCATGCGGAATTCAGAAGATTGGGGGTGTGTCATCGTTAATTAATGGCTTTATTAACAATGACACACCTCCAAAAGCTCAGAAGACCAATAAAAAAGGATGTCTTACTGGGATGTGTCATGTGTCAGGCATTAGAAGCAGCAGAGATGTTCAGCCCACCCACTTAACCAGATTTCTTCAGGAGTGTATTTTTCCAGATCAGGAGATTCCTCCATCTTCTTTAGTATTCCGTAGAACTTCTCTACATTATCCTGACAGGTAGCTAAGAGAGCCGTTAGTGTTATTTCATCAGGCATACCTCCAGCAATTTTGAATACTCTCGGGAATTCTTCCTCAAGATCTTGGAACCAAGATAGAGCAACTACTTTTTTTTCGTCCGGTAAGGACTGGACATACTTCCGTTTCGCGCGATGAATGTTAGAGCGGTCTTTGCCAGTTGCTTTCGCCAAGAGAGAGATATTGGTATCGGGTATATGTTTGAAAAGCTGTACAAAGGTTTCTTCTAAGGTTAAATCATACGGCTGAAGTGGCATTTTTCCAGACAACATTAGTAGAAAAACAGATGCCGATTTGATTAAGTAATCCACAACAGATTCTGCATATCGGTATTCATCGACATCAATCTCTGGTTTTACCTCCTTTCTCATAGCGAGAGCATTAGCGGTATGAATAATACCTGCAAGGCGTCTGACAGTGTAATTTTGCTTGACAATGTATTCACCTAATTCTTTTGCACGATCTCGTAACAATAAATTCTGTTCTCTCCGGATTTCATGGTTCTTGTGCAGTTCCTTCTCTGCCTCTGGGGAGAAATAAAGGTCAATAGGCAGCATCTCCAAACCACGTTGTAATATATTATCCCAGTACTGATGGTACATTTGGTTTGGCTGTATCCATTTGCATGCCTTATTCTCCATTAGGAAAAGCCAGCGAGGAATGAAGCCCGAACCATATTCACCGCCAAATACCATTTTGAGACGATCAGGCTGAATTCCACCAACTATAACACATGTTGGCTCAATAATATATTGATCCTCTCTGCCCAATCTATCTACTGCTATATTTTCGCAATTATACAACATAAGGAACTTTGCAAGAGGGTTGCCATCTCTTCCGCTGTAACGGTTAAGATTAGGGAAAAAGTCCGTCAGTTCATCAAGGTTCAATAGAATACCATTGCCATTAAGATTGTTTTTTTTCGTATTCTCATCAAGAATAACGAGAAACTTCTCCATTGACGTGTCACTATTCTCCAACAACAATCGATTTCGTATGGGTTTCTCGTCTTTTCTCTTATTATCTGTCTGTTCCCATTGTCTCAATTCAGTTGTGTATGATTCGTAATAACCTTCTTCGATCTTTCCCACGGATGACTTTACGATAGATCGTGCCGGGGTCTTTCCACATCCGCTATTCCCAACATTTGCAACATATAAAATAGGTCTATTTATGTAGTTGCCATCGATAATCCTCATTTTCCGTGCTACCACAGATGCTACACTTGCTATCATATTCGAGTAAATGAAATTCGTTGGAGCTTCTGCTTCTCCAGAAAACTGTCTGATTATGCCAACCGTTTCGGATGGCAACCCCCATAAAGGTATCTCATCAATAGTACCCTTATAAGTCTCCAAAAACAACTTAATATCCTGTATTGTTATCATTATCTGCTGATATGTTTTATAAAACTAAAATTGTTTCTATAAAAGTTGTATAATTCAGAGAAAATGTATACCTTTGTCCCGTCATAAGAGAAGTCAAAGCACTACATTTGCTCAACTTCTGTGCTGGCTTAGAGTTTGCGCCTCTGAGTCAGTTTTTATTTTGGTGGTGGTCGGCATTTTGTTAACATAATCTACCCTCCTACTATTACAGGGCTTCAAAGTTGGTTCTTATCATTATCATACGAATATCAGTAATCCAGCCGCTGTTAAACACAGACTCTGGCATCTTCCCATATTCATGAGAGGTAACGCAGATATTGTCATTATAAACCTTGAAAGCGTTCTTGAACTGCTGAAGCAATTCGGGGTCAACACCACAGTCCATGGCAACACGAATTTCAAGTGCATCGGTGATTGCGTCGGACTCCCAATCATACCCTTCGAAATTCACGGGAGGCGCATTTACGAAAGAAACAGAAACACCTACCATGTATTCGCTCAGGGTGAGGGTCTTTACAATGTTTCTCACCTTTTCCTCCAATTTCTTGCGTAACTGTTTGTGCGATTCCTTCATAGGTTTCCTTCCTTCGAAGAAATATCCGACTTTGTAGGATAACTCACGAAGACCGTTACGTGAAACAATCTCGTAATACTCTTCGTTGACCTTACGGCCTTCTTCCTCCAGACGCTTCATGTCCTCTAAGCGTTCTGTGTAATCATTCAACTGCTGAATAATGTCTTGTATCATCACTCATCCTTTGATAAATGTTATACCCTAAATTTTATTTGTAGTTCAAAAACACCAGTGTTGCACAAAGTAGCATACTGCTTGGCCTCGTCACTCATAATTCGGTTAGACGAACTGTTAATCATCACAGATGTCCCGTATGGAATCTTTGTCCTGTGGATCAGCATTCTTAGTTCTTTGACTTCTTGGATGAGACGTATAAGCTCCCAAACATCCCCATCCGTTAAGTAGCCTACCACTGCTATAGAGATGCTATTATGAGTGGCATCATTAAAGAAGAAATTCTCACCTATGCCCTGATGTATCTCAGCATTAACACGCGCTAACCACAGATCATTATACTTACCCATCTGGTCCTGCACATGTACCTCACGCTCCTCAGTATTCATTGTGACTCGCTTCATATCTTACGATAGTTAGGGTACGTATGTATGATTCAAGAGATACGCTTGGGCTTCATCGTTAATCTGCTCTTCTGTACGGATCGGATTCTGACGCAGCCACTGGTCAAGCTCTGTTCGCTCGAAGTAGAGGACTCGGCCTGTTGGTTTAAAGTGCGGTATTTTCTTCTGGGAAGTCAGCTTATACAGCAGACTACGAGAGAGTTGAGTATACTCACATGCCTCCTCGAAGGTCAGCATGTTCTTCGGTCTCAGCATGTGCTCCTCGAGACGTGCCAGACGCTCTTCTACGGTCATTTCATTTTTTTCCATATTTTTATCTATTTATTGAAACTGAAAACTGCTGCAAAGATAGATTTTTATCAATTGTTTTCCAAATTTGTCATTTACAATCTCTTGATTTAACAAATTCAAGACCCTAACGCTACTTAATGGTGCATTTTGGGGCATTTTATTGCATATTTTAGTGAAAAATGTGTGTGATAAATGGCACTATGCTTAGGTGGGTATTTGTCATGCCAATGGAATGGATGCTGGGTATGATTATAACACCCTATGTCTGGCAGGTGATAATTCTTTTGCTTCGCGCGTACCTTAATATAATATAAAAGGGAATAGTTCAATTATATCAGCGAAGACAACACTGATATAAGGTCAAAAAGGAAGCCGAAATACGTTTATTTCTATTTTGTTATCCAAAAAAAGCTTATGGTGATGTCAGATTTGACGGAAAATATGTATCTTTGCACCATCATTGCGATGTCGCGTGATACTCAGAATGAGCTTTCTGTCAGATGGTATAATGCCAGAATTTGGGGCGTAATATGTCACATCCTACACATTATTAACACCTCAGTAGATTTAAGGTTCGTGTAACCTGCTGCTATTCAGTCTATTGCGCGCATCTTGTAGTACCCCGACCGAGAATCGAACTCGGAACTAAGCTTTAGGAGAGCCTTGTTATATCCATTTAACTATCAGGGCATGTCATAAAGACGGTGCAAAGGTACGTTTTTTCTATTGGATTACCAAACGATTGGGACATTTTTTGTTCAAAACGGCCGAAAATCCACCCTCTGAGTTTTCGATATGTATCTGATTCTTTTTTATTTATAATGTACGCGAAGAAAAATGGTCCTGAGGCATACGGCCTTTCAGAAATATTACCTATCTTTGCCAAAGATTCGTTATAAACCAAAAACTATCAGTTATGAAGAAACTCATGTTATTGTTGCCATTAGTGGCATTGTTGGTGGGCTGCTCGCAGAGTGAGAAGAGTGCCCAGTGTCCTGTGCTCACCGTTGAGGGTGGCCAGATTGTCGGCGTCGAAGCCGAGATTCCTGGTGTGTTTGCTTACAAAGGCATCCCCTATGGCGCAGCACCTATCGGCGACCTGCGCTGGAAGGAACCGCAGCCCGTGGTGGCGTGGGAAGGCGTGAAGGATTGCTCCAAGTTCGGCCATCCCGGCTATCAGGCCGTTCACTATCCTGGCGGTTATACCACAGAGTGGGGCTACGGTGACGAGGCTCCCTACAGTGAGGACTGTCTCTATCTGAATGTCTATACGAAGGCCGCTGGCCAGACAGACAAGAAACTGCCTGTGGCCCTGTGGATTCACGGTGGCGGCTATCGTGAGGGCTGGGGCACGGAGCCCGAGTTCGACGGTAAGGAGTGGGCCAACAAGGATGTGGTGCTCGTGACCATCAACTATCGTCTGGGCATCTTCGGTTTCATGCCTTATGGCGAGCTCTCTGCTGAGAGTCCTCACGGTGTGTCTGGTAACTATGGCATCTTAGACCAGATTCAGTCTTTGAAGTGGATCAAGGCCAATATCGCCCAGTTTGGCGGTGATCCCGACAATGTGACCATCTTCGGACAGAGTGCCGGAGCCGGTAGTGTCCGCACCATCTGCGAGAGTCCTTTGGCCCGTGGACTGTTCCACAAGGCAGTCATCATGAGCGGTGGTGGCCTGAACGTGCCTCCGAAGGAGGGCGAGGCTGCCAAGCCTGCTACACCGATGAACAAGTTCTTCTCTTACAACCCCACGCTGAAGGAGGCTGAGGCCGAGACGAAGAAGGTGATGGACTGGGCTGGTCTGACCGATCTGGAGAAGTTGCGCAAGGCTTCGACGGAGATTCTCTACCCGATGTGCAACATCTATAATATGGTGAACAAGAGCGATCTCTACGTGATGGAGCGTCCAATCGTCGACGGCTATGTGTCGCTGAAGAGCTTTGAGGAGGCAGCCCGCGAGGGTTCCATCGCCGATGTGCCTTATATGATTGGCTATACACTGAACGACCTGGGTTCCATGGGTGCAGGCATCGCCGAATTCTGTAAGGTCCGTTCGGAGCAGGGTGGCAAGGCCTGGGCATACGAGTTTGCCCGCCCGTTGCCCGATGACGGTTCTCATCCTGAGGTTACTGCCCGTCTGAAAGGTGCCTTCCATTCCAGCGATCTCTGGTATGTCTTCAAGAGTCTGGAGCACTGTTGGCGTCCTTGGACACAAGGTGACTGGGATCTCTCTGAGAAGATGTTGACGGCTTGGACGAACTTCGCCAAGTACAGCGATCCCAACGGTGAGGACGGCAAGGCCCTAGGCTGGACAACCTGTACGGCAGAGAATCCGCAGTTCATGCTCTTCAAACTCGACGACAAGGATGCAGAGGCTTCGGAAATGGGAGAGCTCATCATGCCTGAATAAAGAATAGAACTTCCCTTTAACTTCAAAAAAAGACAATGAAAAGACTATTTCTGTTTTCTTTCTTCCTTTGTGCTGTACTGAGTGTCAGCGCTCAGAATCCTTATCTCCCGTTGTGGGAGCATGTGCCCGACGGCGAACCCCGTGTGTTTGAGGATCCTGACAATCCCGGTAAGCTGCGTGCCTATATCATCGGCTCGCACGACACGAACTATACCGCCTATTGCGGCAGTGATATCCGCATGTGGTCTGCTCCCGTTGAGGATTTGACGCAGTGGCGCGACGAAGGCCCTATCTTCACTTGGTATGTCGACGGTCAGTGGGACACGATGTTTGCCCCAGACCTCGTCGAAGTGAAGGATAAGGCCACAGGCAAGAAGACCTATTATCTCTATCCCCACTCCCGTGGCTGGCGTCGTGTGGCGATGGTCTGCAAGAGCGATCGTCCTGACGGTCCCTTCACGCCCATCAACCTCACGGAAGACGGTCGTCAGTGTGTGCCTGGATCCCTCATTGATTTCGATCCTTCCGTTTTCATCGAGAATATTACTGATAAGAAGGATCCCGACTACGACAAAGGCTTCCGGGCTTATGTCTTCTACGGTTTCCAGCACTCTACGGCTTGTCAGTTGGATCAGAACACGATGTACTCTCAGCGTCCTGGAACCGAACTTATCGATCCCTTCATCCCCGCCAGCAGTGCCGACGGTCGTCTGCTCGACAAGGAGGGCAGCGAGTATAAGGCCCTCTATCAAGGACAGAATCCGCTTGACTTCAATTTCTTCGAGGCCTCTAGCATCCGTCAGGTGGGCAACAAGTATGTGATGGTGTTCTCTGGCTACAGCGGTAAGGAATACGGCTTGGGAAATACCAATTCCGCCTTGCGCTATGCCTTCGGCGACTCGCCCTTAGGTCCTTGGCGCTCTGGTGGCGTGTTGGTAGACTCTCGCGGTGTGGTGCTTGGTGAAGACGGCTCACAGCTGATTACCACCAACGCAGGCCATAACACGCACGGCTCGCTGCAGGAGATCAACGGCCAGTGGTATGTGTTCTATCATCGTCCGCCGCGTGGATTTGGCTTCGCCCGTCAGCCGATGGTGGCTCCCGTGAAGATTACGTGGGACAAGAAACCCGTTGCCAAGGGTGGTGTAGTGAAGATTACCGGCTATGACCCCTATGCTGCCAACAACGAGTGGACGGCTGTTGCCTCCGACGGCAATACCTATACCGGTGCCGAGGTGACCTCTGAGGGCTTCCAGATTTTTGGTCTGCCACCTTATAATTATTATAGTGCCGGTCTTGCCTGCTTTATGACGGGTGGCACGAACAGCAACGAGTGGATGCAGGATAATCACGACATTTGGAACAACTCGATGGATCTCGTGGGCATTACCAACGGTGGAATCGTAGGTTTTAAATA
>Ga0265298_10001429_pt1 | contig 35468 bp, 29 predicted proteins | sample AusTroGonzalo_MG_3_FD_193486 | JGI IMG/M metagenome (GOLD analysis project Ga0265298, IMG submission 193486) | Bovine rumen microbial communities from tropical cattle in Woodstock, Queensland, Australia - Gonzalo_01 | ecosystem: Host-associated > Mammals > Digestive system > Stomach > Rumen ...
GGAAGGTGCCATCAAATACAACCGCACCGGCGGCGGCATCAGCAATGCCTACGGCCTGAGCATCTATTTCCCCTATAAGAAGACTTCCAAAGTCAGTCAGATCATTTCCACATACAAGGCGATTGGCATGGATGACGAATACACCCGGTGTATCCAGGAATTCGCCAGCCTGGAAGTCAGCGGCCAGCTGAGCGGCGGAAGCACTCCCCAGTCCTATGGCAGCAGCAATGCTATGAGCGGACTGATGGAGAGTCTGATGGGCGGCGGAAGCTCCTATGGAAGTATCGGAAACACCTACTCCGGCGGCGGGCTGGAAAGCCTGCTGGGGGGGTATTACAGCGGCGGATCTTCCTCCGGCAGCACCGGAAGCATCCTGGATCTGCTGATGGGCCGGAGTATGACTGCGCAGAAGGCCGCGGCCTATATCCAGGAAAACCACTTTGATCCGAGCAACCTGCAGTGGAAGAACGACAGGATTACCTTCACGCAGGAACAGAAAGACAACATCATTGACATCCAGAAGAACCTGTTTTTCGACGACGGCAAGGGCTACATCAACATGGGGTTTGATCCTTTCATCAAAACAGAAGGGAATGACCTGATCTACGAGTTCGACGGCACCTGGCTGTCCATCGACCTGCAGGAAGTGCCGTATTACCGGATCGCCACGATTGAACAGAGCGACTGTTACGCTGAAATCGGATATGTTCCCGCGATCGTAAACGATGTGCGCGCGAACCTGATTCTCGTTTTTGACAAGGAGAATCCGGACGGATATATCGCAGGCGCTGAACCGGTCTATACGAACGGGGAAACAGAAACACAGGCAAAGAACCTGATCGGCATCGGCAAGGGCGATAAGATCCAGATCGTATGCGACTATGTGGACTACAACGGGAACTACCAGGACAGCTACCGCCTTGGGGATCCTTTTGTGCTGGGAGACAGGACGACGATCGGATACGCCTATGTGAAGAATCCGGAAAAATGCAAGCTGACCTACTGCATTACGGATTACTATCAGCAGAAATACTGGACACCTGTAAAGTGAGGAAATCATGGACTACTGCGAAAAGTTTGAAATGGCCCTGGAAAAAGTGCAGAAGGCGCCCCGGTACACCGGCGGGGAAATGAATACGATGGTCAAGGCATGGGATGAGACGCCGCTGCACTTCGGATTCTGCTTTCCGGACACCTATGAAGTCGGAATGAGCCATCTGGGCCTCAAGATCCTGTACGGACTGATTAACCGCGAAAGCTGGAGCCTTTGCGAACGCTTCTTTATGCCATGGACCGACATGATCGAACTGATGCAGAAAGATGAGATTCCACTGCTTTCCATGGAGAGCCGGCGGCCGCTGAACGAGTTCGACGTGATCGGATTTACGCTGCAGTATGAAATGAGCTACAGTAACATCCTGGCGATGATGGAAATGGGTGGCGTTCCGCTGGAAGGTACCGAACGGGGAGAGAAGGACCCAATCGTTGTAGCAGGCGGGCCGTGCGCATTCAATCCCGAGCCGTTGGCACCTTTCATTGACGCGTTCATGATCGGTGACGGCGAGGACGTGATGACGGAACTGAACCGGGTGATCCTCCGGCGGAAGACAGAGGGATGGACCCGGGAAGAATGCCTGCGGGAACTGGCGAAACTGGAAGGCGTTTATGTACCCTCCCTGTACGATGTGACCTATGAGGAAGACGGGCGGATCCGCGCGGTGACACCGAACTGCCCGGAAGCACCGGCCACCGTAAAAAAACGTGTGGTTGTGGACCTGAACAATACCTATTACCCGGAAGAGATCCCTGTGCCCTATACAGAAGTGATCTTTGACCGGATTATGCTGGAAATCATGCGCGGATGTACCCGGGGATGCCGGTTCTGTCAGGCAGGGATGCTATACCGCCCTGTACGGGAAAGAAGCCTGGAGAAACTGACGGACCTGGCGGAAAAGCTGCAGGAAGCGACAGGATATGAAGAAATCAGCCTGAGCAGCCTGAGCAGCGGCGACTATACCTGCCTGCCTGAACTGATCCGCACGCTGATGCGGAACATGAAGGAAAAACGGGTTTCCATCAGCCTGCCGAGCCTGCGGATCGACAGCGTGCTGAAGGAAAGCCTGGAGGAAACCCAGCAGGTACGGAAAACAAGCCTGACTTTTGCCCCGGAAGCCGGGACCCAGCGGATGCGGGATGTCATCAACAAGGGCGTGACCGAGGAAGACCTGCTGGAAAAGGTGCGGGATGCGTTCAGCGGCGGATGGAACAGTGTGAAGCTGTATTTCATGGACGGTCTGCCGACGGAAACGGAAGCGGATCTTGACGGAATCGCGGACCTGGCACGGAAAGTGGTGGGCGAATATTTCGCAGTACCGAAGGATCAGCGGGCCCGCGGGCTTCGCGTGACGGTGAGCGTAAGCATTTTTGTGCCGAAGCCTTTTACCCCGTTCCAGTGGGCTCCGCAGGATACGATTGAAACCGTGTTCGCCAAGACAGAACACCTGAAAAAGGTACTGAACATCAAGGGAGTAACCTTCAACTGGCACGAGCCGTATGTCAGCTTTATGGAAGCGTGTTTTGCCCGGGGAGACCGCCGGATGGGAAGGGTGCTGCGGAAAGCGTACGAAAAAGGCTGCATCCTGGACGGATGGAACGAAACCTTCCGGTTCGACAAATGGATGGAAGCGTTTAAGGAATGCGGACTGGATCCGGCTTTCTACGCAAACCGGGAGCGGGAGAAAGACGAAATCTTTCCCTGGGATCATATTGACAGCGGAATTTCCAAGTCGTTCCTGTGGCGGGAAAACGAAAAGGCCCTGCGGGCGGAAACAACCAGAGACTGCAGGAAGGGCTGCAACGGATGCGGACTGCAGAAATGGAAAGGTGTGTGCGGATATGCGAATGCTGGCAGTGTTTGAAAAAGGCGAGCGGATCCGGCACATCGGCCACCTGGATATCCAGCGGAGCGTTCAGCGGGGGCTGCGGCGAAGCGGACTTCCGGTGGCATACAGCCAGGGATTTAATCCACATATCCTGATTACCTTTGCTTCAGCGCTGAGCACGGGAGCCTGCGGAAAGCGGGAAATCATGGACGTTACCATGGCCGGGGACGTGGAAGCCGAAGAATTCCTGGTAAAGATGAACCGGGCTATGCCGCCCGAGATGCAGCTGAAGGAAGCCCGGGCGGTGGACAATAAGCATCCGAGCCTGATGGGAATGGTCGCCGCAGCAGATTACGATCTGCTGATCTGGGACGAAGCGCAGGGAGAAAAACTGGCCGCGGCTCTTCCGGAAATGATGAAAAAGGATCAGATCATGGCCATGCGGAAAACAAAGACGAAGCTGGCAGAATGCGACATTAAACCGCTGATTTATTCGCTTTACGCGGAAAAGAAGGACGGAAAGACCCATCTTCGTGCCATGATGACGCTGACGGAAAGGGAAAGCTGCAAACCGCAGATGCTCCTGGAAGCATTGAAAGCACAGGCCGGTATTGAGGCAGAGGTCCGGATGCTTGTCACCCGGGAAGGTCTATACGGCCTGAACGAAACCGGCGCACTAGCGCCGCTGGAGAATATGTAAAGATGGAACGGATTCTGATTACCGGACCGGATTTCTGCGCTGTGACAGAGGACGGAACGCTGACGGAATACCTGCAGCGGGATCCGAAACAGCAGTATGGCGATATTCTTGGCGGAACGGTGGAACGAATTATGCCTGGGATCGGATGCGCCTTTGTGGACATCGGGAGAAAAAAGAGCGGTTTCCTGCCCCTGGAGGAGCTGAGCCAGTCCTTTGAGGGAGAAAAGCTGAAATCCGGGATGCGGATTCCTGTGCAGATCCGGAAGGAAGAAACCGGAAGCAAAGGCGCTTTCCTGACCCGGGACCTGACACTGGCCGGGAGGACCATACTGCTGATGCCGATGAACAGGCATATCGGCGTAAGCAGCCGGATTACGGAAGATGACGAACGGGAGAGGCTCCGCAGCATCGGGAAGGAAATCGCCGGCGACGAATCCGGCCTGGTGCTCCGGACAGCAGCACAGGCAGCTGATCCGGATGAAATCGCGGAAGAAGTACGCACTCTGGCGGAGGAATGGCAGCGGATCCGGGAACGGATCCGGGAAGGATACACAGACGGCACCGTGCTGTATCACCAGGATCCGGTGGAAATGATGGCGCGGGACTATGAAATGATGGGAATTGCGCGACGGACGGAAGCAGAGATGCTTCCGGGAGACCTGCAGCGCCAGCTGCGGGAGGCAGAGGGCCGGATGATCCGCATCCGGAACGGCGGTAATATCGTGATTGACCGATGCGAGGCGATGACGGTGATCGATGTGAATTCCGCCTCAGCGAGAACAGAAGGCGGGCCGGAAGATTCATACCTGGAGACAAACCTGGCCGCATGTGAAAGCATTGCGGCGCAGATCCGGCTGCGGAATCTTGGCGGAATTATCCTGATCGACTTTATCGATATGAAGGCGGAAGCGGACCGGCAGAAGGTTGCGGACCGGCTGGCAGAAATGTTGGGAAGAGACCGGCGTAAGACTGTGATGCACGGATGGACAAAGCTGGGGATCATGGAAATGACCCGGAAAAGGACAGGCGGATAAAACGGAAATGAAGAGAGAAGAAAGAGTTGTGCAGCCGGAAGAGATGAAGCGCCAGGAAGCGTTCATCGAAGAGATTCGGGAAATGCCGCAGAAGCCGAAAAGCTACTATGTGGTCACCTACGGATGCCAGATGAACGCTCATGACAGCGAAAAGCTGGCAGGGATGCTGCAACGGATGGGTATCACGGAAGCCGAAGAACGGGATAAGGCGGATTTTGTAATCTTCAACACTTGCTGTGTGCGGGAGAACGCGGAGCGGCGGGCGCTGGGAAATGTCACCTGGCTGAAGGAGGTCCGGAAGAACAATCCCGGACTGATTATCGCCGTGTGCGGATGCATGATCCAGGAACCGGGAATGGCAGAAAAGATCCTGAAACAGTACCGGTTTATCAACCTGGCCTTCGGAACGGCAAACCTGCACTGCTTTCCCGAACTGATGTACCGGACGCTGAATACGGACCGGAGCGTCGTGGTAGTGGAGGACCGGGATGTGATCCCGGAAGGGCTTCCCATCGCCCGGGCCCGGAAGGAAGCGGCCTATATCACAATAATGTACGGCTGCAACAACTACTGCAGCTACTGCATCGTTCCGTATGTGCGCGGGCGGGAGCGGAGCCGGCAGCCGGAGCAGATTCTGCGGGAAGCGGAAGGGCTGCGGGACAGCGGCGTGAAGGAAATCATGCTGCTGGGGCAGAACGTGAACAGCTACGGCAAGGATCTGGAAGGCGGAATGAGCTTTGCGGCGCTGCTGAAGGAACTGGACGGAACTGGGATTCCCAGGATCCGGTTTATGACCAGTCATCCCAAGGATCTGAGCGATGAACTGATTGACGTGATGAGCGGGAGCAGACACATCCTGCCGCAGTTCCACCTTCCGGTGCAGAGTGGAAGTGACCGGATCCTGAAGATGATGAACCGGCATTATACGCGGGACCAGTACCTGGACCGGGTGCGGAAACTGCGGGAAGCGGTGCCGGGAATCGGACTGAGCACGGACATCATCGTCGGTTTCCCGGGAGAGACGGAAGAAGAATTCCGGGAGACCATGGCGCTGGTGGAAAAAGTGCGGTACGACAGCGCATTTACATTTATTTATTCTCCGCGGGTGGGAACCCGCGCAGCCGAAATGGAAGGCCAGATCGCACCGGAAGTGGCAACAAGGAGAATCCAGGAGCTGATTGCCCTGCAGGAAGGCCTGCAGCAGGAGACGATGAAGCGCTTTGTCGGAACGGAAGAAGAGGTGCTGACGGAAGGACTCAGCCGGAGAAGCTCGGAGAGCGTATCCGGGAAAGGACGGCACGGGATTTCCATTACAATACCGGGGACGGTTCAGGATGTCGGGGAGATCCTGCGATGCAGGGTGACGGGACTCAAAAACAATACGCTGGTTGGAGAAAGGATATAGGACAATGGCTTTATCTCCCATGATGCAGCAGTATCTGCAGATTCATGATGAATATCCGGATTGCCTGCTGCTTTTCCGGCTGGGTGATTTTTATGAACTTTTCTTCGAGGATGCGAAGACCGCTTCCCGGGAGCTGGAGCTGACGCTGACGGGAAAAGACTGCGGGCTGGAGGAGCGGGCACCCATGTGCGGCGTACCGTTCCACAGCGTGAATACCTATATCGAGAAGCTGATTGCCCGAGGATACAAAGTGGCGATCTGCGAACAGATGGAAGATCCCGCACTGGCCAAAGGCCTGGTGAAACGGGATGTGGTCCGGGTGATCACCGCGGGAACGGTGACGGATCCTTCCATGCTGGATGAGAAAACCAACAATTTCCTGATGAGCATCCTGACGGATGGCAACCATATCGGGATCGCAGCGGCGGATGTATCCACCGGCGAATTCCAGGTGGCGGAACCGGGGGCAGCCCTGCTGCGGGCTGAAATCCAGCGGATTGCACCGACGGAGATTATCTGCAACGATCTTACGGAACTGAAGCATATCACTGGAGAACTGCCGGACATTTCCGCAGGGGAACAGAACGCCAACTGGTTCAGGCTGCACAATGCGACAGAGACCCTGTGCAGCCATTTCCACCTGCCACACCTGGCAGGGCTTGGACTGGATGAGCATCCATATGCGGCCCGCGCTGCCGGCGCGCTGATGAAATATCTTGGAGAAACACAGAAAAACAGCCTGGAGCATATCACTACCCTCCGGTTTGCGAAGAGCGGGGGACGGATGCTGCTGGACCCGAACACCCGGCGGAACCTGGAACTGACGGAAAGCCTGCGGGGAAAAGGAAAGAAAGGCACACTGCTGAGCCTGCTGGACAAGACTTGTACCGCTATGGGCGGACGGCTGCTGCGGAGCTGGGTGGAACAGCCGCTGACAGACCGGGAGGAAATCAACCGCCGGCTGGACGCGGTGGAGGAAATGACGAAAAACCGGATGACGGGGATTACGCTGGCGGAGGAGCTGGAGGGCGTTTATGACCTGGAACGGCTGCTGAGCAAGGTCAGCTACCGAAGCCTGAACGCCAGGGACTGCCTGGCACTGTGCGCCAGTTTCAAAAGGATTCCGGAGATCCGAAACCTGATTGCGGAACTGGAAAGCAGCGAAATGACGGCAATCCGGGAGGAGCTGGATCCCATGGAGGATCTTACGGCTCTGCTGGAGTCTGCCATTCATCCGGACGCGCCGATCCAGATTACTGAAGGCGGTATCATCCGTGATGGGTATTCCGGGATCCTGGACGAATACCGGGAAGCACAGAAAAACGGCCGTCAGTGGATTCTCGAACTGGAGGCTAAGGAACGGGATGCCACGGGAATACGGAACCTGCGGGTTCAGTACAACAAGGTTTTCGGGTACTACATTGAAGTTACCAAGAGCTTTTTGAGCCAGGTGCCGGAACGATATATCCGGAAGCAGACCCTAACCAATGCGGAACGGTACATGACCCCCGAACTGAAGGAAATCGAGCAGAAAATCATCGGGGCGCAGGAGCAGAGTGTCCGGCTGGAACTGCAGATCTTCAACGAGGTAAGGGACCGGATTGCTGCGGAAATTGCCCGTATACAGAACACGGCGCTGGCAGTCAAAAAGCTGGATGTATACCAGAGCCTGGGAAGAACCGCCGCGGAGAACCATTACGTAAGGCCGGAAATTGTAACAGACGGAACGCTGTGCATTACGGAAGGGCGCCATCCGGTTGTGGAACAGAGCCTGGACGGAAACAACTTTGTACCGAACGACACACTGCTGGATGAAGATGAAAACCGGATGATGATCATCACCGGCCCGAATATGGCGGGAAAAAGCACGTATATGCGGCAGGTGGCACTGATCTGCCTGATGGCCCAGATCGGCAGTTTCGTTCCCGCGACGGAAGCACGGCTGCCGGTATGCGACCAGATCTTTACCCGGGTAGGCGCCAGCGATGACCTGGCCAGCGGACAGAGCACCTTCATGGTGGAGATGAGCGAAACAGCTTATATCCTCCGGAACGCGACAAAGGACAGCCTGATCATCCTGGACGAAATTGGCCGGGGGACAAGCACGTTCGACGGTCTGAGCATTGCATGGGCGGTGGTGGAATATATCTGTGACAAGGAAAAAATCGGGGCAAAGACTCTGTTTGCTACCCATTACCATGAGCTGAGCGAACTGGAAGGCCACCTGGAAGGCATTAAGAACTACTGCATTTCCGTGAAAGAACACGGGGAAGACGTTCTGTTCATGCGGAAGATCATGCGGGGTGGAGCGGACAAAAGCTTCGGTGTTCATGTAGCCCGGCTGGCAGGGATACCGCATCCGGTCATTGTCCGGGCTCATGAGATCCAGGCAAGGCTGGAGGTCAGCGACATCAACCAGAACACCATCGGCCAGAATATCCTCGGGGAAACGGGCGGGGTGCGGATGAACGAGCAGCAGGATCTGTTCGAATATAAAAAGATGGAGATTATCCAGGAGTTGCAGGAGCTGGACGTGATGGCGCTGACTCCCATCGACGCGATGAACAGGCTGTTCCTGCTGCGGGAGAAAGCGAAAAAGGTCTGAGGATAAAACAGAGGGAGAGACAGCGCAAATGGGAAAAATCAGAATGCTGAGCGACAGCATGATCGGGAAGATCGCCGCAGGGGAAGTGGTGGAACGTCCTGTCAGTGCCATAAAAGAGCTGATTGAAAACAGCCTGGATGCAGGCGCGAGCGCGGTTACGGCTGAAATCCGGGAAGGCGGACTGGCCTATATCCGGGTGACGGACAACGGAAGCGGGATCGACGAAAGCGACCTGCGGATGGCTTTTGAGCGGCACGCCACGAGCAAGATTTCCAAGGAACCGGATCTTTTCTCCATACAGACGCTGGGCTTCCGGGGAGAAGCGCTGGCCAGTATTGCTGCGGTTTCCCATGTAGTGATGACCACCCGGACCACCGGAAGGGAAAGCGGACTGAAGGTGACGAACGAGGGCGGAAAGATCCAGAAAATTGAAGAAGCTGCCTGCACTGTCGGTACCACCATTATCGTAACGGATCTTTTTTTCAACACGCCTGTACGGAAAGGATTCATGAAAAAGGCCGCCACGGAAGCCATGGCTGTCGGCGACCTGATGGAGCAGTTTGTACTGAGCCGGCCGGATGTCAGCTTCCGGTATATCAATGATGGAAAAACGGTCCTGCACAGTCCGGGAGACGGACAGATGGAATCTGCGATGCTCACGGTTTTCGGCGCAAAGGCGATGAAAAACATGCGAAAAGTTGACGGGCATGCAAGAGGCGTGATCGTCAAAGGCTTTGTGGGGATCGGAGAGAATGCGCGGGGAAACCGGGGACGGGAATATTTTTTCATCAATCACCGGATGATGCACAGTTCCGTGTTATCCGGCGCGGTGGAGACCGCATGCCGCGAAAGGGTCATGATCGGTAAATTTCCTGTCTGCGCGCTGCACCTGCAGATCGCTTATGAAGCGGTGGATGTAAATGTACACCCGAACAAGCTGGAGGTTCGTTTCCGGGACGAGCCGGAAGTCGGTGAGGCGGTAACGACCCTCGTGCTCGAAGCACTGCAGGACAAAGATGCATTTGAAAGGCCGATCCCCCTGGTCCTGGGAGCTGAGAAGGAAAACCCGGATCCCTTCATCCCACCGGTGAAGGTAAAGGAAGGACTGAAAAAACCGGACGCGGTACAGAAAAATGCCGAAGTTTCCATCGTTGAGAAGATTCCGCCGGTATCCTATGAAGGAGCTGTGAAAACTGAAACGGCACGTCCTGTCATGAAGGAAACAGGGATGGTTCCCTTTGTCCGGCCGGAGATTCCAAAGGAAGAAACCGTATCTGTCAAACCGGTTTCCTCCGAGCCGGTTCGTTCAGAGCCTGTCAGACCCGAACCGGTTCGTCCCGTGCTGGTTCCGGCTGTACGGGAGGAAAAGGCGGAGCAGGTGAATACCATTCTTCCGGAGATCCGGAAGACCATGAAAGTTTTCGGAGCACTGTTCAATACTTTTATCCTGGTTGAATATGAAGACCAGCTGCTGCTGGTGGACCAGCACGCAGTTCATGAACGGCTGCTGTTCGACCGGCTGATGAAGGAATCCGCTGAAGAACATATCGGTCAGGAAATGATTGTACCCATGGTGGTCAGCGTTTCTTCCAGAGAGCAGGCGCTGCTGGAGGAGAACCGGGAGATGCTTGAGTCCATCGGGCTGGTGATTGAGCGGTTTGGGGACCACGAAGCGGCGATCCGGACCATTCCTGTGGTGCTGGGAGAAGCGGAGACCGGAAGCTTTATTCATGAGGTTCTGGGTGAGATTGAGGCCGCAAGGACCCTGACCATGGAAAAGAAACGGGCTCGGATCCTGCAGTCGGCCTGCAAGCATGCCGTCAAAGGCGGAGAGGCTTTGACCGAGGACGTGCTGCGGGGAATCCTGGATGAAATGATCGAAAAGAAAGTAACACCTACCTGTCCCCACGGACGGCCGCTGGTCGTTTCCATCTCCCACCGGGAACTGGACCGGAAATTCAAGCGGATTCAGGGATGACAAATGAGTGAAAAGATAGTTTGCCGGGTGCTGACCGGGCCGACGGGGAGCGGGAAAAGTGAACTTGCCTTCCGGCTTGCCCTGGAAACCGGATGGGAAATTTTCTGTATGGACAGCATGCAGATTTACCGGCGTATGGATATCGGAACCGCAAAACCCACGGCCCGGGAACAGGAGGCCGTGCCGCATCACATGCTGGATATCTGTGAACCGGTTGATGCCTACAGTGTTTCCCAATACATTACGGATGCGCTTGAAAAAGTGGAAGAACGTCACCGGGTGGGGAAAGAAGTACTGTTTGTCGGAGGAACCGGACTGTACCTGGAGGGAATGGTACACGGGATGAGCATGGGATTTCGTCCGGCGGACGAAAAACTGCGGGAGGAACTGCGAAAGCTTTCGGAGAGCCCGGAGGGCCTGCTGGAACTGGACGAAAGGCTCAGGCGTGTGGATCCCCGGACGGCAGACAAGCTTCCGATGAATGATATCCGCCGAAGGATCCGGGCGATAGAAGTAAGCGAAAGCACCGGTGTTCCGTTCTCTGCACAGGAGAAAAAGAGCGGGGGCGACAGCCGGTTCCGGTGGGTGATCGCAAGCACATCCATGGAGCGGAACATGCTGTATGACAGGATCAACCGGCGTGTGGACCGGATGATCCGGGAAGGGCTGGACGGCGAAGTGAAGAGGCTGATGCAGGAGGGCGTTCCGGAAGGGGCGCAGAGCATGCAGGCCATCGGATACAAGGAAATGATCCCATATCTCCGCGGGGAATGGACGAAGGAAAAAGCAGCGGATGAGATACGGAAAGGCACAAGGCATTACGCGAAGCGGCAGATGACATTCCTGAAACGGCTGGAAGGAATCCGTTATATCTGTCCGGATGAGGAACAAGCACAGGCTGAATTGCTGCAATATTTCACAGAAATCGGGGAATGAAAACATGTATGAGGAAAAGCTGGACCGGCTGATTGCGGAGGCGGAAGCCGACCTGAAGGCACGATTTGAAGAAATTGAGATCAATGAAGAAAAACGTACGCGGCAGATCCTGGATGCGTTCCGGGAGGAAGGCGTCAGTTACAGGCATTTTTCCGGAACAACCGGATACGGATATGACGATATCGGGCGGGATACCCTGGAGAGGATCTACGCGCGGGTTTTTCATACGGAAGCGGCGCTGATGCGCCCGCATATTGCCAGCGGGACTGCGGCGCTGAGCCTGACGCTTTTTGGACTCACGCGGCCGGGAGACCACATTGTGAGCGCGACAGGAATGCCGTATGATACGCTGCTCGGGGTTATCGGGATCGGACAGAAAGAAGTGCCCGGAAGCTTGAAGGAGATGAATGTTTCCTTTGACTGCGCAGAGCTGAAGGACGGAAAGATTGATCCTGAAGCCGTGGAAAAGCTGGTCCGGAAAAACACGACCCTGATCATTGCGCAGCGGAGCCGGGGCTATGCCTGGCGCCCCAGCCTGATGCCCGAAAGCTTCCGGGAGCTGGCGGAACATATTCACAAAAACCACCCGGGCATCCGCCTGATGGTTGACAACTGCTACGGTGAATTCGTGTGCCCGGAAGAACCTACCGATTACGGCGCGGATGTGTGTGTCGGCAGCCTCATCAAAAATCCCGGCGGCGGCATCGCACCCACCGGCGGATACGTGGCGGGCAGGAAGGATGATATTGAACGGATTGCAAGCCGTCTGACAGCTCCCGGGCTTGGACGTGAACTGGGTTCCTGTGAAGCCTCTTACCGTCCGTTCTACCAGGGACTTTTCATGGCTCCGCATACTGTGGCACAGGCGTTGAAAACCGCGATGCTGACCGCGCGTGTTTTCGAAAACCTGGGCTTCGAAACGACACCGCCGGCACTGGAAAAAAGAGCCGATATCATACAGGCCATCAAAATGATGACTGCGGAGAGGCTGGTGACCTTCTGCCAGGGACTGCAGGCGGCCAGCCCCGTGGACAGCATGTCCTCCCCGGAACCGTGGGAAATGCCCGGATATGATGATCCGGTGGTCATGGCAGCCGGAACCTTTGTGGCCGGCGCCAGTATCGAACTGAGCGCGGACGGGCCGATCCGTCCTCCGTTTACGGCCTATATGCAGGGCGGACTGACCTATACCCACGGTAAAATCGCACTGAAAGAAGTTCTGTCGCGGATGATGAACAATCAGAGCATCCATGTTGACAAATAACAGCCGGAAACATTATAATTTTATAGTACGCACAAATATAGTCAGGAGGGAATGGAATGGATCTTCAGGCCTTGAAAGAACAAGCCCGGCAGGTTCGCCGGGACATTATTACCATGACATCCAAAGCGGGCGCAGGGCATCCCGGCGGATCGCTTTCCTGTACAGATGCGCTGGTGGCGCTGTACTTCGATGTCATGAACGTGAGCCCTGAGAACGAAAAGGATCCCAACCGGGACCGTTTTGTCCTCTCGAAGGGACATGCCGCTCCTGCTTTGTACGGGACGCTCTGTGAGCGCGGCTATTTCGGCAGGGAAGAGTTTGACAAATTCCGCCAGCTGCACGGCATTCTGCAGGGACATCCTGATATCAAAAAGTGCCCCGGAGTGGATGCCTCCACCGGATCCCTGGGACAGGGCATTTCCATCGCGGTCGGTATGGCGCTGGGCGCAAAACATACCGGCAACAAGTGCCATGTTTACACCGTGATCGGTGACGGCGAAAGCCAGGAAGGCCTTGTATGGGAAGCCAGCATGGCCGCTGCGCACTACAAACTGGACAACCTGACCGTCATCCTGGACCATAACGGCCTGCAGATTGACGGCTCCAACGATGAAGTCATGAGCCTGGGCGATATCAAAGCCAAGGCGGTTGCCTTCGGATACGATGTAATTGAAGTTGCGGACGGAAATGACATGCAGCAGGTGCTGGATGCATTGAAAGCGCCGGCATGCCCCGGAAAGCCCCGCTACATTCTGCTGAACACGCTGAAGGGCAAGGGCGTCAGCTTCATGGAAGGCCAGGTCGGCTGGCACGGAAAAGCTCCGAACGCTGAACAGGCTGCTGAAGCGCTGAAGGAACTGGAGGGCTGAGAAAATGGAAAAGAAAGCTGTACGTGTCGCATATGGTGAAGCCCTTGTAAAGCTTGGCGAAACCAATGAAAAAGTAGTCGTGCTGGACGCGGACCTCGCTTCCGCCACGATGACCAACGGATTCAAAAAAGCATATCCGGACCGGTTCTTTGACTGCGGCATCGCCGAAGCCAATATGGTGGATATGGCTGCCGGTATGTCCACAATGGGTCTGATTCCTTTCTGTTCCACCTTCGCCGTATTTGCCGGCCGGAACTACGACCAGATCCGCAACGGCGTCTGTTATCCGAAATTCAATGTTAAGTTCGGCTTCAGCCACGCAGGCATTACTCTGGGTGAAGACGGCGGCAGCCACCAGGCGATTGAAGATCTGGCCCTGATGCGCGTCCTTCCCAACATGACCGTCTTTGTTCCTTCCGACGCAAACGAGTGTTACCAGTGCGTGGAAGCGGCAGCAAAGATTGAAGGCCCGGTATATATCCGGACCGCGCGGCTGGCGACTCCTGTGTACGATCCGAGACCTTTCACTGTCGGGAAGGGCACCGTGATTAAGGACGGATCGGACTGTGTTATCTTTACTTGCGGCATCATGCTGGAGCATACGTTGGAAGCCGCGGAAATCCTTGCGCAGAAGGGAATCAATGCAGCACTGGTTTCTTTCCATACGCTGAAGCCCTTTGATGAACAGCTTTGCCGTGAATATGCGGCCAAGTGCAAGAAGGTCTTCACGGTGGAAGAACATTCCGTGATCGGCGGTCTCGGAGATACCGTTGCACCGCTGATGATTGGCAACGGCGTTGAAACGTTCAAAAAGATCGGCATCAACGACGTATTCGGCCAGAGCGGAAAACCGGCTGACCTGCTTGTGGAATACGGACTGACCGGGCCGCAGATCGCAGACAACATCCTGAGCAGCCTGTAAGGAATGAATGGCCACAAAGTCCCTTCCCGTTTAAGGAGCGGGAAGGGATTTTTCAAAGGGAGGAAGAGAATATGTCTGAAATCGGTGAAAACCTGAAGAGCTTTCTGAAAAAAGGTATCGAGGTAATCGGAAACAAGGCCAGTGACCTGGCCTCCAATGCAAAACAAAAGGTAGGGGAATACAACCTGGCCAACGAGAAGAAGGATCTTTTCAGTGCAATCGGAAGCAAAATCTACGATAACTACCTGAACGGCGATACCGTTCCGGAAGGCCTGGAAGAAGAACTGACTCGGATTACCGAAATTGACCAGGAACTCGAAGCCATCCGGGCTGAAAAAGAGAAAGCCGGGGAGTCTGCAGAGAGTAATGCCGGAGAACCCGGTGAACGGGTGCAGACAGAGGAAGAAGTTTCCGCAGAGGAACCTGCTGCCGCTGAGTATGCCGCGAAGGACGATTCGGATGTACCCGTCATTGAAATAGAAGAAGAAGCTGAAAAGGAAAAGGTCGGAGAGTGCCCGCTGAGTTCGGCGATCAATGATCTTTTCGAGAACATGCCCCCGGTGGACAAAATGGTTGACAAGGTCAACAGTTCCCTGGATGACCTGGGAGAGAATCTGCGGAAGTTCTCCTCCGATTTTGACAAGAAGCTGAAAGATTTTTCCGATCAGATGATGGAAAAGGACGACAGCGATAAGAAGGAATGAATGAAACCGTTATGAGAGAAGCATAACGGCTGACGAATCCGAGACATCTGTCATCAGGAGGAACCCGGATGAGACATACCAGGCGATGGAAGATCCTGTTTCTCGCACTTGTATTTCTGTGTACAGGCACAGCCGCCGCAGCCGGCTCCGTTCAGACAGAGCTGAAAGAAGCGGAATGGACATGGGATGAATCCAGCATCGCTTCGTTTACCGGCAGCGTATCCTACGCAGAGCTTCCCTGCGAAAAACTGCTGCTCCGGCTTTCATTCAAAACGGATCCCGAGTCGACGAACCGGGGAGACGTGGTGTTTCACACCGTCAACGGAAAGAAATTGACGATCCGGAAGCAGCAGCCGGAATACGTGTTTATGCCGGAAGACCTGAAAAGTTTTGATTTTACAGCGAACTGGAAGACACCTGAGAATGTGTTTTTCACCAGGGTGGAGATTACATTCCAGGTCTGTACGGAAGACGGAGAAACTGTGCTCGGGGAGAGCAAACTCCTGATGCAGCGGGATGCATCCGAACTGGCCAATAAGGAAGACGGAAAATTCCGGCTTCGGATTGATTTCTCGAAATGGACTTTTTGGGTTGCTGTTGCTGCCGGGATGATCTGGCTGCTGGCCATCGTGAGAATCCTGCTGAATCATAAAAGAATGAAATAAAGAAGGTGTCTGTATGCAGATTTACAACAGTTTGTCGAGAAAGAAAGAAGAATTCAAACCCATCCATGAAGGACAGGCCGGGATTTACGCCTGCGGGCCTACCGTATACAATTATTTCCACATCGGTAACGCGCGTCCGTTCATTACCTTTGACGTGCTGCGCCGGCAGCTGGAGCGGGAAGGATACAAGGTTACCTTTGTGCAGAACTTCACCGACATTGATGATAAAATGATCCGCCGTGCCAATGAAGAAGGCATAACGGTAAAGGAACTGGCAGAACGTTTTATTGCCGAATACTATAAAGATGCCGGCGCACTGGGAATCCGTCCCGCCACCGTTCATCCGAAAGCTACGGACCATATCACGGAAATCATCGATCTTGTAACAAGACTTATTGAGAACGGCCACGCTTATGCTACGCCCTCCGGTGACGTGTATTACCGCGTATCCGCGTTTCCCGGATACGGAAAATTGTCCGGGCAGCGGATGGAAGACCGGGAAGCAGGCGCCAGTGATCGGCTGGACGTGGAAACGGAGAAAGAGGCACCGGAGGACTTTACCCTTTGGAAAGCCCAAAAGCCCGGAGAACCGGCCTGGGACAGCCCGTGGGGAAAAGGACGGCCGGGCTGGCATATTGAATGCTCTGCAATGAGCATGAAATATCTCGGTGAAACATTCGATATTCACTGCGGCGGAAAGGACCTGCTGTTCCCGCATCATGAGAATGAAATTGCCCAGAGTGAGGGGGCAACAGGGCTGCCTTATGTCCATTACTGGATGCACAACGGCTTTATCAACGTTGACAACCAGAAGATGAGCAAGAGCCTGAATAACTTTTTTACCGTACGCGATATTTCAAAGGAATATGATCTGGAAGCGGTGCGCCTTTTCATGCTGAGTTCCCACTATCGCAGCCCGATCAATTTCAGCCGGGATCTGATTGAGGCAGCGAACGCCAGCCTGAACCGGCTGTATACCGCCCGCGACCACCTGCGCTTTTGCGCGGAACACGGGGAGGACCGGCCGGAAAACGAGGACGAGAAAACTTTCGCAGAGCGCCTCAAGGGCTATGAAAAACGCTTTGATGATGCGATGGATGACGACCTGAACACTGCTGATGCGCTTGGAGCTGTCTTTGAACTGGTGAAGGATGCAAACATTACCGTAAACGAGAAAACATCGAGGACGTCTGCACAGAAAGCCCTGGACAGCCTGATGGCGGTCTGCAGCGTGCTCGGCATCCTGACGAAGGAAAGCGAAGAAATCCCGGCCGAAATTTCTGCAATGGCTAAGGAACGGGAAGAGGCCCGGAAGAATAAGGACTGGAAGAAAAGCGACGAGCTTCGGGACGCGCTGAAAGAGGCCGGCTACGTTGTGGAAGACACAAAGAACGGCCAGAAGATCCGGAAAAATGTCTGACAAAATGAAAAAGAGGATCGGATTGTTCCTGCTTCCGGCAGCAATCCTGATCCTGCTGGCCGGAATGCTCCCGCTGCATGCGCCTTCCGGCGCAAAGTATACCGGGACGGCACAGGAGCCTGTACGTGCGGATCCGCTGCCGCTGCTTTCCGAACAGGATGGGTTCAACACCGGAAACGCGGAAACACTTTCCGGATATCCCGGCATCGGGGAAGCGACAGCAGCCGCCATCCTGGCGGAGCGAAGGGAGAACGGAAGATTCTGGTTTCCCGAAGATATCCTGGCTGTGAAAGGGATCGGCGAAAAGAAGCTTGAACAGATCCGTCCGCTGATGATTACCGGAACAGGAGAAAGAGAGGAATAACATGCCTTATCGTGCTTTGTACAGACAATGGCGTCCAAAGGATTTCTCTCATGTTGTCGGTCAGCATGCCGTAATTGATACGCTGCGAAACCAGGTCGTGAACGATCGGATTGCCCATGCGTATCTTTTCTGCGGGTCCAGGGGCACCGGCAAGACTTCCACGGCGAAGATTCTTGCACGGGCCATTAACTGTGAGCATCCGAAAAACGGCGATCCCTGCGGAGAATGTCCGAACTGTATCCGGATGGAAAACGATGAAAGCCTGGATGTGATCGAGATCGACGCGGCCAGCAACAACGGCGTTGATGAGATGCGTGACCTGCGCGATACCGTCAAATATCCGCCGCAGTTCGGCCGGTATAAGGTGTACATCATCGACGAAGTACATATGCTTTCCACATCTGCTTTCAACGCACTGCTGAAGACCCTGGAAGAACCGCCGGCACACATTGTATTCATCCTGGCCACCACGGAACCGCAGAAGCTTCCGGAAACGATTCTGAGCCGCTGCCAGCGATTTGACTTTGGACGGCTGTCTGTATCTGAGATACAGTCACGGCTCCACGAAGCGGCAGAAGGCTGCGGGGCGAATGTGAGCAACGGAGCCCTGATGGTTATCGCACGGGCTGCGGAAGGCGGTATGCGTGACGCGCTGAGCCTGCTGGATATGTGCCTCGGATACGGGAACGACATCAATGAACAGATGGTTCGGCAGATCCTCGGTACCTGTGACCGCTCTTTCCTTTTCAGCTTTGCAGAACGGATGGCAGAAGCTGATTCCGGTGCTCTGTTCATGATGATCGACCAACTGATGCGGGATGGAAAAGATCCGGCTGTATTCCTGAAGGATATCAGTTTTCATATCCGGACGCTGATCCTGGCGAAATGCTGCCCGGAGGAAATCAGCACTATCCTGGACCTGACAGAGGAAGACGCTGGTGAATTCCGGCGGCAGGCAGACACGTTCACTGTAACGCGGCTGATGAAAATCCTGGATCTGTTCATGAATGCTGAAAACGAGATGCGGTATTCTTCTTCCGCACGTCTCTGCCTGGAAAATGTTTGCCTGAAGTGCTGTATACGGACGCAGGAAGCGGATCCACAGGCGCTGAATGACCGGATTGAAACGCTGGAGAAGAAAATCGAAGAGCTGACGCGAAGACTGGAAAACGGGGAGATCAAAATCACGTCGTTCGCTGTGCCGCGGGAAGGCACAAAGGAAACAGCTGCCGCCGAACGCAAAAAAACGTCAGCACCATCAAAGCCGGCTGCACCCGAAAAAACTGCCGGATCCGGGGAATTCGCTAAAGTATGGACAGAGGTGATGAACCGGCTGGCCAGCGAGGCACCGGCCATCTGGAGCCTGCTGACGCAGGGGACCGCAACCATGGCGGATGCCGGAACCAACACGATTCGCTGGATGCCCGGAAAAGCTGACGGATCCGCATTCTTCACCGGCACGCTGAACAAAGAGGAGAAGAAAGGGAAAGTACTCCAGATTCTGAAGGAAATCACCGGAAACGACTATAACCTTACGGCGGTGGACTTTGCAGAGAATACCGCATCAGCGAAGGACAGCGAAGAAGAATATATCAACAGCCTCTACAGTACGTTCGGAAAAGAACCAGTTGACATTGTGGAACAGCTGTAAAAGAAAAAGCAGGCGAAACGCCTGCTTTTTGACTGGAACCGGATCAGTTCAGTTCCTGTGCGTCGTTTTCAATCTGGACTTCCTCAACGCTGCGGATGGCCCAACGGGCAACCACCATTGCGGTATTATCGCGGCCGACGGACAGCTTGACGGTATCGTCCTGCACACCGGTGATGGTGCCGTAAATACCGCCGATGGTGCAGATGCGGTCACCGGCCTTCAGATTGTTGAGCATTTCCTTAACCTGTTTGTCTTTTTTCCGCTGCGGCCGGATCATCATGAACCAGAAGATCACGAAAACCAGCACCAGCGGGCCAAAGGTGAACAACAGGGAAACGACAGGACTGACCTCCTGGGCAGCAGCGGTGGCAGCAGCGGTAGGAGCCGCGGCAGCAGCGCCTTCAGCAACGGCTGATCCCAGACCAAGAATACTCTCTAACATGGAGTGCGCTCCTTTCAAAATCATAAAGGAATTATAGCAAAAGAAAGGCCCTCATACAAGAGTGTATGCTGAATAAGTACAAAACAGTACATTAAAGATGGGTGGCTGCAACACTGCGGGTAGCGATAATATCCGCACCGGTACCCAGTACGTCTGGAACGATGACATCCCCGGCGGAGACAGGAGCAGTAACGGAAACATCGCCAAGTACCTGCATGATCGCGGCAATTTTCTCTTTCGGAACAGGGCCGGATGTTTTGACAGACAGCGGAAGATTGCTGCCGGAAACAGGAATCACAGCAGTAATCACACGCAAAGGTTCCGTACATTCCTGCTTCGCATAGACAGCACCACGCGGACAGGTATTGCCGGTAACAGAAACAAAACTTCCATCCGCAGCGAGAGAAACTGTCATACGGCAGCCGACTGGACAATTGATACAAGTGATTACTTTATCCATTGTTTTTTTCACCTTCAATTCTGACTGTGATGGTATCACCGGACAATGTGCTGAAAACTTCTTTTTTGAGGGTCAGGACTGCCATCTCGCCCGGCGTGTATATCATGGCTTTTTTCCGGAGTATTTCCTGCCCGCCGCACTCCACAACGGCGGCTGCGTTCCGGAAGACATCAGACGGACGGAACATAAGCTGTACATCCTCCTGCGGCGCGGCAGAGATGCGCTGCGGTACCGTGCCACGCACACCTGTACCGTCGCAGACGGCAAACCGCGCTTCTGCATGGGAGGGATTGCGAATGAATGCAGCTGCAGCCTTTCCGGCTTTGAAGGATTCATTGGAAACATGATCGACCAGGTCATGTACATGAAGCACATTGCCGCAGGAGAAAATCCCGGGAACGGATGTTTCCAGGTTGTCGGAAACGACAGGCCCGGATGTCAGGGGAGATATTTCAACGCCGGCGCCCTGGGATAGTTCGTTTTCAGGGATCAGACCGCAGGAAAGAAGCAGCGTATCGCAGTCGAAATGAATTTCTGTTCCCGGAATCGGGATGCGTTTATTATCCACCTGCGCAATCGTGATGCCGTCAAGACGTTCACGGCCATGAATCTCCGTGACTGTATGCTGCAGGTAAAGCGGAATTCCGTAATCTTCCAGGCACTGGACGATATTGCGGTTCAGGCCAGAGGAATAAGGCATGATTTCAACGCAGGCGAGGACTTTTGCGCCTTGCAGCGTCATCCTGCGGGCCATGATCAGGCCAATATCGCCTGAACCAAGAATTACAACCCTTTTTCCGGGCATAAAGCCTTCCAGATTTACAAAGCGCTGTGCGGTACCGGCAGAATAGATTCCGGCGCAGCGGGTGCCGGGTGTACACAGGGCACCGCGGGGACGTTCCCGGCAGCCCATGGCGAGAATGACGGCGCCGGCCTGGATGCGGCGGAAACCTTTGGAGGCGGATACGCACGTAATGACACGTTGATCGGAAACAGACAGAACGGTGGTGCCGCATTCAACAGGAATATTCAGTTCCCGGATACGGTCGATATCACGCTGCGCATATTCCGGGCCTGTCAGCTCTTCGTGAAAACGATGCAGGCCGAATCCGTTATGAATACACTGACGAAGAATGCCGCCGGGCTCCTGCTCGCGTTCGAGGATCAGGATGGATTCAATTCCTTCCTCCCGGGCAGAAATGGCAGCTGCCAGGCCAGCCGGTCCGGCACCGACGATCAGGAGATCAACATACTGGTTATTCATTTACGGAGCCTCCCTTCAGGAAAGATGCAAGCGTACCGGACAGCAGATAACTGTCCCCGCCATCTTTCGTAATCTGAGCAAGCGGGATTCCTGTTTCCTCGGAAATAATCTGTGCGACGCGGGGCGAACAGAAACCGCCCTGGCACCGTCCCATGCCGGCTCTTGTCCTCCGTTTCACTCCGTCAATGGTCTTCGCGCCGACAGGACGGCGGATTGCTTGACGGACTTCCGCTTCCGTGACACATTCACAGCGGCAGACAATATTGCCGTATTCTGGATTGCTTTCCACGGCCGCATTTCGCTGTTCATCCGTCATTTCATGGAAAGGAACGGGACGGCGGGGCAGGGAAACAACTGCGTTTTTTCTCTTCAGGGACATGGATGCGGCAATCATTTCGGAGAGCTCCAGGCCAACAGCGGGCGCAGAGGAAAGGCCAGGGCTTTCGATACCGATTGCTTCAAAAGCATTGGCGGCACCTGAAACCGGGCCAACAAGAAAATCATCAGTCGACAGATGGGCACGGATGCCACTGAAGTTTGTGATGTTAGTACGGATGGATGCACCCGGCCATGTACGGCGTGCTTTTTCAAGAACATCAGAGAGGCCTTCTGAGGTTGTGGCAGTATCCAGGGGATCAGGAATATCCTCCGCGTTGGGACCCAGCAGGAGATTGCCGTGGACCGTCGGGGAGACCAGGACACCCTTGCCCATAACCGACGGGCACTGGAAGATGGTGCGCGAGAAAGGAAGAACCGGCGCACGGTCAAGAAGATAATACTGCCCCCTCCGATGGGTCATATGCAGCGGAAAATCGGAAATCAGGTTATGAAGATCAGCGCCGGAGGAACCGGCACAGTTTACAAATACTTTACAGGAAACAGATTCACCCTTTCCGGTCCGGGCAAGCCAGCCTTCTCCTGTTTTTTCAACAGCTGTGACAGTCTGGCCTAAAAGGAAGGAAACGCCATTCAGGGCCGCTTCATCTGCGAGGGCAAAAGCCAGCTCATACGGGCTGACAATCGCACTTTCCGGTACATCGAGAGCACCGGCGATATCCGGATTCAGGGAAGGCTCAAGGCGAAGTGCCTCATCCCGTGAAAGGATGCGGAGACCTTTGACACCGTTGCTTTCACCTCTTTGAAGCAGCACGTACAGGGTATCCAGATCCTTCGCGTCAAACCCGATGACGAAAGCACCGCATTTCCGGTACGGTACGGAAAGCGATTCACAGAGGGAAGAGAAAAGCGCGGCGCCTCGAACATTGTAGTGTGCCTTCAGTGATCCCGGAACCGCGTCATAACCTGCGTGGACAATTCCGCTATTGGCTTTTGTGGCGCCTTCAGCAATGTCTGAGCCGCGGTCCAACACCAGGATGCGGGCATCATAACGGCTCAGTTCCCTGGCGAGAGCCGTGCCTGTAATTCCTGAACCGACGATCAGAATATCTGTATCAAACATTATGCAATTACCTCCGATCTATATATAGAAATATACCATAATCTGGGCGCAACTGCAATGAGCAGGAGGATCGCGGTGTTGCGAATGAAAAAGAGGAATGGTATAATCTTAAGGATAATGGATATGGAGGTTGAGATAAATGATTACCACAATCTGCATGAATCCCAGCTTTGACAGGACTGTTGAAATCGATACACTGCAGATTGGTCAGGTGAACCGGATCGGAAACGCACGGATTGATCTCGGTGGAAAAGGGATCAATGTTGCGGTTGTGGCTGAACGCCTCGGACTGGATGTACAGTGCCTTGGCCTGATGGGCAAGGACGGTTCTGAAGAGCTGACATCCCTGATTGAGAAAGAGAACCTGAAGCATTCTTTTCAGGTTATTCCGGGTCACGTGCGGACAAATACGAAAATTGTCAGCAAATGCGGACAGGGCGTTACTGAACTGAATGAGCCCGGTCCTGTTGTGGATCAGGCCGCACTGGAAAGCTTCTTTCGGATGGCTCGCGAAAAAACGGCAGACAGCGATATGGTTGTGTTGACCGGAAGTCTGCCGCCCGGATGCCCGGAGGGGACATACAGGGACCTCCTGAAAATCCTGGAAGGAAAGAAATGTATCCTGGATACAGAGGGGAAGGAACTGGAGCTTGCAGCGAAAGGTGCCTGTCCCTATCTGATCAAGCCGAACCTGAAGGAAATGGAAGCAACGCTCGGCATGGAACTGCGTACGATGCGGACGATCCGTGACGCTGCGCTGATTTTTATCCGGCTGGGTGTCGAGCATGCCGTGGTCTCCATGGGCGAGATGGGTGCAATGTATGTTTCAGCGGAGAAAACGCTGTTCGCGCCTGCGCTCCGCGTGGAAACGAAGTCTACCGTCGGTGCCGGGGATGCCATGATCGGCGGAATGCTGCTCGGGTATGAAAAGGAAAAGAATATGGCAAAGGCTTTCCGCTATGGAATTGCCGCCGGAGCAGCCAGCGTGATGACAGAAGGCACGCAGCTGATCGTAAGGGAAGATTTTGAACGGCTCCTTGAGATGGTCAAAATCCAGGAAGTATAAATATGATTTTTCACAGATACAGGGCAGAGTATACAGACGGTGTGATCGATCTTGTTCCGATTCACTTTACTCCTCCTGATCCCTCCATGGGGTTCGGCAGGGAACAGATCTGGCGGATCACCCTGCATAACTGCCGGGGAGAAATCGGGCAGATCAGTTACCGGGACGGAGAAAGCCGCTGCATATATTATTTCGGGCATATCGGCTATCATATTGATCCGCCCTACCGCGGCCACCATTATGCCAGGCGGGCCTGCCTCCTGCTGAAGAAGGAAATCCGTCTGGGTGGCAAGAACTCGGTGGTCATTACATGTGATCCGGATAACCAGCCAAGCAGAAAGACGTGTGAAGCGCTTCAGTGCTGCTGGGAAGGAATTACCTCCGTTCCGGAGGATATCCGGAAAAAATATGAAATCAGTGCTGAAAAATGCCGGTATATCTGGATGATTCCGGCGGAGCAGGACGAAAGATGACGAAAAACATTTGCGGAACGGAAGTGTCCTATACACTGCAGGGGAGCGGGAGCGGAAAGTTGCTGCTTCTTCATGGATGGGGTTGCGACGGTAAATTGATGCAGCCTGTGGCTGATGCTTTCACGGATCGGTTCCAGGTGCTGATTCCCGATTTCCCGGGACACGGAAAAAGTGGCAGGCCGCCGGAGCCCTGGGGCGTGAAGGAATATGCGGAGTGTATCCGGACACTGCTTGAGGAGACTGGATTTTTACCCTGCAACGTGATTGCACACAGCTTTGGATGCCGCGTAGCCGCAATTCTGGCAGCGGAACATCCGGAACTGTTCAGGAAAATCATTTTTACCGGTGGCGCCGGAATCCGGAAGACACCATCCACTGAAGCGCAGAAAAGAACCGAACACTATAAAAAGCTGAGAGGGCTGGCCGAAAGCTTCGGGAAAATTCCGCTCATGCATTCCGCGGCGGAAAAGATGGAGGATCACCTTCGCAAAAAGTATGGAAGCCCGGACTATAATGCGCTGGACGAAGAGATGCGCAAGACGTTCGTGAAGGTTATCAGCCAGGATCTGACGGAATATTACTCGCGCTTCCGGTCGAGCACACTCCTGATCTGGGGGGATGCCGATACAGAGACCCCTCTCTGGATGGGGCAAAAAATGGAAGAACTGATTCCTGATGCGGGCCTAGTCATCCTCGAGGGTGGAAGCCATTTTGCCTACCTGGAACAGGCCACGCGGTTTAACCTGATTGCGAACCATTTCCTGAAGGAGGAAGCCTGATATGATCCAGATGATCCTTCTGTTTATGGCTCTCGCAGCCGGATGCCTGCTTTCCGGCAGAATCCTGATCCACTATTTCCAGCTGGAAAGCTATCAGTTTCCAGGATATTTTCGCTCGCTGAAAAGAAACCAGGCGAAAGTTATCCTGCCCGGAGCGCTGATGACCTTCCTTTTTACCCTGTCTTTCCTGCTGCTGTACCTTATTTTCAAGGCATTCACCTGGCCTTTTTTCATCATCGAGATTGTTATCCTGGTTGCCGGGGGATATTTTATCGGCAGGAGATGCTCCGAGAAAAACGCAAAGAAGGCCCTGGCCTTCACACCAAGAATCAAACGGCTGTACGGTGTTGCGTTTGTTGTGTTCACAGGATTGCCTCTGCTGCTCTTTGTCCTTTGGAATACCGCCAACGCCGGTCAGCTGCTGAACCGCCTGAAGCTGGCGCTGATTCTTGCTTTCCCTGCGTTTCTGCCCCTGTGGGTCGCGCTTGCCGGTCTTCTGGCATGGCCGATTGAAAAGGGAATCAGCGAATTGTATTTCAGGGATGCGCAGCGCATCCTGAAACAGCGGAGGGACCTGATCCGGATCGGGATTACCGGAAGCTGGGGAAAGACAAGTGTGAAGTTTATTCTCGGAACCCTTCTGGAAGAGAAATACCATACGCTGGTAACACCGGCCAGTTTCAATACGCCGATGGGCGTCACAAAGGTTATCCGGACAAAGCTTGAACCCGGACATCGCGTTTTCGTTTCTGAAATGGGCGCGCGGCATGTGGGAGATATCAAGGAGATGTGCCGGCTTGTCCATCCAGAAATCGGAATCATCACATCCGTCGGGCCGCAGCACCTGGATACATTCAAAACGGTGGAACGGGTCACCAGGACGAAGTATGAACTGATTGAAGCACTTCCCGCGGAAGGGTTTGCCGTATTCGCGGATGACGCAGGGATTTGCCGTGAACTGTACGAGAAGACGGAAACGGAGAAAATGATTTCCGGCCTGGACCCCTCAAAAGATGATGTATGGGCAGAGGGAATAAGGAGTACTGGAGAAGGCAGTACTTTCATCCTGTGCACGAAAGACTTGCGGATTCCCTGCAAAACCGCGCTGCTGGGCGAACTGAATATCCGGAATATTCTTGTCTGTGCCTGCGTTTGCCTGAAACTTGGCATGACAGGAGAGCAGATTGCCAGAGGGATTGAGAAAATACGTCCGGTGGAACACCGGCTTCAGCTGATTCCAAATCCGGGCGGAATGACGGTCATTGACGATGCATTCAACAGCAACATCAAGGGTGCCATACAGGCGTTTCGCGTGCTGAAGGAGATGAGCGGAACCAGGATCCTGGTGACACCTGGTATGGTGGAACTTGGCGCACAGGAAGCGGCGATGAACCGTGAATTCGGTAAAGCGGCTGCAGATTGCTGCGATTACGCGCTCCTGATCGGAAAAAAACGCAGCGCGGCCATTTCGGAAGGACTGACTGAAAACGGTTTTCCCAAAGAACGGATTGTGGTGCTGAACAGCCTTGCAGAAGCAACAGAATGGCTGCAGAAAAACGTCCGGGCCGGCGATACGGTACTGTTTGAAAACGATCTGCCGGACAACTATACTGAATAAACCGGAGGAATCAGGATGAAAAAGCAGATAGGTGTTATCTTCGGAAGCCGGAGCTGCGAGCGGGAGGTATCCATCATCAGCGCGGTGCAGCTGATGCGGTATGCAGACACGGAAAAATATGATATCATTCCTGTTTATATCGATGAAAAAGGCTCCTGGTATACAGGGGAAGTGCTGAAGGATATCCGGACGTTCAAGAATTTCAATCCGGATACAAAGGGAATCCGGAAGGTTTTTCCTGACCTGGAAAGCGGATCCGGTGCGCTGCTTTACCTGAACAGGGGAAGCGGCCTGCTCGCAAAAGAAAAAATAGAAATTGCGGCCAGAATTGACGTGTATGTGATTGTAATGCACGGAATGAACGGCGAGGACGGTACGCTTCAAGGCCTGTTTGAACTGGCAAATGTGCCCTATACTTCCACAGGCGTTACCGGAAGCGCAATCGGTATGGACAAAATTGCAATGAAGCAGTTCTTCAGGGGTGCCGGCCTCCCTGTGCTGCCCGGAGTGTGGTTTACCCGTCGGGAATTCGGGGAAAAGCCGGATGCGGTTGTTTCCGAAGTTGCAGGGAAGCTGGGCTATCCTGTATTCGTGAAGCCGGCAAACCTTGGATCCAGTATCGGTGTCAGCCGGGCAGACAATGAAGAGGAATTGAAGGACGCACTGGAGCTGGCCTTTGAATACGACCGGCGCGTGTTGGTTGAGAAAGGCCTTGACAAACCAATTGAGCTGAATTGCAGCGTGCTCGGATATGATGGCGAAACGGCCGCATCTCCGATTGAAATGCCCCTGAACCACGATGAATTCCTTGATTTCAGGGACAAGTATCTCGGCGGGAACGGGACCAAAGGGATGGCCAGCCTGTCCCGGGTACTGCCCGCGCCGATTGAAGACAGCCTGAAGGAAAAAATACAGGCGCTCAGCAGGGAGATTTTCCGACTGATGGACTGCAAGGGCGTTGTCCGGATTGACTATATGTTTGACCGGATCAGCGAGGAAATCTATATTACCGAGATCAATACGATCCCCGGAAGTCTCGCTTTCTACCTGTGGGAAAATGACGGGATGCCCTACAAAACACTGATTGACAAAATGATCGATTACGCTGAAAAGGCGCATGCGGATAAAACCAGGAACAATTACGCCTACAACAGCGATATCCTGAAGAATGCTTCCTTTGGAACAAAAGGCGCAAAGGGAGCAAAAGGGGCCAAGCACGCCTGACGGAAAGAATCAGATAATCAGGAGGGGAGACACATGCTGGAAAGAATCCAGTCCTCTTCAGATCTGAAACAACTGAATGATCAGGAGCTGACCCTGCTGTGCGAAGAGATCCGGCAGGAACTGATACGCACTGTATCTGAAAACGGCGGACACCTTGCATCCAATCTTGGCGTTGTGGAGCTGACGGTTGCATTGCACAAGGTTTTCAACACTCCGGAGGATAAAATCGTATTTGATGTCGGCCATCAGAGCTACGTGCACAAAATGATTACAGGGAGATACGGACAATTTGGCACGCTGCGGCAATTCGGCGGACTGTCCGGTTTCCCCAAGCGTGCAGAGAGCGAATACGACTGCTATGAAACCGGACATGCCAGCACAGCCATCTCCGCAGCGCTGGGTTTCTCCCGTGCCCGCGACTACAGGCATCAGAATCATCGGGTGATTGCGGTTGTCGGGGATGGCGCCATGACCGGAGGAATGTGCTACGAGGCACTGAACGATGCCGGAAATGCCCGGACCCAGCTAACGGTCATCCTGAATGACAATGAAATGAGTATTGCACCGAATGTGGGTGCGCTTTCCTCCTACCTGACGCATCTCCGGATCAGTGCCGGATGGCAAAGTACAAAAAAGACAGTGCGAAGACTTTCCGGCTTTCCGATCATCGGAAAACTGGTTTACCGTACGATTCACGGTACAAAGAAAATTCTGAAATCCATGATGCTCCATAATACCGATGTGGGCTTTTTTGAAGCACTTGGATTCCAGTATTTCGGGCCGATCAACGGACATGACCTGAAAAGCCTTGAAGAGACACTGGAGCAGGCAAAAAAGAACAACGGGCCCTGCGTTATTCATGTGCTGACGAAAAAGGGCTACGGATATGAAGAAGCCGAAAAACGTCCGGAAGCCTTCCATGGGACGCCGCCGTTCTATATTGAGACCGGAAACCGTATGAAAGAACCTGATTTTCCGTCTGCAGGTCACCGGATGGCAGACCGCCTTTCCGAAATCGCGGAGAAGGATAGCCGGGTTATTGCTATCACAGCAGCGATGCCGCTCGGAACCGGACTGGATCATTTTGGTGAAAAATTTCCCGAACGGCTGATTGATGTCGGTATCGCGGAGGAACATGCTGCGACAATGGCAGCCGGGCTTGCAGCAGGTGGTATGAGACCCTACTTTGCCGTATATTCAAGCTTTTTCCAGCGCTGCTATGACCAGATGATCCACGATGTATGCATGCAGCATCTTCCTGTGGTTTTCCTGCTGGACCGCAGTGGAATCGGAGGTGAGGACGGGCAGACCCATCATGGCGTGTTTGATTATTCCGCGCTGATCCCGATTCCCGGAATGACAGTTCTTTCTCCTGCTGACGCGGACGAACTGTGCGACATGATTTCATGGACCATCTGCCAGGATGGCCCTGTTGCCATCCGATATGGCAAGGACGGCGACCGGCTTCCTGCTGGGAGGACAGCGGATCGCGGATTTGTTCCAGGCAGGTGGAATGTGCTTGCGTCGGGTAAAGATGTGAAACTGCTTGCGGCCGGGGGAATGGTACGAACAGCGCTGGCTGCGGCAGAAATACTGCGGAAGCAGGGGGTCGAAGCGGAGATTGTAAACTGTTCCAGCATCAAACCGCTGGATGAAGAATACCTGAAGCAGACAGACGGGAGCCCCGTTATCACGATGGAGGAACATATGACAGCCGGAGGATTCGGCGAATATGTTACGGAACGGTGCCGTCAGCTGGGGCTGAAAGCGCCCAAAGACTGCATCGGCATCTCTGATATGTTTATTCCACACGGAAAACACAGTGAGCTGCTGGAATACGCAGGCCTTTCGGCGGATCAGGTTGCCGGACGTATCCTGAAGGTGCTGGGGAGGACGGAAACTTGAAAGAAAAAGAACGGGCAGATACCGCTCTGGTAAAACGGGGACTGGCTACGAGCCGTGAAAAGGCACAGGCCATGATTATGGCCGGAGAAGTTTACGTGGATGAAAGGAAAATCAATAAATCTTCCGAAAACATCCTGCCGGACGACAATTTGATTGTCAGGGAATCATCTGTAAAATACGTCAGCCGCGGTGCCCACAAGCTTGAAAAGGCGGTCCGTGTTTTTTCCGCAGACCTGAAAGATCATGCGGTGATGGATGTAGGCGCAAGTACAGGAGGGTTTACAGATATCTGCCTGCGGAGCGGTGCCAGGCATGTTTACGCGATTGACGTCGGATACGGACAGCTGGACTGGAAGCTGCGCAATGACCCGCGCGTTACCGTGATGGAACGTACAAACGCCAGGTATCTGACGAAAGATATGTTTCCGGATCCTCCGGATACCGCGGTCATGGATGTCAGCTTTATTTCCATCCGACTGATTATTCCGGTCCTTTTTGAAATCCTCGGAGAGAAGGGAAAACTGTATACGCTGATCAAACCCCAGTTTGAAGCCGGAAGAGACAAAATCGGAAAAAACGGAGTAGTACGGGACAGTGAAACGCACGAGGAAGTGCTGAACGGAATTATTCAGTTTGCCGAAGAAAAAGGACTGCATGTATATCATATGGATTTTTCCCCGATTACCGGACCGGAGGGCAATATCGAATTCCTGGCTGAAATTTCCGGAGCCATTCCAGGTAATCCAATCATCGGCAGTGATGAAGTTCACAGAATTGTTGCAGATGCACACAGCCAGCTGATTCACGGGAAAGCGTAACCGCTCAGAAGAAGTTCCACGGTTCCGCCTGTGGCGGAGAGGAACGGAAGGTCAGCGTTTTCCCGGAACCGAACGGATCCGGGAAAGAAAGCCCTGAAGCCCACAGTGCGGGATAAGGGGCTTTTATTTTGCTTCCGTAGCGCGCGTCCCCATAAAGCGGCATTTTTCGGGAAGCAAACTGAATGCGGATCTGATGAGTGCGGCCTGTATGCAGGAGGATGCGCATCAGATGAAAGGAAAGGCCAGAGATCTGTGCGGAAGCGAGATATTCCCAGTCACAGGAAGCTTCCTTTACGCCTTTGCGCTTGGTTTTAACGACATAGGTTTTGTTGGCTTTCGTGTCGTGGTAAAGGAAATCACGGAAAGTTCCGGAGGACTCCGCAGCATCAGATCGCACAACCGCAAGGTATTCCTTATGGGCTTTACCGTCCGAAAACAATACGGACAGGGAACGGGCGGCTGCAGCGGATTTGGCAAGGACAATCAATCCTCCGGTTCCCTGGTCCAGCCGGTGAACCGGGTAAAGGGAAGGATAATGATACTGTGCACAGAGAAGGGCGGGGAGTCCTTCTGCTTCGGATCGGATACCTGGCTCCTTGACACAGACCAGGAAATCCGCATTTTCATATATGATTTCATTCTCCAAAGCAGATCAGTCCTCCGGCAAATCTTTTTCCGGCAGCCGGAATGAATTCCGGACACGAAAAATTCATTATTCTTGAATAAATATACACCGCATGATAAAATACTGTCAATCCAGCGAGAGGAGCGATGTCTTCTTGTTCAGGAAAATCGGCCTGATTACCAATCCGGACAAAGCAGAGGCAGTCCGGATGGCGGGCGTTGCCGCATCCTTTTTCTCTGAAAACAACATTGAAACCGTATATCTGCAGGATGAAAAAGATGATCTGGACAGCGTGGACCTGATCCTGACATTCGGCGGAGACGGAACATTCCTGATCGGCGCGCGGATGGCCATGGCGCATGAAATCCCCCTGATGGGAATTAATCTTGGAACGGTCGGTTTCCTGACCGAAGAAGAACCGGAACATCTGACGGAATGCCTGAAAGCCATTCTGAACGGCGATTATCAGATGGAAGAACGCTTTTTGCTGAATGTACGTCTGCCGGATGGAAGGTGCATTCCTGCACTGAACGACGCTGTGGTTACCCGCGGAGGTTTCGCACGGCTGATTCAGGTGGAATGCAGTGTAAACGGGGAACTGTTCGGAACCTTCACTGCGGACGGAATGATTGCGGCTACGCCTACCGGGTCAACAGGTTATTCGCTTTCCGCCGGCGGGCCAATTGTGCAGCCCGGCATGAACTGTATTATCCTGACACCGGTGTGTGCCCACAGCCTTCAGACATGTCCCTGTGTAGTGGCGGAAACCTCTGAAATATCTTTCCGCCTTCATCCGGAAAGGAAACAGACCGCGGAGCTGCAGATCGACGGAATGGATTGCGCAAAGCTGGAAGCCGGCGATGAGATTATCATAACAGGATCCGAACGAAAAATATGCCTTCTCCGGATTCATCCTTACCACTTTTTTTCTCTTGTCCGGAGCAAGTTGATTGAATGGGGTTCTAAATACTGAGAAAGCAGGTTATGCAATGAAAACAGACAGGCAGAACGAAATACTGCGGCTGATCGAGAACGAAGAGATTGAAACGCAGGAAGAGCTGGCCAACCGCCTGCGGGAAATAGGGTATAAAGTTACGCAGGCTACTGTTTCCCGTGATATCAAGGATCTCCGCCTGATCAAGATTGCCGGCCGCCAGAGCGATTACCGCTATGCGAAACCCGGACGCCATGAATTGCAGGCGAACGACCGGATGATCCGGTTGCTGTCAGATTCCACCCTCAGCGTGGATTATGCCGGACAGATGGTTGTGATCAAAACGCTCAGCGGATCTGCGAATGTGGCAGCGGAAGCAATTGATACCATGAACTGGAAGGAAGTACTCGGCACGATCGCCGGAGACAATACGATATTCCTTGCTGTACGTAACGAAAACGATACGGCTGAAATTGCGGACAGGATCCGGAAGCTGGCCGGAAAAGAATAACCGGAAGAAAAGAGAGAATACATGATTCGCACGCTGATTATCCATAATGTGGCGCTGATTGAGCATATTACCGTATCCTTTCATGAGGGCATGGTGGTTCTGTCGGGCGAAACGGGTGCCGGCAAGAGCATCATTGTGGATGCTGTCGCATTGCTGCTTGGAGGCAGAGCTGACCGGGAGCTGATCCGTACGGGATGTGAGAAAGCCTCTGTTGAAGCTGAATTTGAAACCGAACCCGGAAACGCCTGTGCGGATATCCTCGGCAGGGAGCAGATCGATTATGACGGACAATCCCTGACGTTTTACCGTGAAATCTCCATGACCGGTCGGAATATCTGCCGGATTAACGGAGTTCCTGTTCCCGTTTCTGTCCTGAAGGAAACGGCAGCCTGCCTGCTGAATCTCCACGGACAAAGTGAACATCAGTTCCTGGCAGATGAGGAGAAGCATTTGTCATACCTTGACCTGATGGGCGATGAACGTCATCAGTTGCTGCTGACTGAAATTGCGGAGGCTTACCAACGGTTTATCACAAATCACAGGGCTTACGCAAAGATCGTCAAAATGAATGAAACAAGGGAACGCAGAGAGGATATCCTGAAGCGTGAACTTGAAGAAATGCATAAAGCTGCCGTACAGCCCGGAGAGGAAGAGAAACTGGCAGAAGAATCACGCCTGCTTCACAAGGCTTCCCGTATTCATGAGAAGATCAGCCTGATCTGCGCTTTGACCGGTGATGGCGGAGACCGTCCGGACGCGCTTCATAATCTTCAGACTGCCGCAAAGGAACTCAGAAATCTGAGCGGTGAGGATCCGGCGTTTGATAAAGCAGCGGAAAAATGCGAAAGTCTTTATTATGAACTGGAAGAAGTAATGCAGGACCTGAACGCGCTGAATGAGAAATATGACTTTGACGAAAACAAGCTGAACGCAACAGAAAACAGACTGGAGTCTGTTCGAAGAATTTTAAAGAAATACGGGCCGGAAGAAACGGACGTTCTCCTGCATCAGAAAGAGATGGAAGAGGAATACCGTACATTGCAGGAACTGGACAGCCGGCTGCAGAAAACAGGCGCGGAGCATAAAAAACTTCTGGCTGCATACAGGGCAAAGGCGAAAGAGCTGACAGAAAGCCGAAAAGAAATTGCCGCAGGATTTGAACAAAAAATGATGGCTGAGCTGAAAGACCTGGGCATGGAGCATACGATCATCAGTGTACATTTTGAAGAAAATCTTACCGGCAAACCAATTATGCCGTCACCTGCAGGGGATGACAGGATTTCCTTCCTGATCAGTCCAAATCCCGGCGAACCGCTTAAACCCATGTCCAGGATTGCTTCCGGTGGAGAACTGAGCCGTCTGATGCTGGCGGTTAAAACGATCGAATCGGGACGCAGCGGCGTACCGACGATGATATTTGACGAAATTGATACAGGTATCAGCGGACGGATGGCGCAGGCGGTAGCTGAAAAAATGATATCCATTTCCAGGCATCAGCAGGTGATATGTATCAGCCACCTGCCGCAGATTGCCGCTGCGGCAGATCATCAGTATCTTGTACATAAATCGGTCCGGAACGACAGAACGGTTACGGAAGTCGAAGAAATGGATTCTGAGCAGAGACGAAACGAGATCGCGCGGATGATCAGTGGTGCAGAAGGCATTACACAGGATGCGAGGGAATATGCCGGACAGATGATTGAGGCGTCCCGGCGTAAAAAAACGAAGACAGGTAAATCAGGACAGCCGGGAAATACAGATATATAAAATACTTGCAAACTCATGGTCCAGCAGATATAATTAAATGTTGTATGGAAGTTAACGTGGGTTACATCTGCTTTGAATTTCATACATGTAAAATAATCGAGGAGGAATCATTCATGTCCAAAAAGTATCTCTACCTCTTCAGCGAAGGAAACGCTACGATGCGTGAGCTGCTTGGCGGCAAAGGCGCCAATCTGGCTGAAATGACGCATATCGGTCTTCCTGTTCCTCAGGGGTTTACCATTTCTACCGAAGCCTGCACTCAGTATTATGAGGACGGCCGGCAGATCAACGATGAGATTCAGGCCCAGATTATGGAATATATCGCCAAGATGGAAGAGATTAACGGGAAAAAGTTTGGCGATCTGAAGAATCCGTTGCTTGTTTCTGTCCGTTCCGGCGCCCGTGCTTCCATGCCCGGTATGATGGACACGATTCTGAACCTCGGTCTGAACGATGAAGTTGTGGCAGCAATGATCGCCGGAAACGATGATCCTAAATTCGCCCGCTTTGTTTATGACAGCTATCGCCGGTTCATCCAGATGTATTCCGACGTCGTCATGGAAGTCGGTAAGAAGTACTTTGAACAGCTGATCGATGAAATGAAGGCCAAAAAAGGTGTTACGTTTGACGTGGAGCTCACGGCGGAAGACCTGAAGGAACTGGCTGGCCAGTTCAAGGCAGAATACAAATCCAAGATCGGTTCCGATTTCCCCTCTGATCCCAA
>Ga0265298_10001430_pt1 | contig 35459 bp, 69 predicted proteins | sample AusTroGonzalo_MG_3_FD_193486 | JGI IMG/M metagenome (GOLD analysis project Ga0265298, IMG submission 193486) | Bovine rumen microbial communities from tropical cattle in Woodstock, Queensland, Australia - Gonzalo_01 | ecosystem: Host-associated > Mammals > Digestive system > Stomach > Rumen ...
AGCGCCGAACAGAGTGTGTGATGTTTTCCACATGGGTGTGGATAAGTACAATTGAATAATTTGCCACAGATAGGGTAGCTCCCGAACAGCACAATGCCTAGTGCCTTCTGTGGCTTTTATTATAGGCAAAATTACGAAAGGCAGGTAATTTATGGAGAAATATCACGAGAATAAAACACCAAGAGATTCAGAATATGTTCAAGCGTATCTGAAAACACATTCACAGATAAAAGCCGCAAAGGAATGCGGTGTAAGTCGTGAAACAATAGCAAGAGCTGTCAGGCGTTCCGGTATTCAGTTAGATGGCAGGAAATATAACATCGGCAGTAATAATGGGCAATTAAAAATCACAGATGAAGAGCTGATAAGAGAGTCAGCAATTTTAAATGGATTTCAAATTGCTCAAAAATACAACATTGATATTGTTAATATTTTTAGAAGGGCAAAAAAACTTGGCTTAAAAATAAAAGTTGATGGAAATAAATGGAAAGACCGTTGTAAACGATACGGTGTAAATGATTTTGATGAAACAATAACTCTTGAATTGGTAATAAAGAAATATGATGGCATATGTCAACTATGTGGGAAACCTGTTGATAAATCAGATATGACTAATGGTCACATCGGAAGGTTATATCCTACGGTTGACCACATATTACCGATTTCAAAAGGTGGTTCGCATACTTGGAAAAATGTGCAGTTAGCTCATATGTATTGTAATTCAAGTAAATGCGACAGGTACACGGTAAAAAGAGAGGGGGCTTGGACGTGACAAGTCTGATTGATGCCGCCAAGAGCGGCGATAAGAGAGCAACATTGATTGCGCTGAGAGATAAGCTCGCTGAGACAATACAGAATTGCGACAGCGGAAGGGATATGGCTTCAAATAGCAAACGGCTGATGGAAGTCATGGCAGAGATTGAAGCCTTGCCTGATGATACACAAAAGAAGGTATCAAAGCATGACCGCCTAAAACGTAAGAATGAGAATAGGTAGGCAAGAGCCGACATATTCTGTTATCGGCAATTACGCATATTCTTACGGTTCAGAAGTGGTTGAAATGTTCGAAGAAGAAGGCGGCGCAACATTTTATCCATCACAGAAAATGGAATTGGAGCTGATGCTTGCTCGAGATCGCAACGGCGAACCATCAGCTTTGACCATAGGGATATCCAAACCGAGACAGAATGGCAAATCATATGCCGCAAGATATTATGCGGTTTATATGAGTGTATTTGAACATCGGCAGGTGCTATATTCGGCGCATCACAGCACAACAACCAACAAGATGTTCTCCGCAATCTGCAATCTGTTTGAAAGTCCGGAGCGTTATCCTGATTTTGCGGCAGATGTAAAGAAAATCAGCCACGTTCGAGGTTATGAAGGCATTTATTTCAAGGATTGGAAGGATGATGACGGAATAATTCACGATGGTGGTTGCATTGAATTTGCCACAAGAACAAACAGTGGTTCTCGAGGTGGTACATATTCCGTAATAGTCATAGATGAAGCGCAGGAATTGACTAAGGAACAACAAGAAGCGATGTTGCCTGTTATTTCAGCGGCTTCAGATGTTTCAGATGTTGAGAAGATGCCACAGCAGATATTTGTTGGCACTCCACCAAATGCAACCTGTCACGGTACAGTGTTTGCAGATATGCACAATACGGCGCATAGCACAGAAAAAGGAAACGTATGGTGGTTAGAGTGGAGCATCGTATCAAATAATCTTGAACAAACCATTTGTGATACACAGGCGGCTCTCGACTTAGCTTATGAGACAAATCCTGCTATGGGTTATCGTATTGCAGAAAAAACTATTCTGAATGAATACGAAACCATGAGCCTTGATGGTTACGCAAGAGAACGGCTCGGATGGTGGACGCCAATCACTCAGCAACGTGTTGACCTTGCCATTGATGCGGCTGTTTGGAATGCCTGTGCATCAGAAGAACGCAAGCCCGAAGGCAAGACAGCCTACGGCGTGAAGTTCTCTCCCGATGGCGCAGAGGTTTGTTTGTGTGGGGCTGTGATTCCTGATGATGGTATTGCCAGGATATCACTCATCGAACGGAAACCGACAGGATTCGGCACACAATGGCTTGCTGATTGGCTTAATGCGAGATACACGCAGGCATCCTGTGTTGTGATAGATGGTCGGAATGGAGTTGATGTGCTTGTGGACAAAATCACAGGCACTTGGAGATATAAAGGCTCGGTCATAAGACCGACATCAAAGGAAGTCATCGCCGCAGTCAGCTTGGTGATGGACAGCCTTAACGAACATACATTGACATGGTATAAACCGCAAGACATGCTCCGTGACAGTGCGCTCTCGGCAATCAAGAGACCAATCAGCGGAGGGTGGGGGTTCGGGGGCGATGATTCTGCACCGATTGAAGCCTGTGCATTGGCTCTATGGGGCGCAAAAAACAGCAAACGGAATCCAAACAAGGTCATGCGGATCGGATGAGGTAACAGAATGCAGTTAAACATTGAACCGGAAAGCATTATTGGATTGAATGTTGAGGAAATCCCGAAGGTCAGACAGTTAATTGACGTTTACGAGAACCATCTCAGCAATAATGCTCAGAAAAACAAATATTATGAGGGCAAGATTTCACTCGACAGTGTTAATCTTGGGCTTGCGTTGCCAAATGGCTTGGTTGGGCTTGAGATCGGTTGTGCTTGGGGTGCAAAAACAGTCGATGTGCTTGCCGCTCGGTCAATGTTTGATGGTTTTGTCGGGGTAAATGGTGAAGAGGTCGCAGACCTTGACCAAATTGTCATCGACAACAATCTCGAAGCAGAATATGCCAAAGCCTGCCGAGATGAGCTGAAGTTCGGATGCACGTTTGCGACATTATCCGCAGATGAGCAGATTGGTTGCAAGATTCGTTTTCATTCTCCACAGACGGCGGCGGCGTTGTGGGATGGTGAGAAGGGGCGCATTGATTGCGGATTTGCCATCATTGACACAGCTCCGGATGCGTCAAAAGAAAACGATTGGCATCCGTCATTGATAAATTATTACACCGACACAGCGGTTTGGGTGTTTGAGCGCAGGACAGACAATCATTGGTATGCGACAGAATACGCCAACAAGATGGGCAGGCCGCTCATGGAAGCTCTGATATGGAATGCCACAAGCAACAAGCCGTTCGGACGTTCTCGTATCAAGGAACCAATCCGCAGGCTGATTGATGGTTATGTCAGAACGATTGCAAATGCAACTATCGGGCTTGAGTTCGCAACATCTCCGCAGAAATATCTGCTCGGGATCACGGACGAACAGTACGATGTCATCATAAATCAGAAGTTCAAACAGTATGTTGGCTCAATGCTTGCATCAACCAACAATCCGGAGACAGGCGAAAAGCCTGATTTTGGACAGTTGCCACAAGGAACCATATCGCCTCATGTTGAGATGATTCGAATCCTTGCAACACAGTTCTCGGCGGCAACAGGATTGTCAGTTACAGACACAGGCGTTGTCAACGAGGCAAATCCGACATCAAGCGATGCAATCCTGGCGCAGAGTCAGACCTTGATTGCAACAGCAGAGCAATTGAATCTCGGAAATGGTGATTCGCTCCGCACGATTGCGCTCATGGCTCTTGCGATAACCAATAACGTCAGAATTGATGAGCTGTCCGACAGTCAGCGTGATATTGTGGCGCATTTCAAGAATCCTGCGATGCCTAGCGTGGCGGCTTCAGCGGATGCGGCAATCAAGATCGCAAGCGCAAGGACAGCATTCGCCAACACTGACACGTTCCTCGAGATGATTGGATTCAGTCAGGCAGATATTCGCAGGATTAAGAATCAGGAGCGCATGAATTATGGCTTGCAGGTGGTGTCAGAATTAGAGGTTTAATCCATGAGGGTATCAAAAAAGGAATGGGATTCATACATCAGCAAGCTGTCTAAGGTCAACAAGAAGGCATCGGATTTGATTGTGGCATATATCAATGAACATGGCCTTGATGATGTGCAAGACCTTGTATCATATGCAAACAAGGTGGTCATGAAGTACGGTTCCGCATCGGCTTCACTGAATGCGTTGATGTATGACACCATCACAGAGCTTGAGGGCATGTTTTTACCTGCCGCAGAGCTTGCCGCCTTGCCTGAGTATGGTGATATAGCCAAATCTATTTATGGTACGCTCAAAACTTCACAAAACAGCGAAGAGATTGGCGGCGCAGTCGGGCGATTGGTTAAGCAGACAGGACAGGACACGATGCTGAAAAACGCAATCCGTGACCATGCAGAATATGCTTGGATTCCTGTCGGCGAAACATGTGCCTTCTGCCTCACATTGGCGGCAAATGGATGGCAACCGATAAGCGCAAGCGCATTAAAAGGCGGTCATGCTGAACATATTCATGCAAATTGTGACTGCTCATACATGATTCGGCACTCGAAAGACCTTGAGGTCTCAGGCTATCAACCAGAAAAGTATCAACGGATGTATTACGATGCCGAAGGACGGAGCGCAAAAGCAAAAATCAACTCGATGCGGCGTGAATTTTATGCTGAAAATAAAGAGGAAATAAACGAGCAGAAGCGATCCGCTTATGAAAAACGAGAAGAATTGAACAGTAGTGCCGCAGAAGAAACAGAGGCATGACAAAGCATCCAAGACAGGGTGCTTTTTTATTGCGATAAATCGGCAACGTGTGCCAAAAACACGGATTTACTCATAGGAGGTTAATTGAATATGGCAAATGAAACTGTGAATCAGGAAACCGCAACAACTATCGAAGAAACTGTCACCGAAAAGACCTTCACGCAGGCAGAGCTTGACCAAATTATCTCGGATCGGCTCAAAAGAGAGCGTGACAAGTACACGGATTACGATGCGTTGAAGGAAAAGGCGCAGAAGTTCGACCAAATCGAAGAGAATGCCAAGACAGAGCTTCAGAAAGCTACGGAGAGAGCTGAGAGGCTAGAGGCGGAGTTGTCCGCCATGAAGCACACCGAAGAGGTTCGGACAATCAGAGAGAAAGTTGCAAACGCAACAGGAGTTCCCACGAGCTTGCTGAGTGGTGAATCAGAAGAGGATTGTACGGCACAGGCCAAAGCCATTCTCGAGTTCAAATCCTCGCAAGGATATCCGCTTGTCAAGGACAGTGGTGAAATTCAGAAAACAGTCAAAGGCTCAACGAGGCAACAGTTTGCCGCTTGGGCTGAAGAAGCATTGAAATAATGGAGGAAAAAACAATGGCATTTAGTGGAACAGCTACAAACAGAACGAGCATTGACCTTCCGGTTGATGTATCAAGAGAAATCATGCAGAAAGCAAGAGAATCATCTGCAATTATGTCTCTCGCAAGGAGAATCGACCTTCCTGGGCGTGGTGCGGCAATTAACGTAATAACAAGCGATCCGACAGCCGCATGGGTTGGCGAGACAGAATCAAAGCCTGTTAGCAATCCTGGGCTTGAGACCAAGATCATGAGAGCATACAAGCTCGCAGTCATCGTTCCCTTCTCAGATGAGTTTAGGCGTGACGTTGCGGCTCTGTATGACGCACTTATTGAGAGACTTCCTGGCGCACTTGCTAAGAAGTTTGACGAGACAGTATTCGGCAATGGATCCAAGCCTGGTGATGACTTCGACAATTTCGCATCGGTAACAGCTCAGAGCCTTGCATCAGACGTTTACGGCGCTCTTGTTGATGCAGATACCAACATCGCTCTGAATGGTGGTGTTGCAAATGGTTACGCAATCAGCCCTCAGATGAAGGGAATCCTGCTTGCGGCAGTAGATCAGAATCATCGTCCTCTGTTCATCAACAGCGTGGCAGAAGGTGCAATCCCTCAGGTTCTCGGAAATCCGGTTAAGATTGCAAAGGGTGCATTCAAGTCAGGTTCTCCGTCAACAGTTGGTATTGTTGGTGATTGGACACAGGCTATGTACGGAACAGTTGAAGGCGTCAAGATTGGCTATTCAGCAGACGCAACGCTTGACCTGGGCGGCGGCTCAACCATCAATCTGTTTCAGCAGAATATGTTCGCTGTTAAGGCTGAGATCGAGATTGGTTTCCGTGCCGACACGAGCGTATTCAACAAGTTCACGGCAACAGACGTTCCTAGTCTGTAAGAATAAATTAGGATCATACAGAAGGCGGCGGCAGGTCACAGGCTTGCCGTCAATTTCTGTGACACACTGTTAAAAGATTGGGTGATTAGTATGGCATATGCAACAGTTCAAGATGTTCAAGACAGAATGACAAGACAATTGACCGAGACAGAACAGGGAGTTGTCACCAATCTGCTCGATGATTCTGCGGTAATAATCGACAGCTACAACGCAAACGCAACAGCGGATGCAAAACAGGTTGTCAGTGTACGTATGGTCATCCGTGCAATTGGTGCTGATTCTGATGGTGTGCCGATGGGCGCAACACAGGGTTCGCAGTCAGGGCTTGGTTATTCACAGAGTTGGACAATCAGCTCGGGTGGTTCAGTTGGCGAGTTATATCTTGGTAAATTGGAAAAAAAGCTCCTTGGTTGCGGAAATCAGATAGGTTCATATTCACCTGTTCAAGAGTTGGTTCCTGAGGTGGTGGTGTTCGAATGAAGGGCATGACAATTTATCTCGTTAAAAAGACACAAATCGGCGTTGACGGATTCAATCAGCCCACATACACCGAGGGCGGTCTGTTCCCTTCGGACGAACAGTATCCTGCGGCGGATTTATACCCGAATCCGACCATGCTCGAAGCGGTTGATGATTGCCTAGTCGGACAGCCCACAACGGACGATGTGACCAACACGCTCGCATTGTATGGCAAGAAGGCAGAGTACGTAATCGGAATCCCGAAAGGTGATACCCACAATTGGGTTGATGTTGAGCTTGAGTTTTTTGGAGCAAGATGGCGCACAATCGGTTATCCGATGACAGGAATACAAGCCAATATTCCGCTCCGATGGGGTCAGAACATAAAGGTTGAGCGATATGGCTGAAACAAGGTTTGAGTTAAATCTGCAAGGGCTTAACAAATTGATGAAAAGCCCTGAGATGCAGGCAGTGCTTGATGAAGCAGGCGAGCGAGTCAGACAGGCGGCAGGTGATGGTTATGCTACGAGTTCAAGGACAGGTCGGTTCATTGGATTCTGCAATATCTATCCCGAGGACAGCAAAGCCGCCAAGGACAACAGCGCAAACAATACACTGCTCAAAGCGTTGAGTGTGGCAGGTTTGAGGATGAGCAAATGATCGAGGTTTTACTTTTAAATTATCTGAATAATGCAGGCTTGTCAGCTACGGTTTACACCGAACAGCCCAAGGAGAAGCCGTCAAAATTCTTTTTGATAGAGAAAACAGGCGGCATCGTCACGGAGCATATCACCGAATCGACCTTCGCAATACAATCGCTTGCTGACTCAATGTTCGAAGCGGCGAGTATGAGCGAGGAAGTTAAAACGGCTATGTCAAACGCCATCATCCTGCCTGAGATATCTCGGGTGGAAATTAACAGTGATTACAACTTTACAGATACATCCACGAAAAAATACAGATATCAGGCTGTTTTCGTGGTTACACATTATTAGGAGGATTTAACAATGGGAAATATAGCAACAAATGTAAGTACCGGCAAGCCCAATCCGGCAGGCGGCGTATGGGTTGCACCTATTGGAACCACACTTCCGACCGATGCTGATTCACAGCTCGCAGGAGCATTCAAGTGCCTTGGATACGTCTCAGATGCAGGCGTTGAAAATTCAAACGAGCTTGATGTGGCAGATATCAAAGCGTGGGGTGGCAATATCGTTTATCGTTCGCTGACCGAGATGACCGACACGTTCAAGTTCAGCCTCATCGAGTCTATCAATGAGGACGTTCTGAAGGCAGTGTATGGTGATTCAAATGTCACGGTTGCGGCTGATGGCGAAATCACCGTCAATGTGGTTGCCGAAGATCCCACCGAGCTTGTGTGGGTAATAGAGGTCAGACTGCGTGGTGACAAGGCTCTGAGGATAGTTATTCCTGACGGAGCAGTTACCGCACGTGATCCGATTAGTTACACCGATGGCGATCCGATCGCATACGGCATCACCGTGAGCGCATATCCGGATTCCGCAGGCAAGACTCATTATCGCAAGATTAGCGGTTCGGCAGTTAGTTTTTAAGTAAAGGAGAGGGCAGATGGTAGAGGGCAAGACTTCCACAGGTTTTAATTTCAAGTATGATGAGCGGATTCTTGAGGATTATCGCCTGCTAGAAGTAATCGGACAGTTCGATGAAACGAGCAGTAAGGTCGGACAGGCAAAAGCATTAAAGGATATGGTTGATTACATATTCGGAGAAGCAAAAGAAGCGTTTTTCGAGCATATTAAAACACAGAATGATGGTTATATGCCCATCGAGAAGATACAAGGCGAAATTATCGAGATTATCAACGCATCAAAAGAATTAAAAAACTGACAGTCCTCGCACACATCGTCAACAGGTGCGAGGATGAATTTTTTTGTGATATGGCAGAGGTCTATCACATATTCGATTGGAGAGAGTTGCCGCCAAGCAAGGTTGCAACTCTTGCCATCGGATTGCCGCCGAGTTCAAGGGTCAAGCGCAAGTTAAGCAATATTGATGTGAATATCACAGATATGCTGTTGGCTCTTGCGGTGGATTGTTTAAACATTTTAATTTGGCAGAATACCGAGGATGGTCACAAGAACAGGAACCATCCCGATTCAGTGTATAAAAAGTTGCTCGGCATTGACCAAAAAATCAAGGATGATTTGCAGGCATTCAATTCGCCTGAGGAATATATGGAGTGGCATAACGCCAGGGCAAAGAGGAAAGCATAATGTCAGATATCGGAACCGCATACGTCAAAATCGAACCAACAGCGCAAGGCATATCGGGAAGTATCTCGAAGGTGCTTGATGGTGAAGCTACAACCGCAGGCAAGTCAGCAGGCTCAAAGATGTCGGGTGCGCTCGGTGGCGCATTAAAAACAGGCATGGCGGCGATCGCAGGATTAGGCACAGCGGCTCTTGGCGCAGGAACAGCTCTGACGAGTGCGGCATCGGGTGTTGCGTCCTATGGTGACAACATCGACAAGATGTCGCAGAAAATGAATATGACGGCAGAAGCCTATCAGGAATGGGATGCTGTCATGCAACACAGCGGCACAAGCATGGAAACGATGAAGTCATCCATGAAAACGCTTGCCAATGCCGCAGAGACCAACAACAAGGCATTCAAGGAAATCGGGATCACTGAAAAAGACCTGCAAACACTCAATCAGCAGGAGCTGTTCGAGAAAACAATCGCAGGCCTTCAGAATATGACCGATGATACACAGCGGACATACATCGCAGGCAAGTTGCTCGGAAAGGGCGCAACAGAGCTTGGCGCACTTCTGAACACATCAGCGGCAGAGACGCAGGCTATGCGTGACAGAGTGCATGAGCTTGGTGGCGTGATGTCAGATGAGGCGGTCAAGAATGCGGCGGCGTTCCAGGACAGCTTGCAGGACATGCAGACATCGTTTGCAGGCGTTAAGAACAGCATCATGGCTGATATGTTGCCATCGTTTACTTCTGTCATGGATGGGTTGTCATCGCTCGTGATCGGAGAGGAAGGCGCAAAGGAAAAGATTGTCGCAGGCGTTCAAGGTATCGTTGACAATATCACAGAAGCGATGCCGAAACTGATTGATGGGTTCAGTACCATCGCACAGGCTCTCATGGAAGTTGCTCCGGAGTTAATCGGATCACTTGCAGAAGGTATCATCAGCGCAATTCCTGAGTTGTTACCATCTCTCATTCAGTTAGTCGGGGAAATAGGCTCGAAATTGATTGAGCTGTTGCCGCAGTTGATAGAAGTCGGAATGCAGGTCATTTTAGAGCTTGCAAATGGTATCGCACAGGCTCTGCCCGAGTTAGTTCCGACCATCGTTGACACCATGCTGATGATTGTTGATACATTGATTGCCAACATTGACCAATTAGTTGATGCGGCAATTGCTATCATGACAGGATTGGCGGAAGGTCTGATAAACGCTCTGCCCGAATTGATTGACAGGTTGCCCGAGATAATCGTTGCGATTGTTGAGGGCTTGGTGGAAAATGCTCCAAAACTACTCGAGGCGGCTGTTGAAATAATCGTTCAACTTGCTGTCGGATTGATTGAGAGTATTCCGAAACTGCTCGAAGCTCTGCCTGAGATTATCGGCGCAATAGTTGAGGGTATTATCAATTTGGCTTCTGACATGATAGAAGCAGGCAAGGCTCTTGTTGATGGCTTATGGAAGGGCATCAAGGATAATTGGGATAGCATTGTCAATAGTGTGACAGACCTGGGCAAGAAGTTGGTTGATAAAGTCAAAGGCTTTTTCAAGATATCCTCACCGAGCCGTTTGATGGCAGAGATTGGACAATATATTCCGGAGGGTCTCGCAGTCGGCATCGAAGCGAATGCTGATTCTGTCAACGGAGCAATTGAGAGCATGGTCGATGATGCGGTGGTAAATCCGAACATCGGCGTTTTGTCTCAGGCGGCAAACGGCATGATTGGCATGGCACAGAATGCGGCTCCGAGTGGTCAGGGCAACGGTTCGGCGGTCGAGGTTATCGCAGAATACATGCCGAGATTGCTCGAAGCGATTTATGCGAGTGGTGTTGAGCTGTCACCTGATATTGATGGAATGTTCAGAACCATCCGCAAGAAAAACAACGAGTACAGAAAAGCCAACGGCGGCATGAGTGCGTTTGCGTAAGGAGCGAAGATGGCAACAAATGACACAATCTTCAAGTTGAATACAACAGATTATTCGAGCCATGTGGTGGCTGAGAGCTATGCCGTTAATTATATCGACATCTATGACGAGTGGACGGACGGCGGACAGGTGAAGCACAAGGACGTAATTCGGCGCAAGCTGTCGGGAACATTTCAGATGTATTTTAAGTCTGACACGGATTTGCAGACCTTCTTGACGGCTCTGACCAATTGCAAGACAACGGCGAACACCTATCCTGTGACGATGAAGGCCAACAATGACACGGTCGCAAGTTTGCAGGCGAGCAAGAATGTTTTTCTTGATTTCGCTCCTGTGCGGAAGAGGGATGCAACGTGGGCAGACACATTCGAGGTATTTGATGTTACGGTCGAGGAACCATAATGATACATGTATCTGATGCAGATAGAGAAAAATGGTATAATGGCAACTCTTACAAGTCAATAACCATCATATTTCCATCATTAAGCATCTCGCTCGACAACGATGACATATACGGTGAGTCGATGACATTGACGGAAGGCTTGTTTGATGGGAATGACGAGCTGTGTGTTTATGGTTGTATATCAAGCATATTTACGGTTGAAGTGCGGTACAAGGATGCGCTCGCAGGCGTTGATTTCAAAGGGCAGTACATCAGCGCAACCATGACGGCTAGTCTGAGTAACCAAATCAATCTGTTTCATGGTTACGTTTACGGCGTTGAAACTGTCAGAGAGAAAAAATACATCAAGCTGACCTGTTATGACCGAATCGGAATATATCAGGACATGGATGTGTATTCGGCATATCATAGTGCATTCACGAACAATCCGATCGTGACGGTCAAGATTATGCGTGACACCATTTGCACGTATCTCGGCATCACGCAGGAAACACAGACGCTTGCGAATGACAGCGTGCAGATAACAGAGGACGAAGGTCTGACGGAGCTTGCGGCAATCAATATTCTGAGGGCAATCTGTCAGATAAACGGCGTGTTTGGTATCATCAATCGTGATGGCAAGTTGGAATATCGAAAAATCAGTGTGTGGGCAGGTGCAGAGCCATACCCATCCAATGATTTGTTTCCGAGTGATGATTTGTATCCTGGGGATTACACAGGAGACTCGCACGAGTATATAGATGTTTACAAGTCATTGGGATATCAGGATTATGACGTTGAGCCAATCGACCGAGTTGTGGTTCGGGATTCTGCCAATGATTCAGAAGCAGGCGGAGCATCAGCCACACTGCCATATACAAATGCGTTATTGGTTGAAGGCAATATGTTCGCAGAGGGCATGACTTCTGTTCAGAAGGCGGCAATTGCTCAGAATATCTTGGATGAGGTCAGCTATCTTGTTTATAAGCCGTTCGATGGCGTGAATAGGGGCTTGCCATATGTTGAAGTGGGTGATTCTGTTTCGTATTATTCCGCACTCGACCAAACATTGATGACGTTCAGCATCCTCAAGAGGGAATTAAAAGGTGTTCAGTGGTTAGAGGACAGATACACAGCATCAGGCACGCAGTATCAGCCCGAGGTCAAATATGAGCAGGCAAGCAACTCATCAGATGTGGCAGAGGTCAAGGAAGATGTCAAGGAAATAAAAGAGGATATTTCCGACCTTGAAAGCAACAAGCAGAATTTTATCGACCTTGATATCCTCGAGCCTACATGGGATAGACCGGAGGGCGATATCATTCTGAACAGCAGAGCGATCGTGATTGATGCCCAAGACCATCGGAGCGGTTATCAGTACGTCATGTGGAGACGAACCAACAACGCATGGGAGAAGATGCAGGTGGCTCAGTACAGTCAGATTGATTTGCAGGCAGGCGTGAGCGATTTGCCGACAGGAGAAATATATTTGGTGTATGAATAAGCGAGCGTTTATCGGCATCGAAGGATTAGCCCGAAAGGTGAACAGAATATATGTCGGAGTAAATGGCAAGGCTCGGAAGGTTGCCAAGGGCTATATCGGAGTAAATGGCAAGGCTCGATTGTTTTGGGTCAATTGGCAACAGGCATATTCGGGCGGATATCATTTGGAAGGTGAAGCTGAGACTATTTCATACAACTATAAGTATGAAGATTGCAATATAGATTGGCAAGGTGTGCCAAGGTGGTATTTTACCAACAGATGTTTTTGGATACATCAAACCAACGCATCGCCTTGGACGTTGATGAATGTTCTGACCAAGCCAATATTTCCGCCACCGTATCAAGCATCTATTTGGTATTCATACAATTATATTATGATTCCGGTCAATCGAATGTATCGGAATGCCAATGATAGCATCAACTTCAGATATGTTGTTAAAGGCACAACGCAGATACATATGGGATGGGCGTGGATAAACAGCAACGGCACGTTGTCTTATTACACCACGTATGCCAACATCACTGAAGATTATGCCTCGTATGAATGGATTTGGCGTAATTATCAGAATCCGCCTGACCATGTTGATTATCTCATTATCGGGGCAACATATAACTCAGCGGATAAATATCTATCGTTTAAAGGCTTGGAGTTTTGGTCATCTCGGACGTATTACCGCAAGGCCACGCATGACCTTGATGCCGTAATAACAGAGGACATTCCACAGCCTGTCAAATTTGTTGACGTTGATATCTTTTACATCGAGAACAGATACCACGATCCGAATTACGATGTCAATCAAGTCCTGGGCATGAGGTACACAAACACAGGCTCGGACGTTTACAAGATAGGGTACATCGTGCAACGTGGCGAGCATAATTATTTGGCTTGCACGTTCTGTTCGCTGAATGATTTTTCGGTGACGGCAGATTTTTCATATTACGGCGCAGAATATTATCCGCCTGAGATTGGATATACCGTAAACGCCAACGAGGAAACATACAACGGCACTACTTTTTATTATTACAACTTTATTGATGAAAGCTATTACACAGGCGAAATCGAGGTCGAATACGATGACACCTGCCCGAGCAATCTCTGTGATGACAATCTTGTTGTATTGCAGGCGGACGATAAATCAGAACAAGCGGACAAAATGCTCGCTGTGGCTTGCTTAGTCATGGACGGCGAATGGAATACATAAAATAGAAGGAGGAAAACAATGGCATACACCAAACAAACATGGACGGATTTACCATCCAAAACCACGCCAATCAATGCCCAACGATTGGGGCATATCGAACAGGGAATTTATGATGCGGCGGCAACAGCAGACACAGCCGCAGAAAATGCCGCAAGTGCTGTCAGTGGATTGGCAGACAAGGTTGACAAGGTCGCAGGCAAAGAGTTATCAACCAATGACTATGATAACACAGCCAAGGCCATCGTGGATGCGGTCACGAATAATCTTGCAACGAAGGTTGACAAGAGCGATGTCGCACGGATCGAGAACGGAACAAGCCCAACAACGGACATCGAAGAGGGTGAGCAATTCTACCATGAGGGCGTTCTGTATACCGCCACACAGGACATACTCACAACCGACACAATCACACCGAATACTAACTGCCGTGTGTCTGATTCAGTGACGGAACAGATAGCAACGCTTGACGCTCAGAAATGCGACAACAGCGTTATTGCAAAGACTGAGGAAGGCACAACATTCTCAAAGGGTTATGTAAAGGGAGACCATTTCATCCGTAAAGGTGCTTTCTGTACGTTGACAGCTAGTTCAGTTTCACAGGGAGATACGATTACAGATAATACTCCTGCTCAGTTTACAACGGGTGATGTGGCTAGTGCTTTACCTGCAAAAGAACATGGAACATTTACCATTATAGGCAGTGCGGTAACTGATGGTTTTTCTTCTACGAATAATGATGTGGTCAAGATTGGAAACACAGTTAATTTTTCAGCACGAATAGTATTAGCTAATCCTATTAACACAGCATGTGCTTTTGCACAGCTTTCATTTAATCCTGTATTAACTGAAAGTAATAAATTTGCGTTATATTCAAATACAACGCATGAATTAGCAAGTGTCGTATATTTGGGCGCAAGCGGAAAGCTTTATACCTATAACGATTGTAATCTGGCTGCGGATACATATACAGTTAGCGGATGTTATTTAGCTTAATATATAAGGAGGAATAGAAAATGAAATATTACGTAATGAAAATCAGCAACGGAGATTTACAGCTTAACATGCAGAACCATGATGTTACGGAACATGACACGCTTGACTCAGCTATGACTAAATATTGTCAGGTATGTGCGGCTTTTTGGAATGAGCCGAGCGTCAAGACAGGTTATGTGGTTATCATCAACAATGAGTTCACCATTATCGAAAAGATGAGGATTGAACACGCATAGAGGGAATACACAAAGCATGACTGAGATAGAATGTGATTATTCAACAAAGGAAATATCAGAGTCATTTATTGAGGATGTATCCACGGTATTAGACCAACTTGAAGATTATGTATGTATCAAAAAAGAAGTTTGGGAAGATATCCAAAAAGCACTTGAAAGTGCATCAGCAAGATAAACCTAACACGCCTAGTCTATGCGGACCACGTTAGGTATCAAAGGGCAGGGTAACTTCGGTTGCCTTGCCCAATTTAATAGGGGGATAGATATGGAAACGATAATTGCATCCGCCTTGTCAGCAATAGCGGCAATAGTGGCATGTATCATCAATAACAATGTGCAGAGAGTAAAAGAGCAGGCGACGATTGAAGCGAAGATTGACAGTATCAATGCTAACTACGATAAGACAACAGCCTTGATTACTCAGCGAATAGAGACTCTCACGGAGCATGTGAACAAGCACAATGACTTGATTGACCGAATGTATAAAGTCGAAGCGTTGACGGTTCATCTTGATGATATGCTCCAAGAGATAAAGGGAGATGACAGACGATGATTAAGGGATTCATAGGTGCGTTGTTGGGCATCGGTATTGCGTTTGCCATCTACTACATCGTGCTTCTGTTGGTTTATGGGGTTGTATCATTCGGGGGATTCATAACAATATGAAGGACACACTGACAGATTTATTCGCCTCAATCGTTGGTGCTATCGGTTGGGGTATTTTAATGGCAATAATTATCATTGTGATTGGCGAAGATGACGAATGAAAGGAGCGTGATTCTGTATGACATTACCGGATTCTCTGTATAAATGGTTGAAGTGGATTTGTGTTATCGTTCTGCCTGCACTCGCAAGCCTGATCGTGGGGCTGAGCAAGATATGGAATTTTGAAACGCTCGGCACGAACATCTCGCAGACCATCACTCTTGTTGCGACCTTCTTGGGTTGCATCCTCTGTATCAGCAATTACACCTACTATAACAAGAAGGATAACAAGTCATGAACGGCATTGACATCAGCGGACATCAACAGGGAATTGATTTGTCGGTGGTTCCGTGCGATTTTGTAATAATTAAAGCCACTCAGGGCGTATCATTTGTCTCGAAGGATTTCAAGAGACAGACAGAACAGGCACTCGGTCTGCGGAAGTTGGTCGGGCTGTACCATTACGCCAACGGAGCAGGTGTGGACGGTGAAGCTGACCATTTTGTTGAGACCATCAAACCATATCTCGGGCATGCTATTCTGTGCCTTGATTGGGAAGGTGAGCAGAACAGCAAGTTTAGTGATTATCATTATTGTGAATCACTGCTCGAAGCGATCCAGGTGCGGACAGGACGAGTGCCATTTCTGTATATGTCTAAATCCGTTTGCCGTCAGTACAAGTGGGAAAAGGGCAGACAGTACCCATTATGGGTTGCTCAGTATGCCAATTATTCTGCGACAGGATATCAAGACAATCCTTGGACAGACAAAAAGGGATACGGTGCATGGAAAGCTCCGTTCATCTTCCAATACTCATCCTGCGGACGGCTCAAAGGGTACAACAAGAATCTTGACTTGGATATTGCCTACATCACTCCGGATCAATGGAAAATGTACGCAGGAGATAATTCTGACGAAAGCATCAAGCCCATTCTGAGGAAGGGCGATCGGAATGAATACGTGCGAAGTTGGCAGAGATATCTCAACGTCAGCGGATTCAATTGCGGTGATGCCGATGGGATATTCGGAGACAAGACCGAGCAGGCCGTCATCAAATATCAGCAGAGCAAAGGGATGGAGTCGGGGTACATCGGCGAGCAAACCTGGGCAACAATTTCATAATTGACTTTTAGACATTTATTCATATCCCCCTTTTCATGGAGAGCCTGTCATCGTAATGGTGGCAGGTTCTTTTTTTGTGGTCAAAAATTTACAAGTAACAATTCCAAAATCGAAAAATTAAGACCGAGTTAAAATGACTTCGTATGCAACTTAAATGTAACACGAACCGCAACAAACAGCTCAACCACGCATGGTTCTGTTCTGCTTAGCAGCATCAAAAAATACCCTTCAAACGCAGTAAATAAGCGACTTTGAAGGGTTTTTTCTTGCTTTTATCCGAAAATGCGAGATGCCCATAAATACTGATAAAATCGAGTTCGTTCGAGTTCGTATGCAACAAACATGTAACACTAACTAATAGTGCAACAGCTCCAAATTCTGTCTCATTTCATCCATCGTAACGTGGGTATAGACTCTCTGCGTGATTGATTCCGGTCGATGTCCGAGCAACAATTGCAAAACAAGAGGATCACAGCCACATTCCCTCATTTTCGTTGTGAACGTATGCCTTGTATCGTGTCCGTGATGTTCTGTCTCAAAATGCTTCGCTATGGCCTTATTTAAGCCGTTTTGGGTCTTAGGGTAGGATTTTATGCCCTCATCCTTAAACTGCCGAAAAAACGGCTCAGCGTGCGTGTGGATGGGTATTTTACGCACAGAGGTTTTGTTTTTCGCCTGCCGTATATCAATGGTCAGATTATCCAGGTCTATATCATCAGGGGCGAGCGATCGGAGTTCTGATGCCCTCATCCCCGAATAGATCAGGCACGCCAACACCACCTGAAACCATTCTGTGCATTCCTCAATATATTTTATCTCATCCGATGTAAACACATTCCGAATTATAGTTGTCTCAACAGAATTGCTGTGCAGGCTTCGGCTTGCGTCCTTGGTAATGTAATCTCGTTCCAGGGCGTAATTGTAAATTTTGTGACAAAGCGTGACAATCTCGGTCTGTTGTGTTGTTTGGCATCGGTCAACGCATTCCTGCAACATATAGCCCTTGATTTGACGGAGCGGCATATCCTTGATTGGCTCTAAATACTTATATGCGGCGATGTAATTCCGCTTGCGTCCTTCTGTGAATCGTTCCTTCGCCTTTTCGTAACACTGAGCAAGCGTAATATTCAGATAATCGAAGTCAACAGGGCAATCGTTGAAATCTGCGAGAGCTTTGATTGCTTCTTGACGGCTTGCATAATATCCAATGACCTTCTGTCGCTGTTTGTATGTCATTGTGTCCTCGTCAAAATCCATTGATACGGTTTTACGAACCATGTATGGCTTGCGGCGTTTGCCTGAGAGCTTGCTGATGCTACCATACGAATTTGGGAATCGCATAGGCTATCACTCCCTTCTCACCATAAATGTGGTGGTGTCTTTTTGTCCGTCAATCCTATAATGTAATCAAGCGAAACATTGTAATACTTAATCAAAGCGATAAGCCGTTCATCCAAGACCGGAGCATTATCCTTGTTTTCCCATTTTGACAACTTGCCCTTGCTGAGTTTGACACCATACTTCTGATTGACTTCTTTTACCACCATTCCAAGAGACAAATCACGCTCTTTTCTTAACTCTTTTAGTCTGTTTCCGATAAAAAATTCATCCATATAATCACCACCTTTCACACGCATTATATCACGGCAAATATAATAATTTCAATATTTAGGGTTGCATTTTGGAAACATACATGATATAGTATTCCCATGGGTTGCGAATACGAAACTTAGTGAAAGGAGGTATAACATGGCGGAAAACAAGTTCAAGGGTTGGTGCGCATCTCATAATGTCAAGGTCAAGGATATAGCAGAATTGTTAGGGATCGAGCCGAATAACGCAAGCGAGAAAATTAACAAGAAGCAGAATTTTACCTTGCCACAGATAAAGCTCATATGTGAGACATACGGCATTAGCGCAGATATTTTTTTAAGCTAAAGGTTGCGAAAAGGAAACGGTGATTATATGGGGAAAGGAGGTAGAACGTGGAAGATTACAAGGAAAACGTCATCGAGTTCCTGCACAATCAGAAGGTCGCAACGGTTACGTTCAGCCAGGGCAGATACATTTCACGCATCAAGGAATTGGCGGAGAAGAGACCGGACGAGTGCAAGATAACTCACACCAACACTGACGGCACGATTGTGGCTCATATTCCGACAGAATGGATAAGAATAAATCCCAAGATGGAGCTGTCAGATGAAGAGAAGCAGAGACGGACGGAAATTCTGATGCAGTCGATGGCACAGAAGTAGTTCAAGATTACGTGAAGTTAGGGCGTAAAAAAGTCAAAATCGGCGTTTAAACCATTCGGGGTACAAATTACCATCAACGAAAATGAAACGCCAAAAACGAGGTGGAAAATGACATTACCACAGGCGGCAAAACAATTGAATATGTCTGCTCAATGTCTGAGGGTATGGATTCAGCAGGTCGCAAATCATCCGTTTGGTTACATCATCAGGGATGGACGGCGCAAGAGTTATTACATCAGCGAAGAGCGGATGAAAGCATGGATGGAGGGGAAGAATAATGAGTCATGAAGATTGGAAACTGTTGTTGCTCGGTCTGATAATTTTGTATGACCTTGTATACATTTTGAGGAACGAGTGGAACAAACTCAACAAATAAGGAGGTTAAACGAGATGTTCATTTTGACAAAAGGGTTGGAGCAGGTTGCATTGAGGGATGAAGATTCGGTGAGGCTGTTGTCATACGCTCTGTCCGATTACAACTGTCCGGAGGCTATATCGAGGAAGATGATTATCGGATCGGAACCATTGACGGAGAATTACACGGTCAGCTTCGATGAGAAAAACATCGTCACCATTTCAGTATCGGATGCCCTGATAGTTGCGTCTTGGATGTTTACGCTTGGCGTATTATCAATATCAATCACAAAGGAAGGAGAAAACGAAAATGGAAAATCAGAAGAATGAGCAGGTCATTATGATTCCGGCAAAGGAATATCGCAAGCTGTGCAGGAAGATTGAGCGGTTGAAGATTAAGCTCAAGGATGAGAAGGAGTGTTCCGCAAAGCGTTTCAATTGGTGGAATGAAGAGGAAAACAGAGCCGATGAGCTTGCGGCAAAGTTGGCAGAGGCACAGGAGGTCATCGCAGGTTACAAGGAAATGGGTCTCGAAAAGCTCGGATTGAAAGACGGTGATTCTGATGCTGAGTAGTTATGATTTGCAGTGCCTGTCAAGACTTGAGGACAGGTGGCTCGATCCTGACAACAATCTGATTCCCGAGGACGAAGAGGATGACGAGTTGTGGGATATTGCAGACAGGGAAGGAGAGGAAAGATGGCAGGAACATCATTATTTCAAATCGTAGGCGAGTATCAAACACTCTACGATATGCTGACCGAATACACGGACGATGCCGAGATGGAGCAGGTCATCCAGGACACGCTCGAGGGAATCAAGGGCGAGTTGGAAGTCAAAGCCGAAGGCTACATCCATGTAATTCAGCAGATGGAAATGGAACAGAAGAGATGCGAGGAATTGGAGTATGAGTGGCACATCAAGGCTATCAAGCGCAAGGATGGTATCAACCGTCTCAAGACTGCGCTTCGTGATGCGCTTGTTGCGACAGGTCACGAGGATGGCTTGCAGGCAGGTGATTATCAGCTCAAGGTGGTCAAGAATGGGGGCGTGGCTCCGATCATTTATGACCACGAAGAGGACATTCCGCAGACATTGATGCGGATCAAGTACGAAAAGGATGCCAAGCTCATCCGACAGTATCTCGAAGAGCATCCGGAGACGAAGTGGGCGCATATTGGGGCGAGGGGCACGCATCTTGCTATCAAATAATTATACGAAAGGAGAATAAATATGGGATTACCAATTTTAGTTTTAGGTGAATCAGGATCGGGCAAGACTTATTCAATCAAGAATTTCGAGCCTGACGAGGTGGGAATCTTCGCTGTTGAGAAGTCAATCCTGCCATTCAAGAAGAAGTTCAGAATTGCGAAGCACGCAAACTATGAGACCATCATGACCTGTTTCAAGAACAAGCCGAAGCTCAAGACCTATATCATTGACGATTCGCAGTATCTGCTTGTGAATGAGATGTTCGACAAGGCAAAGGACACAGGGTACGGCAAGTTCACGGATATCGCCTTACATTTCCGTAACCTTATCCACTATATCAACCATCAGTTGCCTGATGACATCATTGTGTATTTTCTACATCATACGGAGACCGATGGAAACACAGGCAGGATCAAGGCCAAGACAGTCGGCAAGATGCTTGACAATCAGTTGACGGTTGAGGGATGTTTTTCAATCGTTCTGTTGGCAAGCGTAGAAGGCACGGAACATTTCTTTATAACGCAGTCAGACGGCTACACAACAGCAAAATCTCCGGAGGGTATGTTCGAGGTACGCATTCCGAATGATTTGAAGGCTGTCGATGATGCCGTCCGTGAATATTATAGCATATCTTCAGAAGAAAACAAAGAAGAGGAAGAGGCAAAACAAGATGGATGATAATTACACAATCACATTCAATTTTTACATCAATGAATGCTTCAAACCGATTGCGTTTTATCCTATCGCTGACAATGGATGCTGTGATAAAGATTTTTTCATACTTACAGCGAACAGGGATGAACACAGACCGGACGGTCTTAATTATTCATGTCAATGCGGTTGCGGTATGTGGTGTACCAATGGTCATGATACAGAGCAAGCGGCGGTAAATGAATACCGCAAAATGTGCGAAGCAAGAAATAAAAGGAGGAAACACAAATGAACAAACCAAACAACTACGAGAACACACAGGCAGGCGGCGATTTTGTACCTGTGGAGCTTGGCGGACATTATGCCGTCATTAAGAACGTCTCCGAGAAGGAAACCAAGAACGGCGATCCGATGATAGTGGTCAGCATTGACTTCGACAAGAAGGATGCACAGGCAGGATATTTCACGGATCAGTTCAAGAAGGATGTGCGACCGGACAAGAAGTACCCGAACCAGGCCACCAACTACATCACAACCGAGTATGGCGGAGCCTGCACGAAGGGATTCAAGTCATTCATGAAGGCGTATGCCGACAGCAACAATATCAAAGAGGATGCCATCAAGTGGGGCAGTGACTTCACGGCGCAGTTTAAGAACAAGAAAATCGGCGTGGTATTTGGCAACGTAGAGGAAACATACAACGGCGAAACCAAGATGCGCAGGAAGATTAGATGGTTCTGTGATTACAACAAGGTTGCGGATCAGCGTGTACCGGATGACAAGTACGAGAAGCAGAGCGGCGGACAAACACAGAATGCCAATGACTTCGTAAATGTTCCGGAAGGCTCAGAAGATGAAATCCCATTCGATTAAGATCGGCGTTGACAAGAATCAGTTAGTCGGCAAACACGGACAGTCAAACAGGTTGAAACACTCGCAGATGGAGCGTGAGGGAGCGTTATTGGTTCCCTTGCGCATCCCATTCGGGGATTACATCCTCATCACGGACACGATACAAAGTTACATCGACATATTCGGCGCACATGACATACACAAGAGTGATTTGCAGAATGCCATCAAGTTGAGCATCGACACCAAGAAGAGTTTGCAAGAGGTCTGCGGTAATGTATGCAGTCGGCAACATGAGCGGTTCAAGCGTGAGCTTCAGAAGGCTGATGGGCGTTTGGTGCTGTTAATTGAAGAGCCTGACATCACCTGCCTCGAGGATGTGTGGTGGTGGCAGAATCCCCGAGCGAAGTTCAGCCCGAAAGCTCCGACAGGGCGTTCGCTATACAAGAGCCTCTGCACGATCCGTGACGAGTACAAGGTCGACATCCGATTCTGCGACAGACGAGAGACCGGAAAGGAGATAATCAAGATTTTAGGAGGGATAATAAATGCATAGGGGATATGTAAAGATGTTCAGATGCATCGAGGACAATATCCTGTGGCGAACCAATGAGCCATATTGCAAACGAGCCGCATGGCAAGATTTGATTCTCTTGGCGAATCATGATGACAATGACTTCATTCTTGGTAATCAAAAAATGGTAGTTCGGCGTGGGCAACATTGGACATCCATCAAGAAGTTAGAACAGCGTTGGGGATGGAGCGAAAAGAAGGTTAAATCGTTTTTACAGCTCCTTGAAACGGAAAATATGATATACCTCGAGACCACAAATAGGGGGAGCATGATAACCCTTGTAAATTATGGGAAATTTCAGGATTTTAACCCTCGAAAGGGCGAGCCAATTACTGAGCCAATTACTGAGCCAATGGAGGGGCAAAAGACGGAGCAAAAGAAGAACGACAGAAGAACCAATGACGGAACAGATGGCGGAGCCAATGACGTACAAACAAAAATGAATAAGAATGATATTAAGAATGATATTAAGAATGAATTAAAAAACACAAAAAAGCCTGCGGCGCAGAGAGATATTTTTGTGGAGGAATAGCAGATGCGGAATGACAGATGGATAAATGAAACCGAGCTTCGGAAGGTCATCGAACAGCTCAAGCCCGATGGCGAATTATTCGAGATCAGGGTCATCGGTGACAGACAACCAATGAGCGGATATTTCCGAGACGTTGACACGTTGCTCCAGGCATTTGACACGGTTGACCTAAAAGACAGGAATGTTTATATCACACTCAACCGACCGAAGGACGCATTATACAGTCGACAACAGGCGGACAGACTGCTTAAAGTAAAGACCACAACAGCGGACAAGGAGATTGATGTCATCGAGTGGCTGTTCATTGACTTCGATCCCGACCGACCGACAGGTATATCAAGCACGAACGAAGAATTGAAGCTGTCGATGGAATTGGCGCAGAAGGTGTATGTATACCTCAAGGGTGAAGGGTTCGAGGAACCTGTCAAGGCGTTCAGTGGCAATGGCTATCACCTGCTTTACAGAATCGGGCTTGTGAACAATGAGTACAATGTCAAGCTAATCGAGCGATGTTTAAAGGCTCTGAATGTTCTGTTCAGCACGGATGCGGTTAAGGTCGATACATCGAATTTCAATCCGAGCCGAATATGCAAGTTATACGGCACGATGGCACAAAAGGGAGCTAACACGGCAGAACGGCCTCACAGGATGGCAAGGATTGACGGTGAGCTGAAGGAGCTGAAGCAAACACAAAAGATATACCTCGAGAAGTTAGCGGCAGAAGTTCCCGAAGAGCCGATACGGCCTGCGCAGTACAACAACTACAAACCGAACGAGTTCGACATCGAAGCATGGATGAGTCAGCATGGCATCCGGTATGTGGTCAAGAGCGGCGGAGACTACACGAAGTATATCCTTGATGAATGCCCATTCGACCACAATCACAAGGCTCCGGATTCAATGATTTTGAAGCAGTCAAACGGTGCGATCGGATTCAAATGTTTGCATGACTCATGTCAGGGGCGCAAGTGGCAGGACGTTCGGGTGATGTTTGAGCCTGATGCCTATGACAAACAGAACGAAGCATTCGACAAGGCCATCGAGGAAGGATGGAAACGTCACAACAGAGATAAGAAGAAAAAGGAAATCAACATCGAGAATGGCAAAGTGTGGGAAACCATCAGCGAAATTCTTGAAAAGCCGACACCGGACAACGAGTATGTCAAAACGCATATTGCGACCATCGACAAAAAAACGCACGGTCTGCTCAAGGGTGGTATTAGTTTATGGTCAGGGCTTAGAGGCTCGGGCAAATCAACCGTCCTGTCACAGATTGCATTGTATGCCGTGAACGATGGGCATTCGGTGCTTGCATACTCAGGAGAGCTGACAGACAAGAGATATTCTCGATGGCTAATTCAACAGGCGGCAGGCAAGCAATATGTTAAGGAAATTACGAAGGATGACAGCAAGTTTTGGATCGTTCCCAAGGACATCCAACGGAGCATCGGGTCGTGGATCAGCGACAGACTGCACGTATACAACAATAGTTATGGCTCGGATTATGAGCGGCTGATAACAGAGATTAAAAAGCAGATAGAGATTGACAAGCCTGACCTGCTCATCCTCGACAATCTCATGACGGTGGATGCGTACAACCTCGATGCGAACGAGTACCGTGCGCAGACCATCATCATGAAAGGATTGGCGGAGTTGTCGAAGCAGTACAACATCCACATCGCACTCGTGGCGCATCCGAGAAAAACAATCTCATTCCTGCGCTTGGTGGATGTGTCCGGTAGTGCCAATATATCAAATCTCGTGGACAACGCATACATCGTCCATCGGGTGAACCATGATTTCAAGAAAGGTTACATGGATGAGTTCTGCCGTAAAGGTACAAAAGAAGAGGATGTCATGCTGTTCAATGGCACGAACGTCATCGAGATCGCAAAAGATCGGGAAGAAGGCATCCAGGACGAGTTCATTCCGCTGTGGTATGAAAAGGAAAGCAGGCGGATGAAGAACGAAAAGACCGAGGTTATCAAGTTCAAGTGGACAACCGAATGGGCAGAAGAAGAGAAGGACAACGAGTTCATGCCTGTTCCGGATGATTTAGAGTTGCCGTGGGAGGTATGAAATGGCAAGTAATGACAAAATAATAATCAACAAATTCATCAACAACCTGTGGCAGTGGGTCAAAAAGTGGGAAGTTCCGGCGCAGGCAGACCATGAGACCTGGGGCGCACTCATTGATTCAGAGTCGAAGTTGTTGGCAGAGTTCGAGAAGCAGTACAAGCTCACGGATAATCTGCGCCACATGTTTATTCAGTGGATGAACGATTATATTGAATATCTTGGGAAGGAGAGCAAAGGGGAATGAAAGTATTGATTGCGTGTGAAGAGTCGCAAAGGGTCTGCACAGCATTCAGAGAGCGAGGACACGAAGCATACAGTTGCGACATCCAAGCCTGCTCGGGTGGGCATCCTGAGTGGCACATCATGGGTGATTGCTTGAAAGTTCTTGAGGGGGGGGGTGCTAGTCACAATGGATGGCAAGGTTCATGAGATTAACAGATGGGATTTGATAATCGCTCATCCGCCTTGCACATACCTCACCATATCCGCCAACAAGTATTATGAGGTGGCTACATACGGAAACGAAGCAAGGCAAAGGCAGAAGGACAGATACAAGGCAATCGTGTTTTTCATGCAGATGATGTTGGCGAGTGCTGACAAGGTGGCTGTTGAAAATCCGGTGGGCGTGATGAATACATCATACAGAAAGCCCGACCAAATTATCGAGCCATATCAATTCGGGCATCCTGTCGCAAAGAAAACGTGCCTATGGCTGAAAAATCTGCCGTGCTTGACGTACACCAATGTGGTTGAACCCGAGCGGATTCACAGCAAGGGCAGAACAGGCGGATATTCAGGACCGAGTTGGTACGCAAAGGACGAGAACGGAAAAATATTATCTTGGAGCGATCCTCGCACAGCTAAAGAACGGAGCAAGACCTATCCAGGCATAGCACAAGCGATGGCAGAACAATGGGGGTGATTAAATGATTTGGCACATGAGCGCAGACGAAATCCGCCAATTATACCGCAGAGGTCGCAAGCCGAGCGAACAGTTGCGAATTATCGCAGAATTAAATTGTTGCTCGGTCGAGGATGTCAAGATTCGGCTGATTGAGATTGGTGAGCCGATAAGGACGCACAAACCGCATGGATTACGATTGATGGATTCGGAGGTGTATCGGGATTATGCCGAGCTGAACAGACGGCGCAGACAATAAACGGAGGGGAGTATGGATAACAAACTGTATTACGTTGGCGATCGCACGGTATGCGCTGACTGCATCTATTTCAAGAAAAACACAGGCAACGTCAACGCAACCGCATCGTATTGCAATTACTGCGAAATGGAAGGGCATTCGAGAATTTACAGTCAGAAGGAAATAAGCAAACGGATCGTGCCGAAAGGATGGTGCGACAAATATCTATCGAAGGAGGATTACGTATGGCAATCAGTCAGAAAATGAACGAGAACCATCACCGTCAGAACCACGTATGGTCAGAGCGCATGAAATTCAAGCATCGGGAATATCTCGAGCGCATCGACAAACAGCGTGACATCGTCAGCAGAAACTGCTATCAGGTGCAGAGGAAGGAGCAGAGAGGATAATGGCACAGGAATTTGATTCCATTGAAGCGTACAAGAAGTACAAGCAACAGAAACACAACGAAATGCTGATGAAACAGAATGTGCCGTACAGTATCAAGGTCAGAATGGCAAAAGACCGAATCAAAGCATTTATCGCTGAGTGCGACAGGCGTGATTTGAATTACCACGTATCTGTTGGCGGTCTCGACAGCATCGTTCTCGGAACACTAATCAGAAGCATGGGCTATGATGCCGACAGAGTTCCGTTCGTGTCAGCTTCAACGCTCGAGGATAAATCAATTCAAGCGGTTCACAAGGAAATGGGTTGCATCGTGGTCAAACCGCTCAAGTCGAAGGTCAAGATTTTGCAGGAAGAAGGGTTCCCAGTGCTGTCGAAGAAGATTGCCAACAAGATTGACACGTTGGCGCATCCGACCGAGAAAAACAAAACCGTCCGTCATGCGATTATCACAGGTGAGTGCGGAGCGCAAGGGCATTATGCCACAGACAGCAAGATGCGGCTTCCGATGACATATCTCAAATTGTTTGGTGGATTAGATGCAGAGGGTGAAGCTCTCGGATATGGTAAGCCTGATTTCAAGGTGTCGCACAAATGCTGTTATTATCTCAAAGAAGCACCATGCGACAATTGGGCAAAAGAACACAACAGCGTTCCGTTCCTTGGTTTGATGGCATCAGAAGGCGGACAGAGGGCAGACGCTCTTGAGGAAAATGGTTGCAACTATTTCGGCAAAACAACCGCTCGGAGCTGTCCGTTCGCATTTTACTTCCACTCGGATGTGGTACACTTGGCGGTCGATTTAGGCGTTCACATTCCCGAGATATACGGAGAGGTCGCAATCAGTGAAGAGAAAAACGAGTTCGGGGATTATGAATACCATACAACAGGCGAACAGCGCACAGGGTGTTCAATGTGTGGTTTCGGGATTCAGATGGAAAACCGTCCGCACAGATTCGACAGGCTATACGAGCGCAATCCGCAGGAGTGGGAGTTTTGGATGACGAAATGTTGCAAGGATGACAACGGAGAGGTCTACGGATGGGGCAGAGTGCTTGACTACATCGGCATCCCTTGGCGAGATCCTGCCCATTGGTATCTCAATCCATACGGCAAACAGATTCAAGGGCAGATGACCATATTTGACTATTTTACAGACGATGACCTATTGATTGAGGTCAATTGAGGAAGGAGCAGACGATGACCAACAATGATGCAATAGATTTACTTGATAACTTAATCGGCATGATAGATGACAATCAAGAGAATGACTATGATACGGCATTAAAGATGGCAATCAAAGCCCTTGAAGAATTACCGAAGCGTAGAAAAGAGGTTAAGCGGTGGAAACGGAAAGCACTCGGACAGGCAGATGGGGATTTTATCAGCAGACCACAGGCATTGAATACGATATGCAAGGGCAAATGTGATTTTGATTTTGATAAATGCCCTTTTACCGAGCATTGTGGACACATCAATTTGCTGTTAAGTGTGCCGAGTGTGGATATACCGTCAGCAGAGCCAAAGACAGGGCATTGGATTCCTATATATCAAGGTGATGAAATAATCAATTATCGTTGTAGCGAATGTGAGTTAGGAGATACTAATGGCTCAACAAATCTTTATGGATGGGATTACTGCCGAAGATGCGGAACAAAGATGGTTAAGCCACAGGAAAGTGAGGAAGAGGGGTGACTTGTGACCAATGTAAATATCACAGTTACATAGCAGGTACGCATTTTTGTGACAGCCGAAACCATAAGCGTAGAACAGTACGGATATCACAAGAGGATGCAGAAAAAGACATTGATTGTTATTGGGCAGACGATAAGAAAGGAGCGAATGAATGATATTAAGTGAATTTAAGAGCAAATTCTTTTCTCGACCTACAATAGCACCACCGACTACGCTTTATGTGTTCAAAAGCGAAGATAGTGCAGAAAGTTGGATTGAGTGCAAGTATTTTGGCTCGGATAAACATGATTATGAATTAGATATGGTAATTCAAAGCGATATGATACTTAAATATACAGTAAAGGATAAATGGTGCAAAGCAGAAGTACAGCAGTTCTATGCGGTTGAACCTGATGTGATAGTAGTTGTAGTTGAGTTGGCAGAAAGTGAGGATAAGGAATGACAAGCAAAAGATATTATTCGATTGATGAAATCACAGATGTAGTTATTAAAGCAATTAAGGAAGTCAAGACCGACAGCAAATTGCTTAAAGATAACGAAGATGTGATGTATGGAATTGATTTTACAGAGCAAGAGATTTTGGCAAAGTTAAAAGCTATGGATTGAAAGGAGCGAGGAATGAGCAAAGATATAAAAAACGCAATAGAGTACATAAAATCATATCGAAAACTGGATGAAGATGCGCATAACATGTCCCCTAAAGATAGCAGGATTTATTTTGAAACAGATATTTGTCTTAAATATTGGGATATGGCAATCCAAGCCCTTGAACAGACACAATGGATTCCTGTCAGTGAGCGGTTGCCCGAAGAAAACTATGCGGTATTAGTTTGGTGTCCAGAGAGAAAAAACAATTATTGTGCATATTTAGCAGAAGGACAATGGTGGATATTCGGTGCGTATTCTGCGAAAGTACAATCTGAAGTCAAAGCATGGATGCCATTACCTAAACTATATAGAGAGGAAGGGACAGATGGAAGATAGAGCAGTAAGCCTTAATGCCGTAATAAAAGCTATACGTCATGCAGAAGTAAATTTTTCTGTGCGAAGTGAAATTGACTTTACAAGACACAAAAGAGAAGTACAAGAAATAATAGATAACGTACTTGATGCACAGGAAAAGGCATTAAGCGAGTTGCCGAGCGTGACACCAGAAAAGACAGGGCATTGGATTATGCCACAACAAGATGATGGAATGAGTGACCCTATATATTATCAAGTAAGATGTTCGGAATGTGGTTTTGATTTAGATCCACAAACATGGCATCAAGAATTACATCAATATGATGCTGATAAGTTTTGCCCTAAATGTGGCAGTCCTATGATGGTTGAGCCACAGGAAAGTGAGGATAAGGAATGAAAATAGAATATGATTTTGATTATGCCGCATGTAGCGAAGATATAGCTGACGAGTTTTGCGCAAACGATTCAGAATATCAAGCGGAAGTGCTTAATATCATCGGGCAACAGTTTAAGATATGGTCACAGGACAAGAAAAGAACATCAACTTACATTCAGATTTTGGAGATTGCGGAACAATTAAGCGACAATGGCAGATGGTTTATTAAGACTTTGTGTGAATATATTGATGATAAGGCAGAAAGGAGCGAAAGGGAATGAAGCTGATAGTCAATGAAAAGGACGGTTGTTGTGTATCAATTCATATCGAATACACACCGACAGAAGCACTTATCATAAATCATGCAATGCGGAGATATGTGTGTGATGATGAAGTGAACGAAAAGGATAGAACCATTATGGAGCGTATGCTTTCGGTTGAACCGATATTTGTTGATGTGGCAGAAAGTGAGTGGACAGAACGTATAAATGGGAAGGGGTGACAGCAGATGAAGCTCATTAAGGAAAGCGAGGTTTTAGAGATTATTGACCGTTATATCGGGGAAGGGAGCAAGGAATGAGCAAATACAGAAGATATAAAGCGGCATTTAGAGTAGCCTGTGAACTACTCAATGGTGATTATCTGTATGGCTATGATACAGACACGATATTTGCCGAGATAATGGCAAAGGAAGGGCTTGTTGCGTCAGACCTTTATGAGAAATTTATATTAGATAATCTTGATGCATTACGTGGATTTGGAGAAGGGAGCGAATAATGGGAATGAGAGATTTTACGCTCCGTGAGTATACACAAGAGGAATATGAAGCAGACCTAAAGAAGATGATTGCAGAAAAGGGGTTGCATGATGCGGTTCAAGATTACACGGACAAAATCATGGAAGAAGTCGCAGGGCTATCGTATATCCCATACATGACGGTCAGTGAATACTGTTGTGATATTTTGAAATTGATTGAGTTGGAAGGGAGCAAGGAATGAGCGAGGAAAATGGCAAGGTCTGTTGTAACTGCCGCCATAATATCAGAACAGGCGAGATAGGGGATATTGAGTGCCATTGCGATATTGATGGAAGTTATATAGGCATAGTCAAATGCTTAACTTATTGGTGTAGGCGATGGGCAAGAGATAAGAAAGAGAGGGAAGAGGAATGACCAAAGATTACAGAGAAAAAACAATACAAGGTTGCATCATTGACGGAAGTAAACCTATACCCTTGCCGAAAAGATGTGATGTAACTGTCCGTATGACATCAGATAAAATCGGGAAGTCCTTATCGTTACAAGCATTTAACATAATGATTATGATACCACTTGAAAAGGTCACGGATATTATCAGAGTGGCAGAAGGGAGCGAACATGTTTGACAGAATCATTTATACAGAATCATCAATAAGGCATGGCGGTCTGCCTGTTCCCGATCCGCCTGAGCCACCTGAGATGTGCAAGACACGGCGGTATACGGTTGAATGTAATGATTGTCCATTTTGTGAGGATTGTTGGGGAGGTGATACAGATGATTAGATTTTCATGTACTTGTAAAGATTGCATACACAATGACCAAGATGGTGATTGCAATTCCGATTGGGTTACTATCAGCAACGATACATTAACAGGCGGTGGATTTTTGCCAATATGTGAGGACTACGAGGAGCGAGAGGACGGTGAGGAAGAATGAAGATATTTTACATTGAATGTACGGAAGAAGAATTGAGAGCCAACAGAGGCATAATGGATGCGATCGTAGATGCCGTGAGCGGTTTAATGAATGGAGTATATGGCAATTGCACACCTGCCACCAACGAAGAAGATGAAGAAAAGGGGGATGATACAGAATGATTATCAAAATTATCGGCCTATCAATGTTAGCTCTGACCATGTTTGCCATCGGCTACACCTGCGGACATATCATGACAGGCGTATCTGCCGAGTTGGATTACAGGCAGTTCAGAGAGCGGTTGAGCAAGGCGCAGAAGATGATGTGCGATCACTATTGTCGACACGGATTCGAAGCGATTACACAGGACGAGTTGGATGATATTTGCTCGGGCTGTCCACTTAACAGCATATAAGGGGGTGATTCCATGACAGACGAATTATACACACTATACCGAGAGGACGCAGATTTTAAAGAATACGTTGACAAATGGGCGCACAATCATGACCTGTCAATTTATGAGGTGTTCAGATTCAACATTTTAAGGGAGTATGCAAAATGGTTAAAGGAGAAGAAAAAATGAGCGAAAGAAAGCCTATACCGAATTATATAAGATTTCAAGTATTCAAGCGTGATAGATTTACATGCCAATATTGTGGGCGTTCTGGTGTTGAGTTAGAAGCAGACCATATAGTGCCTATATCAAAGGGTGGTTCAAATGATATCGACAATCTAATTACAGCTTGTAAGGCTTGTAATAGAGGTAAACTTGATATGAATGTACTGCCTGAAGGATATGTGCTTAAAAGAGAATCAAAAACAAGAAGAGTGCAGTTAATCCTTAGACCATCGGTTTATAACGATATTAAAAAATTGGCTGATAAAAATGAACAGAGTTTTAATGATTATGTGAATGACCTGTTTGAACGAGAAGCATATCAGCAAGGAGAGGAGTAATCATGAAACTATCAATCATAATCCCTGCATACAATGCAGAAAACTATCTGCCACAATTACTTACCTGCCTTGACAAGCAGATGATACCCGGTGTTGAAGTTATCATCATTGATGATGGTTCCAAGGTGCCGTTTACAACTAACTACTCATGGGCAACAGTGATCCGGCAGGAAAATGCAGGCCCGGGCATAGCACGAAACACAGGTCTTGATAAAATGACCGGGGAATATTTTACATTTATTGATGCAGATGATATGGTGGCTGACAATTACCTGCAGGCCATATTCGACAAGATAGAAACCGAGGCATTTGACTATTGCTATCTTTCGTGGAAGTCAATGCCAGGCGGCTGGCAATGCTCTGTACAGCTCAAATCGGTCGAGGATAAGTTTCCGGGGTTCAATCTCTGCGTGTGGAACAGAGTTTATAAAACCGCCACATTTGGCAAACACAGATTTAATCCTAAAAAGCTCTGGTCAGAGGATGCCGATTTCATTTATCGTTTGAATGAGCATGGCAAGAAGTCATTTATTAGCGAGTATTTATATTTCTATCGCTCTGACACGCCTAATTCATGGACAAAGCGCATGATGTCAGGTGATTTGGATTATTGCCGCATCGTTTACAACCTTCGAGAAGTCAAAGCCGACAACACCGACCTACTCGATGAAATCAAGCGAGAATATGCCGACAACGAGATTGTACTGCTCACGGATCGCAACGAGATTCCCGAGCTTGCCAACTATTGCATGATGATGAAGTACAACACGCCTGTCAGCGGCACAATCCTCAGAGGTGACTTGTATAATGGCTTCAGACAGATTCAGAGGCCATACGTCACGCAGGTTCTAATCTACGTTGCCGCCGAACATGCCATTGGTGGGATTGAAACATGGACATATAACTTCTGTGTCCACATGCACAAGTATTATGACATCACCGTGTTATATGATGCGATGTTCGACACGAGGCAGATGGACAGATTATTGAAAATGGTTCCGGTCATCAAAAATGACACATCGAGGCGCATTGTTTGCGACACGGCGATCAATTGCAGAATCGTCAAGCCGTTACCATCGAACATCAGGGCAAGACAAACCGTGCAGATGTGCCATACATGCTATCTCGAGTTGTGGAATCAGACGAAGGTTCCCAAGCTCGCCGACATCACCGTGTTTGTCTCAGAAACGGCGGCACAATCATTCACGAACAAACCTGATGAATACGTGGTCATTCACAATCTGACCTGCCCAAAAGAGGCGCACAAACCGCTCAATCTAATCTCGGCAACACGCTCAACACCGGAGAAGGGCTTGCAGAGAATGCTCAAGCTCGCCAATCTATTGACGGCGGCAGGCATCAAATATGTTTGGTTGTATTTTGGGAAAAACGCCATAAATGGTGCGCCACGCAATCTGATTCAGATGCCGCCTGACCTTGACATCGCAGACTATATGACATGGGCAGATTATCTTGTGCAGTTATCGGATTCTGAGGCGTTCGGATACAGTATCGTTGAAGCATTGGAGCTTGGCACGGCAGTCATCACAACTCCGCTCGATGTTCTGCCCGAGCTTGGCATCCACGAAGGTGAACATGGCTACACCGTGCCGTTTGAGGTTGATGGCTTCGATGTTCAGAAGTTGCTCGACATTCCGCAGTTCGAATATCGCCGAGACAACGCCAAGCCTGTCAAGCAGTGGCGGAAGTTGCTCGGCAACACAAAGCCGAAGCACACGTACAAGCCCGATGAGAGAGTCAGCGTTCGAATCATCCGGTCATACAAGGACATCCAACTTGACAGGGTGCTTGCTGTCGGTGAAATTATCACGGTTCAGAAGATGCGAGCAGAGGCGATTCAACAGGCAGGATTTGGGGAGGTAATCAATGACGAAACATAATCTTGAAGTGATAAGGGATAACGAGCGCAGTATCAATGCCATGCGCCTTGAGCTTGAGGCTCTACGGTATAAGGCATCAGGTGCAGGTGCAATCCGATATGACAAGGATCGTGTCCAGGTCTCGCCACAGGATTACATGACAATGGCAATTGCTGATGTGTTGGAGCTTGAGAAGCGTATCTCCGAACAGATAGACAACATCGAAGAGATGAAAGGTCGAGCATACATCGTTGTCCGTCAGATAGAAGCACCGGAGCAACGTGCCATAATCGAATGGTATTATCTCAACGGCCTGTCGATGATTGACACAGCAGAGCGGCTGAATATGTCCGAACGGTCGGCATATTATCTGCGAGAGGATGCGCTGAAGTCATTCGAATCCATAAAAGAATAAAAGTTTGCAGACCATTTCAGTTGATTGCAGACAACCTATAATATATGATGTATACAGGAAGTTGTGAGGTGTACCGAGATGGTATGCCTCAACTCCTTTTCTGCCCTCAAACAAGGCTCTCTCCGAAATAACCGGAGGGGGTCTTTTTTGTGGGAAGTATCGAGGGCAAATGATATGGCAAGCAATCCACGTTATTCAAACGGTACCCTACGCCGCAAGTACCGTGCCAGGTTCCGTGCTATGAACGCACCGTGCGGTATATGTCACGGACGCCTTGGTGAAATACATTACGATGAGCCATCAGATTATCAGCATCCTCTGTCCTTCGTCATTGATGAGATAAATCCTGTTTCACGATGGAAAGAGTTTGGATATGAATCAGCTCGTGCGGCTTGCATGGATTTCAACAATCTTCAAGCGGCTCATTATTGTTGCAATCAGGCAAAGGGGAACAGGGTATACACGGCAGTGCCAACCGTTCGAATAGCCAAGGCCAACATAAATGACGGTGAATGGTGAGTGGTCGCAGAAGGTGTGGCAGGATATCCCCTCCAGGCATGACGGCGCC
>Ga0265298_10001432_pt1 | contig 35439 bp, 29 predicted proteins | sample AusTroGonzalo_MG_3_FD_193486 | JGI IMG/M metagenome (GOLD analysis project Ga0265298, IMG submission 193486) | Bovine rumen microbial communities from tropical cattle in Woodstock, Queensland, Australia - Gonzalo_01 | ecosystem: Host-associated > Mammals > Digestive system > Stomach > Rumen ...
CGCTCGCAAACGAATAAACGACTATGGCACAGGAAATTGAAAAGAAATTTTTGGTGAAGGGCGACTTCAAGGCCGAGGCTTTCAAGGCCACGCGCATCACCCAAGGCTACCTCTCCAGCGTGCCTGAGCGCACCGTTCGCGTGCGTGTGAAGGGCGACAAGGGCTTCATCACCATCAAGGGCATCGGCAACGCCTCCGGCGCCGCCCGTTTCGAGTGGGAGAAGGAAATCCCCGTCGAGGAAGTGCAAAGCCTCCTCGAAATCTGCGAACCCGGCGTGATTGACAAGACCCGCTATCTCGTCAAGAACACTGACGGGAAACACACTTGGGAAGTGGATGAGTTCTACGGCGACAACGACGGCCTGACCGTCGCCGAGGTCGAGCTCACCGACGAGAACGAACCCTTCGATAAGCCCGCATGGCTCGGCGAGGAGGTCACCGGCGACCCCAAGTATTTCAACTCCATGTTGATGAAGAATCCTTATAAAAACTGGAAATAACTCGTGATGCTTGTCGTCATTGCGAGGAACGAAGCAATCCAGAAAGATAGTTTAAACACTGGATTGCTTCGTCGTTCCTCCTCGCAATGACATAAAGTAAACTGCTAATAAAACACTACCTATGAGCACATTCGACCCGCTTGATATGAACAACTATAGGATTGAAAAACTGCCCAAGATGCAGAAATCCTCCTTCGAGAAGTGGATGGCCCGCCTCGGCGGCCCCATCGCCCTCATTGCATTTGTCCTGCTCTATTGGTTCATCCCAATCGGGTTTATTGACAACCTCAACCCTGAGTTGCTCACGGCAAAGGCTTTGAAACGCGCCAACGAAATTGGCATGGATGCCTTCTTACGTTCCAACTACGCCATGTTCGCCATTTTCGTTGCTGGCCTCATCCTGTGGATGACGGAGGCCATCCCCAATTATCTGACCTCTCTACTCATCATCCTTGGCACGGTGATCTGCAACGTCACCACGCAGAAAGAGGCGCTGGCGCAACTCGGCCATCCGGTCATGTGGCTCAACATCCTTTCTTTCGTTTTGGCCAGTATGCTGGTCAAGACGCAATTCGCCAAACGTCTGGCGTTAGCTTTCGTCATTAAGTTCGGCAAAAGTGCCAAGGGCGTGTTGTGGAGTTTCTTGATTATCAACCTCGTGCTTTCGGCCTTCATCTCCGCCACCACGGTGAAAGCCACCATCATGCTGCCCATCTTCATGACGGTATGCGCCATTTACGGTGCCTCAGGTGACCATCGCAACAACTTCGGACGCAACCTCGTCATCCAGAACCTGTTCCAAGTGAATATCGGTGCCAATGCCTTCTACACGGGCAGCGGTGCCCACTTGTTGGCCATTTCACTAATCGCCGGTTTCGCAGGCAGCTGTGATTTCGGCTATGCTGATTGGCTCGTAGCCGTAGGTCCCATGAGCGTCATCACCCTTGTGGTGGGTCTGCTCGTAGGCATGTACATCTTCTTCCCCATGAAAAAGGAAGAACAAAAGCCACAAATCGAAGGTGGATTGGAGCGCCTAAAGCAAGAGCTTGACGCCATGGGCAAGATGAAAGTGGAGGAATACAAGGCTGTAGGCATTTTCGTTCTAGTCCTTTTCCTGTGGGTCACCAAAGGCACCTTCCACAATATCGACGAGACCATCGTGGCCTTGCTTGGTGCCATCTTAGCCCTGCTGCCGGGCATCGGCGTAGTAAAATGGAACGATGTGGACATTCCCTGGCACCTTATGCTGTTCTCGGCGGGTGCCTATACCCTTGGCTCCGGCCTCAACGCCACCGACCTGCCCAATACCATGGTCAACGCCGGTTTCGACAGCCTCGGCATCACCGAAAACACGCCCTTCTGGGTGCTTTACGTCATCCTGACTTTCCTGATGATGTATTCTGGCCTTGTGTTCCAAAGCAAGACCATCCGCACCATGGTGTTCGTGCCTATTGCCCTCGGTGTGGAAGCCCGCTTTGGTTTCCCGCTGATGAGCCTTTCCCTGCCCGTGGCCATGCTCATCGAACACTGCTATGTGCTGCCTTTCAACAGCAAACCTGCGGCCTTGCTCTACAACACCAACATGTACAGCCAGACAGATGCCTTCAAGTTCGGTATCACCATGATGACTTTCGCCTGGATATTGATTCTCCTTTGGGGTCAGACCGTGCTTCACTGGATGGGCATCACTCCAGGACTGTTTTTCTAACCAAAGCGCAAGGCCATGATTGAGATACAGACCAAAATCCACGACAAGTTTTCCATCGAGTTCAAGGTGGGATTCAGCGGCAAGGAAGGCGTCAAGGTGAACCACTTCGACGTCAACTCATGGATTTTTATACCTAATGGTCTGTATATCAACAAACAAACCTATAGCAAGGATCGTTTCTACATTGACATGAAGTCCAATGTTCGCCTGCTGACGCCTGCCTTCTCGTTGAAGCAAATGGTCGAAGGCGACGACGCTCCTTTCCTCCACCTGAAAAAAGCCTTGGACGAAGCCCTTGCCCAGCCTTCGCCAGAACAAAACAACGAATACGAGTTCCAATTGAAGCTGTTCGCAGCCATCTTCAAAAGCTCGATTCGCAACGAATCCACCGAAATCATCAATCAAACCGAAAATTCGCTGCTGTATGAACGCTGCATGGTGTATGCCGCCGACGTTCAGCAAGTGGTGCAAAAATTCCGCAGCCTTGAAGCTTCCATTGACCCTGATAATGTGGAATTTGCCACAAAGTTTGAGTTTGCCGATGAGTTCATCAGCCATCAAGTTGAGATTAGGACCATTAGGATCCTCAAAGTCATCCAACATTTGAAGCAACCAGGTATTGAAGATGCCGTCAAAGGTTTGGTCAACATGCTCACCGAGGAGACGGCTTACAAGGTCGCCAAACAATACAGCCATGCGGTCATCGACGACCAGGTCAACAACCGAAGGCTGCTGCGCCGACACAGCTTGTTGAAGAAATACATCGAAAGCGCCTTGTACTTGAAAGCCAACGTCACCCAAGATGGCACAGCGGTAAAACAGATTTCGTTCAGTTTGGCCGCTGGCTTGGCCATGATGGTCTCCCTGCTGGTCACCTTGCCGTTCCAGAAGTATTTAGGCAACTATCCCTCGTTGATTTTTGTCATTTTGGTACTGATTTACATGCTTAAGGACCGCATCAAAGACCTGACGCGCTGGCTGTTTGCCTACCAGTTAAAGGACAAATACTACGACACCAAGACTGTGGTCAGCATCAAGGACCGCGCCGTCGGGTGGATCAAGGAAGGCATGGACTTCATCTCTGATGACAAAGTTCCCGAAATCGTATTGAAGTTGCGCGACCGAAACACTTTGGAGGCAGACAACAAGGTGCTTGACGAAAAAATCATTTTGTACCGTAAGCGCGTGGAAATCGACAATGCCGTATTGAGAAACCAATACAATTACGACTTCAAGGGCATCAACGACATCATCCGCTACCATATCAACTACCTGACCAAGAAGATGGACAACCCCGAATCGCAAATCGACTGTTTGGACGAGCAGGGACAAGTGCGCACCGTTTTGGCAGAGCGTGTCTATACCCTGCATTTTGTGATTCAGTTCAAGTGGGATGACCAAGTGGAATACAAAGTGTTTCACGTGATGGTCAACAGGAACGGCATCGTCAGCATCTCCTCCGACAACGAGTATCCCCATTAAATACTCAACGTTTCATCGGCTCGAAGCCTTTGCCGTAAGCACCCATCACGGTGTTCATAGTCATGAAAGCCTTGGGGTCTTCGTCCTTCACAATCCTTAAGATTTGTTGCGACTCGCGCTTGTGGGCCACCACCATGAGGATGGGACCTTCTTTCTTGGTGTACCAACCTGTACCATTAATTACGGTCACGCCACGCTGCATCTCGTTGGCGATGCGGTCGGCCACCTTTTCGGGCTCGGAAGTGAAGATGAAGGCCTGCACGGTCTGCTTGTTACCCGTCAGCACCAGGTCGATGCAATAGCTGCATACGCCCATCACCACGAAGCTGTAGATGAAATCCTCAATCGTATTGCCCACGATGAAGCCGCATGCGATGATGATGATGTCGCAAAGCAAGATAACGCGTCCTTGAGAAATATTGCGGTATTTGCAGACAATCATGGCAATGATGTCAGTGCCGCCCGTGCTGCCGCCTTGGGTGAAGGCCACCCCGATGCTCAGTCCCGCCAAGCCGCCGCCCAGAATGGCCGCAAGGAAATGGTCGGAGACGAAAGGTTGCAAAGTGCCCGCCATCATCGGGTCGGTGATGTAATGCTGTAGCAATGACATAAACACCGAAGCCATAATGATGGAATAGCCCGTCTTGATGCCGAAGCCCACCCCGATAACCTTCAGCGCAATGGCCAGCAATATTGCATTAATGACAAACACGGAAATACCCGTGGAGAGGCCTGTGCCCCAATAAATCAAGGCCGCAATGCCACTCACGCCGCCGCCCATGAGGTGGTTCGGAATGAGGAAGGCCGTCCAGCCCAAGCACATGGTGAACAGCGCAAAGGTGATGATGACGTAACGCTTGGCTTCTTCAAGGATGGTTTTTTTGTCTGCTTTCATAATTCAATCCCTTTATTTTACGATTCAAGCGACAAAAATACACATTTTGGCAAATCTAACAAACTCCTTAACTTTTTAAGTTTTTTTGAGGGCTTATTGCTTTTTTATTTATGATTTTCCCTATATTTGCAGACGAAAACCCCCTTGTAAGGGAGAATTAAGTAAGATTCATTCATTAATGTAGCTGGAAATCAGCACAGTATGAATAGATTTATAGACTGGAAAGTTTTATGTATTACTGTTCGATTTGAACAGTGTCCCTCTTCTTTTCATTTTACTCAACAGCACATTCCATGATTTCAAAGAACAAAATCTCATGGTTTCCCATGCGTATAACGTATCACAGGGAAATGAAAATCAAAGCTATGCTTGATGAATCAAGCATCGAGAGTTTCATTCCCATGCGCTATGAGTTGGTGGAGACAAGGAATGAAGGGAAAAAACGCATCCTGCTGCCAGCCATCCACAACCTGGTTTTCGTCCACTCCACGCAAGAGACACTGACCCAACTCAAAATGACGAGGAAGGAATTCTCACCCATGAGATACATGATGAAGCGATCGACGGCTGACACGAAAAGTTCCGAGATTATGACCGTTCCCGATGACCAAATGAACAATTTCATGAGGGTAGCCTCGGTACAAGACGACAGAGTCATGTTTCTCAATTACGACGAGCTTAACAACAACGTGGGCAAGCGCGTCAAAATCATCGATGGATATTTTTCCGGCGTGGAAGGTACCATCAAACGAATCAACCGGAACAAGCGCGTAGTGGTGCAAATCGATGGCGTGGCAGCTGTCGCTATAGCCTTTGTTCCCTCAAGTTGTTTGACCTTGATATAAAACACAAACAAACCAAAAATATATGGACAAATATACAAAGCATTTAGAAAACTTGCCATTCGACTTGCTGCACATCGCACAGTCGTTTGCCAACGACAATAAGTCGCCTAAAATAGAACCAGCACATCTATTTCGGGCATTGTTGCACAAAAGCGCTGGATTGGTAAGCTTTATCGAAGACACGCTTGACGAAGACTATTACTACCTCGTCGATTGGGCCGACATGCGTATGCAGCAATGCGAGAAATCGCCTTATGCCATGAAAGGCATTGAACTTTCTCATGATTCGCAAAATGTTGTAAAAGAAGCTGTTGAAATCAGTGAAAAATGTGGTCTTGAAGAGATCAGCGCCCCATGTCTTCTCGCTTCACTTGTAACACCAGGCATCGGTTTCACTTACGAACAACTGAAGACGCTCCCTTTACAGGCTGACATGATTCTGAAAACGATTCAAGGCGATGGAACAGCAAAGCCAAACAAGCCTTCCTCTTTTAATAATAAGGTATCAAATGCAACAACGGACATGGGAAATTATTGCCTTCCCATGCTGGATGAAACACCCGACACCACAGTGATAGGATTTGACAATGAAATCCTGTCCATCATTGAAGTGCTCGCTCGCAAGGACAGAGCCAACATCTTGATTGTCGGCGAAACGGGCGTGGGAAAGACAAGTCTCATCCATGGCATTCTCCAACACCTAAAAGACAAAAAACTGCCTGCCTCGCTTGAAAAGCTCCAGCCTTTCGAGCTTGACCTAATTGCCATCAGCCAAGGCGTAAGTTATAAGGGTGAAATTGAAGACCGCTTTAAAACCGTCACAGAAAATCTTTTGAATGTGGAACAACCTTTGTTAGTTATCGAGAACTTCCATCGTGTAGAAGACAAGCAGTCGGTGTTGAACGGTCTGATTCCTGCAATTAAGAAGCTTCTATCGAAGAACCAACTGCAATTCTTATGCACCACGACAACAGACGGATACACCAAAGACATTGAAAAGGACAAGGAATTTACGGCGTATTTTGAGAAAATCACGGTCGAAGAGCCGAATGAAACACAAGCTATTGACATTATCCTTTCAAAGCAAGAGAATTATGAGCAATATCATCACCTCGCCATTGAGGATGATGTGCCCTCCGAAATCGTCCGTCTCGCCAAGCGATACATGCCTGATCGCCGTTTACCTGCATCCGCATTAGACCTGCTTGATAGGGCTATGGCCTCGGTGAAAATCGCCAACGAGATGGCCGCACTAACGGAAGGACAGGCTCCAAAACAAGAAAAACTCCAAAAAGACGCTGTTCGCGATGTCGTCTCAAAGATGACGGGCATCCCGATGGGCAACATCCAGTCGGAGGAAAGGCAAAAACTCTCCAATGCCGAGGAAATCCTGCATAACCGTGTCGTCGGCCAAAACCACGCCATCAAGAGCATCCTTGACGCCATCTTCGAGTCGCGCTCAGGCCTGAACAAAAAGGGACAACCTATCGGCTCCTTCTTCTTCCTTGGCCCCACAGGAACAGGTAAGACGGAATTGGCCAAGTCGCTGGCCGAGTTCCTGTTTAACGACGAAACAGCCATGTTGCGCTTCGACATGTCAGAGTACAAGGAAGAGCATTCCGTGGCGCTGCTCTACGGTGCGCCTCCCGGATATGTCGGTTATGAAGAAGGCGGCTTGCTGGTCAACCAAATCCGCCAACATCCATATTCCGTGGTGCTGTTCGACGAAATCGAAAAGGCCCACCGCTCCGTGTTCGACCTTTTCCTGCAAATTCTTGACGAAGGCAAGCTTCACGACCGTTTAGGACGCGTCGGCGACTTTTCCAATGCCTTGATTATCTTCACTTCCAACATCGGAAGCGAATACATCTTTAAGTCGTTCGGCGAGGGCAAAGTGCCTACTCACGACCAACTTTTGGAAGTGATGCAAGGGCAGTTCCGTCCCGAGTTCCTCGCCCGTTTGACGGAAATCGTACCCTTCTCGCCCATCACCGAAGAAATGATCGACCGCATCTTCGACATCCACATCAAGAACCTGCTGAAGACACTCAACGAGCAGAACATCAAGTTGGAAATTGACGAGACGGCTAGGAAATATGTCACCAAGGTCGGCTTCAACGCACACTATGGCGCACGCCCCATTCTCGGCATCATCCGCAAAGAAATCCGCCGTCCACTGTCAAAACTCATCATATCTGGTCAAATCAATCCTGGAGACACCGTAATCATGAAATACAATGAAAAGAATAGTGAGATGGCTTGGGAGGTTGATACGCCCGAAGACGAAAACAAACAATAACGATCAACAACAAATTCATAACACCATGGCAAGAAAAACCGTAATCACAAAAGTATTGGATGTTGATGCCCAAGATGGCATCATCGAATTTCCACAGAACAGGACGCTCTACGCCGACCAGTTCACAGACGAAGCTCCTAACACCGATGAGGAGCGTGAAGGCTTCAAGCCCAAAAACATGAAAGAGGTATTCGAGCACTACCAACCCAGCAAAAACGGCATTGCTTTAGAAACTGAGGAAGGTGGAGCTGTGTACGAGAACTTTGACTTCAAGTCCATCAAAGATTTTGAAGACGAACAACTAATTGAACAGAGCAAGCAACTCAGCACTGAAAAAGGAAAGATTGACGCCTACAACGCAGTCATCCATCAATTGGAGAAAAACAAGACATTGCGCAATGCACTCAAGGACGACACTGCCCGCGGCAACCTTACCAACGCACTGAAATCGTTGCTGGCAGAGCTTGAAGACACTGAAAAATAACCCATTAAGAATCAACCACTATGGCTACTGAAGAATTGAAAAAAGAAGCCCAGGCTGCAGAGCTTGAACTTCAAGAAAGACAAAAGATAGCAAATCCTGCGGGATTATTGCAAGAAAGCCTCGGAAAACTGGATAAGTTCGGCGGTTTCCAAATGCTCAAAGGTCTCTTGAAAGGCGTTGAGAACATGGATCCACGCCGCAAGGCCGTGAAAAACATTTTCCTGACAGATGCGACTTATGCTGATGCCCGACAAAAACTCAAAAACGAACTTGAGCTTTGGGTCTCCATCCTTGAAAGCAACAGTGCCGACCCCATGGAAACCATCGAATCATGCAAAGCCAAACGTGACAAGGCCGAAAAGAACATGGCAGACAACCTATTCATCATCCACGATGAAACCAAAAAATTGGAAGTTGCCTACCGCGCACTTGATGCCTTCTTTGCCAATGCCGGTCAAGGAAAAATCGACTGCATTACCTTGATGAATGTAAACAAAGAGGAACTGCAATCACATGATTCAGAAGACACATTCGCTATTCGTGATGAGTTAGAAAAGTATTATGATAAGTTGAATTTAAAAAACAACTATAGCTTATTAATCATTCCTGGTTATCTTGGTGATGCCAATACCATCCGCATGTGGGCCGACACTGCATTTAGAAACAAGGTAATTATGGTGACCGATTTTAAGGATAGCATGAATTTCAGCATGTTGAAAGAAGAGCTTGACGATGCCAACCTGCAAGGACAGGATGCGCATCTGGCTAATGTCATCATGACTTGCAACTACCTCCTCGGAAGAAAGAAATCGGAGTTGGCCAATGAGGACGACGATGTTTATGTTCCTGGATCGGCAGCTTTGGCAGGACGTATGACCAACACTGAGGAAATCGTCATCGCGCAAGGTGCAGCTGGCAAGAAATACGGTACTTTGAGTAATGTGAAAGGTGCCCGCCTCGAGTTGCGCAAGTCAGAGATTGCCGCTCTCATCGACCAAGGTGTCATTCCAATGGTTGAGGAAGATGGCCGTACCATGGCTTTCTCCAACCGCTCACTCTACAACGGAGCCACCATCGGCCTCCAAGAATATCCCATCGTCCGTGTATTCGACTGGATTGGCAAGGTGTTCCAAAACTTCTTCAACGACGAAGCATTCATCAATTGGAATTCACAGGTCAAGGGTGAACTACAACAGGCTATCCATGACTTCCTCAGCGATTACAAAGGCCCAGGTAAGCTTATTGAAAACTATAATCTAAAGAAACTGGATCAAGATCCGAAAACGAAGGACATCAAGATCGAAGTAGAGTTGAAGCCTTTCTTTGCAGCAAAGAATTTCTTTATCGAACTTACGGGGCACAACGGCACTGCCGGTGTCGACTGGGAACAAGATGTGAAATAAGAGAATCGTGAACATTCACGAAACCTACAATTCAATAATTCTAATTAACTTAACCTAAATCTTAAACATTATGGCTACAAGAACAGCTACAATCAATGCCGATGGCATTAGAGAACGCGAAGTCGTGTTCGTAAAGTATGAACTGAGTCAGCACACTGACGTTGAAGGCCAACCCACTGGCACCACTCGTGGCGGTAAAATCACCGTCAAGGTGAAATCAACCGACGACGGTAACACCGACATCCTCGAATGGATGTGCGACAGCTACATGAGCAAGAGCGGCACCATTTCCTTCCCCAATCGTCAGGGTGGTGAAATGAAGCACCTTTCCTTCAAGGAAGGTTATGTCGTGGATTACGCTGAAACCTACGATTCATCCAAAATGCAAGATGAAAGAGAAATTCACCAATATGAGGAATTCGTCATCACCTGCAAGGAAATCCAAGTGGGCAACGCCCGTCACAACAATCGTTGGACGATTGACAATTAACCTTTCACACGTGTTTGTTTGGGGAAGAGCACGCTCTTCCCCAAACGACACTTTTTATCATTAAAAACAATAAAACCATGGCACTCCAAGGCAACCTGACAATAGGTGAGAAGACTTATGGCGTGGTTGAATGCGCCTACGAGTTTCACCAATCCATAGACGAAACGGGCAAACCCGTTTCCCGTCCCCAAGGCGGCACCATTACCTTTGTGATGCCTTCCACCAGCGATGAAGACCTTTTCTTCTACAAGTGGATGTTCAACAAAACGGAAGTAAAAGACGGAGTATTTAAGTTCACAGTCTTTTCCAACCAAAACAAACAAAGCACAAAAACCGTAAAATTCACGCAAGCCTATTGTATTGAGTTGAAAGACTACTTCAACGACAACGACAGCAAACTGATGTACACTACCGTAACCCTCAGTGCGCGAGTCATCAGCATCGGCGACCGTGATTATGCCAAATTCAATAACGAATGGACCTGACCCATGTCAATCTCAGTCAAAAACATATCCGTAAACATTGACGGAACCCCATCCTCCGGTTTCTATATTCCTCTTGACGGCAGCAAGTGGCGACTTGACAACTTTTCATTGTACCAAAGTCTGTTGACCTATAACACACTGAGCTTCAGCATGCACAAGGAGCCGGAAGAAAGCATCAATGAGACAAAGTTTTCTGTGTGCGGACAGCTAATCGGAAAAGAGATCACGCTCAGCCTTGAAACCGACAACATCGAAAACCTATCCTTATTGACAAGCAATGAAAAAACCGCTGAAATCAATTTCCGAGGTGTCATTTTTTCTGCTTCGGGAAGTAGGAGGGGAACAACATACACCGTCGATGTCGAAGCAAGAAGTTGGGAGGCTCTCTTGGACGACAATCCTAACTGCAAATCATTCGAGGAAAACACACTCGACGACATCGTCAATGATGTTGTTGACGACTACAGCTCACAGATACAGCCAAAGATAAAAGCACGATTTACCGAGCCTATCGCATATTGCGTGCAATACAATGAAACCAACTATCAGTTTCTGCAAAGGCTGGCCCGACGCTATGGAGAATGGCTCTACAACGATGGCACCAACATGGTATTCGGACAACTAAAAGAGCAAGACTCTGTCAGGCTCAACTATCCCAGTAAGGATATTCCGTCCTATAATATGGACTTGAGGATGCAGCCCGTGGCATTCAATCATGTAGCATCATCCTACAACGCTTATGACTCCACCAAGAAAGATGGCCTTAGCGAAATGCAACGTCCATATAATGAATTGGGTGACAGTGCGTTCGAAGCTTCCCAGAATTGCTTTACCAAGCAAACCCTCCAAAATCTCCATTCAGGTGGATTTGCCGACAAAGATGGTCGTGAAACCATCCTAAATGTCTCCACCAAAACACAAGCGCGTGGAGAAAAAGCCGAAATGCTCATTTTTTCGGGCAACACCTATTGCTCAAAGCTCAAAATCGGTTCTACGTTGATTATCGTCGACAACTACATAACTGACAACATTTTCAATTTAAAGAGCGATGTGGACCAATATGAAATCCTCATCACAGAATTGGTACACACTTTCTCTGCCGATGAAATTTACAGCAACCATTTTGTAGGAATACCGTCGGCATGTGACTATCCACCTTATATTAATAGCGATGTTTATCCTGTAGCGCCTTCCTGTCGTGCCAAGGTAACCGACAACGAAGACCCAATGGATCTTGGCCGTGTCCGAGTCCAATTTGATTGGCAGTCGCAGCTTGACCAAAGCATGAAAACCCCATGGCTCCGCATTGCACAACCTTATGCTGGAGGTGGCAAGGGTTTCAGCTTCATTCCTGAAATCGGTGAAGAAGTGATGGTCGACTTCGAAGGTGGAAATGCGGAACGACCTTACATCAAAGGCACTTTATACAACGGAATTGGCGACCCTGATCCTTCATGGGTACCCAACAGCAACAGCGACAACCAAATCAAGGCCATCCGCACCCGCAATGGACATACCATTGAGATACACGACGAGGGTAACGACGGTTACATTCGCATATACGACAACGAGAAGGAGAACTATATCCTCACCTTCTCCACCGATGAAAAGCTTATTAAATTGGAGTCAACTGGCAATATTGAGCTGTATGCACAACATGATATTATCATGCAGGCCGGCAATAACATGAAAATTAATGTTGGTAACAATAGGTCTTTGGACGTTGGAAACAATGATGACACAACCGTGGGGAATGACCAAAGCCTAAAGGTAGGAAATGACCAAAGCGTCAAAGTGGATAATGACCAAGAAATAAAGATTCAATGCAATGACAACATTGAAATTGGCGGTAATCAATCCATTTCCATTGAAGGCGACAAAGATGAACGGATTACGAACACAAGTTACCTGAGTGCCAAAGACTACAGGGAAGACATTGACAACAAATTAATCGTTGTTGCTTCATCTCAAGAGTACAAGTCATCCAACTTTACGAAAATCGATGGAGGAACAAAAATTGACATTAAAGCAAGTATCGCCAAAATCAACTAGATTTGGGAAGAAACAATAGTACTTACAACAAACAAATTATACATCATGGGCGGTAATGTTGGAGTAGGAGCAGCCAATGTTGAACTGAGCAACTACAAATGTAGCATCAAAAAAGTCACCGTTTCCACAAAATGGAAAGCCCCTGACAAGGAAGCAGATGAAAATGTCAGCACAACAGTTTACGACAGTGCGAACAAAACTCAGAAAGACATTTACATCGTCACATCGCCGAAGGGAAAGAAAATAACCATTAAGACAGATCGGGATGAAGGAGAATGCAAAAAGGATGGGCACAAGAAATTTACGATGGCTTGGACTGAATACAAGAAAGACGAGGAAGGCAACCTGAACCAAATGGACATTGTGAAGTTCAACAGGACAGAATCCAAATTAAACGTTCAAGGTCTGGCTATTGCTGCCGCAAAGGATGCTGCGCTATCCGCTGCTCTCCCCGTGCTCATACCAATCAATCTCGTAACGACTCCCTTAAAGACATACGAGGAAATCGAAAACGAGACCATCCAAACCGTCAAATGTTTTGAAATAGGCGGTGCATTCGAGGCACTCACTTACTGGAATCTCCCCATCCCAATTGAAAAGAATTATGTCACTAAGTTTTCGTATACCACTTGCAAAGAAGGTCCTTTCCAATTCCAAATCATTTCTTATCCCGACATCAGCTTCAAGTTGGAGTTCACATTGGACTCAAAAATAAGAGACAAAACCGACGAGTCGCTGAACCCGTTCACCAAGAAATTTGACTGGTGTAGGCCTGAGTTTAAGCTTTCAACCACCTATAACGCCAAGAAATGCAAGTTGGAGCTCAAAATTGACCTGAATAAAAACGATGATGAAAAAGAACCCCATGAGTATGTATACTTCAAATATATAGAGAACAACACCGTCGTAACAGAACTCAGTTCCCAAATTATCCAGAGCCTACCTAAATTCATCAGTAATGCAAAAAAGTTTTTCACAACGGTCAAGAAAATCTGTACCCATGAGTTCATCGACGAATTTATTGCTTTTGACAAGTCAAAGTTGAAAAAAGATTTCAAACCAGGCAAATTCAAATTGGTTCCTCCAAGCGTCAATCTCGAAGTTGAAGCCAAATACAACAGTTCGAGGGATTTGCTCCAAATTGGGAAATATTACAGCATCACTCTTTCTTGCGATCCCTTGATAGGGTTAACTTACACGTTGGATTTATTGTACCTCATAGTGAACTTAGTAACTAGTGGAACAGGTGCAGGAATTTATCTATTAATCAAAAACATAAAACCAGTATTAGAAAGTTTATTGGGCGACGACCTTGATTCGCCCCTTGATGGTGACATATATGTTGATTTGGTAATTACAGGCAAAATCAACGCTTCGCTGCAATATATCATTGACACGATAAAATCCAACGAAGGCTCCAACAAATTGTCTATGACACCAGTTGAAGGTGTTCTTGATGTTGACCTTAAGGCTGGAGCAAAACTCAGCATAAACCTTTTTTATATTGCCACTGCAGCAGCTGAAGCTTCGATGACTGCATCGAGCGGCATCTCGATACAGGCAGGTTTTGAAAATCATCTTAAGGAAAAAAAAGGTATAGTTGTGCCTCTTAGTATATTGTTCAACGGACTGAAAATCAAGTGGTGTGTAAAAGCCAGCGCTGGATTGAAAAAAACTAAGATTTCAAACAAAACCCATGTGGGAGTTGAAAAAGAAGGAGAGAAAAAAGTATGGGACAAAAAGGAAATCTTTTCGCGTGATTTTGTGTTTTTTAAAGAAGCTTCGAAAAGTTCTGGAAATGGATTTGCTGGTGGAGGTGGCGGAAGCAGCAGTTGGTAACCAACCAACATGCATTGACCAAACGAGAATCTGCAAATAAACAATAGAAAACAGAAACAAGATGAAACCTTTCTATTCAGTAAATTTCAACGCACGCATGTGCAACATGAAGATATCAGTCAATGAAATCCCGCTTCTTAGTATGGATGTTGAAGGGCAATGTTCCACCAGATATCCATTCAACAACCTGCTTTTGGAATCAGGTTTTGCTTCCATTAGATATGAGGTCCGTCCTATGAAAGGAGAGATGCAGCTTCGCAAAAATGCCTATCTGAGCTGTGAAGTTGAATTGTTTGACTCGGATTCTGGTTACGAACCCATTTCGAAGATGGCTTTTTTTGAAACCCCGCAACAAAACGGCAACGACCCCATTATAATTTTACCTTATATAATACATGAAGACGCTTTTCATGTTGAGGTACCCTATTCTCTTACTGGTTGGAAACGCTCCGTAAAACTAAACCCTTTCAGGAACAATCTTGGAAACATGGTTTTCGAAAAATATGGAGATATTATTTCCATGATGCAAAACCACAACTTTTCACAATATGAAAATGCTTTTAGGGAACGTGAGAACAATATGGCTGTTTGTTTTTACTTGTCCGAAAATGAAAAGCAAAACCGAATGAAAGAAATTGAGCATGATATTGTGAATTGTACGGAGATTGTTCCTTTAACACAATTAGACCGTCTCGAATTTGCTGCCGATAACCGTCTTGTTAGACTAATAAAAGACGATGGAGAATCCTCATTAAGATTAGTGAACGATAAAACAGGAGAGGAAACATATATAGAACTTTGGTTGCATATGAAACAAGGAAGCAATGAACTAACGATTATTTGATTACAATGAACAAACCTTAATACCATGAAAAAACATTTACTATTTTTTCTGATGTTGCCATTTACCTTCTTGGCACAAGGGCAAAACAGCAAAGCCTTTGAAGTACATGCTTATTCTGAAGAAAAGAGTAATGACAAGGTCTACTCTATCTCCACGACAAACGATGCTGACCATCCAGACAACCTCTTTTCAAAAAAGAAGCACACTATCTCCGTTGAAGCAGACCCAGTGGACGCTGGAAATGTGAGTGGAGGTGGAAATTACAATGATGGGGAAACTGCCACATTGAATGCCACAGCAAACAGTGGCTACATTTTCGTCAACTGGACCGATGTGTATGGCAATGTTTACTCTGATAATCCATTTAGTTTCACTGTCGATAGCGCAAACAGGCTTACCGCACATTTCGCAAAGCCAGAATTGATTGGCGAAACACGTCCCTGCCACCGACAAAAATGCACATACATTGTAACAGGGGTAGACAACGCCTTCCGTTATTTTTGGGAAACCACGGATCCCAATGCCATCATTGAAGGCTCCGAGGACTCTGTCTCTGTATATTGGGGAACCACTGAAAATAATCATACTCTTTCCGTTACCATTTTGAGATGGGATTGGAATCCAGTAATTAAAAAGGAATTGAACAATATTGAAGTGGTTTCTGAGATTAACCAAGACGAAGCAAACCATACAATCGCAACAAAGAAACTTCATGGCTCTGGCAAAGATTACATTTTGATTTATACCAACCCGGACACCACCTACAATTACCAATGGTTCAGAAACGACTCGCTTCTTCCAGGTGCCAACAAACAATATCTTTACCAGAAAGGCGGTCTGGATGACGGCACCTACAAAGTGTACATCAGCAAAGATGAACCTGATGAAAACGGCGACCTCATTTGCGGTGCTTTCAGCCCCGAATATACCGTCTCTTCGGTCACAATCCAAACTCCCAATTTGACCATCTATCCCAACCCCTCTTCTGTAGGCACCAATCTAATCTTTGTGAACGAAAATGAAGGCGAGTCTCAGCTTTCCATCTATTCTGTTGACGGAAAACTGTTACACTGCCAAACAGTGACAGACCATCAAGCCATCGTGAATATTAACCTGCCACAAGGCATGTATATAGCTCGTCTTACCAACGGTCAAGACGTGAAAGTGGAAAGAATCGTAATCCAATAATACCAGAATAATATGAAAAAACTGATTTTAATACTCATCATGACAGCTACCGCAGCCACAACGTTGGCTCAGTCGCAACTTTCAACAGTACGCGGCAAGACCAAGGATGGCAAGACCATTGAAGTGAAATACTACAAGGGGGCTGTAGAAGACTATGTCGAATCGGTAAAATATCAAGTTATTGATGATTTGCAAAGTCAAGTGAAGAGCTTACAGGCCGATGCAAAATCCATCCAAGGCAAGTTAGATGCTGCCAACAAGAGGATAAAAGAATTGGAAAATAAAGCGGGAAAAAACTCCAACAGTGAAGAACTGCGAAATCTTCGTGAAAAAGCCGCCGAAAACGAGGCACAAATCACATTACTGAACGACAGCATTGCCATCTTGCAAACGCAGTTGGATTCCGTTTCAATGCAATCAAATAAAGAATTGCAGGCACTTCGTGATGAAATCGCCATAAAAGACCAAACCATTCTACAATTAAACAAACAGCTTACGGCAGTAAACACTGGTGTTGCAACGCCTGTTATCGGACTCGAAACGGGATGGGGAATAGTTTTCCCTGGCAGTATCAACGACAATTGGGAAAGAGATTACAGTACAGGTTTGCAAGCCGCCGTTTATTTTGGCACGGGCCGTCTTTCGAAATCGTTTCCAATTTCGGTTGAGGCTGGTGTGGGCTTCCGTAAGATTTCTTTGGTTGCACATTCGAATTCATTTGAAAAGAAAATAGAAGATGCTACGGATAAAGATGGAGACCATTATGAGGCCATTTACACTTTCCAAAATCTCAGTGAAAGCTTGACTTTGAAATACTTCGATATTCCCATCCGACTTTGTTTTGGTCAACCATATAAAAGCAAGGCTTCTCTGTATGCCAAGCTTGGGATTACGCCTTCCATTAACATCGGAACGTCAAAGATAGTCGGAACAGGCTCCTATGACCTTAAAGGATACTATCCTGAATGGGATGTCACACTTGAGAATATTGAGGAATTGGGATTTGTAAACGATGGAGACTACAAAGACATCGAAATCAAGACAGAACCCAACAAATTCAATCTTTGGGGCAATGTGGTTTTGGGAGCATACGTTCCTCTGTCAAAAAACATTCCCTTGGTATTGAATGCCGGCCTCAAGTTTGACTATCCCATCATGCAGATGGGCAAAGCGTATTACAAAGACAGCCAAGCACTACCCGAGTATACTGGCTTGCTGCAAAACGGCGGCAGAACGTTCATCCCAAGCTTTGGAATCGGGTTGGTTTATACATTAAGATAAATTACATTCGTTTAAGATGCCAACAAATAATTGAAAATGACATTTTCTGGCATAACATCTTCAATGACTCGCAGTGCCCAGACATTAAACAGTCTGGTTACTCAAATTGTCACCCAACTGAACAATAAGTTCGGCCCTCTTGTTGACAACATCAAAGACGGAATCGACGTATTGGATGCTGGAAAAGATGTGATTTCCTCCATAATAAAAACAGTCACTGGTGAGAATGTGACCATTCAATCCATACAAAAAGGAGCGATAGATTTTAATGAGAAGTGGGATGCTTTTGCCAATGAAATAAACGAGAAATTTAACTCAACCTCCGTTGGCAATCAGACAAATATTCTGGAGACTTTTGCCAAAACACATTTTGGCAATGACATTTACAATTTGGGAAGCACCATAAAAAACGAACTTCCCAACATCCTCGGCGGAATTGCAGACTATCAGAATGCCATTAACTCATTCACAAACCACCCACAAAACGCCGAACAAGCTGTCAACAACATCATTGATGGCGTTGGTGCCATCGTATCAGCCACTGAACAACTAAGCAGTTCCTTGAACAATGTCATTCAAAGCTACACAGGGCAAGGAGTTCCTCTTCTCAACACTTTAAGCACCATTGGAAGTTCCGCAACGATTACCAACTTGAATAATGTTCTCACTGTCGGAGCTAGCGGAGCAACTATTTTTACAGCAGGTAACCAATTAGTCAATGCTATCCAAAGTAGAGATTTGCAGGGGATCACCAATGCCATGGCGAAAGGAGCCACCTCCGTCAACGACTTGTTGTCAAAATTGCATAATCTTGTACCTGGTTTTCCCAACGCACAGATTCCCTCGCAGATTACTGATGCCATACAACAGCTACAGAACGGCCAAGCGGTATACAACGCAGCTGGATCGATGATTACAGCACTTGTTGCTGATGCATCTGGAAAAATCACCATAGAATCTCTTGCAACCCTTACTTCCCATTTCGACCAAAACTGGAACACCTTCTCTGCCAAGATTGACGCGCTGTTCAATGTCACTCCAAGTAGCGGTCAGCAAGCCGTACTTGAAACATTAGCAAAAAGTCTATTTGGTGAAAATGTATTTTATGCGGGAGGTGCCATCAAACGTCAATTACCAGGCGTATTAAGTGGAATTGTAGGAGTTCAGGGTGCTTTAAAACAATTTGGCGGTAGTTATCGTGATCCCATTGAGGCAGCCACAAAAATTAAAAGTGGTGTCGAAAAAATGGTTCAAGCCATAGAGAAAATCGGACAGTCGCTTAACGACATGGTCAAGTTCTACCAAGGAAAAGGCGACATCTCTAAAGGCACAGGATATCCGCTACTCGACACTTTGGGTAAACTTGGTGACACAAAAGGCATAAAAGCACTTGATACAGCAATTCGTATTGGAGGTGGTGCTGCCGCTATTGTCGGAAATGCAGAAGCGGTTACACAAGCCTTGAAAAACAAAGATTTCAAAGGTGCCATTAATGCTGTCAAGAAGACCATTGATGACGTTAAAAAACTAACAAAAAAGGGCAATTACAAGATCGAAGAAGGTTCAGAAAACAGCAGTAAGAAACAAAGCAACAAATCTCCTAATTCTTCAAACAACACCCAGCAACAAAACGCTCAACTCCTTTCACCCCCAAGCAACTCATACGTATGTTCGGGAGCGACCATGCGTTGCACGATGGGCACCGCCCCCGCTAAACTAACAGTATTGCCGAGCCGAACCGTCAATCTCACAGGGCCACCTATGGCCAACATCAGCGACCACAAAAGCATGGTTAATTTGGCGCCATTTGGATTGTGTCGTTCGCTGGCTTTTCCTCCGACAGCCTCCGCCACGGCTGCCGCAATGGGTACACTTACTCCTATGCCTTGTATGCATAACACCCCAGCACCTTGGATTGGCGGCAAAATGGATCTTCTCATTAAAGGGCAGCCTGCCCTTTTGAAGTCGTGCAAGTGTCAATGTATGTGGGGCGGAACGATTAGTTTAGTGACTGATGGACAGATGTAAATGAAAAAACACGATATGTGGACTTAAGAACTACAACCAACTTCACAGCGCATGAATTATTAGCAACTAAACACCCAAAGATAACAATTAACAATTAAAACAAATACAACATGGAAAACGAACAATTCTACGATGAGGAATTTATCATCAACTTGACCATTGACGGCACTTCATTCGAGGAAGTGGAAGTAAAAGTGACCGACCCGCAAAAAACCATCCGCGACCAAATCAGCAGCATTGTACAGGTTTTCGAACTTCCCAAGATGGACAACGGCGGCAATCCTGTGCAATATTTGTTGGGACAAATGATGGATGATGGCGACGAGCCTGAAATCCTTGAATTTGAAGACGAAAATGGCCGCGAGCAATGTCTGTTGGACTACAACATTCAACCTGGCGACCACCTGCACCTCATTTCCGTACCGATAGCTGGTTAACCCAAAAAATCCAACGCCGATGAACAGCATCATCAACAACTTCAACCAAAAAGAGCTTTCTGGTCGCGATGCCCGTTTATGGCAGGAATGGAAAGAGCTGGACACCCTTTGCAACAAACGCAAGGAGGCCAATGCCAACCCTCGTCAACCATCCATCTCCTATATCATCCGCAAGAAAAACGCTATGGGAATTCCGACGGAATACGAAATATGGTATCGCGTGAAATCCATTATTGGAGTAAAAGGCACCTCTGTCCCTCGTGAACCAATATTCGGATATCTCCACAAGATGAGCATTGTGTTGCCCAACAACTATCCTTCGGCTGACGGCAATCCTATTTTCACCTTCATTACCAACGTGTGGCATCCCAATATCCGCTATTCTGGAAGCTTCAAGGGACACGTTTGCCTCACTATCAAGGAAATGGGAGTACTGGCCTCGCTGAAAGACCTTGTGCTACGCGTAGAGCGCTACCTGAAATACCAACTCTATCACGCAGAGAACACTTATCCTTATCCTGAGGACCAAAATGTAGCCGAATGGATACGCGAAGAAGCCGAGCCTAACGGCTGGACACGATTCGGACAAGACATGCCCGAACCATCCGTACCAGTTTCCCACTCTGCTAACAACACTGAAAGGACGACCCCATTCCTAAAAGAAGAAAAAAACTTAAACTTAAAAAAGAAGCTAGTGATATGAAAAAGAGCACTTTTATATTGGTTTGCCTATGTTTAGCAGCACTTTCCTCTTTTGCCCAAAATGAAGACAGAATTGTGAGATTGAGCGAAAATCATTACTGCGACACCATCACTTCGCGTCCCGACAACGATGACGATATGTTTCTCAACATCATCATCACCAAAAACGAGACGTACCTCAATGGAGACACCAAAGTTACTTTAGAATTGGAAAACTTCAGTGATTCCAGACACGTTCATTTGTTCGGACGTGCATATGACAAAACTGAACTTAAGAAAGACTATCGTATCATCTTCGACAAAAACTTCAGAAACCAAAACAGGGTCGAAAAATACGAAATCGGTGAAGGAGGACACCCGCAAGACATAGAGATTGAGCCAGAGGAAGCCAAAACTATCACCCTTAGGATCAAAGAAGGCGATGAACGTATATGTACTTTGCCCATCTACTTTTCCAAAAAATTCAAGTGCAAGCGGCGGAAAATCCTTGTTTATGAAACCAAAATACTGAGGATCTCCGTTGAAGAACCCATCGATGAAAATTATAACAAGCTAAACCAAAAATGCGACTCACTCATTGATGCAATCGACGATGTTGTTTTCTGCAAACACAAATCACACCGCCCTCCGCTTGAGAAACAGAAAGAACCATACGTGAATGCAATACACAAAATCCAATCAGAAATCAACACCATATTAGACAAGAACCATTGGCCAAAAACCAACAAGAATTACAAGCTTTACCATGAATTGATAACCAAATTGGATGGTATCACTTTCTATGAGGTCGATGATTGCGGAAATAAGGCCCTGCACAACAAACCTCACAATTGCAAATACTGTTCAAAGAGCTTTAAAGAAATCTGCACCATCCTTCAAAACTATTACCAGAAAAAGGATTTGGGGGAATCATTGACGGCAAATGACAAAGCTGAGATCAAAATGATGTATGATTGTTGCAAGCTGGGAGGACACGCAAAAAAATGGAATGCAGGAGGCGACGGATACAAAAAACAAATCGAGAATTACTACAAAGCAATCATGAATCCATGAATCACTACAAGTTTCTGGGAATTTTCGTCTTTCTCTTGGCTCATTGCCTCACTTACGCCGAAAACGTGACAAAAACCTTGTCTTCGCCCAGCGGAGACAAGGTTACCGTCGTATATAACATTTCGCGAAAAAACGACAAAGTCATCATTTGTTTTTCCGACGTAAAACAAACCTTGAGCAGAATCCATGAGAAGATTTACAAAAACAATGATGAAATTGTCGTTCTGTTTTTCTCCAGAAATGGCTCTTTTGATGAAAGAGAAGCTAGATTCTTTGGGGAAAACACCAAGGCATTCATATCACCTGCAGGCCTCACCTACAACAAGCCGACGGAAGACGACGGCTTTTTCGTTGTAAACCAGAAGCCCGAGCTTGTTTTTGACTCAAAGGCAACTGAAGCTGTCACACTCTCCATTCCCTTCTATTTGGCTTACCATCCCAAAAGAGGATTTTATGACATCTTTGAGGCATGCGGCACGCTTGACGTCCCTATTGTTCCACCAACCTCATCCTCCAAAAAAGGAAGTCAACAAAAAACCATTGAATATTCTGTAGAAGAAGAAGAGGAAAGTTCCTTCTCTTTCGAAGATGAAGCACGACAACGCATAGCCCAGATTAATACATTGTTGGACTTTCAAGAAGGTTCATTCAGCCAGGATTTGATAAATGAAATTGCCAATCTCGCTGCACTGAGGGAAAAAGTCAAAGATCGGAAAGTTATTATGGCCATTGACGAAACTCTTGTAAAATGTAATGAGAAAAAAGCAGAGCTAAGACAAAATGCTCAACATCAAGAAAACATAAACAAAAAGGAAGAAGCAAAAAACCAGGAAAACGCTGAAGAAAGACAACTCTATCTGAGCTGCATGGATACAACCAACTGCCTTCGTTATCTGGAAATTTACGGAGATGAAGGAAAGTATTCACAGCAAGTCAAAGAGAAACTGAAAACACTGAGAGATCAAAAGAAAACCTCTGATGCCAAACAAAAACATCGTACCATTTGGATGATTATTGGAGGTGGACTTATGGCCGCGCTGCTCTTCGTAGGCAACCAAGCCATGCAAAGCTTCCGCAATATCAAGACCCAACGTAGCATCTTGGAAATGCAACAAGATATTACAAGACGTGCCACCGGAACAGCGAAAAGACGCGCCAAAAGCATCATTCATAACAAAACCCACCAAGCCATGAACGCCACCCGCAACAAAGGCCGCGACCTTATGCAGAAAGGTGTCGAAAAATCCAAAAGCATAAATCTGAAAAAGAAAGACGGCAGCAAAGGGGTTACCCAAGCCAATGGTTCCGACGACACCAATAAAGCCAAAACCGTGAAAGCCAAAACAAACAACAACAAACAATTTTCTATTTGAAACTATCATGAATTTCCACCGTAAAACATCGTTTATCGTTTTGTTCGTATCTCTGCTGTTTGCAGTAAAAGCACAAGCACATACCGATCCCATCCTTATTGAAAAAGATTCCATATCAATGGATTCCATATTAAAAGAGTTTAGGACATACATTGAGAATCATCCAGAAACAAATTCCGACACCATCTTGAATATTCTAAAAGCATACGACGGTTGGGAAATAACAACTCAAGATACCAAATACGATACATTCAATCCTGTTCAAAGAGAAATTGTAATAATGAATGATTTGTATAAGGAAATGGTATCCATATTAGATGAACACAAGCATCCCGAACCAGTGAAGGAACAACGTCACGCTCCACAGATTTGGATTTGGATCCTAAAAAATTTAGCGTGGATTATCGCTTTGGCGGTCTTGTTCGTGGTGTTCATGATTCTCAAATCCAAAATAAAGAGCAAAAGCGTAATTACCAATATTCCAACGCCCGAAACTGAACATACCGATATTGTGGTGCGTCGAAAAACCACCTCCATTCTACGCAAGCAAAGCCTTGAAGATGTCATTGACAATGACAACTACATGAAAATCGATTGTCAGGATTTCTGCGCCGATTCGGCGGTTAGGAGAATGTACATCAAGAACACTTGCATCAAGGATATTTACAACATGTATGCCGAAGACCTCCGCAATCCAGACAAGCCAAAAGAAGACGGATGCATGGTATTAGGCAGATGGGTTTACGACAAAGAAAGTGACGAATATTATGTTTCGTTAGAACACATAGTTCTTCCTGGAGACGATGCAGTATTTGCCGAATATGAGTTGAATTTCGGTGGAAAGATTAAAATGAAAGTGCGTGACAGATTAAAGAAACTCCGTCAGGAAACCGAGATGCAATACGACCTTACCTGTTGGGTTCACTCGCATCCTGGACTTGGTGTGTTCTTCAGCAACTCCGACTGCAATGTGCAAACGCAGTTGAAACACCCTACCCATCCACGTTTTCTTACGGCTATTGTCATTGACATCCTTACGCCAGAACAAGAATTGGGCATCTTCACCTTCAAACATGATGGCGAAGGCGACGCTGCCATCAACTCCAAAGCCGAACTAACAAAAATGTATTCCCTGGAAGAATGGTACAAATGGGCTGTCGAAAATGGCCGTAACTCTTTCAAGCCCGAAGACCACTACAACACCCTGTCGACAGCAAAAGCGCATATCGAAAACTGTCACGGCATTGAGCTCAGCAATGGTGCTATCATCGACATTGGCCTGTTGGTTGGAGAGCAACGCGAAGGATTCATAGGTACCGTTCACGGTTTCGTCAGCACGAAAGCTGGTAAAACGGAACATGTGGCGACGAAAGTCACCGCTTCGGAAACTGAACCCGACAATGAACCTATCGGATGTTTCATGACGACCTCCCATTGTAGCATACCATCGATTAGGAAGGCTCTTGCAGATAAATTAAGCAAGATTGGATTCGTTCTGGTGTATACTACAGCCGACGGTCTGCTGACTTCCATTCCCGTTATCAATAACGATTTGTGTACTGATCAGAATTTTTATGGCGAACAACAATTAGAAGAACTAAAAATATGGACAAGAAGAAAAAGATAAGCTTGTTTAGAGCTTTGTTCATCCTCACATTTTTCACCTTGGCTTTTCCATTTTATGCTCAAGATGTAAATGAAATTCGTTTTTGTGGCTGCGAAAGAAATGTCGACAGCATCACCTTATTCATGAACTTCTTTGACAGCGACGGGAAAAAGTGGCAGCCCGACCTCCGAAGTCTAAAGAACAATCTTGTCGTTACGGAAAACAATGACGACATACCATCGGAACGCTGCAACATTCTCCCTGTAACTACAGGAAAAAGCATTCCAAAAGCCTGCACTTTCTCCGTCTTGGTCGACCTCAGCATTCCCTATGAAGGCAAAAAAAGCATTTATGAAGCCATTGAAAAACTGGTGGAAAAGGCACCTGACAGCTGTGTTTATCTTTCCTTTTTCGGTGACGAGGTAACACAAAGTAGATTGGTAACACAAAAGAGTCTCCCAGAATTCTATGATGGTTTCCTTGATGAGCCGCATTCAAAACGGTTTTACAGTGCAGTGTATTCAAAACTTGCTGAATTCAGTTTTTACAATGATACACTTCTGAAACATGTAAATATGAAAAACGGTGACAGGGTCAAGAATGGTATCATCGACAAACGAGCCATTCGCGATGGAGCCAAGAACTACCTTTTCATCTTCACAGAAGGAAACCACTATGCTGATGCGGAAGCGAAGATTTCATATTTGCAGGTCACAGAATACCAAAGAAATCCTGATTCCTCGTGTGTCAGACCTAAAGTATATGCCTTTTATTATACAACGAATGAAATTGACACTTATGTAAAAAGAACATTAATTGGCATAACCAATCATTCCAAAATATCTGAAAAATATCGAGGTGACTACAAGGACTCCAATGATATGGGCAAGGTTCTGAAGGATTTTGAAGAAGTTATAAACGAAGCTTCCTATGACTTTGAATTTGAATATAAGCCTTCAAAAGATTATGGTGGCGACGTCAAGTATAAGGCTTTTTGGAATGGTGAAGAAAAAGGAGAGGCCGTTTATTCCATCGGAAGCCCAGAGAATGTCATTTCCTATCAAGAAAAATCCAATAAATGGATCATGTTCCCGATAGCTTTGTTGGTCACAGCCCTAACCATAGCTTTCTTCTTCTTTGTGATGAAAATTCTCATCCCAGGGTCGAAATCAAAAGCTTTTGCCGTCAAATACTATAAAAAATATGTCCCTGAAGCAAATGTTCAACGCAGAACTTGCCACTATTGCCGGCAAGAGATTCTCCCAGGGGATAAAGTAGTCACTCGGTGCAGACACATCATGCACGTGCAGTGTTGGAAGCAAAACGGTTTCAAATGCGCCGAATATGGACAGAATTGCAAAGATGGCATTCAGGAGCATATCGAATGGAAAGATTTGTTTAGTTCGGGTTCACTACGCGACCTCTATCTGACCATTTTGGGCATCTGTGCAGGACTAGTGAGCTGGATTGTCTATGTATTACTTGGACAAAAAGGATTTACCGGCTTGGCACGAGGCATAGCCAAAACCTTCCTTGGCGAAGCTCAAAAGGATGTGAGCTTCTTCAGCGTTTGCGTCGACAAAATATCCGCTTTCCTCATCATAGGTTTGCTTTTGGGCTTCTTCCTGTCGTTGGTGTTGCGTTATAACGATGGCGTGAGAAAGAACGATTTCAAGTCGCTACTGAAAACATTCGGACTTTCATTGCTGTCTGGTGTCATCGGTATGGCTGCTTTTATCGTGGGAAGCTTCATCTTCTGTTGGATAGCATCCATCCCGGGGGTTTCACCCAACAAGTGGTACTGCTCATTCCCGGCATACCTCCTGTTTTCCATCTGCACGTCGCTGAGTCTGATTATCAAGTCAACCATCCCGCTTAAGAGTGCATTGCTAGGTGGTATTGGGTCGGCGATAATCGGTTTCCTGGTGTTGTATTTCACCAATTTCACTAATTCAAAATGGCCTTGGATGAATATGCTGCTCAATTTCATTATCTATGGTGGTGGCATAGGTGCATCTCTTGTCACGGTGCGAATGTTGGCTGAAAAATACTTCTTAATCATTAAAAACGGAGTCAAAGCCGGACAACGCATCCCCATCCACAAATGGATGAATGCCCCAGGCGGCGGCAATAAGGTGACCATTGGCATGACAGAACGCTGCGAAATACAGATGACTTGGGAGAAGAGCAACAAAGTGGCCAAGGAACATGTCCAACTTTATGTAGATCGTCAGCGGTCGCAAGCCATGCTGAGGCCTTTGGCTGCCGGTGTCATTTACAATTCACGCACCGAACTTCCCATTGGCAAGCCTGTTCCTCTTTCCAACAATGACACTTTCAGCGTTGGCGACACTATTTTCCAATATGTTGAAAACTAAAACAAATGGCAACCGCTGAGAACAAGAAGACCGACTACGAATGGGGAGAAGGTGTATTCACCTTGCTTTCGTGGTTCAAAAAAGAGAAAGTGAAAAACGCCCATGTCTTGGTTGCTGGAGCAGGAGCCTTGGGCAATGAAGTGGTGAAGGACTTAGCGCTTTTCGGTATCGGGCACATCTATGTGGTGGATTTCGACAGGATTGAACTATCGAACCTTACGCGTTCGGTTTTGTTTCGCGAAGAAGATGCCAACAATCATTCCTACAAAGCCGAAATCGTAGCGAAAAGGGCCATGGAAATCAATCCGCAAATCAAGGTTGTTCCTATCGTGGGCAATCTTTTTTCGGAAGTGGGATTCGGGCTTTATCGTTCCGTGGATGTCATCATCGGTTGCCTCGACAGCCGCTTAGCACGTTATCAACTGAACCGTTTGTGTATGCGGGCAGGCAAGACTTGGATTGACGGTAGCATCGAGAACATGACTGGAGTCGTCAGGGTCTACACTCCGAACCTATGTTGCTACGAGTGTGGCTTGTCGCGCGAAGAGTTCAACCACATCATGCTCCGTACAGGTTGTGCCGATGTCGTCCGTACCCAAAGTTCGGCGGGTCGCATTGCCACCACTCCAGTCAGCGCGTCTATCATTGGAGCCATGCAAGTGCAGGAAGCCATGAAAATCATCCACCTTAACGAGAACGATCCTACCCCATTCAACACCTTGCAAGGAAAAGTGTTGCGGTACGAAGGCCTGACCAACAGCACCAACATTTATAAGTTCGCATCCTGGAAGAAGAATTGTCCCGCACACGAACGTTGGGAGCCAGTTGTCAATGGCAATGATTTGTCGGCAACCCTTCCCGTCAAAGAAGTCATTCCAAGGTTAAGAACTCTTCTTGGTGTGAAGTCGATTGAAATCAACATGCGGAACAACAAGTTTGTCGACAAAATCGTTTCCGACCAGCCCGAAAAGGAATTTAAAGTCATGCTGCCCGAATCAAAACTGGATGAATACATCGACAATGATGCCGAATTGAAGAAACTCAGCTACCGCACTTTGTTCCACAAATCATTCTTTGAAAACATCGATGACGGATTCCCATACCCTGACCTCAGTCTCCAACAAATTGGAATCCCGCTTTTCGATGTAATACAAGTTTCCACCGAAAAAAGCCAACGCTATGTCGAATTAAGTGGCGACGGCCCATCATTCCAATGATCCTCAATATGTTACCAAGAAATATTCCTCAGGACATCAACATTGAACTTCTTCTTTCCTATTTTCCAAAAGGAAGTTGCAAGGTTTCTTTGACGGGTTTGCACAAACGCAATGTGTACAACGACCTCTTAGACATTGAAGAGAATCTTGATGGGACATTGTTGCTCAACATTGGAAGACATGGACTGTATAACGCTCTGCCCGAATTCATGTTTCATCCAATTGACCGTTTCGACAATTTGCCCAAACTAGAGGAAAAAGAACGGTTTGCCGAAGAATATGAAGCACAGGAACTGGAAAAAGACAACGCCCATAAGTTCTTTGCTCCCATCGACTTGATGCTCCTCCTCCTCCGCATGGAAACGCGCGAAAAGCTGAAGGTTTATACCGAATCAGACAAAATCATGATTGACATTTTGGGCGACAGGATTACCGAGGAACAAAAGAAAAATCGTTTTATTAGGCAAATCATACCATTTCTGCCTTCCTGCAAGAACATTCGCGGCAACAAGACTTTGATAAGCTTCATGCTGCGCAAAATCTTCACGGAAGAAGGCATCAATATTCGTGTACAAGACAAAATACACGAATTCTACGACCCTAACCCTCGATATAAAGCACACCTTCCTGCCAATCTTGATGCGTTTTATGTTGACAACAGGTTTGATGAACAGGTACTGACTTACACCATACAGTTTTGGCCGGAGGAGGAGTGCAACGAAAACTTTTTGCAATTCGTTGATGAAGTGGAAACATTAAGATTGTTCATCCAAGATTATTTTCTGTCTTTGGAACAATTATTGCATTTTGAAATTGTAAAAGACGAAGATCCGCTCCGTCTTTCTGATGAAATAAAACTTAATTATTTGAACTATAACACGAACGTTTAATAACTATGTCCAAAAGAATCTGTTGGAAAAAGGGAATGCGGCTGACGGATGAAATCCTGAAAGCCTCTGACGATGCCACCGCCGAAACCATCGGCAAAGCCTTGATGCTTGCTACAGCTGGACGTTTCGGCTTGTTTCCATGCTCTCGCCCATTTGAAATATCACTGAATATCACAAAAGAATCCATCCATGTGGAATCGCTGAATTGTCTTGCCGTCACGAAAGGGGGACATTTGATAGATGTGGTGTACGACACAAGATATTCCAATTTCTTTGAAACCCAAGTTAGAATACCCGACAATTTGGGAGAAGACGAATTGTTTCTGGTTCTCAACATACACCCTGACCAATGGGAAGAAACCCATGAGGGATTTGAAGAACACACATACGATTTTTCTCTTGTTACGGCCAACAGTCCCATAGCCGACAATGCTCTTCCTCTTGCCCATCTTGTCGACAGTGATTACGGCAGTTGGCACATCGACGAGGTTGATTTCGTTCCACCCTGCCTGTTCGTTTCGTCACACCCGAGATTCGAGGACTTGTTGGCACGATTCCAAGAAGCTCTTGTAAATGTTGACGCAAAAACTCGTTCGATGATCCATTCCCAAGGGAGGGATGCCATCTGCTTCTTCTGGCCTATCATTCAGCAAATCAGAATTACGGTTGACAAGGAGCGCGATTTGCTGACCCCGATGGCACTATTGGGACTCGTCCAGAAATTCGTGTGCGCCTTCACTACTGCGTGTGAGCTTGACGAACATTTGACTTTGTCTGATGCTGAATCGTTCCGCAATTACGCATTCGCTCCATACAACTATCGAGATGTATATAAAAGAATCCGTGAAGGACTCGATATCTGTTTCTCCATCACTGACAAAATCGGTAAAATGGAAATCCGCGAAGAGCCGCCTGCACCAAAACCGTCCAGGCCCAACACGATGGCTCCCTTCATCAGCGAAGACCAATTATACCAGAACTGCCGTTACAAGACCGTCAAAATACCAGTCATCAATCCTGTTTCGGGCGCAACAGTCTATTACTCGACCAACGGAGGCGAACCCAAACAAAAACTGGCACCCGGCACACCTTTGTCTATCGAGAACAAATTCAACACCAAAAAAGTCCCCGAGCCAGACCAAACCATAGAAATCAAGTTGAAAGCCGTCCTGAACGGATCCAGCAGCGAGGTGAATTCGTTCATGGTGACATTCCACAAGGACTATAAAGTTTGGGAAGGATACGAAATTTAACCAATGAACTACATCAGTACACCGCTGAGCTTTCATGAAGCCAGTTCAGGAATGAGGCTGGATCGCGACCTCAACAATCGGATTGCCAAAATTGACAACCTAGTAGAACTTATTGTATTCACTCCAAAAGGGAGCTTCCTCGCTGATCCCGAATTCGGCTTCGAATATTGGAACCACGAATTTGCCAACATCCATTACAGAACTTTCAACAACGGGCAAGCCTTGACAACAGCTGATGGGCTTTATCATGAAATAACCAAAGCCGAATGCCAAGAAAGTATCCGCAACAGCCTCAACACATACGAGCCTTTCTTAAAGGAAATCAATATCTCCATCGAACTCAACGCAGCCCAAGGAGAAAAACAACAAAGAAAGAAGAAAGTGCCGTCGAAACATATCGTCAAGGTTATCGTTGAAGGATCCCTCGAAAATGGTCCAGGCACTTTCTACCCATATAGAAAAGAAGTAGTCTTCCTGATGGAGCCGACCATCAAAAAATACAAGGAATAACAACATCTAGCCAACAATGGATCTTGAATTAGAAAACAGGATTAACGATGTTATAGCCCAATTGAAATTCCTTTCATTGGAAGAAATGGATTTCAACTCCATGGACCCCGTTGCCAAAATGATGCTTGTGGCATTGCTGAATGAAGCACAAAAGATTTACGACCACATCGACACTATTGACCAACGCATCATAGAACGCTATTGCACTGACTTCATACCGCGCTACAAAATCGAAGCTGTTCCCGCCATCGCCTTGCTAAACCCAACTTTCAAGCAAAAAAAGGACTTGGATGCTATCACCATTGGATCTGGTGTTACATTCAACTACAAGACAGAAGACAAGAAAACTATCCTAAACTATATTCCATTATTCACAACCCTTGCCATTCCCCATGCCAAACTCTTCATGTTGACCCAAAAGAAATTGTCCATTGGGGGTGAAGTCCATGACATCAAAATGGAACGACCCAATCGCCTGTGGTTAGGCATCAACACAAAGGCAGAGTTGGATTGTTTGCAAGGTTTGCCTTTGTTAATCAGGGGAACTAATGGCATTTGTCCCGAACGCATCTGCGTTGGCACGGAAAACAAGGAGGTTGACTTTGCTTCCATGCGAGAATTGGAGAATATAAACATGGCAGAGCCTTTTGACGCGCAGCAAGCATCAGAACAGTTCTTCTCATTTGTGGAAACCTGGAAAGACAGCCTGTTGAACATGAACGACGCAACCTTGGTTGTCATTACTGATCAGACCAAAGACCGAGACTTGTTCAAGCCGCGTTCTTTTCCACGCGAATTCCAACAATGGCTTGAAAATGAAATCCTGGATTCTTTTGAAGCCAATACGCTATGGCTCCGTTTGGATTTCCCTGAGGGATATTCCATCCCTGACAAGTGCGAAATACAACTCAACACTTTTCCAGTCGCTAATGTCGACGTGTGCAATCTTACACTAACTCAAGCTTCGCCCATAGCAAAATTGCAGAAACAGGAAGACTCCTTTTTCTTGCGCATATTGGAAACAAGTTCATCGTCCCAAAAACAAGGTTTTGGCACTTTGGCTGATGAAATCGCCATCCGCGACTTCGATGCCACATGTTATCATAGCGGCGACTTGTACCGTGACGTGCGTAACCTTTACAACCGCTTTGTCGATGACTACTATGCCTTCATCGAATACAACAACATCAAGGATGGTGAAGCCTTAAAACAACTACGTGAAACCATCAACAAATTAGGTAAAGGTGTGGGCAACCAGAACACAAAGTTCAAGTTTGACAGCGGCACCTATGTCATGAAAAACCTGAAGCACAACCAACCTTCGTCAACCATCAAAGTAAGTTACATCACCACACAAGGCGAAATAGGGAACAGCCCAAAGACTGGCGAAATGATGGAAAACAAAAAGTTGCCTGTCATAGAGCAAAAAATCCCCATCGTTGTCGGTGCAACTTGTGGAGCCGACAAAGCCACGGCTGACGAACGATACGAGCAATTACGCTACTACGCCCTCACCAACGACCGCCTTTACTCAAAAATGGATATTGATGCCTTTTTGCGCAAGGAAATCATGGCGAGATTTGGCAAGGAAGAGTTCAAGCGCATCTTCATAAAGATAAATATTGAAGGCACGGGAGGCGAAACCAAGCTACAACGCGGCCTTTATATCGACATCGAGTTCAAGGACAGAAAAAACTACGAAAGAGCGCAAAGCATCTCTTTCGACAAGCTCATGCAACAAAGGATAGCAAACAAATCGTGCATCGCCATGCCGATTATTGTAAAACTTAGAAATTTGGAGGAATAATGGCAGAATTTTTCAAATTACCCGCCCGATACATCTCTAATATAGCGGATCAAGCAAATAACTATTCAAAATTGGGTAAGGCAGCTCCTGGCAGGATTCCAGAAAGCCATATTAACACTGCCCATCTAGGAGCTATCGTTTCGGCCGAAATACTTCGGCTAAAGTCCTGTTGGAAAGAAGTTGCTTTAGATTTGACCCAGTTAGGCCTTTCACTTGTTGGGCTTTTTGAACTTGCTCCCCCTGTTCAAGCCGCAGTTGATATTACTAATGGTAGTATTGACATTGCTAGAGGACATCCTTATATTGGAGCCCTTTCCATTGGTGCAGCCATCCCTATAGTAGGTATCGCACCAGGTATCGGCCTAACGGTTATTCGACTATTTAAGGTGGTGTGGTCTGGTATAAAGTTCCTTGCCCTTGCTGTATCTGCACCTGGTAGAATTGTATGGCGTTTTATAATAACTAATAAAAAAACAATATTCACCTATCTCCCAAAGACAGATGAACTTGTTGAAGGTGCAGTAAATGTTGGAAAAGAAATAAAAAATGCTGTAGTTTCGTTTTACGAAAGAATAAAGAAAGTCAATATCGACGATATTGAGCCACAAAAAGTTGATACTTCATACACAAATAATAATAGCATTTTTAATGGATGGAAAAAAGAGCATGAAATACGTTCTGAATATGATAAATATAAAATATACAATGATGCATACGGAAACATCGGGAAAATGCGCCTTTGGAATCTGTGGAATAAATAATATAGGATGAGAAAGAAATCGACATGAAGGAGTTTTATTTGAGTATTATTGCCGTTTTAATATGTGTTTCATATTGTTTCGCCCAGTCCCCCATCGACATCCGAGCCTACATCGACCAATACAAGACGCTGGCTTTGGAACAGGAAAGACTTTACGGCATCCCAGCGCCTATCACGTTGGCGCAGGGCATCCTTGAATCGACCGCAGGCACGAGCAACGTGGCCACCAACGCCAACAACCACTTCGGCATCAAGGCTCTCGGCAACTGGAGTGGCGAAATCTATCAGGCTTGGGACGATGAGCCAACCAAAAGCAATTTCAGGGTCTATGCCTCAGTTGAAGAATCGTTTGCCGACCATTCCCAACTCATCAAAAACAACAGCCGTTACCAATCGCTTTTCAACTACAGCGTGTTCGATTACCGCAGTTGGGCCAACGGCTTGCAAAAAGCGGGCTATGCCACAGCCCAAAACTACGCCAAGGCTCTTATCGGCTACATTGACGCTTACCAACTCTACACCATCAATGGCGGAGTGAAACTGAAGCCTGGGAAGAAAAAAGTCATCACAAAAACCGTCACCATAGAAGAACTCGCCGAAGACGACGAAATTCTTGACGAATCGGTAGCCAGCGAAGAAGAGGACGACCTGCTAAGCATAAGCCAAAAAGCAATAGAATCCATCAATGGCGTAAGATGCACCATCCTTTATCCTGGCGAAATTCTTTCATCCATTGCCATGAGACACGACATTCCAAAGCAAAAAATCTTGGAATTCAACGAAACAACCGATGAGTCCGACCTCAAGGAAGGCGACATCATTTTCCTCGAAAAAAAGAAAAAGAAATACTATGGCACACAAGACTATTACCGAGTGAAAGCCGACGAAACACTTTTTGACATCGCCCAGCAATTCGGCATCAGAACTGCGAGTCTTGCCAAAATGAACCACAAAGACCTCTTCTCCGAATTGAAGGAAGGAGAAAAACTCAGACTAAAATAGAAATTCGACAAAATGCTTGACTTTGATAATTTATTAAGAACCGACCAACTGTTTGACGGCCATTACAAATTGCTGCGCACCCTCAGCACCGATGGGGCTACAGCCGATGTATGGCTCGCTCTTGACGTGAACACCCTCGACAAAAATGCTGACGAGGGAGACGAGTCTTCCGGGATGTTGGTCGCTATCAAAATATACAGACCTAAGAACGCGCTTGATATTGAAGGCGAGCAACGTTTCCGCGACGAGTATATGATTGCCCATGAGTGTCGGCACACCAACCTACTGCCTCCTGAAGGTTTCTCCATATTCGAAGGAATGCCTTACCTTGTCCTTCCTTATTGCGAAGCTGGATCGGCGGAACAATTCATCGGACATACGCAAAGCGTTGATGATATATGGAAATTCGTCTCCGATGTGGCTTCGGGTCTCGACAGGTTGCACACCAATCGCCCCCAAATCATCCATCAGGACATCAAGCCGGCTAACATCCTCATCGACAACAACGGCAACTTCACCATCACCGACTTTGGCATCAGCTCGAAAACCAGCGGCAATCACGGCAGCTATTATGACGAGTTCAACAGCGGCACTTTGGCCTACATGGGCCCTGAACGCTTTGACGACG
>Ga0265298_10001433_pt1 | contig 35415 bp, 23 predicted proteins | sample AusTroGonzalo_MG_3_FD_193486 | JGI IMG/M metagenome (GOLD analysis project Ga0265298, IMG submission 193486) | Bovine rumen microbial communities from tropical cattle in Woodstock, Queensland, Australia - Gonzalo_01 | ecosystem: Host-associated > Mammals > Digestive system > Stomach > Rumen ...
CCGCGCTTGAGCAGGCGTTCGCCGCTCCGCAGATTTTCCAGGAAGAGCATATAGTCGTCCACGGTCGAAATACAGCCCGCTCCGCCGCTTTCATATTCGGTTCCGAGTTTATGGCTTTGGATCTCCGGACCGCAGCGGTTATACCGCCGGGTTTCAGGATCGTAACGATACTGTGCGGCAATCTCCCCAAGCTCGTTTTCCGGCAGCAGGAAGGTCGAACGTTTCATCCCGATCGGATCGAAGATTTTCTCCTTCACATAAAGACCGAACCGTTTGCCGGAAACCACTTCCACCACGGCGGCCAGAACATCGTGACCGAGACTGTAATTCCAGCCCGAACCGGGTTCGAAAACCAGCGGATCAAGCGCCAGATATTTCATCGCTTCGCGGGTCGGCATCCGTCCGGAGGTTTCGGCAATTCCGCGCAGGAGATTTTCACTTTTGAGATTGTAGGTCAGTCCGGCGGTCATCGTGAAAAGATGCCGGATCGTCATCGGGGTCCGGACCTCTTCCAGTTTCCCGTCCTTGTTTTTTTTCGTCAGATGCCGGAATTCCGGCAGATACTCATACACGGGGTCTTCCAGCCGGATCAGATCCTGTTCGACCAGCTGCAGAGCGGCGGTGCAGGTGATCACTTTGGAACAGGAATAGATATTGTAGCGTTCCGTTCCGTCCACCGGTTTCCGGCAAGCCTCATCGGAATAGCCCGACTGATACCGGAACACGCAGTTCCCGTGCTGATATACCAGGCAGTCGATCAAAGGGATGCCCAGTGATTCGAAATGATGCAGAAAATCCAGCGTTGCTCCATGCTGTTTCATTCTTGAAACCTCCTGTATATATCCCCTAAGCTGCACTGAACGGGAAAAAACCGGCGAGAATTCTGCTTGCGATTTCAGCCATTCCCCTGTTTCCCGGGTGGTTTTGCACTCCTTCGTGTTCAAATTTGCCGAGTGCAAGCATGTTCTTGTCTCCGGCAATGTCCGCTTTGACAAATGTCAAATCCAGATTGGCAGAGACCCAGGACAGAATTTCATCTTTCCAAACGTTAGGCCAGAAAACGCCCCGCACGACCGTATGCGGTTTCCGTTTCCCGGAGAGAAAACATTCCAGCAGTTTCCGGAAAGCATTCCGGAATTCCAGACGCTCCTCCGCGGTTTGCAGTGCCGCGACGTTCTCCCCCAGCGCCACGACCAGATATTCCGCCTGAAAGTCGATGAGATCCCGATTTTTCATAAAGTCGTAATCTCTGAACCCCCGCTCAAAACTTGCAAGATTGCGAATCCGGACATCTGCAGGACGGCCAGTCGCCCGTTCAATGCCGCGGCTCACCAGATGCACATAATCCTGTTCCGCAGTGTCGGCCGCCATGCCCCATTCATGGTTCCAGCCGATTTCAGGCATGACAGGATGGATGGTAATGGAATTGCCAAGGAATAGTATCTTTACTCCACCGGTTCGGAATTCCGAGGCATCGGCCATCCCCTGATTCATTTGCAAAGACTTATATATTTCCGCATCGGAAACAGTCATTTTTCAGCTCAGTTTCAATGTGTTGTGATAATAATGAATCATTTTACAGGAATACAGTAGACATGGGTGCCGGCGGCACTGAACGAATCGGTGAATTTGCCGTCCCGGTTTTCCACGAGCCGGTTTTCGAACAATACCCGGATCCGTCCGCGGTATTGGTCCGGGATCGTGAAATTCGCCGCCGCTGCCTCGAACGAGGCATTCTGCGCGATGATATAAAGCCGGTCGGCATATTCCAGCGCCAGATGTTTCAGCGCGGGACTGCCTGAGATTTTCACCTGGCCGGAAACATCTTTTCCTTCCGTGATGAAGGTCAGCGAGGAAATCTGCTTATACAGCTTTTTCGCCTCGGCCCAGACCTCCGGATAATTCTCCATCCGGAACTGTCCGCACTGATACAGCCCGATGGCATTGACTTTCATACGGAGCGCGGCAAATGCCGCATAGCGCGCATCGGAAATGGACGGTGTGAAGCCGGAAACCTTCGGATCGGTGCGGTAGAACCCGACCAGCAGCACCAGCAGCGGTTTTTTCCCGGCGGCCTTTTTCCCGAATTCGAACGCATTGTCCGTGGAGAAAAGATTGCGTCCGCTGGCATAGTAGTCGATCATCAGATAATCGCCCATTCCGGCCATGGAATCATAAAGGTCCCTGCGGCAGCTGCAGACCCCGCGCCAGGAGTTTTCCGGCGCGCCGAAACAATCCAGCAGTTCCTTGATTTTCTCCGCGGGCCGGTGCACGTCGATCTCATCCATCCACGCGCCCAGCCGGGCCGGATGGCGCGCCAGCGGCGTGGCGGCGAATTTCCGGATGTCCGCTTCCGGCGTGGATCCCTTGCTGTAGATTCCGTAGAACACCGAGCCCGAATCCAGCAGTTTCACGTTTTTCTGAAGATTCGAATCCAGCAATTTCGCGGTCGGCAGCGTGTTGCCCAGCAGAGTATTGAATCCCAGCAGGTTCAGCTGGCCTTTCGCTCCGTGATAGGTGTAGCCGTAGTAGATGACCGGAAAAAACGGCAGTCCGTTGAAGCGGATATAGCCGTCCTTGCCGTGGGAAACACTTCCCTGAGCCGGTGTCTGATAAAAGAATCCCCAGGTATATTCCGAATACGTGCCGTTCGTTCCGGACATACGGAAACGGACTGCGTTGTAACCTTTTTTCAGTTCGGGAACGGTTTTCACTCCGATCTTGTCATCGGCAAGGACGCCGAGCGGGATCTTTGCTCCGTTGACCTCGGCATGGGAACGGGCAAGATCCAGCGCTTTTGCGGAAATGCCCTGAACGCGGACGGAAATTTCCTGCGGCGCGGTCTCGAGCATGCCATCCCGGACCGGGGATGCGTCATAATAATAACCCGTATCGGTATCCGCTTTCTGAGGCACGGTGAGCAGCGCTTCCGGACCCCATTCGCCATCGGCGGTTTTCACCTGCCATTTCCAGGTTCCGGGAGCAAGTTTCGAATAGTAGTTTTTCCCTTCGAAACGGTTGACTTCGGACTTTACCGAAAGCGTCTTCTCCGAGGAAAGCGAACTGAAGCGAACCGTATATTCGCCGGCTTTCAGATTCGGCTGCCAGATCAGCGTTTCAGGCTGATAGAGGGTCTTGCCGGATTCCGGGAACAGCGGACGGACCGCTCCGGAATTCTGCTGGATGACCAGGATTTTCCCTTTCGGCAGATTTTTCAGGTCCATATCGGTATACGGCTGATCTTCCGGCACGGAAAAACTGAACTCCGGCGAGGAGGCGGTCAGCTGATATCTGTTCCCGAACAGTGTGAGCTCATACCTGGAATCGCCCATCGGCTGATCCGAGACCAGAAGGAACTGATAACTCTTCCCGGGTGCGAAAGCGGCTCCGGCGATTTCCTTTCCAACGGGCAGTTCGGTCAGCAGCTGATTTCTGATGTCGCCCATGACCGGCAGGAATTTCTCTCCGGCGGCCAGGTCCGGAGCCAGGATGACCGGTCCGCTGTACTGCGGCAGCTTGAGGGACACCACGCCGTTGAATTCATCGCTGTCCAGCTCGAAAACGTTGATTTTGGCCGGCCGGGTCACAGAGATATGAAAATTTTTCAGGGATGGTTTTGCGTTGGTGAAAGGCGGCATCGTGAAACTTTCAGTCAGCGCTTTTCCGTCCGCTTTGACGGTCAGGTTCCGGATCATGGAATGGCGGGAAACCAGCAGACTGATCTGCCGTTCCCGCGTTTCGCCGGGTTTCAGCGCGGGCAGCAGCAGCCAGGCATGGAGCCGTCCGCTGCCGGACCGGAGATTGCTGGAGGAAACCGCCCAGGCGCATCCTTTCGCGACCGTCTTATCGAAGCTCAGCACCGTGTCCAATCCGCTGTTGGTATTGATCTCCATGGTGTAGAGGCCGGCTTCCTTCGGCACAAAACGGCACGTCACCGGCTGCTCCGGACCGGGTTTCCAGTTGCTGGTCGCGTTGCCGTCGTCCGGCACCGCCTGTTCCCAGACCGCTTTCCCGCTCGGAGAAAGCAGCGTGAAGACCGCCATGTCACTGCCGATATAGCCGTTCAGGTCTTTTTTCGCGAAGGTCAGTATGACTTCCTTGCCGACCTGATCGGGGATCAGCATCAGCGTCGTCCGGCCGGTCAGCCTCAGATTCGGCAGTTCAAATCCCGCGCGGGCTTTTTTTTTACGCGGTTTGCCGATGAATTCAAGGAGTTTCTGCGCAAATTCCTTCGTCGGCGCCAGCATCACCGGACCGTATTGCGGCAGTTCGACCGCCACCACTTCAGTGAAATTACCGGAATCCAGTTCGAATAAGGCAGTTCCCGCCGGGCGTTTCAGCATGATCTGATGCTTATTCACCTGACTGGACGACTTGACGTATTTCGGCAGCGTGTAATCTTTGATGAGCTCGTTCTCACCAGCCTTAACGGTCAGACCGCTGAGCCGGGTGAATTTGGCGCCCGTCAATTGGATCGGCTGATCCGGTTTTTCACCCGTTTTGAGCACGGGCATCAGCAGCCAGGCATGGAGTTTGCCATGGTCGCTCCGGATTTTCTGCGCACTCACCGCCCAGGCACAGCCTTTCGACTCCGAACGGCCGAAATGCAGCAATATATCATTTCCATTGCCGGCTTTGGCGGTCATCGTGTAGATCCCCGCTTCCTTCGGCACAAAACGGCACGTCACCGGCTGTCTCGGTCCCGGTTTCCAATGTTTTCTGGTGTCGCCGTCATCCGGCACGGTCGTTTCCCAGACGGTTTCACCGCCGGGCGACTTCAATTTCAAAAACACTTCATCGCTGCCGTCGTAACCGTTCAGGTCCTGTTTCTCAAAGGAAAAAGAAACTTCTTTGCCGGCCTCGTCCGGAACGATCAGGACTTTGATCCCGCCAGTGATACGGAATCCGGGAATGTCATATTTTTTTGCGGGCTCCGCTGCGGCTGAAACCAGCAGGAAAAAAGCGAATACGACCAGAAAAAAAGTTATTTTTTTCAACATGGTAAAAGTTCCTTAATTGAACGTGTTCCAGTATTTTGTCCGATTGTTGTTATTGACCACATAAAACATTGCGCTGTCAATAAATGAAGCATGACCATCCGCCCACAGCACATTGGCGCCGTTGCTGTGCCGCCGCGCCATGTCCTTTTCATAAATCACCCAGGACGGAACCGTGGTATTGTTCCTGACTGCAATATCTTTGGCCGAAATCCCGTTTTTGGATTCGGACATATGGAGGGAATCCGCCAGGACCAGATTGGAAGACGGCTTGACGAGGCGCTGGATCTTCTTGCCGACCAGATAAGCATTTTCTCCATAACTGGTATTGTTCCTTCCATTGTCCGTGGACTTCAATAACAGCCAGGAAGTATTGAACATCTTGTCCGTACCGCACTGAAGCGGCGGCCGGCAGATCCCGATCCCCTGACTGGTGCCGATGATTTTGGTATGCGGATTCAGCAGGTGCATCCAGGTGCCATTCGATCCGTAACCATAACCGGTTCCCGGATTATGCAGCATATATGCGCCCTTATTGGCATCCAAATAAAGATTGATCGTGTAGCCGAGGGATTTCAGATTGCCCATACATCCGACAGCACGGGCTTTTTCCCGGGCCTTGTTCAGCGCCGGCAGCAGCATCCCCGCCAGAATCGCGATGATCGCGATCACCACCAGGAGCTCTATCAAAGTAAAATGCCATTCCCGCCGAGGTCCGTTGTGTTGTCTGAGTGTGCTTTTCATCATCTCGTTTTCTCCTGTCTTTCGGTTATTATTGACATGATTTTTGTTTTTCCTTATGAAATAAATATAGCATGGAAAATGAAATCGTCCATGAATTTTCTGTCAAAAAACAAGCACGATTTGACATTTTGAAAAAACAGGCTATATTCTCTGCTGAAAAGGAGTGTCGAATGGTAAAAAAAAGCAGCAAGGCGTTGTGGATGTATCTGGCCTGGGAGGATTTCGGCCTGGTCTGCCGGAAACAGCTGCATTCCTCGCGGGATGATACGCCGGCGGAACACGAACACAAGGATTTTTACGAGCTGGTGATCGTCGCCGGCGGCACGGGCGTGCATCGGAGCGGCGGACGCGAAACGGCGATCTCCGCCGGCAATGTTTTTCTCATCCCTCCCAACAGCCCGCATCAATATGTCGAATACCACGATCTGCTGATTTACAATCTGCTGTTCAACCGCAAATTCATCCGCTATTTTCTGAGCGACCTGACCAGTTTGGACGGTTTTCAGCTGATCTTCAACATGAAAACTGCCGAGGCGGCGCGTTCGCCTTCGGACGGGATCCGGATCGAGGAAAAACACATCCCGGAGATCATCCGTCTGCTGGACACGATGGACGAACTCAACCGCAGTGACGAGCCCGGCGTCAAGACCCTGCTGCTGAGTCATTTCATCCATGTGATGCTTCTGCTCGCCCGGCATTGCCGCTGGTCGGGCCCGCCGAAACAGCTGGCGCACATCGGTCAGCTTTCCCAGCTGATGACCGTCCTGGCCCGCGAATACCACCGCCCGTGGAATCTCGGAAAAATGGCCCGCTCGGTCAATATGTCCGTTTCCGCCTTCCGCCAGGAATTCCGCAAACTGACCGGCGTCCCGCCGATGGAATATCTGCTCAAACTCCGGCTCGAACATTCGGTCAATCTGCTGGGCGGACCGGGCGGTTCCCTGGGCGAGATCGCCTCCGCCTGCGGTTTTTCCAGCGCCAATTATTTTTCCCGCCAATTCAAAAAATATTTCGGCATCGCGCCTTCCCGTTACCGGTAAAACCGCTCCGATCCTCCAAACTCCTTGCCGTTCCTGCTTGATTTTCAGTGTTTTTGCAGTTATATTGCAAACGAATCAGAACTGTCGGAGTTTTTATCCATGAAAATTCAGGAAATAGCCGCGCTGGCGGGCGTATCAACCGCGACCGTTTCAAGGGTGTTCAGCCATCATCCGAACATCCGGGATGAAGTCCGGGAACATGTGCTGGCCGTCGCAAGGAAACATAATTACCATCCGCGTCTTTCAGCGAAGCCGAAAAACATCGTGATCATCCGTCCGTATGAACAGATCTATCCGGCGGCGGAATTCGTCGAGATGGTCACGTCCGAACTGATCCGCGAACTGGCGCAGAACAATTTCCGGATCGAAGTTCTGCCTCACGACAACCTCGAACGGCTCGGCGAAATTTCTTTCTGCGGAGCGATCGGGATCGGCATCGACCCGCCGCCGGAATGGGATGAGGGTTTTTCCCTCCCGCTGGTCATCATCGACAAGATCCCGGCGAAAAAGATCCCCGGCGTGGTATATGTCCATTCCGATGAAAAACAGGGAATGGAGATCGCGGTCGGCAGGCTCGCCGAATGTGGCTGCCGCAAGGTCGGCGCCATTCTCCACGGCGCGGCCGGACAGGGCAATGTGGACGTCCGCAGAAAAGGGATCCTGCGCGCACTGCGGAAATTCCAGCTGCCGGCCGACGATTCCCTGGTGAAGATCTGTTCTTCCGAAATATTTTTCGAAGAGATGGGCAAATTGCTACAGAGCGGGATCGACGGCGTTTTCTGCGGCGGCGGCGGCAACTTCGGCGGCATCGCGGCCTATTGCCTTTCACTCTACGGCAAAAAGATCCCCGCGGATATCCGTCTGATCAGTTCCGAACGCCAGCGCATTTCGCGTTACTGCATCCCCGCGCAGACCACCATCTCCCCGGATTACCGGCAGATGGCACAGGTCACGATCCGGCATCTGACGAGTCTGATCCGGGGCGAAAAAGTCCCCGCCGAAACCGTGCTGCCGTATTCGCTGATCCCGCGGGACAGCGCCTGAAAACTCACTCAGCCGCGGCCGACGGACTCGGCGACTTTTCTGACCGCGTCCAGATAACCGAACCCATACCGGAGATCGGGTTCCAGATAACTGCCTTCGGTCCACTCGTTCCAGCTGTTGATGTTCATGATCTTATGTTTCTGAGGCAGTTTCATCAGTTTTTCCGCCACAGTCCGCATGGCGTTTTCGAACCGTTCGGGCGTATTCCCGGTGATGATGCGCGTGAAGGGATAGCCCAGATCCCATTCAGGACCCCAGATTTCGGTCTGAACCGTGCGCGGCGAGGAATCCCAGCCCATCGAAACGTTCGGGAAATACTCGATCTGATATTCTTTCAGCACCGAGTCCCAATACTGCAGATATCCGGCCAGAATCTCATCGAACGGTGTCTCGTTCTTCGAAAATCCCACGTGATGTTTCCAGACATAACTGGTGATACTGTCGAACCCGAGTTCGGCCAGCAGTTCAGGCAGATCGCACGGCTTGCTCTCGCCGGGCAGGATCGCCTTGGTCCAGACCACGCAGTTCAGATGCAGGCCCGGCAGTCCCGCGCTTTTGCACGCACTGCGGAAATCATCCAGCGCCCGCTTCGTTTCGGCCGCCGAACCGAAACTCGCCAGCAGCTTGTTCAGCTCGTAAAAGGAGAAATACGGCTTGCCGTCGATCGTGTAGTAATCCGGCCGCGAAAAATAGTTTTCCACATGGATCCGAGCGATTTTCTCAAAAGTTTCGCGCGTGACCTGGCCCGGATACAACAACGTGCGCCCGCCGTAACGCGTGCACGGATGGATGTCCACCCAGTCATGGTTCGCCCACATGGTGCAGAACTTCAGTTTCCCGGCATTGTCCGCGCCGAAAAAACCTTCTTCCAGCGCCCGGTTGAGGAAAGGTCCGTCATTGTAATAATACCAGTCGAAAATGAAGGTGTTGATCCCGTGGGACGAAGCCAGATTGATGTTTTCGGTCATGACTTCCGGCAGTCTTTCATCCAGAAAACCGCGCAGCGGCAGGTTCGGCTGATGATGTCCCGGAAAACGCGGCGTCGCCTTCCTGACCAGTTCCCATTCATTCCACCCCGGTCCGTGCACTTTTTCGTTCCGCGGATCGCCCGTGTGATAATTCGGAAAATAATAGCAGCCGATGTCCAATGCCATGACAGTTTCTCCTTCTGTTGTTCAGTCTGAATTTGCGGTAATATAACATTCCGGAAAACAAATGAAAGAAATTTTGCCGAAAAAAAACAGGTTTTTTCAAAAGAAAGCACAGCCGCATGGAATCCTGAGATCTCGTGCCAAGCCATATCTTCCGCGGTGTCCGACCTGTCCGACTGGTCCGACCTGTCCGACAAAAGTTCGCGCAAACCCCAAGCATCTCGCGTCATGCCAAGTCTTCCGCGGTATCCGACCTGTCTGACTGGTCCGACAAAAGTCCGCGCAAAAATTTTTCCCTCTTTTTTCCAATCCCCGCTTGACTTTTATCGACTTGCGTATAAATTAACACTATCTAAACGTTTAGAATAAAATTGAAATTTTTGGATTTTCCATGAATAAAAGAGTGACGATCTGCGACATTGCCGAGGCGGCGGGCGTTTCCGCCTGCTGCGTCTCCTGGGTGCTGCGCAACCATCCGCGCAGTCAGGGGATGAATGTGAAAACCCGCCAGCGCATCCTCGATGCCGCCGCCAGTCTCGGTTACGTCCAGAACCAGCTCGCCATCGCCACCCGCACCGGACAGGTCAACACCATCGCCGTGATCTTAAATTTCCGGCAGTTCCAAAACCAGCCCCCCGTGAACCAGATCATGACCGGAATTTTACTTGAATCCTCGGCTTTCAGACAGAGCATCAAGATTTTCTCGGAAGAGGATTTGGCTAATTCATTCCGGCAGATTCTGGAAAACCGGATCGACAAGATCATCATGATCAGTATCAACCACGATCTGCGCGAACGCGTCGCGGAACTCGCGGAACAGAATTCCATCCGGCTCGTCTATGCCTATGAGTGCGGCCACCGCAATTTCCCCGCAGTCAATGCGGACAATATCGAAATGACCTCGAAAATGGTCCATTACCTGGCGGAACACGGTCATACCCGGATCGGGCTGCTCTGCGTACCTCACCTCCATCATTACAAAACCGACCGCCATGCCGGTTATCTGAAAGGCATGGCTGAATGCGGGCTGAAAACCGATCCCCGCTGGATCTCCTGTTCCGGCGAGACCGACGCCGCCGTGGACCAGATGCTCGCCCTGCCGGAAGGAAAGCGTCCGACTGCCTTGGTCACCCTCTCAGACTCCCTTGCGGCACGAGCCCAGCGGCAGGCATGGAAACGCGGCTTGCGCATCCCCGAAGATTTTTCTGTCATCGGCATCGGCGATATGGAATGTTCCAGCCTCAGCATGATTCCGATCACCACCTTCCGCGAATCCCTCACGGAGACCGGCAGTCTGCTGGTACATCTCGTCCTCGGTAAAAAAACCGGCATCCAGCCGGATGAATCCCAGGTTTTCCGCACTCATGCCGAACTCATCGAACGCGAATCGGTATACACAATTGACACAAGCAGCAAGCAACAAGTTTCAAGATGCAAGTCATAAGATAACAGAAAACCAAAGAGAGGAAACAAGACATGAACAGAATTTCAGTTTTCAGCCCGGATCATTCACCGTTTGAGCGCAAGCGTTTCTTTACGCTCATCGAGCTCCTCGTCGTGATCGCCATCATCGCCATTCTCGCGGCAATGCTTTTACCTGCATTGAACAAGGCGAAGCAAAAAGCACAGCAGATTTCCTGTCAGAACAATATGAAAAGCACGGCATCCTTGTTTCACTTCTACAACCAGGACCACAACGATTACTGGCCGCCGGCGGATGATCCGGAAAACCTGACGAAACATCCTTACAGTTATGGAATTTGGGCTGCCAAGCTGGATGCTTACCTTGCCAACAATGTCAAGTATGTGAAATCCAAGGTTGCTTCGTGTCCCGCCGCTCCGGGGAGCGTTTCTATCCCCTCATCATTGGGAACATCCTCTCTTTCATACAATTATGTTCGAATCTGCACCCTCTCCGCCACTAGATTTTTCAGAATTTGCGGGAACAAGATCCAGATCGTGGGCGCACCCGGACGCAGATTCAGCGGGGAATCCTATCCGCCGAGCACTGTGCCGTTCCTGGCGGACAGCGGTAACCAAATTTATTATTGGGGCGTCTCCAACGCCAATTCCCTGGTCAGCGGCTTTGCATACAGACACAACAACAACTGCAACCATGCGTTTCTCGACGGTCATGCCGCCAGCACACACACCAGGATTTCCCCCGCACATCCGCTTTACAAAGCCTGCTATGCTGTTTACGGATTGCAGTGAACGTATGAGGAAACTGTCAACTCAAAAAGTTGAAATGAGGAGAACATGAAATGACTTTCAAAGACACGGCTTTGACGGGGCTCCTGCTGTGCGGGATGTTGCTGTCCGCGGATCAGATACTGGTGAAGGACGGCAAACCGGCGGGAACGATCTGGCTGGATGCGACTGCGAAACCGGGCGAGAAAACCGCCGCGGAAGAATTGCAGACCTATCTGAAAAAGATGTCCGGCGCGGAATTCCGGACCGGCGCGGAAAGGAACGGCAGCTGCATCGTGCTGGCGACCGTGAACACCCCCGGCATCCCCACGACGATGAAGAAAGCTCTGGACGGCAGGAAAGACGAAAGTTATCTGCTGAAAACCGAGGGCGGGAAACTCTACATCGTCGGCAAGACGCAGGTCGGGACGCTCTACGGCGCGTACGGTCTGCTGGCGGACCAGCTGAACGTGCGCTGGTTCATGCCCGGCGAGGAATATGTGGAGAGCCGCAAAGACATCGTGCTGCCCGACTTGAACAAGGTGGACGAACCAGTGTATCTGTGGCGGCAGGCGACCCAGGGCGGGGCATCGGGCCTGGCGCGGGCGAGCAAGACCTGGGCGGCACGGAACCGCCTGCAGTGTCCCTCGGAATTTTCGATCCGGGGGTTGTCCGATCCTAAACAGCGGGATTATTTCGATGCGCGGATCGCGGACCATATATTTTCCGAAGGTTCGCATCTGACCTTTTACCTGGCCGCGCCGCCGCAGAAATATCTGAAAACGCATCCGGAATATTTCGCGCTGGTGAACGGCAAACGGCTGCAGAACAAGGGGCATCACAACACGCATTACTGTCTTTCCAACCCGGAATTGCAGAAACTGGTGGCGGATTACATCTGTTCGCTGTATGACAAATACGGACGGCGCATCACTTACTGTTTCGGTGCGCCGGATTCGGTCAAAGACTGGTGCGAATGCGAGAACTGCCGGGCGCTGGACGAGGAAGGCAAGTTCGACGTTTCGCGGCGGTTCCACACGGTGGCGCAGAAGATCGCGGCGATGGTGTATGCGAAACATCCGGACATGCGGCTGTCCCTGTGGGCGTATGCCAATTACCGCTCGCTCCCGAAAGATCTGAAGATCGACCCGCGGATGGATCTGTATTTCTGCTCGCACGGACGTTGTTTCGCGCACCGGATCGACGATCCGAACTGTCTGCGCAATGCGGAAATGCTGGCACTGCTGAAATCGTGGATGGCGCTCAAGCCCGCGACGGTCCGGCTGTATGAATATTCCACCAGCACGCCGATGAGCTGGACCCCGCTGGAACATGTGCTCGCCGCCGACCTCAAAACGTTCCGCAGAATGGGCATTTCCGGCTGGAAGGAAGGGGTCCACTTCCCCGATGCGAATTACCGGAAGATCCCGAAGATCGAAGACGACCCGCATCATTCCGCCCACCGTCTGGGACACAGCTGGCTCTTTTTCGACGTCGCCGGACGTCTGACCTGGAATCCTGATCTGGATGTGGATGCCGTCATTGCCGATTTTGAATCCAAGTATTACGGCAAAGCTTATCCGGCGATGAAGAAATTCAACGATCTGCGGCGGGCAGCATGGGACAATGCGTCCGGCTGTTTCGGCTATCCGACCGGAGACAGCCGGACACCGACCCTGCTGATGAAGGAAGGGTTGAAGGACGAACTGCTGAAACTGCTGGACCGGGCGGACCAGCTCGCCGGGGACGATCCGGTCCTGAAACGTAGACTGGCGCGCGACCGGAAATATCTGGAAGTGTTCTGGATCCGGCAGAACGACCGTTACCGGGCAAGGCTTGGCAAAACGCTGAACGCGCCGCCCGCGAAATCGAAAATCAGGATCGACGGCGACCCCTCCGATCCGGCGTGGTCGGGCGCGTGCTGGATCTCCGATTTCAAGACCATTTCCGACCAGGAGAAAAAATCCCTGCCTCCGGAATTGAAAACGTCGGTCGGGATCCTCTCGGACAAGGACAACCTCTATTTTCTGATCCTCGCCAACGAGCCTTCGGTGGAGAAACTGACCGCGAAAGCGAAATCCGCGAATGAGATCTGGAACGACGACTGCATCGAGATCTTCCTCGATCCGCGCAATGTCGCCAACACCTATTACCAGTTCGTGGTGAACAGCAAAGGCGTGTCCGCCGCGATGCGTCAGCCGGGAAAAGACCGGTCGATCGACTTCGGCATCACCGCGGCGGGGAAAGTGGAAAAGAACCGCTACGTGGTCGAGCTCAAAGTGCCGGTGAAAAATCTGGAATGTCTGTTCGCGCCGGGCGCGGTGTGGAACGTGCATTTCGCCCGCAGCCGGAAAATCGAAGACGGACTGCCGAAAGGCGCTTTCTCCATCGACGGCGAAAAGAACCATGAACGCGGCAGCTACCGCACGATGTCGATCGGACGCGCGCTGCTCCCCAACGGCAACTTCACCGAAACCGACCAGAAGACCGGAAAGCTGAAAGCATGGAAATTGAAAAATGCCGAAGTGATCAGAAAAGACGGCCGGAACGTGCTCGTCATCCACAAAGGCGGCAGGGTCGGACAGTCGATCTGGGACTGGAAAGGACCACTGGGCCAGTCGCCGGAACCGCGCCGCATCCGAATCCATTTCCGGGCGTCCGGCGATGCGAAACTGGCGCTTTACGCAGCAGCTTACACCGACGACTGGAGCGGGGGCAAACTGAAACGGAAATTCCACCGTTCGGAACAGATCGGACATGTCAACCTGAAACCCGAGGCAAAGAACTATACGTTCCGGTATACGATCAAGCCGGATCAATGGATCGGGCTGTATTTCAACTCCTTCGGCGGCGAAACCATGATCGAAAGCGTGTCGATCACCAGGGAATAAACAGACCTGGGCAAAAGGCAGCATCAGAGCAGGCATACGCTTTCCGGTTTCATTGCCCATTTTTGATTCATTTACAATGAATTTTCTTTTTTTATGAAAACAGATTTAATTTACATGGTTTTTTACAAAAAAAGGGGGAAAAACGGCTTGAATGTCCGATAGACGGATTTATATTGCTGATAACACAGGAAACTGCAGCAGGAGGAAAAACCATGAAACCTGAACGAGTTCTGGTCCTGGGCGCAAGCGGCGCCATGGCCCGTTACATGATCCCTTTTCTGGCGGAAAACGGCTGTCAAGTGGACGGCATTGCGCTGGATAAAGTCGAAAGTTCCAACCCGAACGTGAAATATTATCAGGGCAATGCCAAAGAGCTGCCGATGCTGCGGGAATTCCTTTCGCATAATTACGATGCGATCGTGGATTATCTGACCTACACGACCTCGGAGATCCCGTTTTATCTGCCGCAGCTGCTGGACCATACGGATCATTATATCTTCCTTTCCAGCGGCCGGGTGTATGACAATCTGGAAAAGCCGGTGAAGGAGACATCGCCGCGGCTGATCGACAGCTCGAAAGACGCCCTGCTGCTGAATTCCGACGACTACTGCATCTACAAGGCCCGCGGCGAAAATCTGCTGTTCAGCCGTCCGCGGAAAAACTGGACGATCGTGCGTCCGGCGACCACGTACAGCTATCTGCGCTATCAGCTGGTCACGCTGGAAGCGGCCAATACCGTGGGACGCGCTTTTGCCGGCAAAAAAGTCGTGGTTCCGATCCAGGCGAAGGACAAACCGGCCACCTTGAGCTGGGGCGGGGACGCCGGCAGAATGATCGGCAAACTGCTCTTCTGCGAGGCCGCGCTCGGCGAAGCCTACAACATCAACAGCGCCGAAAATCACACCTGGGGCGAGATCGCCGATTATTACAAGGATATCTGCAATCTCGAAGCGGTCTGGGTGGACAAGGAAGATTACCTGAAGATCCTCAATCCCGATCCCTACCGGATGGGGCCGCGCTGGCAGCTCGAATATGCCCGGCTGTTCGACCGCGAGGTGGACAACAGCAAAGTGCTGGCCGTGACCGGCATGAAACAGAGCGACATGATGCCGCTCTACGAGGGATTGAAGCGGGAGATCAGCCGCACCCCGAAAGATTATCCGTGGCCGAACAACCAGCGGATGGACGATTATCTCGCCGCCATGAAATAACCGCAAAGGAAGTCTGCCATGAAGAAAGTGTGCATCAGTTACGACACGGGCGGCGGACGGAGGGGCGGGCATTACACCCATTATTCCTTCACCGGACTGCCGGGCGTGGAGATCGCCGCGCTGGCGGATTCCAACCCCGAAGCAGAAAAAACGTTCCGCCTCACCGGCGCCAAGCGTCTTTACACCTCGTTCGTATCCATGATGGAACAGGAAAAGCCCGACATCGTGATCCTGTGTTCGAGGCTGCCGAAAGAGCATTACGAACAGATCCGGTTCGCGCTTAACCATCACTGCCACGTGCTCTGCGAAAAACCGCTGGCGGAAACGCCGGTCCAGGCGGATGAACTGATCGAACTTTCGCACCGGACCGGATGTCTGGTGCAGATGGCGCATCTGGCGCGGTTCGCCCCGACTTTCCGCACCATGAAAAAGATGGTCGAAGCGGGCGAAATCGGGCAGGTGCTGACCTGTTATCTGCGCGGCAAGGAAGACACGCGCGGCGGGGGCGAGGACATGCAGGTGCTGGGCACGCACGTGCTCGATGCCGCCGCCTGGATCTTCGGCATGCCCGAACAGGTTTATTCGGAGATCCGCTGGCAGGGCAGGTTCCTGAAGGCGGACGACCTGCTGACCACCACCGAACCGGTCGGCCCCTGCGGCGGCGACGAGATCTTTTCGCTCTACCGTTTCAAGAATGGAGTCAACGGCATTTTCGAAAGCCGCCGCCTGATCGAGAATGGAGATCAGCGGCTCGGCATCACGGTCTGCGGCAGCAAAGGGATCCTGACGATCCGCTACACGGGAAACCGGGCACTGCGGATCTGCCGGGATTTCCCCGTTCCGATGGAGGACCGTTCCGATTTCCGGGAAGTCCCCCTGCCCGAAGAGCCGGAAATTCCCGGTTCCGTGAAGTTGGAGTATGAAAAACTCGGCATCAATCCGAAGGTGTATTATCACTTGTATTTTGCGGAAAACAACCGCCGCGCGGCGTGGAATCTGCTGCAGTCGATCGAGGGGAAAGAGACCCTGACTGCCGGGATCGATTCGGCGCTGGTCTCGCTGGAAATGATCACGGGCGCATACCAGTCCGCACTGAAACATGCGCCCGTAAGTTTTCCATTGCAGGACCGGCGGCATCCGCTGGCAAAGGAAGGAGAATGAGATGATGAAAGTAATGTCCATCGATTTTGTCGCCCGCGGCAAGGCGGAATTGCGGGAACTCGATCTGCCGTATGACAAACCGCTGCCGCCGGGCCATGTGCTGCTGAAAACCGAATGCACGCTCATCTCGCCGGGGACCGAATTCGCCTGTCTGAACGGCATGGATCCTTCCGGCGCGAATTTTCCCAAAACGCTCGGTTACAGCGCGGTCGCGAAAGTGGTAAAGACCGGGGACCAGGTGAAGTCGCTGCAGGCCGGGGACCGCTGTCTCTGCTACCACAGCTCGCACCGCAATTATCAGTTTATGCCCGAATCCAAACTGGTGAAGATCGACGACGACAAGATGCCGATGGAGGAAGCGGTGTTCTGCGTGGTCGGCTGCATGGGATTCCAGGGGGTGCGCCGCTGTCGTCCTGAATTCGGCGAATCGCTGATGGTGATGGGACTCGGACTGCTGGGGCAGTTCGCTGTTCAGACCGCGCGTCTTTCCGGCTGCTATCCGGTGATCGGACTGGATTTCAATGCCGCGCGCCGGAAAATCGCGCTGGAACTCGGTGCGGATGCGGTTTTCTCGCCGGATGAACCCGGCCTGAAGGAAAAGATCCTGACCCTGACCGGAGGCGGATGCAATTCGGTGATCGAAGTCACCGGCAATCCGCAGGCGGTGGTACAGGGGCTGGAAATGACCGCGCGTTTCGGTCGTTTTGCGCTGGTGGGCTGCAACCGCACGCCGACCGAAAAGATCGACTTCTACAATCTCGTTCACCGGCCCGGGATCAGCGTGATCGGAGCGCACAACATGGCACGTCCGCTGAATGACCGTCAGCCCGGAATCTGGACGATGAAAGACGACATGGCGGTCCTGCTGCGCTATCTTTCCGCGAAACGCCTGAAAACCCGTCCGCTGCTGACGCGGACCGCCGATCCGGCCGAAGCGCCGGAGATCTATGCGAAACTTTTTGCCCGCGACCTGGATGTCCTGGGCGTGGTCTTTGACTGGCGGAAATACTGAAAGGAGCGTCCATGAAAGCTGTACTGATCGATTCCGAACATCAATTGAAATGGAGCGAGGTGCCCGATCCGGCACTGAAACCGGGTTATGTGATCATTCAGGTGAAGGCCGCAGGCGTGAACCGGGCCGATCTGCTGCAGGTCGCGGGGAAATATCCGCCGCCTCCGGGCTGGCCGGAATGGCCGGGTCTGGAATGCGCCGGGATCATCGAACAGGCCGCGCCGGACAGCCGCTGGAAAATCGGCGACCGGGTCTGCGCGCTCCTCGGCGGCGGCGGATATGCCGAAAAGGCGCTGGTGCCGGAAGGCATGGTCATGCCCCTGCCCGCAGGCTGTTCTTTCAACGAAGCGGCCTGTCTGCCGGAAGTCTACACCACGGCGATGCTCAATCTGGTGAGGCTCGGCGAGCTCAAACAAGGCGAAACCGTATTCATTCAGGCGGGTGCGAGCGGATTGGGGATCGCCGCGATCCAGATCGCCAAACTGGTCGGTGCGAAAGTCGTGACCACGGTCGGTTCGCCGGACAAAGCCGAAGCTGCCAAGAAAATCGGCGCCGATGTGGTGATCAACCGCAAGGCGGAAACCGTGGACGAAGTCCTGCAGCAGAATCCGATCGACCTGGCGCTGGACTGCGCCGGCGGCGCCCTGCTCGGGAAATGCCTCAACGCGATGAATCCCGGCGGACGCTGGATCCTGGTCGCCACGCTCGGCGGTGAAACGACCGAGATCCCGCTGCGGGTGCTGCTCAAGAAACATCTGAAAGTGATCGGCAGTACGCTGCGCAGTCGCAGCGATGCGGAAAAAAGCGAGATCCTGAAACAGCTGGTCGAACTGGTCTGGCCGCAAGTCGAAAAGGGCACGGTCCGACCGGTGATCAATGCGGTCTTCCCGATGGAAAAAGCCGCCGAGGCGCATCAGGTCCTGGCACAGCAGAAAAACATCGGGAAAGTGGTGCTGACGCTTCCATGAAATATGATCCGTCCATGGTGCGGCTGCGGTTCCTGCTGATTCTGATCTGCGGGACCGCGCTGTATTTCTTTGCGAACGTCCAGCGGGTCGGGATCCCGGGCGCGGTGTTCGACCGTCTGCAGCAGGCTTACGGCTGCACAGCCTCGGGGATCGCCGGGCTCGGAGCGGCGTTCATGTTCGCCTACGCGCTGATGCAGCCGCTGACCGGTCTGCTGCTGGACCGTTACGGCAGCGGACGCGTGCTCATCGGGGGGGGACTGCTGTTCGTTGCCGGGATGCTCTGGTTTGCGCGTTCGGGTTCGCTTCCGGCGGCGTACGGCGCACAGATTCTGGGCGGGCTCGGAGCGGGCTCGCTTTACCTGACGCTGGTCCGGGAAAACATCCGGCTGTTCCGAGGGAATTACAACATGACGCTTGCCATTATCATCCTGATCGGATATTCGGGCGGGATCGCGGCCAACGCGCCGCTGCTGATGGTGATCCGTCACTGCGGTCTGCGAACTACGCTCACGGGAGCAGGGATCCTGGCGGGAATCTTCGGACTGCTGGCCGTGGTGCTGATCCTGCGCGGACGATTGTCGGGAGAACAGAAACAGCACACGTTTTCGCCGCGGGAATTTGTTCCGGTGTTCCGGCTGGACCACAACTGGAAACTCTATATTTTCAGTGCGGTGAATTTCGGTCTGTTTTATGCGTTGCAGACCGTGATCGGGAAAAAATTCATGCAGGATTTCTGCGACCTGGGGGAACTGCCGGCGGGCTGGCTTTTTTCCGCGACCGGCGCGACCGCCGCAGTGAGCGGGCTGGTGATGGCGTCCGCCAGTCATTATTTCGGGAACCGCAGACGCATTTTCTGCCGGATCGCGGGCGTTTCGAATTTCACCGTTTTTGCGTTCATCTTTGCGCTGATCTGCTGCAATGTCCGCAGCGGACTGCTGTTCTCGATCCTGTTGCTGATGCTTTCGGGGACGGCTAGCCTCTCGACCATTGTGATCCCGCTGCTGCGGGAGACCAATCCGGAAATGCTGGCGGGACGTGCCGTCTGCATGCTCAACTTCAGTTTTTATCTGGCGGTGGCATTTTTCGGCAATCTGGCGGGACAGCTGCTCAAGCTGTTCCATCCGGTCGGAAATGCCGCCGGCGCGGCTATCTACGGACGGTCCGCGTGGATGACCCTGTTCGGAGTTTTCCTGCTGGGTTCCCTCGCGGTATTGTATTTTTCGTTCCAAATGCAGGAAACATATGGCAGACGCAGTCTGTCCTGAACCTTTCGGAGAGGTGAAAATTATGAAAAAAATCAAAATCGGACAAATCGGGATCGGACACAATCACGGCACGGAACGGATGCGGACTTTGCGGAAACTGTCCGATTATTTCGAAGTGGTCGGAGTTGCGGAAGACGATCCGCACTGGCGGCAGGAACGCGGCGGACACGATGCGTATGCGGGTCTGCCTATGATGAGCTCGGAAGAACTGCTGAAGGTTCCCGGACTCGAGGCGGTAATGGTGGAAACCGATGGAAAAGATTTGCTGCCGACGGCGCTGCGCTGCGCGGAACGGGGACTGCATTTGAGCATGGACAAGCCGGGCGGCGAAGACCTGGCGGGATTCCGGAAACTCTGCGATCTTTGCACGGAGAAAAAACTGGCATTCCAGATGGCGTATATCTACCGGACCAATCCGGCCGTGCGGTTCTGTCTGGACGCGGTGAAAAACGGCTGGCTGGGCGAGCTCTTCGAGATCCATGCGGTGATGAGCCGGGACGACAGCCGCAACGACGCCTACCGCAAATGGCTGGCGCAGTTCAAGGGCGGGGCCATGTATATTTTCGCCGGCTACCTGATCGATCTGGTGCTGCTGATGCTCGGCAAGCCCGACCGCGTGACGCCGTTCCTGAAACAGACCCGCAATGACGGACTGGTCGACAACGGCCTGGCCGTGCTGGAATATCCCCAAGCCAGCGCCACGGTCCGCGTTTCCGTCGCCGAGATCGAAGGCTATAAATTCCGCCGTCTGATCATCTGCGGCACGCTCGGAACCGCGGAGCTCTGTCCGATCGAACATCAGGATTATTACCATGCACCGCTGCAAGTGCGTCTGACCTTGAAACAGCCTCAGGGACAATATGCGGCGGGAACGCATCAGGTGGACTGCGGTCCGCTCGGCGGCCGTTACGAGCCGCAGCTGATCGATTTCGCGAAAATCGTCCGCGGGGAGATGGTCAATCCGTTTTCCGCGGAACATGAATTCCTGCTGCATAAGACGCTGCTGCAGGCGTGCGGTTTCGAGCTTGAAGGAACGGATCAGTAAAACAACACCCAGTCCGGCTGTGCCGGTTTACCGGGTCAGGTTGTCCAGAACGGGGTGATAATTATCTGGCCCGGACCCAGACCAGATAGGATTCGATGAGCTTTGTCTGTTCCCTGGTCAGGTTCGGACACTTGATTCTGGTTTTGTCGCCATTGAGAACGATCTTGCCTTCACCGACGGAAGTATCCAGGAGGACTTCGGCAGGGTTGAAGCATTGCTGGAAAAAGGCACAGGTGAAACTCTGATTCTGTTCCGGCGCGAACATGTTTTTCTGAAGCCGGTTTTTCCAGGCGCGATTCAACATCAGATACTGAAGTGAAAAATGCAGATCGACATGATTGTACTCATTCTTATCATCCACGGGCTTGAGGTTTTGGCCAAAAAACACCAGAGGAACTTTCTGAATGGCCCAGACGCCGTAGCGCATCTGTTCCTGGCTGCCCATGGGAACCATCGCCCGATGATCACCAGTCACCACCAATACACCGCCGCGGTCGAAATAACCGCTCGCTTTCAGGTCATTCATGAAATCTTTGTATGCCCGGTCAAAAAACTGAACGGTCGCCTCAAAAGAATAAGTCTGGGTGACGGGATCCACATAAGGGGCATGCATGGTCGTTGTTTTCATGAAGATAAAATGCGGCTTCGGATTTGATTTGAGTTCTTCGGTCAGGTTGACGAGACGCTTGAAAGCGACACTGTCGTCGACCCCGTTGAAAATATAACGTTCGGCATTGTTGAAGAAAGGATCCTTGTCATCGATAACGGTATCGAAATCACATTTTTCAGAAACGACATCAAGGTTATCGACAAAACGAACGGGGAGGAACATGACGGTGTGATAGCCTTCCCGTTTGAATTCTGCGGAAATGGAATGAGCATAATATTTATCGCTGGAATAGTCGATTTTACCCTGGGGACGAAGAAGCGGATAATAACCTGTAAGCAAAGAGAAAAGATTGGTGAGCGTATTGAAAGAGCTGCACCGGTATTTGAAAGACAGGGAAGAAGCATCCTTCAGACTCTTGTCAAACTCCTTCAGATTATCAAAAGGCAGACCGGAAAAATATTTGCTCTGGTAAGAGGAAAGGCTTTCGACGACCAGCAAAATGACATTGCGTTTGAGATTCATCCCCTGGACACACTGATATTCAGGAGAAAATTCTTCGACGGATTTAAGATATTCAGGTGAATATTTGGTGAAAGCGCCCAACATGATATTGTAATTGAAAACATTCTGATGAAGTCCGTCGAAAAGGCTTTTGGGCGGAGGGATCAAGCTCAGTATCAAAACAGCGACAGTCATTCCGGAAGCAGAAAAAAGGAAAAAAGTTTTTCTTTTCTTTTCCCGGGAAATAATGATGAAAATCACCGCGGTTGCCAGGACCAGAAGCGCTTCCCAGAGGAAATACTTCTGGGTCACAACTTTCTTCACGATCGGCATCATGGAATTGACATGTGAAAACCAGCCTTGGCTCTCCTTGAAATTGAAACGGGCATTGAGGTCGATTTTCAGATATATGTCAACGAACCAGATCACATACATTCCCAGCAGAAGCAGGAACGAAAGGACAGCGAAAATTTTACGGCGGACCAGAATGGCCAAAACAGCGAGGACACCGATGAACAACCCGTATTGAGCATCTTCGCAGATATAGAGAAAATACATGGTTCTCGGAAGCTGATAAACGAGAACCCGCAGGCATACAAACAACAATATGGCGGAAAGCAGAATAATCTCCTTGTAAAACCGGATGATAAAACGGAAAAACAGCCGAATACCAGCAGCCGAGAGGGAATAGAGATTGACAAAAAAGCGGTTGGCTTTCTTTACCGGCACAAAGCAGATCCAAATTGCCAAAGCCAGAACCAGGGCCACATAAATGCTCCTGAATACCCATCTCCAGCCCCCCAGGAAATTCAAGCTGTAGGCCGCCTTTGGATAATCAAGAATAAAGTACGCGTCGGTGGCAGCCGGCAGGATTTTTCCATCTGTACCGTAATTCCTTGCCAATATCTGGTATTTGCCTGTTTCCGTAGAGATTTTAGCCTGATTGGCAGCAGCGGTTCTCCTGATTATTTCAGCATTGGACAATTTCATATTATTGATCCGCACACTTTCAAGTGTAAACACGGTTCCGTCAGGTACAGCCCGGTCAAAATCGAACCGAAGGAAGCGGATCGGCTCCCAGTCCACAATCAGAAAGGTCTTGATTCTGGACTGGTTATCGCTTATCTGAGTTTGATCTTCGTTAAACGTCTGCAGCGCATAATACAATTTGATACGTCCTGCATTCGCATCTGCAAAGGTCATTCGGACCAAATAAAAATTGGGTGAATAGAAATAGAAAACAACGGAAAGCGAAATAAAGGCGATGATGAGAATGATATTGGCATGATCGAACCAGAGTTTGCGAACCTGCAGGGCAAGGGTTTGAAACCTCCGAAATATGATGATAAAAAAGTTTTTTATCCTGATCATTACCGGGTATAAGTCTTTTATCCAGGTCAGGCAGTAAGACCATATCAGGATACAGCCGCCGACTGCAAGCAACAGAAAAACTGCACAATAGAGCATGAAAGAATAGCCGAAAAAAACGACTCTCGCATAGCGGCGCAACGGCGAAAAGCACAGATATACATCATCGGCAATATCTTCGGTATTGACGGTGACAATCAAATCATCGCCGTTCAAACCAACGGTGCATTGATTCTTCAAACTCAGAATAGCATAGGCGTCCTTGCCGGAAAAAAGCACGTTATTGACCTTGATACTGCTGATGATGAATTGCGTCTCCGGTTTGTGCAGTTCATCGAAATCCAGGCGCAACACACGGACTTTCCCCGGATACTTGAAAACAAATGACCTTTCGGGAAATGAGGAATCGGAAACTATGGAATAATCATCATTAAAATATTTCTGGGAATAATACAAACGGGTTTTTCCCGGATCTTCCCCTTTCATGGTTATCGTGACGGTGTAGTCATTCCTGTAAGGGAGGACCTTGAATACATATACCAGCAAAAACAAAAAAATTATACAGCAGATCAAGCGGATCAGCAGTTTTTTCTTCTGATTCAGAAATTGTAATATATTTGTCTCCATCAGACATATCACCTCATTACCTGATACAAGTAAATTCTGTAATATAGCATTTTTTTTCCATTTTACAAATCGGATTTGCCGATATCCGCCACTACCGCCGGCAAGTTTGAACTTTTCCGCCAGGCAAGGATATTTTGAACTTGACTATGGCTCTTATGGCGGTATATTACAGCAGAATTTCTAACTTTCAGAAGGTGTCATCATGTCTCAAGCAGCCGAACTTGCCAAGCCGTTTTTCATCTCCATCATCCCCAATTTCGCCACGAAGGAAACTTATCTGGCCGACCTCATCCGCAACCGGCATAAAACCACCGGGATCGAATATTACGCCATGAGCTATCCCCTGCATCCGCAGGGCGACGACATCTATGACAAGGTCAGGATCCAGAAGGAATCGTTCCGCAAGCTGAAAGGACTCCTCAAAGACGATGACGGGATAAGGCTCGGCATCCTTTTCCAGACCACGCTCGGACACGGCGGCTACTGGAATCTGACCCCTCAATGCAATATCGAAGCCGACCGTATCGTCAAGGCCGACGGCACCGTGACGCACCGCTGCTGCCCGCTGGACAGCCGGTTCCTGGACTACATCCGTTTCTGCGTGGGGACCTTGTGCGAGGAACATCCCGATTTCACGCTCGGCGACGATGATATGCGCATGTTCGACGGCACCTGCTACTGCGACCGGCATGTGAAGCTCATTTCGCAGATGACGGGGATCGATTTCACGCGCGAAACGCTGGCCGCCGCAGTGGCGGAAGCCGGTCCCCACGATCCGGTCGCCAAAGCGTTCGAACAGGCTCAGATCGAGGCTATGCGAAAGCTGTGCGAGGCAGTCCGGCAGACCATCGACGCGACCGATCCGTCCATCCGCTGCGGCTGCTGCATTGTGGGCAACCGTTATGATTACGCGGAGATCGAGAGCCGGGAACTCGCCGGGAAAACCGCGCCGTTCCTGCGGATCGGCAACGCCACCTATCTGGAAGGGGCCCTGCGGGATTCCATCTGGAACGACGCCTATACCGGTTTCGAGGCAACGGTCATGAAGGGGAAAGGCATCCAGCTGCTGGATGAATCCGACACCTGTCCGCACAACCGGTTCAGCAAAAGCGCGCGCACCATGCATGCCCATATAACGGCGGGACTGCTCCGCGGTCTGGACGGCGGCAAGCTGTGGCTGGATCAGGGGGCATATCCCCTGCGCGACATCTCCCGTCCGTATGAAAAGATTTTGTCCGAACATCAGTATTTTTACCGTCAGATCATAGCGATCTCGCATTCCTGGCAGCCGGAAGGATGTGTGATCAATGTGCCGCCGCTGGAACAGAATCCGTATCCCGCCGTCGGGACCAGTTTCCCGGCGCATTGCAGCTGGGCGACCTGCTGCTTCGGCCGCACGGGTATCCCGGTCTGCTATGACGGCATGAAACGCAGCGGCATCCATCTGCTCAGCGGCGATCAGGTCGACTGGTATTCCGACGAAGATCTGCGTTTCATGCTGTTGGAAAGTGCTCTGGTCGACGGTCCGGCGGCGGTGAAGCTGACCGAACGAGGTTTTGCCGAACTGACCGGAGTCAAGGCGGACCGGCAGCCAGTCCGGGGCAGCCGGGAAACCTCCTGCTGTATGGATCTTTCGGTAGGTTTTCTGGCGGCCAACGAGACGCCGTTCCTCACGGCACTGCCCGGCGCGGAGATCCTGAGCGAAGTTTATCTTTCGCAGTATCGCGGAGCGCCGTCCGAAAAAATCATGCCCGGCAGCACTTTCTTCCAAAATGCCTCGGGCGGCAAGGTCATCGTCACGGCGATCAATCTGATCAAATGGCATCACATGCATGTGGCCAATCCCGGACGGAAACTCCTGTATCACTCCTGGCTGGAAAAGCTCGGCGGCGTGCCGTGCTATATTCCGGAAATGCAGGATTCCCGGATCGTCTGCGGCACTCTGCCGGGCGGGGAACTGGTCTGTGCACTGTTCAATTCCTCCTACGATCCGCTGCCGTTCCGGATCACGCTGCAAAAAACGCCGCGGCGGCTGTTCCGCCTGACCCCGTCGGGCACTTTCGAGGAAGGCGCCTTCACCATGGCGGACCAGACACTGGAAACGCCGTGGACGCTCGAACCGGGCGAAGTCGGGATCTGCAAGCTTGAATGGGAATGAAGCTGGAAAACCGTGATCGAATCAGCTCACGGCGGCAAGCTGGGCGGCCCGGCTGAATCCGACGGATTTTTCCAGCGTAGAGGCGTGATCGAACAAGAGTTTTTCCTGAGCCTTGACCGTGAACGAATCGACTTCATCGGCCTGCGCCCAGGAAATCATCCCGCCCTTGGTGCCTTGGAGAAAGACTTCATTGAAATGGAGATTCCGGGGCCGGATGAGCGATGAACCCGAAATCTGACAGCAGATCCGGGCGTTTTCAGCCCGGACCCGCCGGAAGAAAATATTTTCCAGGACGGGAATGCCGCGTTCCGGCGGAACCACTGGGGTCAGCAGGGTATCCCAATGCGCGGGATGCGCCTCATTCCGGAATTCCGGCGGCAGCACACAGTTGCCGTAAGCGGGAAACCAGTCCAGGTCCATTTCGATGGCAATGCCGGGCGAATCCATTTCGATATCTTCAAAAAACAGGTTGCGGATGATGCCGCCGCGGCGAGCCGTGCTTTTGAACCGGATCCCGCTTTCCGTTCCCATGCAGGAGCAATTCCGGATCAGGATCCGATCGAATCCGCCGGAGGTCTCGCTCCCGACCGTGATCAAGCCGCTGCCGCTCAACGCCCGGCAATGTTCGATCAGGATACAGCGGCAGGGCCGGTTCACCCGCAGGCCGTCGGCATCCCGGCCCGCTTTCAGGCAGAAATTGTCATCGTTGCAGGAAACCTGTGAATGACAGACATGCACGAATTCCGAAGAATCGATATCGATCCCATCGGTGCTGGGGCCGCGCCCGCCGATATTGTTGCAGATCGCCACCCCGTCGACCGTCACATACGAACTGTAAAGCACATGAATGGTCCAATGCGCGGAACGCTGGAAAGTCACCCCGCGGACCGTGATGTCTTCCGAATTCTGGATCACCACCGTTTTGGGGCGCTGGCAATCATAATCCACACACCATCGCAACCCTTTTTTTTCATAATCGGGAAGCATTTCATTCCAGAACAGATCCCACCAGCGTTTGCCCCGCCCGTCAATGATCCCGTGTCCGGTAACCGCAGCGCAGCAGCAATGGTCCAGCAGGATCAGAGGCGCAATGGTATTCATTTCGATCCCGGCATGCCTGGAAACGATTTCGGGATAATCCGCCGGATCTTCCGAACCAGCCAGCGTGGCGCCGTGCGGTATTTCCAGATTGACACCACTCTTGAGCCGGACGGTTCCGGTCAGATAGGTGCCCGGTCCAAAGGTGACTTTTCCGCCGCCGGCTTCGGCTGCCGCATCGATGGCTTTTTGAATGGCCGCGGTATTCAGCGTGACGCCGTCGCCGCGCGCGCCGAATTCATCCGCGGAAAAAATCCGCTCTCCCGGAGGGAAACATTTCGTTCCGGTCTGACTGATCCACGAACGGTCCATCTTGCTTACTTCCGTTCCGGAAAGAGCAGAGTTCCTTCCCGTTCGAAGGCCAGGAGCCAGTCGGGATGGTCAAGAGCGCATTCCCACACCAGACCGCCGGCGAAAGTCCGCCCCGGCGCATAAACGGCGACGTTGAAAAGCCATTTTTCGCCGGGAGCGGGCAATTCTTTGCGGATCTTGTCGAGCGGGATCGATATTTCCGCCGTATCCGATGCCGGACATTTGATCAGCGGGCGCATTGCCTTGGATGCGATCCAGTTTTCCTGCTGTCCGCAGATTTTAGGATTCCTGACGAATCCTTTCGGTATGCTGTCGGAAAAAGCGCCGTTTCCGAAACCGCCGAAAACCTGATGGCGGGAAGCCTTGTCCGGACCGATTTTGAGCCGGATCCGCAGTTTTTTGCGGATTTCCGGATTCAGATCCTTTCCGATCAGCGTAACTTTCAGTTTCGATCCCTCCAGGCTGGCACGGACTTGGACCGCGGTCCGGAAATCCACCGTTGAAGCGGTTTTGTCGTCCACGCACATGGGGACCAGATACTGCGTGTCCCTGCCGTCGGCAATTAAAGTCCTTCCAAAGGGAAGAATGTTTTCCTTCTTCATGAAATCCAGATTCCAATGGAACGGGGCATTGAAAAGACAGTTCAGCCGTCCGCCGCCTTTCAGGACGCTTTTCCCTTGTCCGCCGTAAAGGATGACATCGTTCATCCTGATAACGCCTTTGGCGTCGGCCGGCAGGGAATCGATGTATGCGGACCGTTCCCGGACCGCGTCCATGAATGCAGCGGCGCTTTCAGCGGTCCGCTCTTTCATGCCGTGCCGGAACAATGCGGCACACCCGGCACTGTGTTTCAGCAGATCGAATTCCGTTCGGACGATTTGAAGCATGGGAGTCCGGTCCAGCGATTCCGCCTGTTTCAGCAGCTTCTCCAGTTCATCCAGGCGGGATTTGGGATAACGGGCAGCCAGCAACTCCAGGTCGAAGCGCCGGAACTGTTTCCGTGACGGATCGATGTCTTTGTTCCAGTCGCTGATCACAGGTTCCTTGCTTTTCACGGCTTCATCCAGCTCGAGGAAGAATTTTTCCATGACCGGCCCGGCTTTGGCGAATGCCCGGGCGCAGTATCGGCGCAGCAGAACGCGGACATCCGCATCGGGTTCATCCAGCAGCTGTCCGAAGATATAATATTCGGGGCCTTCCAGACCGGGCTGCTCCCCGAATCCGCAGCGGTAGATCCCGGTCACGCCGCTCTCAAGGAAAATCTTCACCTGAGCCGCGAGCGCTTCGAAATCGGCGTTGGGAGTGAATCCGGCGTAATTATAATAGCCCCAGGTGTAGAGATACACTGCTTTGGGACAGCGGAAATTCTTCCACCGCTGCCAGGTGCTGCGGGGAGTCTGTGCGGCTTTCAGATCGAAACTGGCCAGTTCGATCGTGACATTCGGAAGAAAACGGTCAAAGGATTTCGGCGGTTCCCAGGTGGGACCGTATGCCATGATGACCAGCCGTTTTCCGGGCCGGTCCTTCATCAGGCGGAGAGCCATGTCGCGATGCATCCGCCAGAGATATTCTCCGGCAGAAAGTCTGCCGCGGTCCTTGATGCAGGAACTGCAGCGGCAGGGATGGAAACTGTCGCTCTGCCCCAGCTGGACCTGATCGTACCCCCGGTCAAATTCGGAAAGCAGATGCCGGTAAATCAGTTCCCGGACTTCGGGATTGGAAAGGCAGTATTGCGGGCGCGATTTATAGCAGTATGGCGGCTTGTCCGGCGCGGATTTCCAGAAATATTCCGGATGGGTCTTCCAGTATTTCTGCCACGGGATGGCCTTGTCGTGCGAATGTCCGCCGAACGTGCGGTTCCAGGGCGCCGACCGGAAGTTATTGCCCAGATCGTAATTCAGTCCTTTTCCGCGGGCGATGCAGTATTCGATCTGCGGGATCCGGTCGCAGCGGAAGCCGCCCGGAACGGCGATCCTGCCGGAAGCAGGAACGGAATATTTCAAATCAGGCATTACCAGAAACACAGCGCCGGCGAATTTCTGAGCAAACAGCAGGACTGCGTGACGGGTCCCCAGAATGAATGAACGGAAAGCATCGTTCCGCTTGAGATCGGGCGGACCGCACCGGCGGTCGTCACCCCAGAGAAAGATATTTTTCCCGTCCGCCAGGATATGGCTGGCCCAGCGTTTTTCTTCGGGATATTTTTTCAGGGCGGAAACGCGGCCGACGAAAATGGCTGGGGAATCGGCTTTGAACGCACTTTCCGGCAGCACGGGCAACTCGGCACCGCTTGCGAGCTTCACAATCTCCTGAAGCGTCTTAGCGCTGTCCTTGATGAAAGCGTTGATTTCGGCCGTTCCGCTTTCGGCGTAAACGATTTTATAATCGGATTTTCCATGATCGGCCACCGTCAGTTCGGGCGAAGCTGCGGAGAGGACGGAACCGGAAAGAACTGCCAGAAGGCAAGCAAGTATTTTATTCATTTTTGATTACCAGTTGTTGTTTTTGAAACTGAAGGGGCTCCAGAAGGTAGAAACATAAGCGGCATTGTTTCCGGAGGGACGCAGTTTATTGTCGGGGATCTGATTCCGTTTCATCATGACCACGTGTCCGTCCAGGAACAGCACATTGCATTGATTGGAATGCGGGAAATCGGCCAGCGTTTCACCCGTGGAACCGGTCAGTTCGTTGAAATTGTAGCTGACGGAAAAGTCGCATCTGCCGTAAGTGATTTTTCTTTCCATCAGGAGCATGCTTCGGGACGGCATTTTGGCGGTGGTTGCCCGGTAGTTTTTCGGGGAATTGGCTTTCCAATGCAGCTGGTTGTTCATTCCGATCCCGCCGATCAGGACTTCACTGCCCTGTCTGGTTTCCGCGGTCCGGCTGGGACAGCGGTATTTGCTGACGTTGAGGACGCCGTTTTTGCATCCCCATCCGCCGAGAACGGCGTTGTTGGAATTGCCGGTAATGTATTGGGTGATCAGACCGTATGTCGGATTTTCCTTCCACCAGGCGGGTCCGGAAGCATCGCTGGTGACCATGCCGGTATATGGCGGAATGCAGCCGTTGTTGTCGTCGAAATAAAACACGAACCCGGTGCCGATGGTCTTGAAATTATTGGTACAGCTGATGCCCCGGGCGCGTTCCCTCGCCTGATTCAGCGCCGGCAGCAGCATTCCCGCCAGAATCGCGATGATCGCTATCACGACCAGCAGCTCGATCAATGTAAAACACCGATGCTGTCCGAAAACTTTCCGCAATGAGATTGAAACTGGTTCCGTTCTTCGTTCCATGACTGAAATTCCTTCCATATTGGTGATTGATTTGAATGGCCATGGATTGTAAAATAATTCCAAAAACTGACAAAACAACTTGATTTTTCGAAAAAAACATATAATTTACTGCCAAAAGCATACAATTTTTGAATCAGGATGCGATAATGAAAAACGGACTGACATTAAGAGAATCGGAGAATTCCGTCACCATTTATTCACGGGGATATGAAAAGAATCTGCATCGGAACCGTCTGGAAAGCTGGTATGATGTCTATCCGTTCTCTTCAGTGCTGTGGGCCCATCAGATCGCCGACAACACGCGGTATGGACAATGGCACCTGACCAGACAGAATTATCATCAGATCGCCCTGGAACTCGAGCTGGAAAACGAGGTAGTCTACGTTCAGTCCGGACAGCGGACCATACTCTCGCCGGGAGATCTGTATATCACGCGTCCCGGCGATACGGTGACGATGCAGAATTCAGGAACCGCTCCGTCCCGGCAGCTCCAGCTGCTGATCTCGGGCAGCAATGCGCAGATCATGATGGATTCCCTGAAAATCATGCACGGCATGAAATTCCGTCCCGCACCGGAAGACGGAGCTTTCTTCCGCAGCCGGATGGAAAATTTTTTTGCGCTGCTGCAGAAAAAAGAGCTTCCGGAGTCGTGGCTCAATTCGCTGGCCTGCCACGAAATACTGCTGTTCCTGGCCGACTGCATCAATAAAAACCAGCACGAGCTGAAAGAAATCCCGAAACCGGTCATGGAACTGTTGAAGATCATGAATTCGGAAAACGGCCAGCATGATTCCATAGAAGATCTCGCGCAAAACTGCGGGATCAGCAATCGGTCGATCTTCCGCCTGTTCAAAAAATATATCGGCGTCACCCCGCATGCCTACCGGCAGCGTCTGCAAATGGAAAAAGCCCGTTATCTGCTGAAAAACACCAGCGAATCGATCAAGGAGATCGCGGAAAAACTCGGATTCCGCACCGCATTCTATTTTTCATCGGTCTTTTCCCGTTCAGTCGGAGTATCTCCGTCCGGTTACAGAAAAAAACAGTCCCACAACAACATAGGATAAGGGTAATGCCGCATATATGATCAAGCCGTTCCAGGCGGACAGCGGAAAACACCGGGAGAAGACAAAAAAATATTTAGTACCTTGATTTTTTCAGTTTTTAATGTATTTTACCGAACAAAAGTTGCTGAATATCAGGGAAGATGTTAAAAAAAAACTGTTCCTTTCGCGGCTTTTTTGATATGATGTTCATTTGATACGGGACCCGGAACAAAGACGGAAAGAAATGGGTAAACCTTTTATAGACTGGTTATTACATATACCTGCAAAAAAAGATATTACTCCGGATACGGCATTGTTCGACGAACCGGGGAAATACGACAGCATATTCACCGCCCGGCGCGTGCTCCTGCTGCTGGGGTGCTGGATGGTGCTGTGGATCGTGTGGTTTTCCCTGTGCATCGGCAACGCGGGAATCGATGTTGCGGAAAACATCGCCTGGGGACAGAATTTTGACTGGGGATATGACAAAAACCCCTATTTCGGCGCGTGGCTTTCCTATGCGGTATACAGACTTTTCCACGGAAGCCTCGGCGACTATGTCTTTTACTTTATGAGCCAGCTCTCGTCCATGCTGGGACTTTTTGCGGTCTATCTGCTGGCGAGGGATATTTTCAGGAGCCGGTTTGCGGCTTTCCTGGTCGTTCCGCTGGCGTTTCTCATTCCTTATTTCTCCCACTCGTCGTGCGAATTCAACGATGACGTGCTGTCTATTTCACTCTATGGTCTGACGGGCCTCTTTTTTTACCGGGGTGTCCGGAACCAATCGCTCAGGGCATGGGCGGCCGCCGGTTTTTGTGCGGGACTTGCGATCATGACCAAATATCTTGCGGGAGCGCTGCTGCTTCCGCTGGGACTTCTGCTTCTTTTCACGCCCGAGGGGCGGTCCTGCTGGAAAAAGCCGGGCATTTACCTTGGAGCTGCGGTTTTCTGCCTGCTGATCCTGCCCAACCTGATCTGGATCTTCGACCATGATTTCATTGCCCTGAAATACGCCCTCGAGCGGGCGGAACTTCAGGAAATGCCGAGCTGGCAGGACCATATCATCCATTTTCTGGATGCCTGGTATCAGTATCTGGTCCTGCTGGCCTTTCCTTTTGGAGTATTGGCCTTCCTGCCGCGGGGAAAAGATCCGGGTTTTCCGAAATTTGACCGGCTTTTCGTTTTTTCCGTCGCTCTGGCCCCCATCATTTTATCTTCCTTGTTTGCCTTGCTCTCGGGAGGAAGGATCCACAGATCGTGGCTGACACCCTTTTTTGTGTTTGTGCCGCTGCTTCTGGTCATGCGGTATCGGCCGATGCCTTCGCTCCGGCGTATGAAAATCTTCGCGGCGCTGGTGATCGTCCTCAATATTCTTTCCCTGGCGGGTGCAGGATATGAGTATCTCTACAGCCGGCCGTATGAAGCAAGACGCTGCAACCACCAGGTTTATCCCGGCCAGAAAATCGCAGCAATCCTTACGAAGACCTGGCGGGAACATTTTGCGGTCCCCTGTCCCTATGTCATCGGCAACCGGAAAGACAGCTGTTTCATGTGCTACTATTCCCCGGATCATCCCAGGGCCTTTTTCGACCATGATCCAAAACTCAGCCCGTGGATCAATCCCGAAGACATCCGGAAAAAGGGCGCCGTCATCATCTGGCGAAGTGAAAAAGTGCCGGATTATGTCAAGCAATATCCCGATGCCCTTCGCCTGGCGCCGATAACACTGGAAAGACAGATCCCCGGCTGGATACGCAAATTCGTTCCCGCTCCCAAAGAAGTGGACTTTTACGCGGCCTTCATTCCGCCTTCCTCCCGGACGGAACCGCGAAGTCCGGCAAAAACGTCCAAACCGGGCAATCCCCGCGGGAATTAAGGCCGATTGCGCCGCAAATCTTTTTTCCGGACTTTTTGCGGAATTTCTCTTGTATAATCCGCCTTGACGGAGTACATTACGTTATGATTTTTCCACAACAACCAACAAAAGGAAATCAAAAATGAACAACGTTGTTTCCCCGATCCAGAAAGCCCGTCTTGCCTATGCGCCGAAACTGCCCGCCGCCCTGCGCGCCGGAGCCAATGTGAAATGCGAAGAAGGCCCGAAACAGAAGGCTTTCGCCGATACGGAAAAAATCGAAGCCCGTTTCCCGAACACCAGCAATATGCCGGTGCTGACCTTCGGCGCCGGGAACGGCGCCGCCGCCAAGCCGGTCAATGTGGCCGTGATCCTCTCCGGCGGCCAGGCCCCCGGCGGACACAACGTCATCGCCGGTCTCTTCGACGGTCTCAAGAGCCTCAACCCGGCTTCCAGACTCTACGGATTCAAGGGCGGCCCCAGCGGTCTGACCGACAACAAATACATCGAGATCACCGCCGATTTCCTGGCCGGTTTCCGCAACACCGGCGGGTTCGACATGATCGGTTCCGGCCGCACCAAGCTCGAAACGCCCGAACAGTTCGAAAAAGCCGAAGCCAACTGCAAAGCACTCGGCATCACGGCCATCGTCATCATCGGCGGCGACGACTCCAATACCAACGCCTGCCTGCTCGCTGAATACTACAAGGCCAAAAACGCCGGCATCATCGTGGTCGGCTGCCCGAAAACCATCGACGGCGACCTGAAAAACGCGTTCATCGAAACCTCCTTCGGCTTCGATACCGCCACCAAGGTCTACAGCGAACTCATCGGCAACATCGAACGCGATGCCAACTCCGCCAAGAAATACTGGCACTTCATCAAGCTGATGGGCCGTTCCGCTTCCCATATCGCGCTGGAATGCGGTCTCCGCACCCAGGCAAACATCACGCTGATCTCTGAAGAGGTCGCGGCCAAGAAACAGACCCTTGACCAGGTCGTCACCACCATCGCCGACTCCGTGGCGAAACGCGCCGCCAACGGCGAAAACTTCGGCGTTGCCCTGATCCCCGAAGGCCTGATCGAATTCATCCCTGATTTCAAGGTCCTGATCGCCGAACTCAACGACATCCTCGCCAAAGACGCCGAAGCCTACGGTGCGATCACCGAGAACGACAGGAAAGCCGCGTTCATCCTCGGCAAGCTGACCGAAAAATCCGCGGCGGTCTTCGCTTCCCTGCCGATGGAGATCAAGATGCAGCTGACGATGGACCGCGATCCTCACGGCAATGTGCAGGTCTCCCGCATCGAAACCGAAAAACTGCTCACCCAGCTGGTCAAGGCCAAACTCGACGGCTGGAAGAAGGAAGGCAAATTCGTCGGCAAGTTCTCCACGCAGACCCACTTCTTCGGTTATGAAGGACGCTGCTCCATGCCGTCCAATTTCGACGCCGATTACTGCTACAGCCTCGGTTTCAACGCCGCGGCGATCATCAGCACGGGCAAGACCGGCTACATGTCCTCGGTCCGCAACCTGATCGCCCCGGCCGACCAGTGGATCGCCGGCGCCATCCCGCTGACCGCCATGATGAACATGGAACACCGTCACGGCGAAGACAAGCCGGTGATCAAGAAAGCGCTGGTGGAACTGGACGGCGCGCCGTTCAAGATGCTGGCAGCCAACCGCGACAAATGGGCGGTGGAAACCAGCTATGTCTATCCCGGCCCGATCCAGTTCTTCGGCCCGTCCGAAGTCGCGGACATCACCACCATCACGCTGGCGCTCGAGAAAGGCAAATGATCCATGGCGGCCTCGTCAAAAGGAATT
>Ga0265298_10001434_pt1 | contig 35346 bp, 49 predicted proteins | sample AusTroGonzalo_MG_3_FD_193486 | JGI IMG/M metagenome (GOLD analysis project Ga0265298, IMG submission 193486) | Bovine rumen microbial communities from tropical cattle in Woodstock, Queensland, Australia - Gonzalo_01 | ecosystem: Host-associated > Mammals > Digestive system > Stomach > Rumen ...
CGAATTGGCAATGAGTTTCTGATAGTTGGCCGAGTTGATCACCATGGAAAAGGTCATCTTCTGCGGCTTCTGTGTCTGTAAGGCTTTATTCATAGTCATAACCTCCGTTCTCCAGGAAGGCTTTCAGAGCCTTCAGCTGGGCTACCGTTCCTCTTACAGTGAATTTGGTCGTATAGATGGGTTCCTCCGGTTCTACTTCCGGATCCGGAGCTCCGGTCGTCGGCGGGGCTATTGAAATTGCCTCGTCGACCTTTGCTTCTGCAGCTTTCATCTCGGCAGCTCTCTGCTCGAGCTCGGCCTGCATGGCCTTGCGCGCTTCGATTTCCTTCTTTCTGCGGCTCACGGTCTCCACTGCGGATGCCATCGTGAGGGTCCTGGAATACTCAAACATGATCTCGTCCGCGTCTTCCATCATCCTGATCGCTGCGACCTCTGCTGCCACTCTGTCGATGAGTCCTTTCGCGGTCTCCTTGAGCTTCTTGGCTGTGTCGGTCAAATTGACCTTGATGTCGCTTCTCTCCCAGGGGATGATGTCGGCCACACCCTTTGTCTCTGCGTACTCGTCGTAGTAGGCTTTGACCTCATCGGTCTTCTTGGCTTTCAGCCCGTCCTCGACCTCGGTGATCTTCTCACGGAGCGTGTTGTCGGCGTCCTTGTAAGGGATCGTCACGCAATCCTTAAAAACCGCTTCGAAATCCTCGTAAGGCTTGAGGATCTGAGCCTTGATGGTCTTGCGCTTCTCATCCAGGGCGGCAAATTCTTTATTGAGCTGGCTGCGCAGAGCCTTCACGCTCGCCCTGGTCTCTTCCGTGACGAGCTGGCTCTTCGCGAAGCTCGTCCTCTTCTCGATCTCAGCCTTAACGGCTTCCAGCTGTTCCCGGATGACAGGCAGCTGCTTCAGCTCTATAAGCTGGGTTTCTTCATTCGGTGTAATCTCTTGCATTTTTTTCCTTTCTCGTGTATAATCTCGCTGTAATCTTTTATTTCTTTCTCAACCGGCCCTTCGGGGCCATTTTTATTGCCTCAACGATCAGTCCGACAAGTGCGCTGCCGAGACCTCCGCAGATCCAGAACACCCAGAAGCATTGCTCGTAGATATTCATCTCCCCTCCTTCCTTAATTCCATGTTTCGCAAAAGGCGATCTCTTCGGCCGTGCAGCCGAAAGCTTCTTTGATCCTTTTCAAGCTGGCAATCGACGGGGTGCGGTTCCCTGTCTCCCACTGGGAGTACAAACTTGTGCCGCATCCTATCAGCTTAGCCGCCTCTGCCTGAGTCAGCAGTTTTCTCAGCCTCATCTGCTTCAGCGTCATTTCTCCTCCTTTCTTTCCCAGACCTTCGGGCTCGCGCCGAGCTGATCAAAGCCGAAGACGCTGCCGAAGCTCATCGCTCTTTCCTGGGCTTTCGTTACGCCCAGCTTCTGGTTGTACAGATCCGCCAGCACGCGGGAGTTCTCTTTAGACCGGTACTCGAAGTTTGTATCCTTGTAGCCTTCCTCCCCTCTCGTGATGAGGATCACTCTGCCGGTGGATTCTTGCACCGTGTAGCACATCTCCGGGAGATCCGGATCATAATCTCTGTCCATCACTGTCTCCTTTCTTTTTCGCGCTGTAGATCTCACGCTTGATCCTCCATGCCAGGTCGTCGCACAGCTCCGTCAGCTGAAAGTAAAATGCTGACATTCCTTTTGAACCTTGCGTGGCCTCCTTTATGCTTCGCATGTTGTAGGTGTTCGCGGCTCTCTCTACCAGATCCCTGATAAAGTCCGCTTCATCAATCGTTACTGTGAGCTTCATTGATTCCTCCTTTCATCATCCTTAACAGTGCTTTCGCGAGCTCCTCTACCTCCTGCCCTTCTCTTGCTTTGATGTAGAGCGGGCAAGTCTCTGTGCTGCCGTCGTTGTGCCGGTACGTGATCGTCCCGAGTTCGATAAATCTTGATTCTTTCAATGATGCGTTTACACTCCTTGAATGTTGCGTGATACGTTACTCTCTTTACAAAAAAAATATTCATTGGCATCAGAAATGCCAAGAATATCCATCATTTTTCCATTTCATCCGTACCAAAAACACCTTTCCTGAGACGGCGTGCAAAAGTATTCGGCGAAATATTCAGTAATTTAGCCATTTCTTGCTGAGTGTATCCGCATTCCACGATCCTACCCTTGAGCTTGTTGACAGCTATCATTGTGATATCTCCTTTCCGGTCATAAGTAACTTATTACATTACAAGGATAACATCCGCCCTGCCACTTGTCAAGCGATTTTGAAAAGAAAAAATATATTTTTGTAGCATTATGCGCAATTTGTGATATACTATATTTACTTTGGAGGTGTTAAATGTGAGTACAATTGGTAAGCGCATACGGAACATGCGTGAGGAAAGAAAGATGACTCTTGATTATGTCGCTTCGAAAATAGGTATAAGTAAGCAGACATTGAGCCGGTATGAAAGAGGGGTCATTACAAACATCCCATCTGACAAAATCGAGGCCATCGCGGAAGTATTTAATGTTCCGCCAGCACGGATTATGGGATGGAAGGAGGATTACTATCATATTAAGAATATCGAGAAAGTTCCTCCAAGCCATAAGATACCCCTGATAGGAGATATTGCCTGTGGGGAGCCTATTACTGCCGAGGAAAACATTGAAGGCTATGTCGGGGCTCCTAATGAAGGCCACGCAGATTTCTGTCTACGATGCAGAGGCGATAGTATGTCTCCCATGGTTGACGACGGAGACCTAGTATTCATCCGGCAGCAGGAAGAAGTAGAGACAGGCGAAACAGCAGCAGTCCTGATCGGGAATGAAGCGACACTGAAGCATGTTTACTATAACGGCGAATCGCTGATCCTTGCGGCCAACAATCCGGCTTATGCCCCTATTACATATTCAGGGGAGCAGCTGAATGAAATAAAGATCCTCGGAAAGGCAGTGATGCTACAGCGCGTGATCTCCAGCAAGCGGAAGTTTTGATTACATGAACCGAAGACCAGGAGGAGATGGATAATCTCAGCAGTTATGTGGAATCCTGGTCTTACCGAATAACAAAAAGTCGGTAGGGTGAGAAAGAAATGAAGAACGCAGTTATATACGCGAGATATTCTTCCCTCGCGCAGAATGAGCAGTCGATCGAGGGACAGCTCGACGTGTGCAAGGGATATGCCGCGCAGAATGGATACAATATAATCGGGGAATACATAGACCGTGCACTCTCCGGGCGCACAGACGACAGGCCTGAATTTCAGCAGATGATAAGCGACGCAGCACAGCATATGTTTGATTATGTGATCGTCTATAAGCTGGACCGCTTCGCCAGGAATCGATACGACAGCGTGATCTACAAAAAGAGGCTGAAGGATAACGGGGTAAAAGTCCTGTCCGCGATGGAAGGGATAACGGATTCGCCCGAATCGGCGATCCTGGAAGCTCTGCTGGAAGGCATGGCCGAATATTACTCTATAGACCTTGCTCAGAAGGTGCACCGGGGACAGATAGAATCAATAAAAAAAGGCCGGTATGTACTCGGCAGTCCTCCTTATGGCTACAGCCTGACAGACGGGAAGCTCTCCGTGTGTGAACCGGAAGCGGAGGTCATCAGAAAGCTGTTCGGCAATTACGCTGACGGCATCAGCCTGGCAGATTGTGTAAAAGATCTGAACGACCAGGGCTACAGACGCCGGAACGGTCAAAAGTTCGTGCCGCGGTCTTTTCAGAAGACGCTGCACAACAGGATCTACATCGGGGAAAATACGCAGAAGGGCATCACGATCAAAGATGAAAGCCTGCGTTTAGTGGATAACGAAGTATTTGATCGGGTACAGGAAAGATCAAAACTGAATCAGGGGAAAGGCGGAAGATACGTGAACAGATACAATTACCTGCTGACCGGGAAGCTATACTGCGGAGAGTGCCGCGCGCTGATGAACGGTGTCTCCGGTACGTCCAAGACCGGCGAAAGATATCATTATTACGTTTGCGCGAACAGGCGGAAAAATAATGCCTGCACAAAAGCGAATGAGCCCGCCGAGGCTTTGGAAAAGTTTGTAGTAGATCAGACCATGAGCTACATTCTAAATCCGGACAGGATCGAAGAGCTCATAGCTGAGATCATAAAGGCATATCAGGACAGCCGGCACGGATCCGAGATAGTCCGGAAGCAGACGAGGCTGGCCGCTATAGAAACAGAGATGGCCAAACTGGCCGAGAGGCTCGCTGTGGTACCTGACAGCGCAGTTCAGACAGTAACCGATAGAATGAAAGCCCTGGGAGATGAGAAGACGACGCTGCAGTCTGAGCTGATGCACCTGAAAGCTGAACGCACGCTCACGGAAAAGGACGTCAGAAAATGGCTGAAATCACTCGGGGAAGTTGACAGGGATGATCCGTCCTTCCAGACGAAGATCATAAACATTTTTGTGAGTGCGGTCTATGTATGGGATGACAGGGCAGTAGTCCTGTATAACGTATTCAGTGACGGTGCTGCAGCCACCGGGATGACCATAGATGCGGATGTTGTGGATGAGGAGTTCGGTGTTCATCTCGAGGATACGACGGTTCACCATCGCATACGCATCGTGAACACCTTGCTCGGCATAGGCTTTTCACGGTAAAAAAATAAAGCGGGCTTTATGATGAGCCCGCTTTCTATATTCCTCTGTGCCAGCTTCCGCTTGCCTTCGGGAAAGCTATGCCGGGATGCCAGGTCCCGTTGACCTTGACCCACGGGACTCCCCGCTTCCAGTGTCCTGACACTTTTACCTGCGCTGTTCCCACTTTGAGCGGGATGTTTGTCTGCGTGTCTGTCCCGATCAGGGTGCCTCCGCTGTAGGTCTCCAGGATGACCTTTGCTTTGGTCGGGAGAGTGCTGCCGAAGGTGCCGTAAAGCGATAGCAGCTGCGCCGTGGTGAATTTCTGTCCGACGCCTGAGCTGTAGTTTGACAGCGTCTTGTAACCGGACGCACCTCCTCCCGTAGGATATACCTTCAGTTTGTGAGTAAAACTGTTTGAATGCTTCGTAAATGTCACCGTGATGTCGTCTTCAAGCGACAAACTGGAGATGCTGTTGAGGGTAGATGCCCTCGGAATTGTAGGTACGGTCCATTTGCCCGCGCTGCCTGAGACGGAAACAGTCCCGAGTCGGGTCGTTCCGGTGACGTATTCCATCGCAAGCTGCACTTCCAGCGTTCCGTCATCGTTGTGCGTGAAGGTCTTTGTGTATGCCGAAGTCCATACTTCCGTCTCAGATGTCGGGTTGTCCCAGGATTTATTCGTCCGGTTGTGAGCGACACCGTCGACGGAGAATGAGATGCTCGTTCCGGAATGGCTGTAGGATCCGTAGTTGCTCCCGAATTTCAATACGCCCATGAATGTCGCCGTTGTCTGATTGTTGGCGATATCCTGGGTGTAATCGATCTTGATCTTATAGTATGTCCCGGATCCGGCTGTCCCGGTAAAAGGGCAGTTGATATACGTTGTTGCCATTTTATTTTACCTCGGTCTGAATTGGGATAGTGCAGTCACAGGGATCACGGTGTATTGCCAAATCTATTGTTTTATCGGCTTCCGAGTGAATATCGAATACTTGGTCCTCTTTGGAAATTATGTCCGGCTTTTCAGTCGCAGATATCAATGGCAGCGTCAAGATCTCCTGGTTCTGTGATTTTTTGACCATTATGTCACCGGCTTCAATGGTCTCCACTTGGCCCTGCAGATTCATAGCGCGGAACTCGATCCATGCGTTCATGTCGGGCGTAAAGAGCCCTGACTGCGATTGAGTCAGCCTCAGGCGGATCTTTTCCCCTTCTATCTCGCAATCATCCTGAGTAAATGTGAGTATCGTTTTGTCGTCCTGCGAGAAAGTGATCCTGAAAACGGGATAATTGGAGGCGTCATCCGGAAGGACGAAGGTAAATCCTGGTGTTGTGTAGGTGTACATCTATGCCTCCTTGAACCGGTTATCTTGTGCAGTCTATGTGGATAGCCTTGCCCATGGTCGAAGACGTGGTGCGCTTACCTACGCCGTCAGAGTAGAAGCCCTGGCCTACACCGTTATTGCCGGGATCCACCGTGTAGCCGTAACGGAATTTAAGCCCGTTGTCATTGGCATACTTGATAGCCCACTTGATGATCTCCAGTCTGCCCTTGTAGGTATCTCCCTTTCCGGCGATGTAGAAATCACAGGCATTGCCCTTGGTGTGCTGGCTTCCCGAGATGCCGCCGACCTTTTTGTTATACGCAGCGCAGCGATATCCGGATGTGATCTGAGTCTTTCCGAAATTCTCACGGATAGCATCCATCAGCTTAATCAGGTTCGGGTTCATGCCTTCCGTCCCTGTGTTCTTGCAGGTCGGGCAGTAAAACTCCGATTCTTTGAAGTGCTTTACGGTCTTCCAGTCGAAACCGTTCACGGGAGGTTCCGCTTCGACCTCTGTCACGGGCTCTGTCAGCAGAGGAGGCTCGTCTTCCACCGGGATCTCCGGTATCGGCTCCTGCAGATCTCCTTCATTAATTTCATAGGATGCCATTTCCGCGTCGCGGAGATCCTTAATAACGGCATCTATCATGGCCTCGATCTCTGAGCGGGAAAACTTAATGCCCCAGCGATCCAGCTTGACTCTGACGTACTCGATGATTGCTTCCTTCAGCTCGTCATCATCTTCATAGCGGTCAATGAAAGCCTTTACGGCAGTCAGTACCGCTTCATTCTTGATGTGTTCTCTGAAAAGGTTCACTATCCATGTGACGATCACTCCGGCCAGAACCGGAAAGACCGCCTGGATGATCAGCTTTACGATCTCTAAAATGATCTCTTTCAAATCTTGTCCTCCTTTAAGGCTTTTTTATACTGCTCATTGATAAACTCTACGGACGCTTTGACCTCGCCGTTATGATTCGGATTTGCCGAGTAGTATTTATCGATAGCGTAAAAAGCGTAGGCAAATTGATCTTTGGTGCCTTCCTGACACCGCGACGCGAAGTCTATGATCTGATATCTCCACTGAGCCTGCTCATTTGCTGTCACATTTGCGCGCAGCTCGCTCAGATCCTTTTTTATTTCCTGCTGGCTCTGTATTATCTCCGCATTAAAAAAACTCCCTACCCAGTGGGCGAGAGCTGTTAACGGTTTCTTTGTGAGCTTCCCGGATTTCTCGATGAACCCCTGAAGCGTAACCACCGCGGCAATCAGCCAGCCATAATTCGTTTGAATCCAATTCCAGACTTTCTCCATGATGCCCCCTTATGCCCACGTTCCCTCAACTCTATAATCAATGTCCCTTGACTGGCTTAAATATGCCTGCGGAGCATTAACGAAATAGTACAGCTTGCTTGTATCTGTATCGGTTGTCACTGTTGCAAATTGTAGTGCAAGCGATGCATCCGAGCATCTAATGGTGATTTCAGCGAAATCCACCGATGCAATCCCGATGTCTGGCAACGAAATATTGAACTTGTTTGAGCGATACCATCCTGATAACTGCCCTGTCTGACCGCACGAAACTGCAATACCCCTTCTCCCTCTGTATGCCTCAAATGTGCCATCGGAATATTTTTTCCAATGCCATCCGTTCTCAGTCCCCGAATCAACGACCCATGTTTTGAGCAATTTGGTGTTAATATAGACATCGCCGGCTATCTCAAGAGTACCGTCAACACCTAAGATTTCATTCGGCTCATCAATGCTGATAAATTCCGGCAAGGAAAAGTTCGATCCTGAGACCTTCTCTTCTTCGAGGTTGTACCTTCGTCTGATCTCATCGGGCGTTCCCTGCACTGATCTGTCTCTTACTTTTACTTTTGCCATATCAGTACTGTATGTAAATGTCTCCGTCAGAGCCGTCGCCGTCCGAAGGAGCTGATGTTCCGATCGTTATATTCGGCATATTTGTGTACAGCTCGGTGAAGTTCGCGTTGATCTTCGGTATGTTGGTCTCAAGGTACGAAATGATATCGTTCGCAGCTTTGTCAAATTTGGCTTTGAGCTCCGTTGCCGTCAGTGTCGGTCTGTCCGCCAGATTGGAGATAACATTCGTACCTATGGACGGGTCGGGTATATTCTGTCTTGCCATTTCTTTTATCCTTCCTTCGCATGTTTGATGACCTGGTATTCCAGTCCGGCACTGTACAGCGCAAAAGGCTTATCCAGCGTGTCCGTGTAGAATATCAGGCTGAAATACATGATTTTTTTCTTCTTAATATTAAAGATGATCAGCGAGTCGCCGACGGACGAGAAAACGAAAGCCCCGAAATCGATATCGCCGAAGTCAAAGCCTCCGGTGTTGATCTCTTTAAGCAGCGATTCTCCCCTGTCCGTCAGACAGCCTATCTTCATCTCCGAGTTCTGGACGTCCTTTATCCATGCCGTCGCGCCTCGTTTAGTCACGGTCTTGAGATATGCAGGAGCTCCGAAGACGTCCCGAGGCGTCGTCCAGTAGGAATAGATTATCTCCCCGGCATCGTTCGTCCCGGTAAAGCTGCAGATGCAGGTATCTGTGTAGAAGAAAAGGCTTCCGTCGTGCTCATAGAGTCCTGCTCCTTCTTCGACCACATCCGAGGAGTTCTCGCACTGCATGTTGTTCCAGTAGTACCATTCATAGGCACCGTTCGCGAGCTGCCTGGAGTCCGCCAAGAACATCTCACTCCCGCAGAGGATGCAAAGGTAACCGTCCCAGACGATCATCGAGGATGACGCCAGGGATGAGCTGTTGGCGAGCTTACGGTCTACAAATACGCTGCGGTGCACCAGTGCCGCGCTGCCAGACATCAGCTGGATGGATTCCAGCCCGTTGTCTGAAAGATATACGATGTCATCGAGGAAGTTAATCCCTCCCGCCACGGACCCGAGGTTTATTCCGGTGTCAGTGACCGGATAGACCTTGCCGAGCTCATAGTCGATCGAGGGCGTGTGGTAGAAGACCTTCGTAGTGTTCCATCCCGCATGGTCCTTGACCGCCACCAGAGCTCCGGGTGCGGAGATGAGCGACGTGATCTTTACGTTGTCGTCGCCGTCGTTGTAATAGTTGTCGTCTCTTATGTATGCAGCGTTCTCGAGCTCGCTGACGAAGATGTATCCCTTGTAGTCCGGGTTCCCCGTATAGAAAACCCTTCCGTCAAAGACTCTGGCGATCGTGCATTTGGCTATCTTGTTGAAAGCTCCCGAAACAGTCTTCTTAAAGGTGATGACCACGTTGGCTTCACCGGGAGTGGAAGGAGCTGCGGGTGCGCTTGAGAGAGTGACCGTCCCGTTCGTCGTGTTGTATGTGTTCACTGTGGCCGAAGTCCCGTTTACGGTCACCGTCGGAGTCTCAGCGTCTATGCCTGTCGCGTCCAGCGTGAAAACAGTGGACGTGCCGTCTCCAACAAAGGTGTTTTTCCGGTAAGACGAAAGCAGGTTCACTCCCTCCAGAGCCTCCCCGTTCCCTCCGTCCGGATCCGCGGAGATCCTCGTTGTGGGAATATACCCGGTTACATCAGCGACCGTTGTCCCGTTGTAGACCAGGAAGTGCGTCCCGTCCATGATGTAGAGCTTCCCCTCAAAAGGAAAAGATATCGACGGATTGTCGCTGATCGTAAAAGTACCGGACAGGTTGGCCAGAGTGCTCGTCGAAGGAAAGCCCGTCCATTTCTTGAGATTCGACCCGTAATGGAGGAGCACTTCGCTCCCGAAGCGATGGATCCCGTTGATGGTATCGGCCGCTTCCAGCACCTTGAGAAAGCCGGGCCGCGTCTCTATGGCCTGTCCGATGGTCGAATGGTAATCCTTGTAGACGTTCAGGCAGTCGGGTGATCTTTCCGGAGCTACCATGGACGGAATGTTGGCCAGGTCTATACCCCTGAGATTAGCGTAGCTTTTGGAGTAGGTCTTTTTAGCCGCCGGCACCTTCATAAGTCATAGCCTCCGCTGATCTCTATTCCGCTGTACCAGTTCTGCTTGTCCCTGAGCGTCTGCTTTGCTTCCTGGTATTCGTTGTAAGCCATAGTGGCCGTCTGGATGTCGTCGTCCTGCATGGCCCACCATGTCGCGTAAAGGGGCAGCAGGTTGGCGGCTTCGGCATCGATGTCAAATTCGTAGTTTTCGTCAGTATCATTGCTGATCTCTGCCGGAAAACGGTAATACTGCACCTTGAAGGTGCCGCCGTAGTTTTTCTTGATATGGAGATATCTGTCGGCGATGATCTTGTAGTCAAAGGCTACGGACGTATCGCCCCCGGAGACTACCAGCAGAGCAGGGTTGGCAAAACGTATAAACTTGTTTACGCCGCCTTCCTGAGTTAAAGTCCTGATGTCGTACTCATTCTCGCCTTCGTCCGTGGAGGCTGTCTGGTTGATCTCGTACTGAGCCTTGATCGGGAAAAGGTTGGCCAGATCAAGCAGCCCGTGATTGATTCCCTGAATGATAGCCTCGTCGTACTCTTCGTACTCGGTATCCTCCAGAAACATTCTCGTGTAGGTCGCCCTCTTAACGTCTCCTAATGTAATCTGCATTTCGCCCCCTTAAATGAAGGGGGGAGGTTTCCCTCCCCTCTGATTACGGCAGCTGAAGCGCTGCCACTTTGATGGATGTGGTCTCGCCCGAAGCGATGATGAAACCGTCCCTGGCGTACTTCGCGGACTCAACAACGATAGCCTTGCAGCCTCCTGCCGCAAGATCTGAGAGCGCGATCGCCGTGTCGGTTGCTCCCGGAGCAGTCCCGGCAAGGATGCCGATATCGTAGGCGTTGGAGCCATGGCTGTTAAAAAACAGGATCATGAGCTTCGCGGAATTGCCTACGGGCACCTTTACGTAGTATCCGGCTCCGTAGGTGGAGTCGGAAGCCGCTGCCGTGGCATCGGATGCCGTGAGCATTGTCTTCAGCTCATTAAGGGTCATTTTTGCGATGGTAACAGTAGATGCAGCCATTCTATTCTTTCCTCCTTAAATTAAGATTTCTTTACCTTCAGGCAGATGCCTTCTTCAGGCCTGACAGCCTTGACGCCGAAAACGTTAAGGCCCTTCAGAGCATCGGAGAATCTCTTCTCGGGTCTGAAGGCTTCCACTTCCTTCACCTGTCTGGCGAAAGCCATGGCGGTCTTGGTCCTTACGACGCAGCAGTCATAGGTGCCGTCGTTGTAAAGGTTGTTGGTCATCTTGACCTCTGCGTTGTTGTAGTAGCCTACCACGCCGGAGGTGACGATGCTGTTGGTCCTGTTGCCGTCAGTGATGTTGATGAGCTTGCCCTTGAACAGGTTGTAGAACCACGGAGTGACAGCGATCTGACACTCGACATTGAGTCCCACGCCATTATCCCAGAGCTTCTCGAAGGCTTCATCGATGGCTGCGATAGCCAGCGCTTCGGTCGTAACGGCCGTGGTCTTCGTGATTTTGGTGAGGTTCACTGCCTCGGCAGCAACAGCGCTGTCTTCGGTCTCGGCGAGAGCGACGATGGCCTGCTTCTGAAGAGTGCTCATCACATCGGGTTTCTGCTGCGCCTTATCAACGTCGTCAACGGTGAATGCGAAATACTTCTGTTTGTCCAGAAGCAGCCACTGAGCGGAATCGGGAACTTCCTCGATCGTGATATCGGCTCCCGTGTAGTCTCTGACGGTAGGCTTATTTATGCCGACGATGCGGACTCTGTCAGCGCCCTTGCTTTCCGGCTCGAACTTGTAATCACAAAATTCGGTCAGGACGGTCGTCTTTGCGAGCTCGGTCTGAATGTATGCGGACCAATACTCTCCTTTGAAGTTTGCATAACTCATTTGTGTTTAGTTCCTCCACTTTGTCATTGATTTTCTGACCTTCTCGAGTAAGGACGGGTCTTTCAGATAGTCCTCTTTCGTGAAATGGTCCACCTCCTGAGAGGTGTAAAATTCCTTCTCCGGCGCAGCTCCGCTCTGAACGTCCCCTGTGGACGCCGGGATCTTCTTTTCTGTCTTGGCCTTCTTGGCCATCGCCATTCCGTAAATGGTGGCTGCGTCCAGCTGGTACTCTTCGGGCTGCTGCTCGTTGACGATCTGCATCTTGATGTAGTCTTCACCCAGGTCTTCCACGCTCTCGGCTTTCAGGTCGGGATATGCGGCCTTGATAGACTCAAGGTCCGCCCGGAATTTGCTCTGCTGGATGATCTCATTGGCAGCAGCTATCCTCGGGTCGTTCTCTACGATGCTGTCTACCTGCTGGTTCTTCGCTTCTTCCCTTTTTCTAATCTCGTCAACTGTGAGGCCTTCCTTGTCGGCCATCATGGCGTAGACGATCTCATCGGTGCTCGTACCGTTGAAGCCCAGTTCTTTCGCCGTGTCTTCCAGCTTCCTGTAGCGGGCGAGCTGGTCTGTCAGCTCTTTGATCTTCCTGTCGGATTCTGCCCGGATCTGGTTGATACGGTTCGAAACGGCTCTGGTATCCGTCTTTGCGGAGTTGGTCTCCGTCTTGGTGGTGCTCTCCGCGCTCTGCGTGGTCCCTGTTGGCTCCTGCGCGGTCTGCGGTGCGGCGGTCTCCGCTTCATTAGCTGCCGCTTGTACTAATTCCTCAGGCATTTGATGCTCCTGTTTCTCGGTTTTCGGCGAGGTTCGGTCGATGCCGTTTTGCAGCCGCAATAAAAAAAACAGCCGAAGCTGTTTTTCACAAAAAATAAATTTTCGCCTATCTCGGCTGAATCGCAGCTGAGTGGCAGGTTAGTGGATCTTTACATTTCCTTTGCTGTCTACCTCGAAGCAGTCATACTGTTCAAGGATCGTTTTCTTTGCCTCGGATGAGATGTCCATCGAATTGACGTAATCGAACAGAGCCCGCTTCCATTTCTTGCTGTCAAGACTCGGCGTGTAGGCATTGGAAAGCGAGGGATATTCCTTGGCGAGCAGGAAGGCTTTTTCTCCCAGAGAGATGTCCATGCCGCTGATGTAGTCTATATACTTCTGCTTCTTGCTTCCGCTGATGCTCCTGCCGTTCTTGTCTTTGTCTGCATAGATCCCGGTGGTGTTGAGCATGTAGTCGTAATAGGTCTCATAATCCATGCCCCCCTGAGCCCCTGTGACGGCGTAGGCGTAGTCCTCCGTCGAGTAATACTTGAGAGCATATTCGGCACCGAATAGGTCGTGGTTGAGCCTCAGGTAGCCCTCCTTGTCGCTGTAGCCCGAATACTCCGCAGCCTTCGCTTTTACGGTGTCGTACTGCGCCACGGCGTTCTTTTTTATGCCGTTGATCGTGATCCGCAGAGCTCTTACCGCTTCTTTTCTGGCCTTGTAGGTCTTCAGATCTCCGTAAGCATCTATCAAAGCCTGCTGCTCTTCCTCGGACAGTTCCCTGAAGCTGTTGATTTTGTCAATCTCCTTGTAGAGCTTGTTTGCCGCGCTCTTCTGCGCGTTCATGTATTTATATACAAGCTCGCTGCCTGCCGGAGGATTAGCGCTGTTCCGGTTCTGTTCAGAGTCTCTGAAGGCCGTATTGAAATCGGATCCGATGTCATTGCTGTAGACCGGATCGGCGGAGAAGCGTTTGAACACGGGCTCCACCGCTAATTCATAGGCATTTTGGCCCATCGTCTCCGGAGTAAAGAGCGGGAAGGTGTAATCGAAGAGCACTCCTCCGTACTGATCGAGGACGTAATTGATCTTCTTCGGGCTCCATCCTGTCTGCTTTCCTATCCATCTGGAGAGGTAATCTGTGGAAGAGTCGTATCTCTCGGATGCTGGCTTGTCCTGTTCGTAATCGCTCTCTATCTGCCCGCCGTACCAGGTCTTGTTCCTGATCGCGTCAAATATCGGAGAGAGGATGAACGAGCTTCCGACGTCGATTCCCACGTTGTCCCAGACGTCCTGCAGCATTGAAGTAAAGCCGGCATATGACAGCTTCTCCTTGCCGTTGAGCACGTCCGCAGCGTACAGGATCGCTCTGGACACTGCCGAATTGGTTCTCCCCAGAGGAATGCCCATAAACTTGCCCTCGTTCGTCTTAAAGAGGTACAGGTTCTTCGACTTCATGGAATCTGTGAGCTGCTCGAAATCGTCATCATCGCGCCACAGCAGGGCGTTTAATATCAGCGGGGAAGCTCCCAGTGCCGCAGCTCTCAGCGTATAAAGCGTCAGCGCTCCGGTGTTCTTCCTCTCAGTGACGTTGCGGATCATCTTATCTATGCCCTGGACACCGGCATTGAGGAAACGGAAAGCGTACTGGTTTGCCTTCTGTACGACTTCTCCGCTCCTGCCGAAGTTTACGGTCGCTTCCTTGGCGTCGTACAGTGCCTTTATACGGCCTTCGTACGTATCGCCGTATGTTTTTATTCCTCCGAGGTATTCCGCGTATCTGGTGACGAGCTCCGTCGCCTGGGATATCTCTGTGAACTTCTCGGATACCGCATTCGTCTTCGTGTCGGGTGTGAGGATGTCGTTGCTCATGATGGCCACGAATCGCTGGTATCCTTCCGAATTTGAAAAAACCTCCGCCCATGCTGTCGGGTAGGAGGCTAATGTTTCCTGAAGGTGCGGGGAGTTTACCAGCAGATCTCCGAGGTCTCTCATCGGGTTGCTGAGGAAGAACGACGGTTTGTATGTCGTCACCAGACTGTTGAGATCCCTCATATATCCGCCTTGGGCGAAGTAGTTCCCTACCTCTCCCAGCGCATTGGTTATATTGGAGTCTGTGTTTGTGTCAAACTGGAATTTCGATTTTGCGGCGAGCGTTCTCACTGAGCTGTTAAGATAATCCGATACACCGAAGACGACAGCGCTGTCGCCGTTGATGGCAGCATACACGTTATCTCCGCCTGAGTTGTTGCTTTCCACGAGCTGTCTTGCGGTCTGAGCATTCCCTCCCGGGATGACCGCGAGGATCTTCACGTTATGCCTCGCCCATTCCGGGTCGTTCATGGCAGCAGCGACGATCTCGTTGAGCATCTGGTTGTTAAAGCCCTGGGAATAAACCGCCCTGGTGTACTTCTCAATGGCTTTGTCCCAGCTCATGAGATCCACGGTCCCGCCCTTCGCGTATTTCACCAGCTGTTTATCGAGCTGATCGGTGTAATTGCTGAAATCGATCTCCGCCGAGCCTTCGTCGTTCATCATGACCGGAAGGTAATCGGGATACATTCCCTTCAGCTTGTCCGCCAGATCCGCGCTCACTGTGCCGGTGTCCACCATGAACTGCAGGTTATTATCCAGGAACTTCCTCACCTTGGCCGCATGGTCTTTGATGGCCGGGTACTGCGTTTCGATGTTCCTTACAATGCGCTCACTGTCTGCGGCTCTCATCGCTTCCGTCGGAGCTTCTCCGGTAAAGGTCTTCTCCGTTGCGGCTCTTTCGATGTTGAGCTTGTTGTACAGGTAATCCTGCATCAGATCCATGCCCCTGCCGTTCAGTGAGCTGTCCTTCTTGATGTCACTGATAATAGTCGCAAGGGACTCCCCTACAGGCTCCATCTGGGCGTTGAGCTGCATACCGGTCGTTCTGTTGCCTGTCTGCGCGCCTATGGCTGCCGCTGTTATGGTCGCCTTCGAATTGATCAGCGTCTTCTTCTCGTAGATCAGGCTGTCCGAATGTTTCTGCCTGTAATCGTACAGGGATGCGTCCTTATCGACGAGCGCCACCCTCGCCTTCTGGGTCAGTGTGTATGCGTTCTTGTTGACGTACGGACGCTGCGTACCTTCAGCAAGAGCCCTGTTATAGTCGATCTTGGGAAGCACGCTCTGATCGGTCTTTATACCGTTGGGGGTCGTCCCGGAAGCTCTGGAAATTACCTCTCGGGTAAGATTGTCAGAAGCCCATTCCTTCTGCCCTGTCCTCATGCTGCTGGCAGTAGTGCCGGAAGTACTGTTTGACGGAGGCGCAGCAGGCGATCCGCCTGCAGGAGCTGCACCGCTCGGAGGAGGAGTGTTCCCACCGCTGTTCCCTTGATCTCTGCCGCCCTTGTCGTTTGAATCTGTTTGAGAATTATTAAAATCCTTGACTTCCGATAGCTCCTGAGTATCATTGTAATCAGAGGGATGCGGAAGCAACGTTCCGGACGTGCTGCGAAGGGTATTTTTGCCATGAGCCGCTTTGCGCCCCTCTTTTTTATATGCCGTTAATATCAAAATACGTTGTTTCTGGTTGTCTCTTACGGCTTCAGAGGTATATACACGGCCATTTATTCGTTTTGAAAACCTTATTATGGCAGATGGTTTATTATTCGAATCATTAAAGCGTCCTTCACTTTCCTCTAATAATTCAATCCTGTCATAATTATTCAGGACGTATTTTAATCTTCCGACGTCGGCAGGATCTTTCATTGATCTATTTTTTGACCCATGTTCGCCATGTTCTTTATGAATATGTTCTGCCCTTTCCTCGTTAATGAAAACTTTATATCCGGTCGTGTCTATCCCGATCAATGCCAATATATCTTTCGCCTGCTGTGCTGTAATAAGCCCTATTTCATATTCTTTGACTGTATTTGTTCCCGAATTTACGCTGTTATAAAAGTTGACCAAGCCCGGGTCGACAGAATCGTGATATTCGTTTTGGATAACAGCCAGATTGGCCTCGCTGAAATCAATATTATTCGAATAATCGATCCTCTCTTTTATCTTTGTTTCATAAATGTCATTATCTTTGAAATCATAACTGATTACCGGGTCAGAATAAGCATTTGTCACAGAACTCTTATTGTAACTGGGGCTCAATCCATTATCGGCGACACTCTTAGCGTTTCCTATTACTTTGGAAATATCATTGTTCAACGCCTCCAGTGCCTCTGATTCTCTTATTCTGGATTTGCCGGACTTCCTGTCGTTTAACGCGTTATAACATAATGCATGGATATCGCCCATCACCTGCTGTTTATCTGATTCAGATAAATCATAAGAATCAATGGTTTTTTCAGCATTTGAATAGTATGCGACGACGTTATCGCCGAAATGATTGGATGAATTATCATTTGCATGTTTTACATCCCAAGATCCAAAAGGAATATTTCTTCCTTCGTTGATAGTCACTGCATCAGAATCAGCTTTAACGGTATCAATTGATACCTGCTGCGCCGCTCTCTCCTCGATGATCCTTTCTGCTTCCGCTATCGACGCCTCAGTTGCTGCGTGCATCTGATCTGCCGCTTCGCTCAGTATCGGTGAAGCCTGGGAGGGATCCATATCCCTGATCTGCTCAGTGACGTTATTGAGGATCTGAGTGCCGCTGAACGCCTCGGTTATGGCTTCCATTATCTGTTCGGGCGTGAGCGTCGCTGTCTGGACTGTTTCCTGTCCTCTGAAAGCGTTCACTCCGCTCATAGCACCGAAGCCGACACCCATTACGGCACCGGATACACCGGACATAACGACCTGTTCCGCAAGATCTATGGCCGTCTGCCTTGAGGCTTCCTGTTCGCTCATGCCCTTGGAAAGGTAATATTCATAGGTCTGTGCCGCCTCGGAGACGTCTCCGGCAATGAGATACTCACTCACGATATCGGCCACTTCGGTGGCAGCTTCTTCCTCGAAGTTAGTCACCGCGGATTTGAGCATATTCAACACCCAGTCCTTAGCCGTCCTGACGGGCATTTCCTTTAGTGCTTCGAGGTTCTCGATAGAGACATGCTCGAAGATGCTTTCGAAGGCTCCTGCGGCCATACCTGCGGTCACAGCCTGCTGTGTGGTGCCGCCTCTGCTGGTAACGTCCATCATTTCCTGGACAGCTGCTCCGGATCCGAGCAGAAATTCACCGAAGCCGGGAAGCCCTGAGCTTATCGCTGCTGCCGCAAGGCTGTCCAATCCTGACGTTCCCACGTCATACATGAACTTCGCGAACTTCCCCATATCCTTGGAAACTGCCTGTCTTTCCGTAGAAGCGAAGTTGGCCATACGGAAATACTCGCTGTTTACGTCCAGATTCGGAGCAAAGGTCTCGGCATAGCCGAGCGCATTGTCTACGCCCATATCTACAAGGCCGCTGCCGCTTATAAGGCTTGCCGGAGTGCTGATCAGAGTAGCGAGTATCGGGTACTTCTCCGCGTATGCAGCGTTCAGCTCGTTCCTTGCCTGCTGTTTCTCCGCATTGGTCTTCTGTCTGCGCATCTCGGCCAGAGCCTTGAACTGCTCCTCGGTGTAGCCTTCGCGCATGAAGGCGTCCCGGATCTCGGCCATGGTCGCCTCGCTCTTGTTCCACTCGGTCTCAGCTTCGCCCGGATCTTGATAGTTGTTGTAATAGGATCTCTTGTCGTAAGCGTCGTTGTAGGTGTCCAGCAGCGAAGCTGTACCAGCGTCGAGCTTCACGGCCTTTGCTGTCTGATTCCAAAGGTCGACAGCGTTTACCTGGTCCTTCTCCTGGCGTCTCAGCTCCTCTACGGTTGCCATGTATCCGGCTCTCTGTTCAGGCGTCATGTAGACGTCGGAGGAAAGGATGTTATTGATATTGCTCGTAAGCAGTTTGATCTCGTTCGGGTCTGTCCATGACGCCTTTGCGTCGAGGTAGTTCTGGAGAACCTTAACGTTGTATGCCGTGTCGTCTTGGCTGGCGAATGGTGTATTTGTATCCGGGTGTCTCTGGGGCTTCTTATAGGCCTCCAGGTTCTTCTTCGCATCCGCGATCTTCTGGTTCTGGTTGTCGAGCGCCTTCTGATATGCGGTCTGTGCGGAAACTGCCGCCGTCACCATATCAGGAGTGCGGCTGTCGCCAGCCAGCGCTGAAAGAGTCAGGCTCTTGATCAGGTTGCTTCTTGCAGTGGCCAGCTCGCTCTTTATCGTTCCGGAGCTTCCCCCGTGGACCGTCGCTGTTTTGGTGGCGGTCTTCGCCGAAGGTGTCTTTGCCTGGGTGATCGCCCCGGCTTTCAGCTTTGAGCTCAGGCTGCTTGTTGAGAGCTTCGCCTGGTATGCCGTGTTCTTCCCGGTTGTCGGGAGATTCAGTTTGCCGGAGCTTCCCCCATGAGTCACACCGGAGCTGCTGACGTGAGTCGTGGATCCGCTGTTGGTCGTCTGGCCGCCGTCCGTGAGCTGTGCGGTCTCTCCGCTGCTCTTACTGGTGGTCCTTCTGTAGCTGCGGGATTTAGCCTTCCTCACGGCCTGCTGGTAAGCCGCTATCGCGTCCTGTGCTTCCTGATCCTTCTTTTCAATGTTGGTTATAGCAGCGTCGGTGTCTGCGCTTTTGCCCTGATATAGCGCGCTGTAGTAGTTCCCGTAAGCCCCGAGGGCTCCCGATGCCTTATTCTGAGCAGCATTGACGGCTGCCATGCGGTTAAGGTATGCCCCTCTGGATGCCGACGCGGATGTCTCGGAGGTCGGGCGGAAATTCGCATAGGAATCCTGCGCGCCCTTGTTGAGCTTCGCAGCTTCTTCCTGGAGAGCCTTGCGGTATTTCTCCACCGCCTCATTCATCCTGGCTTCTGCGTTTTCTGTATGCTGTGCTTTCTGTTTTCTCAAAAGGTCAGCGTATGCTGTCATGTGTCACCTATTTGGAGTATTTTTCTTTGAGCTGTCTGATGTATTCCTCGTAAGACAGGTTGTAGTAGTCCGCCTGATTCGACAGCTTCTGCGCTTCGTTCTGATATGTAGCCTTGAGCATGTTCTGCTTGGCCTGTCCTACCTGTCCGATGTAATTGGCGGAATTGCTTCCCAGAGCCTGCTGGTAGCCGGTGTACTGATTAGTGTTCTGCCTTCCGGTTATCCCCGAAGACGACAGTCCCCTCATCCTGCGCTGTTCAGCGAGGTATCCGTAAGGGTTGATCGCCTGCTGATAGGATATGGAGCTCGCCCGGTTGGCTTCCTTCAGAGCGTTCTTTGCCTCGTCCTGCGTATACGCGGAGACAAATTCCTCTGCCTCAAGCTGTTTGTCCGCTGCCTTGTTCTTGTACTCCAGCCATTTGTCCAGGTAATTCTGCGCTGTTGCCATTGCTGCCCTCCGTCAATTTCTTTATCATTTCCTGCAGCCGTGCGTTATCCTGCATCAGCTGCTGCATCTTCTCGTTCTGCTGGTCCATCTGGTCATTCTGCTGCAGCATCATCTGTTCGTTCTGCTCGAGCCTGCTGTTCGCTTCCATGGCTGCCGCTTCCGCTTCACTCGGCTGCTGCTCTCTTTCGCTGAGGATCTTCATCAGCGTCGCCTTCGGAGCTGTCGCGTCATCGTCCAGAGCCTTGACATATTCCTCGAAGGTGATAGCACCGGCCTGGAAGAGATTTCCGAGCGTCTGCTCTCTGCTGTATTTGCTGTACGGATTGGCCGGTGAGACGTCTATCCTCACTCGGACGTCCAGAGACTCCAGCACGTCCAGCGGGATCCTTTTCTCTTCGGTGTACTCTTTGCCGTTCTCATCTTTATCGGTGGTGTATACCGTCATGCCCGTTTCAGGCGTGTAGGTCTTCCAGAGATCCAGCCAGATGTTGGCCACGTCTTCGATATACTGCTTGACATTGGCCTCCTGCCCGGAAAGAGGAAGCGCTGCGGCCTCCTGCACCGCGAGGATCGCCGCTCCGGATGCCCGCTCGGGGTTGATGCTGCCGGTTGCAACTTCGCCGGCTCCGGCCAGCTCCCTCGTCTGGGTCGCCAGAGTGGTAGCGAAATTGTAAGAGTCGCTCGGGATCCCCGGCCCGTTGAGGTAATTGATGACCTCTCCTATCGAGGTCACGCCGTTAGCGTCAACACCTATAGTGCTGCCTACCATCCCGAGAGCCTTCACGGCCTCCTTTGACAGCTTGCTCTTGTCATAGACCAGGTGAGGGAAGGCGTACTGCTTTATCATCACCGCCTGACGCGCCAGGGATTTGTTGATCTCGATCTGGTTCGGGATCATGTACTGCACTTCTCCCAGCCCCCTGATCGTGTTGAGTCCGTCCGTCCATGTGAGCTGAGCTATCGGGTAAAGGGTCAGCCCGGTGATCTCCGTGTCCGGCTGATAGATGACGGTCTCGGTAGAGCTGCAGATGTGGACCGTCCCGCTTTCCTTCCAGAGCCTTTTAATGCAAAGGACTTTTCCGTCATCGTCCTGCTCGATCTCCACTTTGGCCAGTTCCCCGACGATCTTGTCGGTGTTCTTGTCGCTCTTGATCTTGGCTATGTCTTCATCGGACAGCCCCTGCTGCTTGGCTATCTCCTTCACCTCGGAGACAAGCAGCCGCTGCACGATCAGGATGTACTTCTGCCGCTGAATGTCCCGCTGCTGCTCATCGGCGAAGAGCAGGGAAACATTATCAAGGGTCCGGGCTTTGATCTCATCATCGGCCCCCTGGAAGAAATACGAGTAAGTATTCCCATAGATGCACGCGTTCCGGGTCTGTTCCCAGAGCACAGTGTCCATCTTGAGGTTCTCCCACAGCACGGAGGCCGCTTCGTTGAGAAGCTTCACCGCCTCGGCTGTCTGCTCCTTCGTCTCTCCGTAATCCTGGCTGGTGTAGCTGATGCTGAAGCCGTCGCTGTTGACCGTGGCCACCTTGTAGTCAATGACCGGCTTGATGATGTTGAGCATCGGCATGGTCTCGCCGGAGGTCTTCAAGCCGTTCCACTGGTCGCCGACATAGAAGTTGTAGCACTTCTGCGTGGTCTCATAGAATCCGAACTGCTCCAGGTAGTCCTTGCCTCGGTTGTATTCCTTCCAAATGCTCGCCGCTGTCGGTTTGCTCATGCTTTGATCTCCTTCTGAGGCTTATCGGTGCCGTAATTGTCTATATTCTCAAGCTGCGTCAAAAAAGCCTCATCGGCCTGAAAATTTGGCTTTATGAGAGGCGTTTTAAGCCGTTTTTTTATCGGCGTGCGTGTATCCGTACGTAAAAACCGCTCCGCTAAAATGACGGTCAGAGCGATATTGACGGTCAAGGCTATGATCTCAAGGATCTCGATGATCTGCGTCATATGACGATAACCTCCTCCCCCTCGCCCAGTGGTGACGGCGCGGGCTTTTCAAATTCGAAATTGAAATGCTTCTCCGGTGCCGGCGGTTCGATGTATGCCGGCTGCTGGCTCCGGATGTAATGCGCGATGGCCAGGCTCATCACCAGGTCGTCATGCGCTCCTGATGCCGCTTCGGCTCTGCCCTTCTCATTCCGGACAAAGGTCAATAATTCCTCCAGGGTCGCCCGGTCGTTGATCAGATCGATATGGTCCCGGACGATCTCCACGAGCCCGGACAGGATCACCGGACGTGTTATCGATGTCGTCTTAAATCCGTAGGACGGAACTATCTTCCCTGTCAAGGTGTCCTCTCTTTCCCTGATGTATTGCCTCAGATATCCCAGACGGGTGAGCTCCTTGATCGGGTAGGTCGAAAAATTCGCTTCGATCCCGACAAGTGCGCCGTTGTAGTGATCAGCCAGGCAATAGATCTGCCTGGTGAAAATATCCTCGTCGTATTGTCCATGCAGCACCGCGACCTGCTCGCCGGTGGTATTGTCCAGGACGTGCGCGGCGAAGTAGTCGCTGCCTTCGCCTGCCGTGTCCGCTCCCAGCACGTAGGGCTTGTATGGCTCCGGCTGTCTGTAGATCCTGATGTCTCCCCCGGTCTCCTCGATGAATTTGATTTCCGATAACTTCAATCCGTCATCCGCATACGAAAAAAGCCCGCTTTTCACGGGCTCCGGTATCCTTTGCCTCCGGTCTGCTATCTTGGCCTTGTCAAAAATTGTCTTGCCGTATACCCCCCACTCGCCCAGACAATAGACCGTATAAAGATATGGATCAGTGTCCTTGTAGGCCTCAAGAACTGCTGCAGACTCCCGAGGGAGAAAGCGATTATCCTTATAGGTCGTCCTGCTGGTGGTTACGTCCTCGCTCTTGCGGTCGAAAAATTTATGCTTGAGCCAGTGGTTAATGTCGATCGGGTTAAAGGACAGGATGATCTGCTTATAGCATTCGGTCTCGTCCCTTAGCCTCATATCCAGCTGGTCAAAATCAGCCTCGGTTATTTCGCTGGCTTCCTCGATCCATATGCTGGTGATATTGTAGATGCTCTTGTGCTTCTCCGCGTCATCCAGTCCGACAAAGATGATCTGCGCTCCGGTGCCGGTGTAAGTGATGACCATGTCGGACTTATTGATCCGCCACTGTGACAGATCATAATGCTTAGTAATCTGCCCGACGATCTGAGCGAAGCAGCTTTCGCGGAGGGTCCTGCCTACCTTTCGGGCGACCAGGATCCTGTGCGGGTAGTCTATGCAGCGCTCGATTATCTTTCGCCCGGCAAAGATGCTTTTGCCGCTTCCGGCTCCGCCCATGAGGACAAGATAGCGGCTTTTGCACCCATACAAGGGCATGAATGCTTTATTGCTGGTCTGCGCGAGATTGTAATACCAGCTTAGAGCCTCGTCAGATATCGCCATTCCTAATCTTTTCTATCAGGTCGAGCTTTTCGTCCATGCTCATCTTGACCTGGAGCGGCTTATCCTCAGCATTGCCGAGCTTGACTGTGCTCTCCGGGGTGAAACCGAAATTGTGCTCAAGTGTCCAGGCTGCGCCCTTATAGGTCACGTTATTGTATAGGTGCTCATGATTCCAGGCTTCGACCCGGGTCCGGGCATCCTGGATAGCGTCGGTCAATGCCTGGGCGGTCTCCAGATCCGCGGCCAGTGCTTCGCGCTCTTCGTCTGTCTCGGCTTCGGCCAATCTTTCCCGGATGAGCTGCTCCCTCTTTTCGAAGTCGTAAAGATGCTTGCGGTGCGTAAAACCCAGGGCAAGAGCTAAGCCGGTGACGGTCGGGGGGTGCTCTTTGGATTCTTCCCAGGATTGATCACACTTGCGGAAATATGCATTGATGGCCCGGGTCAGTGCTGCCGGGTCTTCGTATTTTCTTTTTCTTCCTGGCATTATGCGCCCTCCTTTCAGGGCAATAAAAAAGGGCCCCAGCTGGTCGCCCTTAATGCCCTATTATGCCCGCTGCTGTTCACAGCTTCGGCACAATAGCATTTTATTGCTTTATTAACTGCCATTCAATGACATGCTGCGCGCGGATCCGGGCGAAAAAAGTTAAAAATTCTTTGCTTTTTTGTGCGATTTTACTTGACATTATACCACTGTAGTAGTATACTACCATCAGAGAGAGAAATAAAGGAGCACACGCAATGACCAAGAATATCAAAGAGATTACCGAAAAATTAGAGGCAGGCGTTAAAGAGGTCTTCAGCAGCGAGCAGTTTAAAAATTACCTCGATTTTATGAACAGCTTCACGGACTACAGCATCAACAATACGATCCTGATCTACATGCAGAAGCCTGACGCGTCACTGGTCGCCGGTTATAAAAGCTGGCAGAAGAAGGGCCGCCAGGTGCGCAAGGGGGAGCACGGCATCAAGATCATCGCGCCTCGCCCGCGCCAGATGGAAGTCGAAGAAGACGGAGAAACGAAAATCGTAGTCCTTCCGCTGACCTTCCACGCGATCACAGTTTTTGATGTCTCCCAGACCGACGGCGCAGAGCTTCCCGAGGGACCCGTGACACAGTTGACCGGAGACGTTGACGGCTACGCCGGGCTGATCGGAAAGCTGGAAGCAGCGGCCCCCGTGCCGGTAAGCTACGAAGCCTTTGATATCTCGGCGAATGGTTACTACAGCGACGCAGCGCAGCAGATCGTTATTAAATCCGGGCTGAGCGAGCTGCAGACAGTCAAAACCCTGGTGCATGAGATCGCACACTCGATGCTGCACACCGGAAAGGACACCACCGACAGAGACACCAGGGAAGTACAAGCCGAGTCGATAGCATACACAGTCTGCTCAATGCTCGGGCTGGATACCAGCGATTACAGCTTCGGGTACATCGCCGGCTGGAGCTCCGGAAAGGACGTTAAAGAGCTCACCGAGAGCATCGAGATCATAAAGACCACCGCCCGGGAGATCCTGGACAGGATAGCGTAAAAGGCAGCCGCCTCCGGGCGGCTCCTCCCCCTCGCGGGTTAGAGTAGCTTTTTAATAACGATTTTTAGCTCAAATCTATTGACAATATAACACTACGGTAGTACAATACTACCAGAGAAAGAAATAAAGGAGATATGCAAATGAAGAAATACGAAATACTCAAAGACGACACAGTGATTATTAATGGCCGGAAGCTCTACCGCATCAAGGCTTGCAGCGCAATCGATAATGGATTTGTAAAGGCGGGCGATTTCGGCGGTTATATCGAAAGCGAAGATAACCTCTCGCAGGATGGCTTCGCGTGGGTCGGCGATTACGCAGCGGTCTACGGCAATGCTAAGGTCATTGAGGATGCGTGGGTCAATGGCAATGCCAGGGTCTCCGATTTTGCGACGATATCAGGCAATGCAATAGTCACAGACGACGCGGAAGTCAACGAATCCGCTGTTATAGCAGGCGAGGCGATGGTGTCCGAATACGCGACCGTGAATGGCAATGCGGAAATCACCGGGACGGCAAAGATCAAAGGCCACGCCTGGGTGCACGGTTACGCAGCCGTGTCGGGAGACTCGACCGTGGCTGGCCATGTGGATGTGTCGGGCTATATGGAAATATGCGACGAAGTGGTCGAGGATCCGGACGACATCCCGCCGGTCTCCGAGGATGATGTAATCATAGGAGGCATAGAATGAAAAAAGGTGAAGCACTGCAGAAATGCAGAAGGGATCGGATGATGTCACAGTCCCAGCTTGCGAAAGCGGCGGGCATAAGCCTCCGCACCTTGCAGAGCTTTGAACAGGGTCAGAGGGATATCAATCAGGCATCAGCGGAAACGGTGATGAGGTTGGCGGATGTGCTGGAATACCACCCGAAGGAAATCATGAACGGCTACGAAGATGATTATGAGATCACCCCTCCGGGCTGGGAAATGACCGCCGAGGAGATCATCGAGCAGGGGCTCTACGATCAGGCCGTCGCATTTATGGACGAAGAGATCCGCGAAAGGCTGCACAATAAGCTTTCCCCCTGCACGGAGCTCGAATTTCTTGAAGCCTATATGGCCGAGCACCGGAAGAAATACAGGACGGAGTTTATCCTGCCGTAAATTAATTACGATCAGTTACGATCAGTTACGATCAGTTACGATTAATTACGATTAGTTACAGCAAAATCCTTCTGGCTACACCCAGGAGGATTTTTTTATTGCAATATTCTATCCATTGCCTGCAGCGCGGCGGAATGGATCCGGAAAGTCTGGCGCAGGCTGTAGCTGATCTTGTCGGCGATCTGCTCCCAGCCCAGGCATGACAGGTATCGCAGCTGCAGCACCTCGCGCTGGGTCGCGTCGGGTATTCTGCTGATCTTTTCCTCGATCTCTTTCCCGGCTTTCAGCAGCTGGTCGATTTTGCGGGTGATCTGCTCGTCTATCCGGAGGAGCTTCGCGGCGATGTCCGGGACGGTGTCCGCCGGGGCAGACTGCACTTTTACTCTGGTGTAGTCCACCCCGGCCAAAGCGGCGAAGTCCTCGAGGATCTTCCGCCGGTTCCGCTGGATCTCGATTTGAGTCTTGATGTCTTTATATTGTCTCAGGTATGTCTCAGCTTTCAAGACGACGGATGCCCTCCTTGTCGTAGAAATAGATTTTATGCTGGGTGATCTCCCGGAAGCAGCTCCGGCAGAAGTATGACTTATTCCCTATCCGTCCGACCTCCCTGGATCCGCACACCGGGCAGGTGTCGAGCCTGAAGGTCTTGCCGCCGACGATCGGGCTCTCCTTCTTCGGTTTAAAGTATCCGGCTTCCCGTCTGAGCTTCTCCTCTTTCATGGCGAGGAGCTTCTCCAGCTTCTTTTTGGCTCTGTATCTCCGGCAGGCTTCCCGATTTTGCTCGCGATGTGCTTTGTGGTATGCACTCGATTTCGCGATGACCTTTTCGCGGTGGTTTTCGTAGTAACGCCGCTGGGATTCAAGGTACTTGTCGTAATGCTCTTTTTTGTATCTTCGGGCGTACTCTCTCCGTTCCTCCCGGTTCTTCTGGTACCATTCCCTTGCGTACTCCTTTTTTTCTTCCGGCGTCATCCGTAAATCTCCTTGTCTGCCTGCCCGGCAAAGATCTCGCTGAGATTCTCGGTGTTGTACTTCCGCATGGCGCTAAGGGTAAATTCGCCGTTGTAGTAGTCTATCGCGTATCGCTCGAATGTCTCTTTGAAGACCTCGCCGCTCTCTCCCCGGCAATCGATGTGCGCCATTATCGCCAGCTGCAGCAGCGGAGTCAGCATTTTCTTCGTGACGCTGTCGACCTTCTCCCTCTTCAGGATCCTTCGGGCTTCCTGCAGCGTGTACTTCCGGGTCTTATCTACCTTCTTTCCGTGCTGGATCATGGCTGCTGCTTATTCCGGAGACTGACGTAGGCGATCCAGTCCGCCATTGACAGTAGGACCGATTGCGCGTGCTCTCCCATCTCTTCGGGGTCATCTTTGCATCGGGCTGTCCGGGCAATTTCATTGAGGCTCCACCAGGTCATGGCGATGAGATTATCGAGATTATCCATGCTCTCTATGTCAAGAGCAGGATCTCCCTGCGGTACGGTGCAGCCGATCAGCTCGCTGACGACCTTGACTATTTCATGAGATTTTAATTTACTCAATTTCCTTCCCTCCGTAGGTGAAAACGATATTGAGCTTGCCTCCGTTCTCTCGCCATTTCTCCATCATGTCATCTATCAGATGGTCTATATAATTCGCGGTTTCTACATCAGGATTCAGCTTTATCGGCTCCACCGGGAATATACGGGGCTTTTCAAGATGAGCCTCCTGCGCTGCACGATATGACTCGTTAAATGGGCTGTCCATCTTCCGGATCTTCTCGATCAGACCCTCGGCGAAGCTCCCTAGCCTCGGATCGTAATCTTTCCAGCTATCCTCCAAAGCCTGCCGGATAAGAGCCACGACTGCTTTTCTGTCAACGACGGCTGCATCATCCACCTTTAAGTCGGTATCCAATGCAGGTTGCTCGGCTATCGCCTGTTCTATCCCGACCGTGAACATGCCATAATCATGGCTATTGATGGAATCAAATAGCAGATAATCATGAGCCTTAATCGTCTCTATCAATTTGTCCGCATTGATTAACCTCATTCTTCTCCTCCAACTCGTCATACATTCTCATGCACAAATCCCACACATCATCAGGGATTTCTTCTCTTTCATGCATCTTAATAAAGGCAATTAATGTTGAAATTTCTTCATATGTCAGTCTCATTCTTCTTTCCTTTCTCCATCTGAGTATGCTTGACGATAATAGTCCATTGGCTGTCTACAAATCTCAACACTCGATATTTGGTCGTTGAAATTGCGTAAAAACCAGCTTTCAGCAAAAAGTGTTGCATCTTCGATTGCCATGTCACTTGCTACTAACCTTCTGCGGTCATTAACCCTTATGAAAACCTGAAACACATCTTCCCACACTTCAGCCATCTTTTCTTTCTTTCCGGCTCTCTTCCCTTTCTTTTAGCGCAGACAGCATCATCTCCAGAAGCCATCTTTTAACCGGGTCATCTATTTTACTCATCGCCCTGCGGATTGAGTCGTCAAGAGTCTCGTTAATGAATGCTCTATACTCCTCTTCCGGCATCAGCTCTTTCAGCTTTCCCATTAGCTTGTGAACCATGTACTCCATCGGCGTTTCTTCACTCATCCTCTGTTTAAATTCTTCAAAATTCATTTCTTTCTCCTTTCATATCTCAACGATGTATTGCGAAAGACCATCGATTTCATAGACTTCATCATTAGCCACCAAGCACTCGAACGATTCCTCGCCAATCCATATAATCGGTGGCTGTGCAGGGTTATCGACTCTTGTTATCAGTTCCACCTTGTCCAAATTCACCAGCACCATTCTCTCGTAGTTATAGCCGCCTCTTTGGATTGCTTTTACAAACTTCATTCTCTTTCTCCTTCATGTATTCCCTTATATAACCCGTTAACAACCCTTTCCTTGTATTCCTCTGGTATACCCCCAAACGCAGCGACGTACAATTGCAACAGCACCGCTTTCTTCTGTATATCAGCGTCGCTTTCTAACGCTCTCATTAATGATTCAATCCCTGTCCTGTCTTTCATTTCTCCTCCTTGAACGGTTCCGGCAAAGGCATCCATGCTATTGCAGCACATTGAAATTTGCCCGAATAAGCATCGAATGTCCCGGCATAAACATTCCCATTCGTGACAGTGACCAGATATTTGCCAGGCTTCTCCGGTAATCTCTCATTGATAGGGATCCACTTTGATTCCATTCGGCTTCTCCTTTCCTTCCTTGCATCCCTGATCCTCTTTCGCTGCCGCTTTCCAGTAAGCGCAATATCCGCCTCTCTGTGATCTGGCATGATAGCTCAGGCAGTCTCTGCACTTTATCGCGCTCATGCTTCCTCCAGCCTTGTCCCGCAGCTCCGGCAATACTTCCAGTCAGCGACCGAAGTCACCCGGATCTTTTCTCCGCAGACGGGGCACCTGATAAGGCTGCACCCGCCGGGAAGCTTCTCGATGATCTCCCAGGTCGGTCCGCCGTAAGGCTTCGGCATCGGCATCCAGGCTGTAACGCCCGCCATGCTTCCGGATCCGTGCCAGGATCCATCCGCGTAGTATGCCCGGTTAACATTCGCCGCACCTTTCTTCGGCTGCGCTGTGACCAGCATCATGTCGTCGCTATCCGGCAGCCTTTCGCTGACCGGGATCCATTTGAGCTCCATTAAAACCAGCCCACCTCGCTTTTCTTTTCTCTCTCTTCTTTCGCTTCGAGCTCGTCGATGTTATTGATCACGTCGAAGATCTCTTCCCTGACCCGCTGCTTGGTATTCTCGCCTTCCTTGGAGAGCAGCTGCGCCCAGTGTCTGAGCTTTGTTTTCAATACTACCCAGGGCATCTATTTTCTCTCCTTCAGGGTCGTCTCTATTCCGGTCATCAATTCCTCATCGGTCACATACTCATGGCCGGAGGCCTCTGCTTCGCATTTGCACTCTTTCGGGAAGCCTACCGACTCTCCCTGCTTGTGGATCCAGATGACCGTCGAGATCGTCCCGCACTTGGGGCAATATTCGTACTTAACCTGCACCGAACAGCTCCTCCTCGATCTTTGCGTAATCGTAATTGTGGCGGTCCTGAAGCCTGGTCTTGCCGGAAGCATTCCCGGTTGTCGTGTAATCATCCTCCCAGCATTGCTGATAAAACCACGTGCCGCCCTGCTTCACGTATTGGTCTTCAGTATGCGTCACTGCTATATAATTCTTATAAGCTTTGATGCCCTCAAGAATGGTCTCATCAGTGACGCCTTCCTTCCTGGCTTTGACATAAGCCTTGAGTGCCCGGTCTCTGCCCTGCTTTTTGGGGTACTCTTTCCAGATTTGAGCAAAATCGTCGTCGATCGATGGCTTTTTCTCTTTGGAACTACCGTTAGGTAGTTCTTTCTCTTTAATAATTTCCTTTTCCTTTTCCTTTTCAATAGCATGCGTTTGTATGCGTTCGCATGCGTTCGCATCCGTTCGCATGCGTTCGCATTCATCACGACGCCATCTCGCATTGGCACTTTCCGAAGCTTTCTGTCTTCGGTCATCGTATTTAGCTTTATCTCTGTCAATTTGGCCTTTTATTCCCGGAAAGATGTATCTTTCGTTCCCGCTGAGCTCCGGCACCTCGCCCGTCCTGCTGTATTGTAGGCAGGCCGTGAAAAGTCTCCCGCGCTCAGCATCACTCAGAGGGTCAATCGTCTCTAAAAGGCTGTGGTATGCACAGAAATAACTAATCGACATTCCTTGTTCCTTTCTGATGAGGCACAGGAGGTTCGGTGTCCTCCTGCGCTTCGCCTCATCTAATCTTTATCCGTTCGCTTGGTCAGTTTCTCTTCTTCTGTAGAGAGTCACGTTCTTGTGGGTCCATTCGTCCATCTTGTAGCCGCAGGGCTCCACTCGTCCGTCGTTGCTCATCTCTGTCAACCTCGGTGCGGTGAAATTCCGCTCGCTCGTGGGGATCATGCCCCGGGTCCACATATCCAGGGCGATTTCCCTGGCTGTCATTTCCCTGTCACCCAGAACTTCGAGGATCTGCGCGCACCGCAGCTGCCTGGGGACGCTTTCGTTGGATTCCGCCCGGTTATCGTAAGTTACTATCATCTTTTCCTCCTAAAAGGGCATGCTTGCATCGATCTCTTCGAAGCCGTCCAGCGGGACGGTGAACTGTCCCTGTACGCTGGCTTCTTCCTTCGATTCCTTCTGCGCAGCATCGGTTTTACTTGCCTGGCTGCTGGCCGACGAAAGGAACTGCAGCTCGTCCGCTACGACCTCGGTCACGAAGCGGCGATTGCCGTCCTTGTCTTCGTAGCTCCTCGTCTGGATCCTTCCGGAGACCGCGACCTGTTTACCCTTTGTGAGATACTTTTCGGTCAGATCTGCCGCGCCTCTCCATGTCACGATGGGGATAAAATCCGCTTCCCTCTCCCCGTCCGAATTTTTGAAATTCCGATCGACCGCCAGTGTGAATGACGCGGTCTTTGTTCCGGAGGATGTTGTCCTTACCTCCGGATCCTTGGTAAGCCTCCCTATCAAAACAGTTTTATTCAATCTTTTCTCCTTTCAGCCTAAGGCGCTCACAGAGCCTGTGGTCAAGCTTTATTCCGTGGATGTGATATTTATCGAAGAAGTCCTTCTCGCCGCTGTGCGCCTCTGTGTGGTGCGTGTGGCACAGTGCTATGGCGCTCATTCCTTCGTGGATGATCTCCTTGCGGTTCCGTCCCATCCCTACCCGGTCGACGTGGTGGATCTCCGCAGGGGCGTTACAGACCGCGCATTTTCGGTAGTAGATGCACTGCCAGAGATATTTATTGACGTCGTCCGTCTGGTGCAGCAGCGTGTCTTTAGTGGGTACGGAGTATCGGAAGCAAAATTCGATCAGGAAGCTTATCAGCAGCCGGGCTGTCGTCATGTCCGTATTTGACAGGCTGAAGGCGTCCCGCTGCGTCGCTTTGCAGAATTGCCAGGTCAGGAAGTGCCGGACATATTCCGGGTAGTCACCCGAATATTCGGCGATGTCTTCCACCAGTGCGAAGATCTTCCTTCTTTGACTGAGGGAAATGCCGCGGCCGTCGTCTAAATAGAGCTGGCACTCGCGGATCTTCTTTTCCCTGATCTCCTCGGAGATCCTTTCAGCATCCTCTGCCGAGGGGATGATCACCAGCTTCTTGCCGTCCCAGGAAACGATCTTTCCCTCTGTCCTCATGAGTGGGCCTCCTCGTGCTTGTGCATATAGAGGAATTTGGAATTGGGTCCGGCGTTTTCCGCGAGCCAGGCGTCCGCCTTTGCTTTGGACAGGTGATTTCTGATCACGCTCTTTTCGTAGACGTACTTTCCTGCTTCCTCCTTCTGCTGGATCCTCTCCTGGATCTCCGCGTCCTCGTAATTGGCTTCGATCAGGTAGTAATCGTAATTCCGGGCGGTGATGCCGTTTAAATTGTTGGTGTCTGTGGCGTAGATGAGCTTCTCCCCGTCCATCTCGATCTTGTAGCCGCAGTTAGGCACATTGTGGGTCAATTCAAAGGGGATGACGTTTGCAATGCCGTAGGAATTTATCGCTCTGTCCGTGAGCACGTCAATCTGTCCTTTGGGCACTCCGTAGTCTACCAGCGCGGGGGCGAGGTAGGATAGGCAGCCATACCTCAGCCCCGGTCTTTCCTTTACCAGCCGCTTTATCGTGGTCTTCTTTAAATGGTCGCTGTGGATGTGTGTGAGCAGCACCAGCTTCAAAGGCCCGACGAATGGGGCGAGGAGCTTCCAGGAAACGCCGCAGTCGATCATGATCCTACCGTTAATGATCACGGCGTTTCCCTTGCTCCCGGTGGAGATGATGTTGATCTCCATCACAGATCAGCCAGGCTGACCTCTCCCTGTGCCGGGAAAGGTTCATCCGTCAGGTCTATCTGCTCCACCACGTCCTGCGGTGCGTCGGAAGGGAGGATTTCTTCCGCTGTCAGCGGTTCGGCTGAGGTCGTTATGATGTCCCCGCTGTCGTCAAAAGCGGGAGTGGTGGTGTCAGTTTCAAGTGCCTGCTGCATCTCGATCGACATGATCCCCCACTTGGAGATCAGCTGACGCAGCAGTGTCTTCTTGGCCATGTCGTCAAATGAGCTGTACCAGTAAGAGGAATATTTATACATATCCTCCTTGGCAATCTTGCCTTCCTGGAGCTTCTGGTAAGCCGCAGCGCTGAACGCAGAGGAATATTTGTCCGCATGGCTCATCATCTTGGCCTTGCTCCAGTAAAGGGTCTTCGCAAAGCCGTTGAGATATTCGAAATAGGCCATATAGCCGATGACCGGAGTCTGCTCCCTGATGTCGTCGTCCTCGATAAATTCGATGATGGGCTGTCCGGTGTGCTTGTCACGTCCGAGGTATTCCCCTTCGCGGACTTCCATCGCGTCTATATCGCGATACTGGCCGCTGCGTATGGCCAGCTGCAGGTATCCTTTATAGCCCAGGATAAATTGAGCTTTCTTGTCCCCGGCCTTGCGGTCGTTGAAGGGCACCAGGTAATACTGACCGAGCTGCGGCGACGGGCTGAGTCTCAGTCCGAAGCCCAGGAGAGCACCGGCAAGAATGGATCCGGGCGTGCACTCGGACAGCTGCGGGTTATTCGCGACCGCAGAGACGATCTGCGTCACGAAGTTCTGTCTGTCTTTGTCGTTGTGTATCGAATTGGCAATGAGTTTCTGATAGTTGGCCGAGTTGATCACCATGGAAAAGGTCATCTTCTGCGGCTTCTGTGTCTGTAAGGCTTTATTCATAGTCATAACCTCCGTTCTCCAGGAAGGCTTTCAGGGCCTTCAGCTGGGCAACCGTTCCTCTTACAGTGAATTTAGTGGTATAGATGGGTTCCTCCGGTTCTACTTCCGGATCCGGAGCTCCGGTCGTCGGCGGGGCTATTGAGATCGCCTCGTCGACCTTTGCTTCCGCAGCCTTCATCTCGGCAGCTCTCTGTTCCAGCTCGGCCTGCATGGCCTTGCGCGCTTCGATCTCCTTCTTCCTGCGGGTCACGGTCTCTACTGCGGATGCCATCGTGAGGGTCCTGGAATACTCGAACATGATCTCATCCGCGTCTTCCATCATCCTGATCGCTGCGACCTCTGCTGCCACTCTGTCGATGAGCCCCTTTGCGGTCTCCTTGAGCTTCTTGGCTGTGTCGGTCAGGTTGACCTTGATGTCGCTTCTCTCCCAGGGGATGATGTCGGCCACGCCCTTTGTCTCGGCGTATTCGTCGTAATAGGCTTTGACCTCTTCGGTCTTCTTTGCTTTCAGCCCGTCCTCGACCTCGGTGATCTTCTCTCTGAGCGTGTTGTCCGCGTCCTTGTAAGGGATCGTCACGCAGTCCTTAAAGACCGCTTCGAAGTCCTCGTAAGGCTTGAGGATCTGAGCCTTGATGGTCTTGCGCTTCTCATCCAGGGCGGCAAATTCTTTGTTGAGCTGGCTGCGCAGAGCCTTGACGCTTGCCCTGGTCTCTTCCGTGACGAGCTGGCTCTTCGCGAAGCTCGTCCTCTTCTCGATCTCTGCCTTTACGGCTTCCAGCTGCTCCTGGATGACAGGCAGCTGCTTCAGCTCTATAAGCTGGGTTTCTTCATTCGGTGTAATCTCTTGCATTTTTTTCCTTTCTCGTGTATAATCTCGTTGTAATCTCTTATTTCTTTCTCAACCGGCCCTTCGGGGCCATTTTTATTGCCTCAACGATCAGTCCGACAAGTGCGCTGCCGAGACCTCCGCAGATCCAGAACACCCAGACGCATTGTTCGTAGATATTCATTTCCCCTCCTTCCTTAGTTCCATGTTTCGCAAAAGGCGATCTCTTCGGCCGTGCAGCCGAAAGCTTCTTTGATCCTTTTCAGGCTGGCGATCGACGGTGTGCGGCTCCCTGTCTCCCACTGGCAGTACAAACTTGTGCCGCATCCTATCAGCTTGGCCGCCTCTGCCTGAGTCAGCAGTTTTCTCAGCCTCATCTGTTTCAGCGTCATTTCTCCTCCTTTCTTTCCCAGACCTTCGGGCTCGCGCCCAGCTGGTCAAACCCGAAGACGCTGCCGAAGCTCATCGCTCTTTCCTGGGCTTTCGTTACGCCCAGCTTTTGGTTGTACAGATCCGCCAGTGCGCGGGAGTTCTCTCTGGATCTGAACTCGAAGTGCGTGTCCTTGTAGCCTTCCTCCCCTCTCGTGATGAGGATCACCCTGCCGGTGGATTCTTACACCGTGTAGCACATCTCCGGGAGATCCGGATCATAAGCTCTGTCCATCACTGTCTCCTTTCTCTTTCGCGCTGTAGATCTCACGCTTGATCCTCCATGCCAGGTCGTCGCACAGTTCCGTCAGCTGGAAGTAAAATTCTGACATCCCCTTTGAACCTTGTGTGGCCTCCTTTATGCCCCGCATGTGGTTGGTGTTCGCGGCTCTTTCTATCAGGTCCCTGATAAAGTCCGCTTCATCAATCGTTACAGTGAGCTTCATTCCTTCCTCCTTTCATCATCTTCAGCAGTGCCTTTGCGAGCTCCTTT
>Ga0265298_10001435_pt1 | contig 35341 bp, 29 predicted proteins | sample AusTroGonzalo_MG_3_FD_193486 | JGI IMG/M metagenome (GOLD analysis project Ga0265298, IMG submission 193486) | Bovine rumen microbial communities from tropical cattle in Woodstock, Queensland, Australia - Gonzalo_01 | ecosystem: Host-associated > Mammals > Digestive system > Stomach > Rumen ...
GAGGAGAAGAGGACATACGAGATCTACGTACTCTGGGCCTCCACCAATGACTATACCAACAGCCGGGAATGCGGCGAATGGACGGACTACACGGCCTTGGACGGATACGATGAACGCAAACTGCACACCCAGTGCGGCGGCATCAACTACTGTATCAAGACCATTCTTGAGAAGAATCCCAAGGCCAGCATCTACTTCTTCACTTCCCTGCGCTTCTTCAGCCTGGAAGCCGGCCACAACCCCTTCTCCACCCAGCCCAACAAGACCGGAAAGGTCTTTGCCGACTACATCCAGGCCCAGAAAGACTGCTGCGCCTACTACGGTATCCCAGTGCTGGACCAGTTCTCCCTGCAGGGCATCAATGAATTCAATTACAGCCTTTACTACCAGCAAGACCGCCTCCATATGAATGAGGAGGGCTACAAAAAAATCGGCCCTGTCCAGGCCGATTTCCTATCAAGAGGCTATTGACTAAGTGTCTATAGCTTTCTTGTACGGGCCGATCATCCCTTCCGAGAACTTGCCGCCGGCTTTGGCCCTGAGTTTCTTGTTGTTCATCAGCCAGCCTACCAGATACATCTTCCAGGAGGTCTTCCACTGTTTCTGCGGGAAGTCGTACTGGCCATGTGACTTGAAGAACTTGTGGTCGGCCCGCATGAGGCCGCGCATCATGTAGATAAGGTCCCGGAAAATCTTCATGCCACCCACGCCCAGGAAGTTCTGCGGCGGGGTATAGCGGGTTTCCATGGCATAGCCCAGCGTAGCGCTCAGTCTGCCGATATTGGCGTTGACATCTCCTTCATCCGAGGCCACGCCGGCCAGGAAGTTGCCGCCCACCTGGGCCCGGGCCTCCAACAGGAGACGGAGGTTTTCCTCTTTGGAGTATTCCCCCTCCACCAGATAACCGAAGGGCGTTCCCATGGTCACGGTGCGGTGGCCGTTGCAAAACTGGCGGTCGTCATACAACTTGAAACGGGAGCCCATGGAATGGTCCTGGATGCGGAAAGCGTAGAGGATGGCGTCGTGTTTGTGAATGGTCCCCCGGAGGAACTCGTCAAAGCCGTCCTTGTAGGCGCATTTGCCCGTTGCGGCGCAGTTGAAACAACTCAGGCAGCCTCCCTGGAAGGGGAATTCGCGGATATTGATTACATCACAGGCATAAGGCGAGACGGCCACGAAACGGTCTATCATCTCTTTCAGCTTCCTGTCCTCCGGCTCCAGATCGGCCACAATCACGGCTTTCTTTTCTGATGCCGCCGCTACCGGGCGTTCACCCAACTGCCAGAGTACGAAATCCATCCAGTCCCTGGCCTGTTTCCGTCCGCTCTCTTTCAGGATATCGTCCATATCGGCCGATAAACCGTCAAGAACCCGCATTCCCATATCCTGACAGTTGTCCTGGAGGAAGCGATGCGCCGTGATGTCGTAAAAATGCTTGGAAGTGGAGACCTGGGTGGCAATCTTTCCAGAAAAGTCCTCGCCGGATAGTTTCATCAGTTCTATGAAACGGTGCAGCTGGTAAGGGACTAGGAAGGTATAAACCGGGTAGCAGAAAAGCAGCATATCGGCCCTCCTGATGGATTCCAGGGCCGCTGAAAAGTCTTTCTCCAACGCTTTGATGCGCTGTCCGGGATAAAGATAGCTGAACTGCAACTGCGGAAACTGCTTTTCCAGATACAGGCAGGTGTGCAGGGTGATGGAATCCTTCCCTTTGGGACTGCCGACGATGACAAGACAGGTATCCATGGCACTTAACTATTTGATTGTGAGTATATTAAGACAGCGGACGGATACTGATTTATACCCCGTCCTTTATACTAAGTGTTTATTAATCAATCGATTAACCGCCAGGCAACGGAAGAATATCATTTGTTGTAGATCAACTTTTTGGTCTCCGGGTCCCGGCGGAACTGCTTGAAGAAGTCCCACATGATGCGGGCAGTGGGCTGGAAGTTCCAGTGACCGTAGTCCATTACGGCCACCATCTTGATGAGGGGGACGGAACCTTTGTACAACTGGCCGGTTTCCATCACAATGCCATTCCCTTTGTTGGTGACTATGGTTTCGCGGTCCTGCAGCTGCTGGCCGAAGATGGGGTCTATGGAGAAATCCATCTCGCTTACCACCTCCATGCCGTTCATCTGCTCATAAGTGTTCCAGGCGTTCAGGTAGTTGTTGTCTTTCCAGTTGTCCGGCCGGATGTAGGGTACCACATTGTCCTTGGTGCCGAAGACGGAACAGTACGGCATTTCCACCGCACCGCGTTTCTGCGTGGCTTCGTCCCACAGAACGTCTTTGGTAGTATAATTCTTGAACGCACCGCCGAAAATGCCGCCCGAGTGACCGCCCACAGCGGCAAACACGTGCGATTTCTTGATACCCAGCGCCGTGGCGGTGATGGAACCGGCCGACAGGCCCTCGGCATACACGCGGGAAGAATCCAACTGAGGATACTTGGCAAATAACTGATACAGAACGGATTCTATGCCATCATGCCCCATGGCCTGATAGCTTACGCTCCCCTGCCATTCCATCTCCACCACAAAGAAACGGTCCTGGGCCGCCACCTGGATGAAGCCGGAGGTTTCAGCCTGGGTACGCGGGTCGTTGGTGTTTCCATGCAGCAGCACCATTACGGGAACACTATGCTCCGGAGCGCCTTCCAGCAGCTCCTCCGGCCAGTATTCATACCAAAGCTGTTTGGCGTCTCCTCCCGAAGGCTGTTCCACTATGATGCGCTTCATACCAAGCGATTCGTAATCCAGGTATGGCTCCAGTTCATAGGGACCGTATTCGCCGAACTTAGCCCCTTCGTAATAAGTATGGTTATAGTTGTTGAAGCGGTAGTTTCGGCTTAGGACTTCCTTCCAGGCTGCGGCAAAGACTTCCTTGAGAGAGCCCGGATTGTCGTTCACCAACACCTTCAGCAGAGGCTCCTCACGATGGCCGGCGTTGGCACTCCGGTATGGCTGAGCCACTTTACCCGCACTTTTCCCTTTACCCGCGATGTACGCCGGAACGCCGGCCGGATCCACGCTTTTTCCGGGCTTGCCGCCATAGCTGAGGATGCCCGCAACCTGGCCTGCCGCCTTGGGAGCCAGCACCTGATTCACAAAAGTGGCACCGGTACCCAGGCCCACCAACTTCAGGTTTCCAGGACCGCGGAACAGGTTGAACAACTGTACGAAGACTTCGAAATCGGCTTCGGCATCGTATTTATCTCCAGTGGGATTGATGACCACTGCCGTCCCATAATTTTCGTCCAGAATGGGCTGGATATCCATATCGGCCAGGAGCTTTTCAGCGCCGGCCCTGTCCAGTTTGCCGTCCGGGTAGATGAAAAACGTGGGCGTAAAGTTGTAGGAACGGCCTTCCGCACGGGTGGGGCCGCCATAGACAATGTTGAAGGAAGCCCTGGCGGTATAAATAACGTTGGGAATCTGTTCCTGACCGGGCTGGGCCGACACTCCCAGGCACCAGGTCAGCAAAACGGCTATAAGCGCTATTCTTCTCATAGGGTAAACAGGGTTTCTTTCAGGATTTCGGAAACAGTGGGATGCGGGAATACCACCTCCTTGAGCTGCTCCACGGTAAGGCCTTCCTCAATGGCAATACAGGCGCTCTGGATAATCTCCGAGCAGGGATTGCCCAGCATGTGGGCGCCCAGCAGCTTGTGCGAAGCCTTTTCTACGATGAGCTTGCAGAGGCCCTCTCCCCTTTCGTTTTCGGCCACAAAACGGCCGCTGAAGGCCATGGGGAGCTTTAATACGGTATAATCCAGCCCCTTGACGGTAGCTTCGGCCTCGGTTATGCCTACGCCGGCCACCTCCGGATTGGTATATACTACGCCCGGGATGGCGTTGTAGCGCATGCTGTCCTCCTTGCCAAGGATGGTATTCACGGCCACCTCTCCTTCGCGCGTGGCTGTATGGGCCAGCATGGAGAAGCCCGTCACATCGCCGGCAGCGTATACCCCGGGCAAGTTCGTGCGCATCTTTTCATCCACCTTGATGCCGTAAGGCCGGCCGGTGGGATTGAGTGCCAGTTCTACGCCGATGTTCTCCAGGCCGATGCCGGCGAAATTCGCCCTCCGGCCCACGGAAACCAGAATCTTGTCTCCGGCTGCGCGGCAGGTCTCCCCGGAAGGGTCTTCATAAACCACCTCATTCCCTTCCACGGCCACCACCTTGCAGTTAAGGTGAAACTCTACGCCCTTCTTGGCATACTGGGCCTGCAGCATGGCGGAGATTTCATCGTCCAGCGGCCCCAGAATCTTGGGAAGCATCTCAATCACAGTAACCTGCGTGCCGATGGAATTGAAGAAACTGGCGAACTCCATGCCGATTACCCCGCCACCGATTACCACCAGCCGCTCCGGCCGCTCCGTCAGCGCCAGGATTTCCCGGTTGGTGACAACGGCTTTTCCCAATCCCTCGCGAAGGCCCGGAATGGGCGGAACGGCTGCCTCAGAGCCAGTGCAAATGAGGAGGTTCCGGGCCTCATACTCCTTATCTCCGGAAAGCACCACAAAACTTTCCGAGGCCTCGCGGCCTTTAATCACAGCCTCGCCGGGAACCACCTCCACGCCGGCATTGCGCATCTGCACCTTTACACCGCCCACCAGCTTTTTCACCACCTTCTGCTTGCGCTTCAAGATGGCCCCGAAGTCGATGGAAGACTCCGGTACATTCACGCCATAACGGTCGGCATGCTTGGCATAATCAAAGACTTTGGCGCTGTACAGCAAGGTTTTGGTGGGAATACAGCCTTCGTTCAGGCACACGCCCCCCAGTTCGCGCTTTTCGAAAAGCACCACGGACAGGCCGGCAGCACCGGCACGGCCGGCGGCCACGTAACCACCGGGGCCGCCACCTAGGATAGCAAGATCGTACATAGAATAGGTTTATTTGGCAGGACGTTTATAGCCGTCGTGCTCACACTTTTCCGTCATGCGCTGGATGCGTGTTGCGGTGTCCGGATGGGTGGAGAATAGGTTCTCCACGGGACCCGCCTGGGAGCCGTTGGCCAGTTGCTGCAGTTTTTCAAAAGACATCACTATTGCCCAGGGATTGCGGCCCGAAGCCACCAGGAAAGAGTAGCCGTAGTCATCGGCCTGGCTCTCCTGCGATTTGGAGAACTGGGCGTTGATGATGGCCTCTCCAATGGCCCCCAGCTGGGAATCCGTAAGCGCCGCAGCCGTTTCCCCGGCAGAGGCAATCCCTTCCAGGGCTGCACTGGTGAGCATGGAAGACTGCATCTGCTTACGGGTATGCTTCATGGCCACATGGCCTATTTCGTGGCCGATAACCCCCATCAATTCATTATCCGTCATGGCGTCCATGATGCCCGTGTACACGCGGACGCTGCCGTCGGCACAGGCGAAGGCATTCACTTCACTTTCCTTGTACACCTTGAAATTGAGCGGAACGCCATCCACGTCCGTGAGGCCCTTGGTGAGGTTCCGGAGCCTTTTTGTGTAGGCATTGCTCTCCGGGAGCACAGTGCTCTGGGCATCCAACTGGGTGATGTACTGGTGCACGTAATCCTGCACCTGGGCATCCGTGAGCGTGAGCGCCTGCAAGGCATACATGCCGCCCTGGACAGCCCTCAGGGCATTAAATGAACCGCCGCAGGAGGTAAGGAGAACCATCGCGGACACTAACAGGGCAAGAAAGGATTTTCTCATAATGATTATAGCTTTCGTGCAAATTTAGCGATTATCCTGCAAAAATAAAAGGCTACTTCCTATTGATTTTGAGCGTTTGCAAGACATCCGAACTGCCGCCGTACAGGAGCTCCCATTCGCCCTTGAGCGGAACCATGTCACGGGCCTCTTCACTCCAACCTAGGAAGGTCTCATCTTCCAGAGGCAGGCACACTTTAACGGTCTCTCCGGCAGGGATTTCCACGCGGCGGAAGGCGCGAAGGCTCTTGAGCGGGCCTTCTGCATCGGCCGGCCGGCGGACGTAAAGTTGGACGACCTCGGTGGCATCCCGTTTTCCGGTATTCTTCACCGGAATGATGATGCTGTTCCCCTGCACCTTGGCCTTTCCATACTGGAAGGAGGTGTAGCTGAGACCGTAACCAAAGGCGAACAAAGGACTTCCCTCGAAGTAACGGTAAGTGCGGCCCTTCATATTATAGTCCTCGAAGTCCGGCAGCTGGCCGATGTTGCGGTAGAAAGTGACCGGGAGTTTGCCGGAAGGGGCCACGTCGCCGAAGAGGACATCGGCAATGGCGGCACCGCCTTCCTCGCCGGGATACCAGGCCTGCAGGATGGCATCACAGCTTTCCGTCTCCGGTTCCAAGCCGATGGCGCAGCCGGAGAAATTCACCAGCACCACCTTCTTGCCGGCTTCGTGCAGGGCCTTCAGCAGGTCCCGCTGCACCTGCGGCAGCTCTATATCCGTGCGGTCCCCACCCTTGAATCCAGGCAGTTCCACAGGCATTTCCTCGCCTTCGAAACGTGGGGAGATACCGCCGGCAAACACCACTATATCAATCCCTTCCAACTGTTTCAATACCGCCTCTACATCCAGCTCCGGAAGGAAACTCTTCTGCTGCTGTTCCTGGCGGGCCACATAAGTTTTGATATCATTGATGCCGATGGCGTATTCCTTGGCCAGTTCTTCCATTTCGGCCTCACTCATACCCAAGGCCCGGGAAAGGCGGTTGTTGGGGTTTGGCGCGGGCATGTACTCAGTCCCCACGATACCGCAGCCACGGAACGTCACCAGGCCGGGAACTCGCACGCGGAGGGCATCGGCCAAGGTGATGGTCTGCTCCGGAATGGGGTTGTAGTTGCCCCACTGCATCTGGGCGTCATCGGCATTCGGGCCGATGAGGGCTATGCGCTTTCCGGGCTGCAGCGGCAGGATGTTGCCTTTGTTCTGCAGCAGCACCAGGGATTCCTGCGCCATTTTCCGGGAAAGGGCCCTGTGCTCGGAACCTTCCACAATGGCATCGCTCAAAGTCTGATCCCAAGGGGAGATGGCATCCATCTCTCCCAGGCGGAAGCGGGCGGTCATGAGGCGGATCAGGTTGCGGTCCACATCGGCCTCGTCCAAAAGACCCTGCGCAACGGCTTCCGGAATATGTACGTAGGAACTGCCGCATTCGGTGTCCGTTCCGGCCTTTACGGCGGCGGCGACGGCATGGACGGCATCCGGGCTGTAGCCGTGCCGGCCTTCTTCATAGAAGTCGCTCACGGCCCAGCAGTCGGAAGTAATCAGGCCTTTGTAGCCCCACTCCCCCCGGAGTATGGTATTAATCAGGTAATCATTGGCACCGCAAGGGTCTCCGCGGAAACGGTTGTAGGCTATCATCACTTCCTGGACATCGGCCTTCATCACCAGGTCCTTGAAGGCGGGAAGGTAGGTTTCCCTTAAATCCCTTTCGGAGATTACCGCATTGAAGGAATGGCGGTTCCATTCCGGTCCCGAGTGCACGGCATAGTGCTTGGCGCAGGCGTGAGCCTTAAGGACATCGGCATCCGAAGGGCCCTGCAGGCCTCGGACCACCGCCATGCCCAGCTGACCGGTGAGATAGGGGTCTTCCCCGTAGGTTTCCATGCCCCGACCCCAGCGCGGGTCCCGGAAAATGTTGATGTTCGGCGTCCAGAAGGTAAGGCCCTGATACTGGCCCACATGGCCGTTCTCCCGGGCCTGGCGGTTCTTTACCCGGGCCTCGTCACTTACGGCAGTGAACACCTTGTACAGCAGCGGCTCGTCAAAGGCAGCGGCCATACCTATCGGCTGCGGGAACACCGTAGCCTTTCCGTTGCGGGCCACCCCGTGCAGGGCTTCGCTCCACCAGTTGTAGGCCTTGATGCCGAAAGCCTCCACCGGAGCCGACGAGTGCATCATCAAGGAAGTCTTTTCCTCCAGTCTGAGCCGGGAGACCAGGTCTTTGGCACGCACCTCCGGCGGGAGGGATTTGTCCTTATAGGGTTGAGCCAAGGCCGATGCCGTCACAAGGGCGGCGAGGAAGAGGTAGAAGGTTTTGCGTAACATATTGATTTATAGCTTTTTATCTGTAACCCCTGCTGCACTCTGACAGCAGGGTATTAGCGTAAGTGCTTAACAATGATAAAGGTAAGTAAAAAAAAGCAAATCACAAAGGTGGAGGCTAAGTAATTGATTATCGGCCTATAAAAAACTTCCCTGTGCATCTGGGGACGCACAGGGATAAATTTTAAATGTTGACTGTGAGGCGTTTAGCCTCCACCGGTACTACTTGGTGACGGGCGCCAGGACGTTGTGGACGGGCCAGGACTGGGCTTTGGCCAGTTTGAACGGAGCGGAGCAGCGGATGTCGTTCACCGAAGCGCCGAAGGCCACGGTGTAATTGCCGGCGGCAGCTTCCCAGGCCGATGCAGCCTCGTTGAAGGAAGCCAGTTCGTAGGCCGATACCTTCAGGGTGAGGGTCTGGCTCTCACCGGGCTTCAGTTCACGGGTTTTGCCAAAGGCCTTCAGTTCGCAGGTGGGTTTCTCCAGGCCGCCGGAAGGGGCGCTCACATAGAGCTCGACCACTTCCTTGCCGGCCACGCTGCCGGTGTTGGTAACGGTGACGGTGGCGGTAAAGCCATCCTTCTCGGCCTTCACGGCAGGCTTGCTGTAAGCGAAGCTGGTGTAACTGAGGCCGAAGCCGAAAGGATAGGAGACCTCTACCTCGCGGGTGACGAAATGACGGTAACCCACCCAGATACCTTCCTCGTAATTGGTATAGTCCACATCTTTCCGGGGCTGCTGGGGACCACGGCCGAAGCCCATCATCATGCCGCCCATGTTGTTGTTGCTGTAGTTGTACGGGAAGTTGGAGCTGGACGGATGGTCCATGAAGTTGATGGGGAAGGTCATCGGGAGCTTGCCGGAAGGGTTCACCTTTCCGGTGAGCACATCGGCCACGGCATTGGCACCTTCCTGACCGGGGCTCCAGGGCAGGACGATGGCATCCACCATGTACTTCCAGGAATTGGTCTCGATGACACCGCCGATGTTCAGGACCACCACCACCTTCTTGCCGGCCTCGTGGAAAGCGGTGCTCACGTCACGGATGAGTTCACGCTCCACGGTGGTGAGCTCGAAGTCGTCGATCTGCTTGCGGTCGGCGCCTTCACCGGCGTTACGGCCGATGACGATTACGGCCACGTCGTTGGCCCGGGCCTCATTGGTGATGGCATTGGCGGGAATGGCGATTTCGGAGAGTTTGCGGCGGCTGAACCAGGAAGTGACTGCACCGGAGAGGGCGTTCTGGGCCTTGTCATAGGCCACGAAGGCATTGTAATAGTCGGTAAGGCCCTTGTCCAGGGTGAAGCCGGCCGCCTTCATGGCGTCTTCCATGTTCACCACATAAGCCTTGTTCACGTCACCGGAGCCAGTACCGCCGGCCACGAAATCAAGGTTGGAAACGCCGTAGAGAGCCACTTTCTCGTTACCCTTGAGCGGAAGGGCGGCATTCTCGTTGCGGAGAAGAACGATAGCCTCACCGGCAGCCTTGCGGGCCACAGCGGCGTGGGCCTTCAGGTCCGGTTTGTTGGAAAACTTGTAACCTTTGAAACGGGGAGTACGTACAATGTAGTTGAGCATGTTACGCACATTGCGGTCCAGTTCCTCCTGGGAGATGGTGCCATCCTGGACACCGGCGATGATGCGGTCTATCTCGTTCTGGTTGCCGGGTTCCATGAGGTCGTTACCGGACTTGGCGCTCTTCACGGTACCTGCTTTGTTGCCCCAGTCGGTCATCACTATGCCCTTGAAGCCCCACTCGTCACGCAGCACGGTGGTGAGCAGGCCTTCGCTCTGCTGGGTATAGTCGCCATTGAGTTTGTTATAGGAGCTCATAACGGTCCAGGGCTGTGCTTCCTTCACGGCTATCTCGAAGTTCTTCAGATAGATTTCACGGAGGGCCCGCTGGGAGATAATGGCATCGTCCTCATTACGGTTGGTCTCCTGGTTGTTGGCAGCGTAGTGCTTGATGGAAGTACCTACGCCATTGCTCTGGATACCCTTCACATAGGCGGCGGCCATCTTGCCGGAGAGGAGCGGATCCTCTGAGAAATACTCGAAATTACGGCCGCAGAGCGGGTTGCGGTGGATATTCATACCGGGGGCCAGGAGCACGTCCACGCCGTATTCCAGCACCTCGTTACCCATGGCCTTGGTTACGTCCTCCACCAAAGCCAGGTCCCAGGAGCTGGCCAGCAGGGTACCCACCGGGAAGCCGGTGCAATAGAAAGTATCGGAAGTACCCTGGCGGGTAGGCTGGATACGGAGACCGGCGGGGCCGTCGGCCAGTACGGTTCCGGGGATACCCAGGCGCTCGATGGGACGGGTATTGCCGGCTGCACCGGGAACATTCCAGTCTACGCCGGAGGTGACACCGTTCACCATGGCGGCGCGGGCACCGCCCACCAGGAGGGTGGCTTTCTCCTGCAGGGTCATGGCCTTCAGGACTTCCTCTACATTGTCTTTACGGAGCTGGGGCTGCGCGGCGGCTACGAGGGCCAGACCGGCAGCGACAAGGGTTAGTAAGGTTTTTTTCATATAAAAAGAATTAGTTTGTGTCGTTAGCTGCGCAAAGATGACTATTAAATCCCAATTTCACTAAACTAAATTTACAAAATGTTTAGCAGAATCTCCAATTCTTCCATCATACGGACAAGCGGGGGTAGATATCGGCCAAAAATAACGTATCTTTGCCTATCAAGTTGAAAACCTAATTATAATGAAGAGAATCATCCTCCTTTCCGCCGCTGCACTGGCCCTCGCAGCCTGCCAGGGCGGTGAACCCCAACTGGGAAAAGCTTCCGTGGATAAAGTCCTGAAAGCCATGACCCTGGAAGAAAAAGTCCATTTTGTCATCGGCATGGGCATGGCCGGCAGTGACGGCTCATCGGCCGTCGTGGGCGCCACCCAGGATATCGTTCCGGGCGCTGCTGGTACCACCTATCCCATCGAAAGGCTGGGCATTCCCAGCATCGTGCTGGCCGACGGCCCCGCCGGCCTTCGCATCAACCCCACCCGCGAAGGGGATCCCAACACCTACTACTGCACCCACTTCCCCATCGGCACCCTTCTCGCCAGCACCTGGAACCAGGAACTGGTGGAGAGCGTAGGTGAATCAATGGGACAGGAAGTGCACGAGTACGGGGCCGATGTTTACCTGGCTCCCGCCCTGAACATTCACCGTCATCCGCTGAACGGCCGCAACTTCGAATACTATTCGGAAGACCCGGTGGTGGCCGGCAAGACCGCAGCCGCCTATGTACGCGGCGTCCAGAAGAACGATGTGGGCACCTCCATCAAGCATTTTGCCTACAACAACCAGGAGACCAACCGCACCGGCAACAATGCTGTGATTTCCCAGCGCGCCCAGCGGGAAATCTACCTGAAGGGCTTTGAAATCACCGTGAAAGAGGCCGATCCCTGGACGGTGATGAGCTCTTACAACAAGATTAACGGAACCTACACTTCCCAGAGCCGGGACCTCATTACCACCGTGCTGCGTGATGAGTGGGGCTTCAAGGGCCTGGTGATGACCGACTGGTACGGCGGAGACAATGGCGCCGCCCAGATCGCCGCCGGCAACGACATGCTCCAGCCCGGAACGGATCTCCAGTATCAGCAGATCATGGACGCCATCAAGGACGGTTCCCTGAGCGAGGCCGAACTGGATGTTTGCGTAAAGCGCTGTCTGGAACTGGTGGCCCGCAGCCCCAAGGCCAAGGCCTACCAGTACTCCAACAAGCCGGACCTGGACGCCCACGCCACCGTAACCCGCCAGAGCGCCCTGGAAGGCATGGTACTGCTGGAGAACAAGGGCGTACTGCCGCTTAAGGACGTGAAGAACGTGGCCGTGTTCGGTTGCACCTCCTATGCCTTCATCGCCGGCGGTACCGGTTCCGGCAACGTGAACCGCGCCTACACTGTGTCCCTGCTGGACGGTCTCAAGAACGCCGGCTTCAATGTGGACGACAGCAAGAAGGACCTCTATCTCAAGCACATTGCCGATGAGGAAGCCGCCTTCAAGGCCGGTCTGGAGGGCAGTCTGGCCGCCTTTTATCCGGTTCCCCGTCCTTCGGAGATTGTACCTTCCGCCGCCGAGCTTATCGCATCGGCCAGGGCCAACGACGTGGCCATCATCACCTTCGGCCGCAATTCCGGTGAATTCTTCGACCGCAGCGCCGCCGACTTCGTGCTGTCCGACAAGGAGCGCAAACTGCTGAACGACGTTACCCAGGCCTTCCACCGTTCCGGCAAGAAAGTGATTGTGGTGCTGAACGTGGGCGGTGTCATTGAGACCGCTTCCTGGAAGAACGTCCCGGACGCCATCCTCCTGGCCTGGCAGGCCGGACAGGAAGGCGGCAATTCCGTCACCGACATCCTCTCCGGCAAGCAGAGCCCTTCCGGCAAACTTCCTATGACCTTCCCGGTGAACCTGATGGACGCCGCTTCATCGGCCAACTTCCCCATCGACGCCACGGACGAGGTTTATTTCACCAACCGCCGCGAAGATGCGGGTCTGAAGGATGTGGACGTAACCCGCTATGAAGAAGGCATTTACGTTGGATATCGCTGGTTCGACAAGCAGAATCTGGCCGTTTCCTATCCTTTCGGCTACGGCCTCAGCTACACCAGCTTTGAGTACAGCCTGCCCATCGTTGCCATCGAAGGCGACAAGGTTACCGCTTTCGTGAACGTGAAGAATGTGGGTGATGTGGCCGGCAAGGAAGCCGTCCAGCTGTACGTCAGCGCCCCCGCCGGCACCCTGGACAAGCCCGTGAAGGAACTCAAGGCCTATGCCAAGTCCAAGGAACTGGCTCCGGGCGAGGTCCAGACCCTCAGTTTCACCATCCCTGTGTATGAGCTCGCCTCCTTCGACGAGGCCGCATCGGCCTGGGTAGCCGACAAGGGCAGCTACACCTTCCTCTTCGGCGCCTCTTCCCGCGACATCCGCTGCACCGCCGAGGCCCAGCTCCCGGAAGCCAAGTCCTGGCCCGTACATAACGTGCTGGCTCCGCAGAAGTAAGGGATTCGGTATAAATGCTTTAGGGCGCACTTTCCGGTGCGCCCTTTTTCGTGACTAAGAGCGTTAGAATAGCGATTTAATGAGGAACCACAGCACCGGCACCAGCAGCGACGGCAGGTAGTTTAGCGTTTTGCAGTCCTTGATCTTGAGGATGGACAGGCCGGAAGAAATGATGAGCACGCCGCCCACGATGGCCAGTTCGTTCACCAGGGTGCCCTGCAAGAGGGGGCTGGTGGAAGCCAGCTTGGCGATGAGCCAGATGGAGCCCTGCCAGAGGAAAAGGATGGGGGCAGCCAGGATCATGCCGATGCCGAAGGTGGTGGCGAAGACCATGGAAGTTACCAGATCCAGCGTGGAGTTGGTGAAAAGGAAGGTATTGTCCCCCTGCAGGGCGCTGAGGACGGGCCCTACGATGGAAAAAGTGCCGATGCAGTATAACAGGCAGGCCGATATGAGCCCGGTAGCCAGGCTCTCCCCGCCGCGTTTGGAAATGGCCCGCTTAACCCTACCGTCCAGATCCAATGCCGTACCTATGACCCCGCCTATGGCCAGGCTGAGTATAAACAGCACCGGAAACTCACTATTGGGCATGTTCTGGACAAAAGAATTGGCTCCCAGGGCGATGGAAGCCAGGCCCATGGCGTTGAAAAGAGCCGTGGTGTACTTCTCCCCGAGCCCTTTTTTGAAGAGGGTTCCCACCAAAGTGCCCACTATAATACAGCCGGTATTGACAAGGGTTCCTATCATATCTTTGCAAAGATAAGAAGAAATCCTTACCTTAGCAGTTCCGAACTTAAAAAAATCATTATATGCCCGTCAAGTTTTATCAGCCTGAAAATCAGGTCCCCCTGGAAATGCACAAAGTGCGCGTAGTCCAGAAACTTTCCCTCCTTCCGGTAGAAGAGCGTCTCAAGCGCATCCAGGAAGCCGGTAACAACACTTTCCTGCTGCAGAACAAGGATATCTATCTGGATATGCTCACGGACTCCGGCGTAAACGGTATGTCCGACGAACAGGTGGCCTCCATGAGCATTGCCGACGATTCTTACGCCGGCTCAGAGACCTTCAACCGCGTGAAGGCCGCCGTGAAGGAGGTCTTCGGCACGGAGAACGTCCTGCCCGCCCACCAGGGCCGCGCCGCAGAGAACATCTTGGCCGAGGCATACGTGAGGCCCGGCATGTACACCCTGATGAACTTTCATTTTACCACGGCCAAGGCCCATATCACACGCCTGGGCGGCGAAGTGGTGGAGCTGGTGGACAAGAAGGGACTGATCCCCCAGACGGACGACCCGTTCAAGGGCAATTTCGACCTGAAGGCGCTTCGCAAGGCTATCAAGGAATGCACGCCGGAGAAAGTGGCTTTCGTGCGCGTAGAGGCTGGTACCAACCTCATCGGCGGACAACCTGTTTCCCTGGAAAACATGCTGGCCGTTACGGACATTTGTCATGAGTTTGGCGTTAGAAGCGTGCTGGACGCCTCCCTGCTGCAGGACAACGTCTATTTCATGAAGACCCGCGAACCGCGCTGTAAGTTCATGACTACCAAGGAGATTTACCATATCCTGGCCGACCGCTTCGACATCATCTACTTCAGCGCCCGCAAACTGGGCTTCTCCCGGGGCGGCATTATCACGGCGCATGACAAGAAGTTCACCGACGAGATGATGGAGTTTGTGCCGCTTTACGAAGGATTCCTCACCTACGGCGGTATGGAAGTGCGTTCCATGGAAGCCATGGCCGTGGGCCTGTACGAGAGCCTGGATATGGAATACATCAGCCAGGGACCGGAATTCATAGCCTATCTGGTGAAAGAACTGGACGATTACGGCGTACCGGTAATCAAGCCTGCCGGTGGCCTGGGGGCTCACCTCAACTGTTCGGAGATTGTGCCGGACATTCCGCACAACCAGTATCCGGCCGCAGCTGTGGGCGCCGCCTTGTACATTGCCGGCGGTATCCGCGGTATGGAACGCGGAACCGTGAGCGAGCAGCGCGAACCGGACGGTACCGAGCGTTATGCCGAACTGGAACTCCAGCGCCTGGCCATGCCGCGCCGCGTATTCACCCTCTCCCAGGTGAAGTACTGCGCCGACCGGGTGAAATGGCTCTGGGACAACCGTACGCTCATCGGTGGCCTTGAGTGGATTTCCGAGCCCAAGGTGCTCCGCTTCTTCTTTGGCCGGATGAAAGAAATCGGCTACTGGCAGGAAGAACTGGTGAAGAAGTTCCGGGCCGATTTCGGCGATTCCCTGTAGGATTATTTAAATGGAGTTTCTGTTCTACCAGCTTTCGCTTGTACTGGCGGCCGTTGCCAACCTGGCCATGGCCGTAGGACTGCTGGCCCATCAGAAGGCCTACGTTAAGTATCCGGTCTATCATCGGGCCAGGCTGATGACCATTCTCTGGCTTGTGGTCTTTGCCATAGGTTATCTGATCCACTTTACCTTCCGGCTGCGGTTATCCTGGCCTGCAGCGGCATCGGCCCTCACTGTTTCCTATTTCCACTGGGGAGCCATCTGCTTCTGCTGGGGATACATCCCGCTGCTGAATCCAGACCACTTTACCCGGAAGCTGGTCGTCAGCAACACAATTATCTATGTGATCGGCCTCATCGGCTACTGGACCGTTCCCCTGCTATGGAAGGAAGCTCCCCTCGCAACGCTTATTTCCTATTCCATCTTCTTCGGCTACTGCGCATATTATCTGGTGGTTTTTTACAAGACCTTCAACCGGGTAAGTTTCCGTCTGGTGAAGATGTCCTACGGCAATGTCAGCGGCTTTGTCCGCTGGATGCAGGCCAGTTGCGACCTCATCCTCCTCTTCGGTATCGGCAGTGTAGCCATCGCCGCTATGTTTCCCACGGATTTCTGGCCCTACACGGCTCTGGAAATCGTCGGCACCCTGGTATATGCCTATATCGTGTATTCCCTCAGCCGTTATGGTTCCGTAGTTGAAACTGCCTCCAGGGCGACGGAAAACGTGGCGGCTGCAGAGATGGATTTCAACACCTTCAAATGATGAATACAAGGTCCCTATCCATACTTTTCGCCTTTCTCATCCTGCTGTGTTCCTGCGAAAGGTTCCATCAAGTGGAGATTCCCGATACCGCCCGCGCCGACTCCCTGATGGAAGCCGCCCATCTGGCCCATGATAGCGACCGCATCCTATTCCTGGCCGATTCGCTGGAAGCCTCGGGAGATTTCGCACCCATCAAGGCCGACTACTGGCGCGGCTATGGACACTACGGAAAATGGAATCAGCACCTTTGCCAGCAATACTGGTATGAAGGTATCTCGATGGAGATTACCAGCCATGAAGAAATGGTTTTCTACGGCCGCACTGCCAACCGCCTGGCCGATGTCCTGCTCACGGCAGGCGATTATGAGGCGTCCATGCGCGTAGCCCTGCCCGCCATGGAGAAGATGCGTCAGGAGGGAACGGATGTATGCCGGGATTACGCCTATCTTCTGGTGGCCGTGGGTTGTTGTGAGCTGAACAATGGAAACGTCCAGGAAGCGGACAGTTACTTCAATGATGCCTATAAACTGTTCATGCTGCTGGTTACGGACAACGGAGAGGATGGAGGGTCCACGCACGAGGACAACCTGAAGACTTCGGTTGCCGGACTCACAACCATCGCCAGGCACTGTCTGGAGAAAAACCGGTATGCCGAAGTCCTTACCTGGGTGGAACGGCTTGAGTATGTGATGGAAGACTACCGGCGTCAGCCGGAAACCACCCAGGAAAGCCTGGACCGCCGCCAGACGCTGGCCAACTTCTTCCGGGCATCGGCCCTGGAAGGTTTGGGAAGCCACTCGGCAGCGGCAGCGGCATTCGACGCCGCCCAGGACAATCCTTTCGCCTCAACCGAACAAGGAAGGGTGGAGGCGGCCAGATACCTGATGTTGGCCAAACGCTGGAACGAAGCGGCCGACAGCTACCGGCAGTTGGATGGAGTGGCCGCCACTTTTGGCGTAGGGCTGACGCTGGACAACATCCAGCAGTATCTGCTCCCGAAGCTCAGGGCCAACCTTAATGCCCGTCGCAACGATGAAGCGCTGGCTACCAGCATCCAGATTTGCGATGCACTGGATTCGGCCATCGTAAGAAACCGGAACGACAAGGCCGCAGAACTGGCCACCGTCTATCACACGCAGGAAATCAAGGAGGAATTCCTGCAGCAGAAGGCCAATCTGGAACGCGAACGCTTCATATCGTCCCTTGCCGTTATCGTGCTGCTGATTATCAGTTTCCTGATCTTCGTTTTTCTCCGTTACCGTTCTTCCATCCGTCTGGAAGAGGCCTACCAGAAACTGGAGGCGGCCAACGCCCAGGCACAGGAAGCTTCGCGTGTGAAGACTGCTTTCCTGCAACAGATTTCCCACGAGATTCGCACGCCTATCAACCTGATTTCCGGTTTCGCGCAGCTGCTTACTACCCCCGAGATGGAGTTGGACGAGCAAAGCCGGCAGCAGATTAACTCCGGAGTCATAGAGAACACCAAGCGGATTACGGGGCTGATTGGGAAAATCCTGGATTTGAGCGACCTGGTCAGTTCCCCTGTCCTGGAAAAGAAAGACCGAAATACCACCTGGGAACTCGCCTCCGCTGCCGCGGATACCAGCGGTATCCGGAATCTTCCGTCCATCCAGTTCGACATCCAGGCCACGGAAGAGACCAGGAACCTGGTCCTTGCCACCAACAAGAAGGCGGTGACGCGCATTTTAAGCCTGCTGCTGGAGAATGCCGGCAAGTTTACCGGAAAGGGTTCCGTCATCCTTCGTATTGTCCCGAAGCAGAGCTTTATCTATTTCCTGGTGGAAGACACCGGTATCGGCGTTCCCCCGGAAGATGCGGAACGTATCTTTGAGCGATTTGTCCAGTTGGATGACTACCAGGAAGGAACCGGTATCGGCCTTACGCTGGCCCGCAGCCTGAGCCGCAGGATGGGAGGAGACGTCGTTCTGGATACCTCCTACACTTTCGGCGCCCGCTTCATCTTCTCCCTTCCCTTAAGCGAAGAATAACCCGTTGGGCTACAGAAAAAAGCAGACTTTAGTTCCGCTTTCAAAAGCCCGAAGGACTGGGGGGGGGAGGGGCATTGCCGCTCCATGTCGAAGACCTTGAGCGCATCTGGGAACTCAGAAAATGGATTCTAGACCCTTGTAATCTACATCTACATCTACATTTACATTATCTAAAGTCTTTTGATAAGGAAGAAATGTAACTATCACCAAAAACAATTATTCCAATTGGGGTACAACTTGGTTTTGTGGTTTTTATAATAATTGCTACCTTTGTGGCGAGATAATAAAACGTGGTACGGATGAGGTAATTCGCTAAGTGCAAAGTCCCCGCCTCGAGCCTCACCGAAAGGTAAACATCCTCCACGTAGTCTTGGGGCAAAGTTAAAGGATGGCTTCAGGGCCATCCTTTTTTATGCATCCAGAGCAGTAATACAATACTGAACCTTCTCGTGAGTCTTTCTTTTCACACCAACTGTCATCTTTACTGTTCCAATGCCAGGACAGCGGTAATGCATTCTCAGCATTTTGTCAAACTCCTTTTGATTCTGATTCTTTTTTGCAGGGACGGTCGTTACTTTTTTTGCACCGGTTAAGATTGCGTCTAATTGCAGAACAGCAAGAGTCGAAAGATATGATCTGGATGCATGAGTACACGTTTCTGTTATTGACACAAAACGGATGTTGATATATTCTTTAAGAGAAAGATTGAACCGTCGTTGAAGTGGGTTCTTCAACTTCCATTCGCGATAAAAATTGGATATAATACTTCTTCTTTTCGCAACATCCTCTGATGTGTCGCCACAGGGGATATCATCCTCCGCAACCTCATCGTCCTCGTATGGCATTACAGGAATCTCACTCAAATCTGGCTCTTCTATGTAACCGATTAGCATCTCAAACGGCACGCCCATCACGTCGGCCGCCTTGTAAATGGTCTCAAGGTTCTTGGATTTGAACAGCGCCTTCACATTCTGCTTCCTAATCCCCATCCTCCTGGCGAACTCAGACTTGGTCATCCCTATCCTCTCCAGTAGCGCCTCTCCCTTTGCTTCAAAGTATATCTGGTTCATAATTCATTTTTTGCAAAAGTAATGAATAATTATTACCAAAACAAGAACTTTCGGAGGCCGAAGGCGACCCAGGCGGCTTCTGCCGCCAGCCCCTTCCCCGAGGGAAGTGGTTTGGGGATGGGGTAACGTATATGAATCGGCGCCAAGGTGTGCCAGATTCCTCGTGGGGCTACAAAAAAGCCAGGCCGCAAAGCCTGACTTTTTCGTAGCCCCACGAGGAATCGAACCTCGATTTAAAGTTTAGGAAACTTCCGTTCTATCCGTTGAACTATGAGGCCATCCAAAAGAAAAAGCGCTGATTATTCGGCGCTCTTCTCGATGATCTGACGACCGCGATAGTAGCCGCACTCCGGGCATACGCGGTGATACATCACGGTGGCGCCGCAGTTAGGGCAGGTTGCCAGCGTGGGAACGGGGGCAAAGTCGTGCGTACGACGCTTGTCTCTTCTCTGCTTGGAGAGTTTGTGTTTAGGATGTGCCATTGTTTATCTCTTTTATATTTGTTAATTATCTTTTAAAAGTCCTTTCAGGGCCGCGAACGGGCTGCTCAAGGCAGCCTCCTCGTCCTTGTGCCCATGACCCAGAAACCGGACGGTATCCGGGTTGCATCCGCCTTCCGGATGAACCCTTTGAAGTGGAAGTGACAGACAGACATAGTCATATACGGCCTGTGCCAAATCCAGCTCCCTGTCCGTAGCACCCAGCGGGAGAATGTCTCTTCCATCCTCGGAAAGTTCCTCTTCCCCAGTGCCGAAACAAACCCGGAAACAGGGTTCCGCTTCCACTGGCAGGGTGAGGGGTTCCAGGCAGCGGTCGCAAGGAACCGTAACGGTTCCGCGCAACAGGAGATCTGCCGTAACCTTATGCGCGCCGGCCTTTACCACCCTTGCCTCCACCTCAATGCCGGCGTCCAGGATTTCTGTGTTGTCAAACGTTTGAAAGAACTCTAAATCTGCATGAAAGCGAAACCGTCGCTCCCCCGCAGCCCAATCGTCCAAGGGTATGACCATAACGCTCATTGCCGCAAAAACTGATTAAGGGGTGCAAAGATACGAATTATTTTTTGAAAATCAATCATCCGTGACCGAATTTCTCTTCCGGTCCAGCGGATCCAGCTGAATCTTGCGCATCCGCATGTGATTCGGCGTGATTTCCACCAGTTCGTCTTCCTGTATATACTCCAACGCCTCTTCCAGCGAGAACTTGATGGCCGGAGGCAGCACCACCTTCTCGTCCGACCCCGAAGCCCGCACGTTGGTGAGTTTCTTGGTCTTGCAGATATTGATGTTCAAGTCCCTGTCCCGGGTGTGTTCCCCCACCACCTGGCCACCGTAGATTTCCTCGCCGGGCTCAACGAAGAACCGGCCACGGTCCAGCAGCTTGTTCATGGAATAGGCAATGGCCTCACCGGTTTCCAGGGACACCAGGGAGCCGTTCGTGCGCATCTCTATATCGCCCTTGTACGGCTGGTAATCCTTAAAGCGGTGAGCCACAACGGCTTCTCCCTGCGTGGCGGTAAGCAAGTTGGAGCGAAGACCCATGAGGCCGCGGGTGGGAATCTCAAATTCCAGCAGTGTCCGGTCCCCACGCGGTTCCATCCGCACCAAAGCACCTTTACGGCGGGTGCTGAGCTCGATGGCAGCCCCCACAAACTGCTCCGGCACCTCGATGGAAAGCTCCTCAATGGGTTCACAACGCTTTCCGCCGATGGTTTTGTCCAGCACCTTAGGCTGGCCCACCTGCAGTTCGAAACCCTCCCGGCGCATGGTCTCGATGAGCACCGAAAGGTGCAGCACGCCGCGGCCGTAAACCACGAAGGAATCGGCATTTACACCCGGCTTTACGCGAAGGGCCAGGTTCTTCTCCAGTTCCTTGTCCAGGCGTTCCTTGATGTGGCGGGAGGTGACGAATTTGCCGTCCTTGCCGAAAAAAGGAGAGTTGTTGATCATGAAAAGCATGCTCATCGTGGGCTCGTCCACGGCGATGGGCGGCAGGGCCTCCGGATTCTCTATATCGGCAATGGTATCGCCGATTTCAAAACCATCGATGCCCACCACGGCGCAGATGTCGCCGCACTGGACCTCGTCCACATTGGCCTTGCCCAGGCCTTCGAACACCATGAGCTGCTTGATCTTGCTCTTCTCCACAATGTCGTAGCGCTTGCACAGGCTCACCGGCATGCCGGTTTTGAGGGTTCCCCGGGTGATGCGGCCCACGGCAATCCGGCCCACATAGGGGCTGTATTCCAGGGACGAAACCAGCATCTGCGGCGTTCCCTCCTTCACTTCGGGAGCGGGGATTTCTTCCAGGATGGTGTCCAGAAGGGCCGTAATGTCATTGGCCGACTTCTTCCAGTCATAAGACATCCACCCTTGTTTGGCCGATCCGTAGATGGTCTTGAACTCCAGCTGATCTTCGCTGGCACCCAGGTTGAACATAAGTTCGAAGACCTCTTCCTGCACCTCGTCCGGACGGCAGTTGGGCTTGTCCACCTTGTTGATGACCACGATGGGCTTCTTGCCCATGTCGATAGCCTTGTTAAGCACGAAACGCGTCTGCGGCATGCAGCCCTCGAAGGCGTCAACCAGCAGCAGCACACCGTCGGCCATATTGAGGACACGTTCCACCTCTCCGCCGAAATCACTGTGCCCGGGCGTATCGATGATATTGATTTTCACGCCCTTATAGGTAACGGAAACGTTCTTGGCCAGGATGGTGATGCCACGCTCGCGCTCCAGGTCGTTGCTGTCCAGGATCAGGTTTCCCAAGTCTTCCGGCCGACGGACCAGGTTGGCCTGATAAATCATCCGGTCCACGAGGGTGGTCTTGCCATGGTCTACATGGGCGATGATGGCGATATTTCGAATATCTTGCATGGATTAACCTTTCTAAAAAACTTACAAAGATAATAATTTTTGTGCGAAAGCCCAGTGATTTCCCTGAGAATGAATCAGGCAGGCCGATTTTGCCGTATAGTTTTTCTTTTTGCGATGTGCCTTCTACGGGGCTACATGGCCGATTTGAGAACGCCTGAAAAGTTTTTTGCTATGTTTTTCTCCCGGAAGGGATGTGAAAATCGGCCTTGGAGTTCCGCGAAAGGCCGATTTCGAAAATAAACGTTTCTTTTTTCGGTACACGGATAAGTTTCCCCAGCTTTGCAGCAAAACAAAAGTGCCATGAGACAATTAAAGCCCATTTTATTCCTGATTCCGCTCCTTGCGCTGGCCGCCTGCGAGCGGGACAACTGGCCCGGGCAGCTCCGGCTGCCGGAAGGCGAAGTTTACCACGACATGATCCAGCTGGGAGAAAAGCTGGACGACCCTTACACCGTTCAGAATATGCGGAGCGCCCTGGCTGCGGCCTACCCTACAAAGGTCGACCGGGTGGACATCCAGACCACCGACCTTTACGTGCGCTTTCTTCCGATTGACGGTTCGCAGCTGAAAACCCTTGAGAAGACCGGCATCTACTTGCTGGACCACCCTATGGACTACCAGATTGTCCGCGAAGGAGACTACTATCAGGACCCGGAAGTGGACCAGGAGAGCATCACTTGGCAGTATTCGCTGGTGCCCAGGGATTATTCCTTCCCGAAAGGTATCCGCTATGAAGTTCTGGATGAATGCTATCTGTCTGAACACGACCCGGTTACGCGCGCACTGGACCCCGGAATAGACTGGAACATTGTGGAACAGGAAGCCTACAGGCTCACCGGGAACGAAGACCTGTGGATTCCCGCCACCAAAGGTTCCGAAGCGCTGGCTCCGTCCGGAAGAATCACCATCGAGGACCCGGAGTGCAACGGCGGCAAGCCTTTCGGTCTGGCCGGAGTAATGGTGGCGTGCAACGTTTTTGTCAAGATTGCCACCTGCTATACCGACCGGGACGGATACTATCAAATGGAGAAAACTTTCTCCGGAACACCCCGCTACCGGCTGGTTTTCCAAAACGAGAACGGTTTCAACATCGGCTTCAATTTCGTTATCATACCCGCTTCCGTATGTACCCTGGGGAAAGGCGGTCCGGAGGGCATCGATTTCAATATCACCGAGGAATCCGACGCCAATCTGTTCCGGCGCAGCGTAATCAACAATGCCGCCTACGAGTATTACTCCCGTTGCAAAGAAGCCGACCTGGACATTGCCACGCCGCCCGGCGACCTGCGCATCTGGGTATTTCCGGATGTGGATTCCTCCAGTGCGTCCATGCTCCATCACGGCGCCTTCCCCAATTACTCCCTCATCCTGTCCCTGGTCCAACAGTATCTGGGACAATACACGGATGCAGCCTGGTTCATCTTCCGGCTATTCGCCCCGGACATTACCATCGGCACCAAAAAGCGCACCACCTATGCCGATATTTACGACGCCACGGTGCACGAACTGGCCCACGCCAGCCACTATGTGCAGGCGGGAAATGCGTTCTGGGACCCTTATATCCGATACATCATGGAAGCCTTCATCACGGAAGGGAAACAAGCCTACGGGACAGGAGGACGGACTGGTTCCGGTTACTGCGAAGTGGGTGAAATGTGGGCCTATTTTATGGAGGCCTCCCTGTACAAAGACCGCTACAGCGTGCCCATGCCTACCTTCGGCACTTCCTTCTGGTTCCGGCCGGAAATCTTCTCCTACCTGTACGAGCGAGGTATGACACGGGGCGAGATTTACCGGGCGCTGAAACCCGATGTCTCCTCCACGGACGACCTGAAAGAAGAACTTATCGCCATGTATCCCGAACGGGAAACACTTATAGAACAAACCTTTACGCTTTATGGAAAATAAAAGATTTTTCCTGGTGGCTTCCCTGCTGACCTGCCTTCTCTGTCTCCCCTGCCAGGCCCAGCGATGGTCGGTAGGCACCAATTTCATGGACTACGCCAATTTCGGGACCATGAACCTGGAGGGCAGCCTTGCCACGGGACAGCACTGGTCCATGACCGCCGTGGCCAAATTCAATCCCTTTCATTATGAGCGGAAGGGAGAACCCCTGTCGGCCCGGCAGCAACTGTACGGCGTAGGCGTGCGCTTCTGGCCCTGGCATGTGTATTCGGGCTGGTGGGCCGGCACACGGCTCCAATACCAGGAATACAACCGGGGTGGCATCCAGACGCCCGAAACCAATGAAGGAGACCGCTACGGAGTAGGGCTTTCCGGCGGCTATTCCTATATGATTAACAAACACTTGAACCTGGATGTGGGCCTGGGTGTCTGGGGCGGTTACGACCGCTATGTCACCTACGCCTGTCCTGTCTGCGGAGTCACTCTGGGCTCCGGGGAACAGGGATTCATCCTTCCGTCGGACCTGATGCTTGCACTGGTCTATGTATTCTGAATTCCGCAGCAGACAGGCACTGTTCCTGGCCCTTTTTCTCATTCTGGCAACGGCATCCTGCTCCGTGAAAGAAGACCGGGAAGAGTGTCCCTGCGCGCTGCACATCAAACTGGAAAATCTTCCCCTGCATCCGGTCAAAGTCATAGTGGAGGGTATTAGCGGCAGGGAAGAGTTTCTGGCCTACGGAGACACGGTGGTACTGGCACGGCCCCCAAAAGGAGTCATAAGCATAAAAGCCGTTGCAGGCGCCACCGTGAATCCGGACGGCAAAGTGGAGATTCCTTATGGTTTCGACAGCCCGCCGGTTTACCTCTTTACCCGGGAAATGGATTTGACCGGGAAAGACGCGGACAGTCTTAACGTGCTGTTGCACAAGCATTTCTGCGAGCTTTCGCTGGTCTTCAGCGGGCCGCCGGGATGGGGAGAACCCTACTGGGCCGAAGTAAAAGGACCTGTAGACGGCATCCTTTGGGACGGGACCCCCACGGACGGACGGTTTTCTTGCCGGCTGGACGACGGCCTCAGCATCCGCCTCCCGCGCCAGTCTCCGGACCAGCCCCTGCTGCTGAACATCACCATGCCGGACCGGATAGTCCGCACTTTCGACCTTGGCTACTGCCTGGAGCTGGCCGGTTACGACTGGGACCGGTCCGATCTGGAAGACCGGACCCTGGAGATAAACCTTTCCGTTACAGCCCTCACCCTTCGCATCGACAGTTGGAGTACGGTAATTCCGTTAGAAATAATTGTCTAAAAATTTGGGATTTGAAAAAAAGTGCGTATATTTGCAGTCCCAAATGATGCGCGGATGGCGGAATTGGTAGACGCGCTACTCTCAGGAGGTAGTGTCCGAAAGGACGTGTCAGTTCGACTCTGATTTCGCGCACGAAGGATGACTTTTGAAGTCATCCTTTTTCTTTTGCCAAAGTGCCACAGAAGGCACTCAGTGGCCGTTTCTTCTCTCGGAAAGAGACTTTTTAGTGGCAAAGAAAGGCCACTATTTTTTCCCTTATTTTACACCTAATACGTCTTATTTTACACCTATTTTACACCTGGAGGCTTTCTAATATTCCTATCTTTTCATATATTTGCGGTTAGTGAAACTGGCATATATATTATATATAGGTATATGGAAGAAAACCCATCAGTTGAAAACACAGCCACTCGACTTGAAAGAAGAAAAGGCATCTCTTTTAACTTTGAGCTCCGCAAGAGTCCTTCAGGTTATCCTATATTTCTTCGTATCACAGAAGATGGGAAACACTTACGCTACAAAACAACTATTACCCTGAGCAAGAAGAGCGACTGGGATAGTAAGAAGCAGAAGATAAAGTATTCCGAACCCAACCGTGATAGCTGGCAGGAGGAATTGGACCAACTGCTTGAGCGTGCAAAAGCAATTCATCGGGAATTGGAGAAGGAATCAACATCTAGCGCCAGCAAAATAGTTGAAGAGCTAAGAGGCACGAAACGCTCCGATTCTTTCCTGCTATTTGCAGAATCCAAACGTGATGAGTACAAAGCTGCCGGTGCGCTCTCCAGTATGAGGAAGTATGACCAGGTGTGCAGGAAGTTCACGGCTTTTGCATTGAGCCGTGGGCGGGACCCTTACTCCATCAAGTTTAAGGAGATGGATTATGAGTTTATTGCCGATTTTGACGCTTTTATGCAGACCCTCGACAATAAGCAGTACAAGAAATACGAAAAAGGTGAAGGAAAACGTGATAAGCCCGATGAGTCAACGCCAGGAGCGCCGAAGCTTCACCCTAACTATATTGCCAAGATTCTTCACTACACCAGCCGCCTGTTTAACCACGCGACTAGGCTTAAATTGATTAGCGCTGACGATAACCCATTCAAAGAATACAAGATTAAGGAGGTCAAAACTGAACGTGAGGAGTTGACACTGGAGGAGGTGAAGCGTATTATCAGCCTTGACTTGGAACGTGGGACAAAGGAATGGCATAGCCGGAACTTCTTCCTCTTTGCCATGTACTGTGCCGGTATCCGTGTTAGTGATGTTCTCACATTACGTTGGAGCAACGTATCTGAAGGAAATCGCCTGCGATACCAGATGGGTAAGAATCACAAAGTTCAAGATATCATCCTGCTCCCCCTCGCCATAGAAATCATTAACTTGTACAAGTCAGAGGCAAGGACCCCAGACGACTACATCTTCCCGTACATGAAGAGTGGTAAACATGCAACTCTGTGCGACAAGGTAAAGTCCCTCAGGGATTTTGACATCCTGGACGGAGAATCCAAGTTAATTTACAAGGAGGTCATCAGTTCCAAGGAGTCAATGGTCAACAATGGCCTGAAGATTATCCGGGAGAAAGCTGGTATCACCAAACCACTCAGTACACATATATCCCGTCATACTTTCTCACGTTTGGCAAAGGAGGTCCACACCGATAACTCCATTCTACAAGGTTTGCTGATGCACTCCAGCGTCAGCATCACCGAAAGATATATGGGGCGTTTCTCCACCGATGCAAAGGATGAAGCCATGAAGGAAGTATTCCGCCCCCTGGATCCGAAGATGATGCGCAAGAAGGAACTCCTGGATCAGCTTGCTAAACTGTCTGAGGAAGAGCTTGAGGCCATCGTTGCCGAATACAAGAAAAAGCAGGAATCATCATAATCGCCGAAGAATGCTTATATTTGCGCAACAAAGTTTCCGCATAATGAATAACGAGCATTCAGAAGAGATATCATTTTTCCGTTCAACCCTTCAAGGCTATATAGCCCCTTTGATGGATGCATTGAAGGGCGAATACACTCGGCTTGAAGCGCTTCCCGCACAGTGTCAAGATGAGTTCGCGATAAAATGTTTAGGAAAAAACCACTATAAAGATCCAACTCCCTGGCGCAGCCCTAAGTTTTACGGTCGAGCACTTCTAGATATCTTTGTATTTATAGCCGATACTAAGACCTCTCCCGGCTTGCCGTCAACAAAAGTTCCTACTCAATCCCTTCTGGAAAAAGGCCAGACACGGGAGAATAATTTGAATAGACTTGTCAATAGCCTAAGAACATATGTGAGTGTGGCTCCCGTAGTTCTTGTCTTAGATGCCACTTTCCGATATGCCGAAAGAAAGAAGTTCTATGATTCTGCCGACCTAGAGTTGTCGGGTATTGGGATTATGACGCCCCAGCAGATTGTTTCTTTTCTTTCAGAACTATCTTCAACCAACAAGAAACTGTTTACGGCCTTTATTAAAAAGTGGTCTAAACGCTACGAAATTACATTATTCCGCGAGGCGTTAATTGCTAAGGATTTGTCTTCCGCCACAGAATACCTAACTGGTACAAATGGTGGAGCATCCGCATTTGCCATTGAAGTTTCATCTGTGGCAAAGGGGCTTTACAAGATTGATTCTTTTACTGAATCCATCCAGCAGAGTATAAAGGCGTGCAAAAAGATTGACTCCAAATACTATGTAAAGAGAACTGATGTTTTGCCTGTAGGTTTCTTAAAAGAATTAGAGGATTCCTACTATTCGGAAGCCAACCACGAAGAACTAAAAGTTGAACTATCAGCAAAACAACACCTTTTCTCTGCTAATGAGTATAATGCGATAATCGGCTCAGAGACAGATACGGTGAATAATCAAGCCGAAGAATTGCCCATTCCGGATAATAACTCTGCTTTTGTGTTTGAACAAGAATCCACTGCACCCTCAGGGGATGGAAAACTTACTCCAGCCAATCGAGTCAATCGTCCGCCTCGTTTTTCCGGAGATAGAGGAGAGCGTGCTTTCCAGAAACTATATAATGAGCTGAACAACGTTTTCATCGAGAATACATCTTACGAAAATTTCGCAGGGCTATTTCGTTGTCTTCCTCCAGAGCAAGAACCGACATCGTATTACAAGATTAGGTGGATTGCACCTAAGGGTGTTAGAAGTTTACAGTTTTTTATAGAGGCTCTATACAGGCCAACCAATAACTCTCATGCCACTCTGGACAAGCAGGCCCTGTCAAGAATCTTTGTCATAGATTCCAATAAGGAACTAAAACTCTCCAACAACCCTCTGTACTGTTGGGGGAAGCAGAAGCCTATTGATTTCAACAATCCCCAAGAGAGGGAAATAATGGCCTTCATATCTATCATCAATAAAGTGCTAGAGTAAGCCAATTCGTGCACACTTAAGAGGTGTACCATCACCCATTACCGTGGCCATCGGGTCACGGTTTTTTTGTGCATGTACCCCGAAAAACACCTTGATTTCATATAGCCTCATATAGTTTCATATAGTTCTATATAGTTTCGTATAATATATTGATAATTAGTTAATTATATTGCCTCTATATGCTTTATAACACCAAATAAAGTTGCTTCCTTTGTGGTGCAAAACAAACGCAATTGAACATGAAGGAAGCAATTATAATGGATGTAAACGAGTTTGAAAGCCGGGTAAAGAAGGCCGTCGAAGAGGCGCTGGTTAAACTACTGCCTGACCTGCTTAATACCTCTATTAATACGCGCGAAGATGACGACCTTATTGGTACGGCCGAGGCTTGCAAGATACTTGGGATTGGATCTCGTACCATGCAGCGCTACAGAGATCGCAAGTGCTTCAACGTAGTCATGAGAGGTCCCCACAAAGCTCTCTACTATCGTAGTGAGATTCTGGCCTTCCGGAATGCCAATCAGATTAATGCACGATAAGTTAAACAATAAACACAATTGTACTATGAACAACATTCAGCAAATCAACTCCATCATTATCCCTCACGCTACTTTCACCTGCGATGCCGTCATTAGATTTGAGAATAGAATCAAGGCAACGCCCTTTGACATTGACCCCATCACATGCAAAAGGTATCGTCGTCTTCCTAAAGGGAGCATCCAGGATCTGATGATGTCCGCACAGGATTACTATGACAGGTATCGCAAAGCGGAAGTCAGGGCTAACAGGGAGCTGCTCCGTGCAAATTCTGCCGAAAGCGGGTATCTGGCCGCCCGTAGTCGTGCTTGTGCTGCGGAATCAAAATGCAAAACCAACCTCTATGGTGGTCTTGCAGTAGGAGCAGCCATCGGGGCCGGCATAGTGGGTATCTTCCTCCTTATCCGCAACAAACGCAAAAACAAAGGCCAGAAGAAAAACCAGTAGCCTACGGCTCCGGTCGGGTGAAACTGACCGGAGTTGCCAACAACAATCAAAAATATGAAAGACTTTATTCTACTTGGCAACAAGCTAGCTGCCACAACAGAAGCTATCTGGCCGCATGTGATTACCGGCGAGGTACACTACGGCTACACCTCCCCGAAAGAGTTCCTTCTGCCCAATGGTGAAAAGACCAAAAAGCTGCAAGGCCAGACTAGGTGGTACACAAACCTGCCGGTCAAGAAGGAATGTACCCTCAAACTCACTAAGTCCTACTATGCAGACCCCACTAAGTATCCGAAGTACGAAGGATTTGATGCCATTGAGGTAAGTCGGGTGAAAGATATTCCTTACGACTACGATGGTGTCATGGGTGTCCCTGTTGGCTTCCTTGACCATCTCCATCCTGACTTCCGAATCCTGGGGGCCTCTAATGGAGCAAGAGGCCAACTGACAGATATCTTTCTTGCTCACCAGCAAGACCTCCATTTCAACGGGAATGGCCGCGACTCTTACACAAGAATTTTCATTAAACGTAAATAACCATGAGCAACAACAAAGCACTACGCAATGCGCAGATCAACATCAATGATGAGTTCTACACCCTGTACTCTGATGTGGCTGCCGAAATCCTGCCTCATCGCCACCAACTGAAGGGAAAGAGGGTGCATTGTCCCTTCTCAGACTACCGCTACTCCCAAGTGGTACTCTTCCTAGTTGATTTCTTCCACATCCTTGGGCTGGCTCACCTGACTGCCACCTGCTTTGACAATGGAGATGGTGCCTGGAGGTTCGACTATGACGGGAAGATAGCAACAGTAAGCAGGCTCACCCAGGGAGGTTCCTTTGACACTCCAGAGGTAACGGAGATCATGCACAGGTCCGATGTGGTGATAGACAACCCTCCGTTCAGCAGAGAAGGAGACATCTTTATCTGGATCGAGGAGGCTCCGGATACCAATGACAACAATATGTATAACAATAATAAAGCTGCTTAATTATGGAAGAAATGAAAACTAACGTCCAAGAGAAGGACCAGCAGGAACAGAATGACAACACTCCCAAGTGGCTAAAATGGACAGCAATTATTTTTGCTGTAGGCTCATGCTCTGCAATCGTTGCATCAGCCCTTGGGCTCTTTGGTGATGCTCCTGGTCAGTGTATTAAGAATAGGAACTACACCAAAAACTACCAAAAGAGGGTTGATATCGACTTCAACGACTTTGTTAGGCGAGATCAGTATATTCGTAATCGTAGGAAAAATGGCTAAGCATAATAATTACAACTATGGAGTCCCGGGACTGAAAGGTTTCGGCGGCTCCCTCAATCCCAAGCATGTTAGGGTTCGCTATAAGGGCTATTCTGTAGAAGGGTCTGGCTCTAATCCTGTGAAAGACATGAAACGCGCCGGAGACAATGCCATAATAAACCTTAGCCAGCTTAAACAGATGGAAATAAACCAAGACTATGGGAGAAGATTCGGGGAACTGATTCTGGGTAAACTCTTCGGCACGGTCGCAAGCAAAAATACTGAGGAACCACAGGAACCAAAACCTCTAGAAGAAGTACCCGAGAGAATGTCCACCGGCCTTTCTTATGCAGAGATGATGGCCAGGCCGATGTCCTGTGAGGATGGTGTAATTGCCGAAGGTTATATCCTAAAAGGGCAAATTACTTTTTGTGTCGCTGGTGCTGACTCTGGGAAATCTTTCATAGCCATTGACACTGCGATTGCAGCGGCTTCAGGAACAGTCCCAACCTACCTTCCTCCGTGTAGCCGTCCTTCAGAAAGGATGAATGTTCTTTTATACAGACTAGAAGAACGTGCTGGTGAAATGCCGAAGCGTTATGGAGAAGGTCGTGTGTTCGCAAGTCTTCCTATAAAGTGGCTTTTTGCGACTGATCTTCTGGTCCCGACTCAAGAAGGCCTCATTGCCAACATCAAAGGACAGTGTGAGATGATGTCCTCCGACACTCTCATCATCGTGGATCCTCTTACTAAACTTGACGGCTTCGATGCCAATAGGTTCATAAAAGAAATGGAGGCTCTGCAAACCACTGCCTCTCAGAAAGGGCATATCCTCTCTATTTTCTGCACAGCACATACTGCCGAAGCTCAGTCATGGAAAGCACTGACTCCTGACCAGATCGTAGGTGGAGACAAATTACAACAACAAGCAGGTTCTGTTTTTTCCATTAGAGTAGAACGTAGAAGTATAGACCATCGGTTCTTGCAAACTTTGAAACCGCCCAAAGGTGAAATGACCAAGGATACGGTTTCAGTTGTACGGTTTGTAAGCAGGAATCCTAACGATCCTACCAGCTATACTCATCTTGAGTACGCCGGTGAAAAAAGTATTGAAAAAGCTTTGCCGATGAGGCTCAAGGCGGAAGAGGACGGTCCCACAGAAGCCCCGAAGATGAGTCAGGAAGAGCAATACCTTGAAGAAGCCCGTGCGATGAAGGCCTATAAAGATGCTGGCCATACCCAAGCAGAAACGGCCAAGAAGTTTGGTTGTTCGCGCGGCACTTACAATAACCGGATGGAACTCCTAAAACAGCTTGGCGAGATGTAAAAAGCCTGTAAAAAAGCTGTTCAAAAAGCCGCCTGTAGGATGTCTAATGAAAACTCCTGCGGGCGGTCTTTTTATACACCACTTTATACAATGCTTTCTTCTGATTTTCAGCCATTTAATATATATTAGTACAATGTGTAACGTATTTTTTCATGGGGGGGGATATGGTCGCTCTAGGGTTCTTTTCCCCTATAATTATTCTGCGTTGTACATTATGCCTCTCAATCACCTTCCCACCTTCATACACACAAAAACACCCACTCTCACTTTCCCGTCCAAACCATCGGCCACTATTTCCCCGAGCCCCATTTTTCGCCGCCTTCAGAGCTTCTTCACAGTTAGTATGATAGAAGATTGGGGCGGTATCTTTGGGCTCGTTTCTCCTTGGCCGTGGGATATAGGACGGTTGCTTCATTCTCCAAACATAGTCGGGGATTTCGGTTATGGGTGGGTATTCTGTTATCATGGGCGCAAGTTAAGAAAAGCTTGTGCCAGGATGTTGCTCATGTATTGGAAGATTTCGCCAGCCTTTTTTCCTCGTCTTCTATCTGTATTCTGGCAAGGTGGTATAAGAAATCACGAAGTTCCAGGATACGCTCATCAGTCATATCCTCTATCCCCTCATAGCCGTTTTCCTTCAAGATCTTCCGGCATTCTTTTACGTTTAACATACTGTAGTCATTCAAATAATCTCTGATACCCTTTCAACACAACGCCATCCTTCTCAACCTCTCCACGATACTGAAACCCTAACCGTCGCAACTCAGTATCCACATCGTCGGTAGGGGTAAGAATTCGGATATCGTCGTAGTTGGTGTGTGCAGCGTTGACGAGCTTCTTCACGCAACCAGAGGCATCCAAGGCACATACAAACCTATCAATAAAACAACATGCAGCACTGCCCTCATCCCAGCGTATCCCAGAATCTTCACTACCGGCCGAGACTATAGCAAAATATCCAACGACCTCACCACGTATTCTCAGTGTCCGGGCATATCCAAGGTCAATATCATTTAGGAGTACTTCGGCCGGAAAAGCTAACCCATAATCTCCTGCTATAGCCTGTACTTCGTTTATCAGATAGGGGTACATTTTTGTGGATACATCTATTGTGGGACCGGGATCGAAAGGAAACATCTCAAGAATCTTCATAAGTGAGACGGGCCGATCGTTATTGTTGTCTATACCCACATCGTACTGGAATGGAAGGAGGTACTGAAGGCGAGGTATATCAAAGCCCTCATCCTCACCGCCAGAATGAACATGACCGAAAAGCTGTATTACCCCTGCATGTTCACCCTCATAGCACAGGAAGGGATAGTGGCTGAGTTCAAATTTACGGCCGAGAATACGAACGGAGAAATAATGGCCAAGAGGAATGATTTTAGGCATTTCATCTCCCGCCTGACAAATGAAAGCCGGTTCGTTGTCATGATTTCCAGTGATAAGATAGATGGTTCCGTTGAGAGAATTGGCCAGCGCTTGGATCTGTAGCATACTCCCATAAGCAAAGTCTCCCAGGTGAAACACTATCCCATCGGGCGGGACAGTTTCATTCCAAAGCTTTACTAGGGCTGCATTCATCTCTTCCTTGGTCGAATAGCGCCGCCTGAATGGAAGCACCCGGTCTGAAGAAAAGTGTGTGTCGGCCGTGAAATAGACTTTCTCCGGATTCTTAATTACCATCTCCTGCACAATCCCTGCCGCCTGTATACCTACCCAACCACGAGTCTGTTTCTCCATCTGTTTAGTCAGTTTACCTTCTTCCTTCCGGATCTGGCGTAAAGCCTCTCGGACAGGTGATAGGGCTCTCGTCTCCTGCTTGTTCTCATCTGCACTTGATTCCTCCTTTATGATGTAGCGGTAGACGGAGATATTTGAAATGTCCACTTCTTCTATCCTATCGTACTTGCTTATCAGGTCGTCCGGAAAGTTTACAACAAAGAGCACATCCCCCGCCTGAAGTCTTAATTTCTCCACATCGGTATTGCGTTCATCAGATATCATGCACCCTCTTTTTGCCAGCAGTGCACCAAGTGTATCATCCGGAAGGGCGTTGATGAGAGGGATACTGCGAAGGCTACCGACACCAAGTTTTGACCGGAAGATATGTGCAAACGGAAGCCTTTTGAAATAGTCTTCTGAATAAGATGCCACAACAAAGCGGGCAGGTGTTTTTTCCTCCCTTCACCTGTATGTTCTAAGGAGCGCACCAATCTTCCTCCGCAGCTCCAAGTTCTCCTGATAAACCTGAGCCACCACTTCATCATCGACCGCCATTTGTTTCATAAGAGCATCCCTGTCCACCCATTCTTGCAGGCCATCTTGTAGGGGTAAATCGTCCATCATTAATTGCGGTGTTTGCTCCTGCTGCTTCAAATTCAGGCTGATCCTTGCATTTACGACCTGGAGTGCTTGGCCGGTGTAAGGAGAAGTTATATCACCGTCTATGATTGCTTCTCCCCCACAGAGGATTTTGGTTATATTTCTGTGTGATAGTCCCATGGCCTTCAGTGTGATGATGATGGTGTCGGATTCCTCAAGCCATGGCAAGTAGCGGAGGTAAAGGTTTTCTTCTGTCATAATTCAGTTTTTGTAAAAAAATGGAACGTATAAAAACTACAATCGGCATCCACAAAGGAATGCCGAAAGAGTAAGTGATTCATAATTAAGTTTCTATATCATCAGCCTTATCAACCCCTCAGATTTCACAAACGTATCAGGATGGGCCATAACACAAGCATAGACCTGTTTCCCTGTGACTGGCTGCTTATCCCAACGCTGATACAAACCTTTCTCGTTAACCAGGCGTGCAATCTGGTCTGTCTTCATGCCGTGGTTGGATGAAGCGAGGAGATATACTATGGCTTCTTCGAGTTTCAATGTCTTATTATCGCTGGCATTGTGTAAAGGCTGTCCTTGTTGGGACGGGGATTCCGGGGCAGAACCACGGAAGATATTATGGCTTCTTCGTCCACTTGGGATTCCAAATTATCACAGAAATCCATCACTTCCTGCTCGGTAATGCCGATTAGTTGCATATTGATACGGTTGTTCGTCCGTACTACGATTGCATTGCGGTCGCAATAATCACGCGCAGAATGGACACGACCTATGATTATCCTGGCTTCTTCGTTTCGCAGGAACTTCTCGGCGAATGACTGTCCCGGATAATCATCGGGATGGCG